>ERZ746981.212-NODE-212-length-40202-cov-14.036710_pt1 | contig 40202 bp, 25 predicted proteins | sample MGYA00374948_ERZ746981 | MGnify/ENA primary metagenome ERZ746981 (study PRJEB28757, sample SAMN06711160) | food metagenome | host: microorganism | place: China:Harbin | collected 2017-01-30 | study: EMG produced TPA metagenomics assembly of the Analysis of...
GATTAAGGGGTGCCCCCCACCCGCGGGGAAAAGGGGAAATGAAAAGGGAAAAAAAAAAAAAAAAAAAAAAAAAAAAAAAAAAAATAGAAAATGTATTGAATAAAAAGAGCCCACCAACAGAGAAGCAGATCAAAACCAGCCAGAGCCACTTTTTCCTCAGCTACGACAAACAGCAAATAAGCAACAGCAATGGAGTCAATTGACCTTTCGGCAAGCCGATGTTATCCCTTGGAGCTGCCGAATCCGGAGGAGAAAGACGAGCGGCTAAAGCTCAAGTGTCGGACCGGAGCTTCGGTGTGCATATCGGACTCTCAGATATTTGTGTATGGAGGAATTACGGAGCCGTTGGCGTTGGCGGCGGACTTTGGGTTGCAGGATGTGAGGCAGAGGGCGGAGGAGTGCCTGGCACAAAAGCGGGCACATAGAGCGGGAAATCAAGAGATTAAGCTCGGGCATCTGATGTCGTCGGAGTTGTTTGGGTTGAGTCTCGTCGACCACAAGTGGCGGCATTTCGGTGGGCGGGCACGGTCTGGGCGCGGGAAAATGCACGGTGCCACGCGCAGGGACTGGGCGCAGCCCAGCGCAAGGATGTACGCTGCGCTGGCGGTGAGCGGTCCCTACGTGTACATGTGCGGCGGCATTGCGCTCGAGGACAGGGGCGGCCGCATGCATGCGTCGGTGAAAAACGACCTCTGGCGCTACAGCCTGGCAGGTGGCAGATGGCGGTGTTTGTATCGGGAACAGAATGAAGTGATTGCCGGCAGGTACGATGCGCAGTTCGTGCGCAGGGCGTCGGACAATACGCTTCTGCTTATTGGCGGGTGCGACGGCCGCGGCCCTGCGGTAAATACGTACGGAGAATTGAACTTGGACCGGCAGGAATGGCGGGAGCGGATAAGTCAGACAAATCTAAAGTCCCCGTGGAACGGCGGGGAATTCCGGCACCCGGTTCTCCGCTGCTCGAAAACTGCGATCTTGTACAGAGATGTGGCGGAGATGCCACAGGAGGTCGTGGTGTACGATCCGGCATCCCGGTATGCCTTCAGCGAGTATGGAACAGGTAATGTTTTCCGCAATTGCAACGAGACCAAGTTCCCCAAGCTGGATTTCCCGCGGATCGGCAATTTCGGCGAGAATCTCCTAGTTTCCGGCTTTGTGCCGCAACCGAAGGCCACGGGCCCCCGGAAAGTCGCCGCATACGTGCATAACATGCACACGCATGAATGGCTGCCGATACGCACACGCTGCATGCACAAACGCGGGACACATGTGTTGTGCTGCGGGTTTGTGTGGGAGTCGCACCATACGATGGTGTTTCTTGGTGCAGGGATGCACCGGCAGGGGATGTGTACCGCTCCGAGCGTTCAGTTTTTCGACATGTACTTGTATGTTCCACTTGCCCCGACGTGCGTGTTGGGGCTGGGAGCGGAGAAAGGAGAAAATGAAAGTGCGAGGGCGGAGATTGGAGGCGGCATCGCCGAAACCGACGCGGACATCAAGGATTTCGTCGAGTACGCGCGGAAAGTCGCCCCACATCTCCGCGTAAGCAGCATCCGCCCCGTTTTCCCGCCCGAGGCCGTGGCCCTCTCAAAAAACGCATTTCAAAGAAAATCCAGCCTTGCAGATTTCGAGTTTGTGTGCTCAAACGGGACATCGATCCCGGTGCCGCTGATCGTGTGCCGGCGGAGGTGGGGGAAGAAGTTTGACTCGCTTTTGTGCGAGGCGTACGCGTGGTCGTACGTGGAGTCGCGGGTGCCCGGTGCGTACGCGGGGCTTCACGGCGGGGCCCGGCTGTCTACCGGGGAGCCCCTGGTGGCCGGCTACCAGGACGCCCTGGTGGGTCCACCGGGCACACCGCAGTTCCGCCACCCCTTCCGGAGCTCTTCTGCCTGGGGCTCCCGCGTGGCCAGCCGGGGCATCCCCGGTAGCGTGGCCAGCAGCGTTGCCAGCCCGCTGGGCGGCCACAGCCCGGCCGACTCCCGGCGGAACTCGTCCTCGGTGGACATGTTTTGTGCACCGGGCCTCCCGGCGGCCCCCCGGCGGAGATCCATCGGCACCCCGTACGTCGGCCACCACTCCCCGGTGTCCTCACTACGCCGGGCCTCTCTGCTGAGCTCGCTTGCTCCACCGGGCGTTTCTCCACCGGGCTTCTCCCCGCGGGGCTCCGGCTCCCTCGAGGGCCGCCGACAGTCCGTGCCAAGCCTCCGGTTTTCGCCCGACTCGCCCTTCAGCCAGCCCCAGGTCTCCCGGTAGCCGCACGGGGGGCCCCGGTGGAGTCACCGGGCCTCGGCCAGGTCGCCCCGCCCATCACCGTGCTGGCAAGGGACCTTCCCCGGCAGCCATCCATGCCAGCCGTCGACTCCACCGGGTCGCCGCTCCCCGATAAAGTTGATAATTCTAATTCTAACGACGCCGCAGGAGGTCCTCCCATCAAGTTCCAGGCGGCCACTTTGCCTCCCCAGAAACCTATGCCGCCTATATTTGCCACCAGGGACAGGGCTGTGCCGGTCAGTCCGCTCAGTGTGTTGTCGGGGGAAAATGGAGATGGAGAAGGAGATGGAGAAGGAGATGTAAGAGCAAATGTGAAAGAAGGAGATGTGAAAGCAAATGTGAAAGCAAATATAAAAGAGAAGGAGAATATGAAAGAAAGAGAGGACGTGAAAGAAAATATTAAAGAAAAGGGGACCTCTCTCACTTCCCGCCCCTCCTCCCCCTACACCTTCGAAGATTCTCCCGCTCTCGACACTTTTACCGCTGCAGAACACTCCATCAGCTTCCCCGTGGTCACAGACTCCTCGCTGGACCTCAGCCTCCTCCCGAGAGCCTTGTACTTACCGTACTCCCAGCCAACAGTCGAGGCCTTGGTGGAGTACCTCTGCACAGGCCAGGTGGGCACAAAGTGGCGCATTTTCCCCACGGCAACCGAGCTCTTGTTTCTCGCCAAACGCTACGACATCCCGCTTCTCTACGACTTGGTTTTGGAGTTGCTCTTCGTGGTTTTGGCCAAGAAAAGGATCCACGTGTGCTCCCAGTCGCTGCCTGCACACCAGCCACAAACTGACCGCCACTCATACTTCCAGCAGCAGAAAACCTTGCATCCACACCACACACACCCCGCTGACTGGCCCAGTGTCCGGCCCTTGTACCTTAGGGCCTCCCAGTACACCAGCACGTACGAGTTTTCGCCCGAGTCCCGCCCGGAATCCCCAACTCCGCCCGTTTCTCTCCATTCCTCTTCAAATAGCGACTCAGACAGCCCTGTCAAGGCCACTCTCGGCTTGCTAGACCCCGTCGGCTACAGTAGTGGCGACAGCATCAAGGAAGGAGACTCTCCAAACTTGCACGTGCAGAAACAGTGGCCCACTTTGCAGCAACTCGTTGCCCCGGACTCCCAGCCTTGCTCAGACACCATTTTGGACGTTCTTGTCGAGGTTGGGGCCTTGATCAACGACATGAAGCTCATGCTTGGTGCTCTTTCTGTCAAGGAGGCCTGTGCGAACTTGCAGAAGCACAATTCTGCCAACTAAGTGAACTGAGCGAACTGAGCTTCTTCATTTTTGATCTCTATTCATTTTATCTTTCTTCATTTTATCTCTCTTCATTTTATCTCTCTTCATTTTTCATCTCTTCATTTTTCATCTCTTCATTTCTTCCTGCTCTTCATCTCTTCATTTCTTCCTGCTCTTCATTTCTTTCTGCTCTTCATCTCTTCCTGTCCTTCATTGCATTTTCTCGCTTGCCATGCTCTGCACCAGCAGCTCCCAGAAGTTCCTGCCGCTGCATACTGCACTACGTACAACTAATAGATTATTTCTCATAATCATGTAGGCTGGAATCACACACTGTGAAGGAAGAATTTCAGACCATGTCGCATGAGATTTTCTTATTCGTAATCCTGGCAGCGTACTCGGACATATAAGCACAATTTACATACCAACACAATTTACACGCAAAGTGCAGTAAGCGAATTAGCCAAGATGTGTGTGGAACTACGACACACGAATCTGAAGATACATGTCACCAATCCGATTTTGTGCATTATTGATTTTCCCCATGCATTTTCGGCCATCAATCACTACGCATGTGTTAATACCGGATTTACATTCTATGTCTGCACTCGAGTATACAAGTAATACATCATTAACCTCGCTCTGGCATATTTCGCTATATAAAGTATCTCGTACGAGAATATAAGAACAATGCATTTCACGGGTGAAAATTCCATTGTTTTCCATTGGTATCGGCAGATCCACATCATGATAATTGCTTGCACCCACCACCAATTTGAAATATTAACTCTAACAAATGCACGTTAAAACCAAAGTAGCTGTAATCAAACTCAAGTCAATTCTTGGCAGTGCAGTAGCTTAAAGCGAAATCTTTCAAACGTCCTATAATGGACAATCATTTAATTTGGATCCTTTTTATTTAATCGAGCCCGGAGCCAACTCACGACCAATTAATAATAACACATTTCCAACCAATCACAGTCAATTATCGTCCAAATTTGGACTCAACTTACAGCCAAATCTTGGCCAAGATTTTTTCTCGCAACGGGGTCCGAAAAGTGTCAAATTCAGCCGTTCGTGTGCCTCCTTTATTCCGCAGCAACCCCGCAAAAAAAATATTTTAGATAGTTGTACTAGGCTGCGGCATTTTTTTGCATGATCTGGTAAAATTTCCGCACAAAGGGCAACAGGCAACTATAAAAGGAGGGAGTTTTCCCAAATGTGGAAAGTTGCCGAGTGGGATTCTTGAGTTCTTGTTGTGTGTATTTTTGGAGAAGCCAAGTCGCACGTGCAGAGGTGAGGACAAATTAGATAGCTAGATACTGCAATCAGAGCTGCAATCATAACTCATAGGACAATAGCAGTACACCATAATCAGGGCTACAATTATATCTACATAGTACAATCATAACTACATAATCTAACCAGAGCTACAATCAAATCTACAATCATATCTACATACTAAAATCACCCTACAACCCCATCACAACCACATTGCAATCCCATTTTATATTTTACACAGCTTACAATCACATAACTGCTCACTATGAAATCTTCAATTCTACAGTTTCTGAAGGATACGTTTGTTCCAGTGAAGGGAAAGACAGAGCTCACAACGAGAGTTCACGCGAGTGAGGAGGACTCAGAAGGGGGAACGAAGGCAACTGCCGGCAAAGCAAAGGAGGACTCGGTGGAGATTGACGATACAGATACAAGCACAATGATTGTATCACATCTATCGCGGAGGCTCTCCAGAAGGCAGATCGAGCTCATTGCCATCGGAGGCACGATCGGGGTGGCGTTGTACGTGAACATAGGCACGTCGTTGATGAACGGAGGGGCTCTTTCGCTCCTCTTAGGGTTCGGGTTGTGGACCATCCCGATGGTGGAGATAACGTCGTGTTGTGCCGAGATGGTGTGTTATTTGCCCCTCCCTGGTGCTCCATTCTGCATCTTTGCGGACCGGTTTGTGGACGAGGCACTCGGGGTGATGTCATCGTGGAATTTCTGGGTTCTCCAGTGTGCGATGATCCCGTTTGAGCTCACGCTCTTCAACTCACTCATCCACTACTGGGCAGACAACTACAGCCCGGCGATCTGCTTCAGCACGCAGCTCGTTGCGTATTTGGTGATCAACGTGGCGGCAGTGCGGTGGTACGGCGAGGCGGAGTTCTGGCTCTGTATGGGCAAAGTGGTGTTGGCCGTGATGCTCATGGTCTTCACCTTTGTAGTGATGCTCGGCGGGAACCCGGTGCATGACCGGTTCGGGTTCCGGAACTGGGTCTCGGGCTATGATACGGCCCCCATGCTCGAGTACATCTCCACCGGGCCGCTCGGCCGGTTCCAGGGCTTTCTTGCCTGCCTTATTGCCGCAGCATACATGATGGCCGGCCCGGAGTATCTCAGCATGGCTGCTGGCGAGACCAGGGACCCGCGTAGGGTGCTTCCGCCTGCTTTCAAGAGTGTTTTCCTTCGCTTGCTGGTTTTCTTCATCGGCGGAACTCTCTGTGTCGGTATTCTCTGCAATGCCCGCGACCCGCTTCTTCTCAATGCGATTTCCAGTGGGAAGCCGGGTGCTGGAGCCTCCCCATACACCATTGCAATGTACAATTTGCACATTGGTGTCTTCCCGCACGTCGTGAACGCGTTGCTCGTGACCTCGGCGTTCTCCGCGGGCAACTCGTACACGTTCTGCTCGTCCAGAACACTCTACGGGATGGCGGTGCAACACCGGGCACCCGGGGTGTTCCGGCGGTGCAACAGGCAGGGCGTTCCGATTCTCGCCGTGCTGGTTTCCTTGGCATGGGGGGCCCTTGCGTTTCTCCAGCTAAGCGAAAGTGCCAGTACGGTTTTGAACTGGATCATCAACTTGATCACTGCGTCCCAGCTCATGAATTACTGCATTATCCTTTTCACGTATCTCCACTTCCGACGGGCCGTGCGGGCCCAGGGCTTGGACCGGGCCAAATTCGGTTTCAAGGCCATCTGGCAGCCTTACGCCTGCATTTTCACGTTGTGCATCGTACTCTGCATGGTTGGTGTGCAGGGATACACCGTTTTTCTCCCGGGTGGAGACTGGTGGTCCGTCCAGACGTTCTTGTTTTCTTACTTGATGTGCTTCATCGATGCCGCTATCTTCATTGGCTGGAAGCTCGTCCGGAGAACAAGATACCACCGGGATCCCCGACAGGTCGATTTGGTCTCCGGGTTGGACGAGATCGAGCGGCACGAGCAGCTACTAAAGGAGGAGGCGGTGCTGGGAAGTTGAGGTGTTATTTATTTAAGAGTTATTGGCTGGATCCGATTGCTTGACAGTGAAGGTTCGTGTAATGAGTGGATGGAGACTATCGATGTGGAGATGTATGTATCTAATATTCAGGTTGTTTTGGTGCTTCTGAGGCTGAAGGAGGAAAAGATGAAAGGAAAAGATGAAAGTAGAAGAATTAAGAATGCGTCATGAACTACAAAAAGATGGAAAGCACTGCTTAGGCACCTTTAATCATTATGAGTAAGGCTTTTTGGTAGAGACAAGACGGCACATTTTTAGATAGATGCGACTGTCGAGAATATATTACAGTTATCGTGTATAGTTTGTATGTATTGAATTAATATGTTTAGTATTGCTATTTATGGTCAGGGCATGGTTAGTATGTATAGTTAGTATGTATTGGATTGTCATGTGTAGTATTAGTATGGATAATACTAGAGCCGTTAATCCTCTGCTGGAATCCTTTTGTACATAAAATGAGAAAATGCACTGCGCAATATTTACACGCTATTTCTACATGATTCATCGGAAAATGTTAAATGCGTTTCATACATACTCTGAAAGTGAAAGGAAAATACATGCATGTATTCCAGTGAATGAGAAGCCGTCTGATATAGTTAAAATACTACGCATGGGGAGTAATATATTACCAATATTGTATGAATCGGCTTTGAAAGTCGCTTGGTATAATGTGTTCGTGCAGTTGGTCAAAGCAATAAGTTAACAGTTGTTCGAAACGCGGAAGCAAGTAATAAATGAAGTCAACACTGTCGTATTACTGTATTACTTTAGTATCACGATTTGACTTTTGGTTATAGTGTAATATGGCGTTTGCTCAGTGTGATCAGTGTTACGAAATTGGTATGTACCTCATTGTAATTCTGGGAGTGCGGTTTTATTCAAAGCGAGGCAGTGCAGATAGACTCTACTACGTATGGCATACGGCAGTATTCCACACTATCTGCATTATTATTGAAGACTGATATTTTCCTCTTTATGTTTACTTGTAAATTGAGGATTTCTGGGGTTTGCAGGATAAATATTAAGTGTGAGAGCAAAGAAAGGAGTATGTATGTGAATAATACCCTGAGTGAAGCCGAAGGTGTGTAGACGCGACTATCGACGGATATATTTTAGCGTTGGCGTGTTGGTAGAGCACATAGTTGAGCATAGGCAACCACCAGAATTGCGTATGGTTGAGTCTGCAGTTAAATTAAGTATAACAAATTGTAGTAGCTTGACTTGAACCATTTATTTTGTTAAACAAAACAGTTAAACTCATATTGCTTTCTCTCGTTGTCAGGTACAAGTGCACAGAAACAACCTGTACACCAAAACAACTCCCCTCTTTACTGGAGAAATCAGGTATCTTAGGAATCCTACAATGGCAGTGGTCACCGTTGGGATATTTCACAATAGAATAATTGACATTGTGGAATAATTTTCATCTCCGCAAGGTCATACGAGATTTTATAGATCTGACCGCGGTAGAATAATGGGGAGGACAACATCCGTACAAAAGAAAGTGGGCAGGGGGAAAAAAAGTATCGAGATCGCGGCATGGTGCGTCGGGCGGCATTGATCCTTAGTGAAGAGTAAGGGGAGCGAAAGAAAGCGATAGAAGCAGAAAGAGGAAAGGGTAGAAGTAGCAGAAAGTGGTTAAGTAGAGCAGGATGAAGTACGAGATGGTAATGGGTGATAGGAGACAGAAAAGGACAGCAAAGTGGATGGATATATATATGAAAGAAGGATCAGGTGGTCGGAGATGAGTAAAATATGGAGACAGGGCGGACAAAGCGGGATGGAGGCAAGAGAATAATAAAGAAGGGGGAAAAAAATGAAGCACAGAAATAATGAAAGCGCGGGCAGCATCCGAGAATCAGGAAAGATTCGGAAGAGGTGGGTGTATTTTTATAAAGCAGCAAGATTCTCCGGAAAAAGATTATGTATGATTCAGAGGAGCAATTTTTTCGAGCGTGCGTAAAGAAATTTACGAGGGTGATTAATTTGCAGCAGAAATTAGCAGTGCATCAAAAACTAGCTCTGCATCGACATTTAGCTAATATCGACACCACCAGAGCAATACTTGAGTTGCAGCAATTCTCAAGACAGACAGAATGACAACAGGCAAGCCACTAGTGTCGAAAGTGGCGTTCACGTCGTTAACCACGGCCAAAAGGCAGCAGTACGATGAGTTAATCAAGTTTTACAGGAAGTTCGGATTCAAAGTGATAAGGATATTCAACAAGGACGCAAATGCGACTGGAGCAGACCTCAACGGGATCAGCTTTGACTCGAGAAGTGAGTGCTGGCTTGCAACCTTCCCGGTGAGCCGGGTGGACAAGTCTGGGAACGTTATTCCGTACCAGGAGACACCGGAGTACAAGCACCGGGAGATGGACCCAGTTTTGGACAAGTACAACGAAGGAGTGATGTTGAAAGTGCGGCTTTTGTCGCACGACGTGCAGAAGAACGAGGAGATGCCCGGCCGGATCGTTGTGTTGAGCATTTCGCCGGAGAAAGTGCGGGCTGAGGCGGAGAAAGCGGGATTCGAGGTTGTGGAAGCAGGAGAAGACGAGAAGAAGGAGGTCGGAGGCGGGCTTTTCTTTGTGCGGGACCCGGTGGGAAACCTTGTTGGGTTCACGGACAGCGTTGAGTTGGGCATGCGGGTGGCAGTTGATTCACCCGGCAGCTTTTTCATCAGCGAGGAGGCGGCCCAGGAGGCGGAGAAAGAAGCCCGTGCGGCGGAGTTGGGCAAGGCCTCGACGGAGAAGAAGCCGAAGAAGCGGATCGCGGTGATGACGTCGGGCGGAGATTCGCAGGGTATGTGTGCAGCAGTGCGGGCGGTGATCCGGGCGGGTATCTACTTCGGATGCGAGATGTACGGATGCTTTGAAGGATACACCGGGTTGGTGGAAGGCGGAGAAAAGTTGCGGCCCTTGGAGTGGGCGGACGTCCGTGGCTGGCTCTCGGAGGGCGGCACTTTGATCGGCACGGCACGGTGTTTGGAGTTCCGGGAGCGGGCTGGACGGCTTAACGGGGCGGAGAACATGGTGAAGCGCGGCATTGACGCGTTGATCGTGTGCGGAGGAGACGGATCTTTGACCGGGGCAGACATCTTCCGGTCGGAGTGGCCTTCGTTGCTCGCGGAGCTCGAGAAAACGGGCCGTATCACCGCCGCACAGCACGGCAAGTACCAGCATTTGACCATCGTCGGCATGGTCGGCTCCATCGACAACGATATGGCCCTCACGGACAACACCATCGGAGCTTACTCGTCCTTGGAGCGGATCTGCGAGATGGTCGACTACATCGACACCACGGCGGCCTCGCACTCGCGGGCTTTCGTCGTGGAGGTGATGGGTCGGCATTGTGGCTGGTTGGCCCTCATGGCGGGCATTTGCTGCGGAGCGGACTACGTGTTTGTTCCCGAGCAGCCTCCGTGTGCCAAGACCTGGCGGGCGGACCTTCAGGCGGTTTGCTCGAAGCACCGGGCGGCAGGACGGCGGAAAACGACCGTCATCGTCGCAGAGGGGGCCATCGACGACGAGCTCAACGCCGTTACGTCCGAGGAGGTGAAGCAGGCACTCGTGGAGCTCGGTTTGGACACCCGGGTGACCACGTTGGGTCACGTGCAGCGCGGAGGCACGGCTGTGGCGTTCGACCGGATGTTGGCCACGATGCAGGGCGTGGAGGCGGTGAAAGCGGCCCTTGAGAGCACGCCCGACACTCCGTCGCCGATGATCGGCATTGAGGCGAACCAGATAGTCCGTGTGCCGTTGATGGAGGCGGTGAAGCAGACCAAGGCGGTTGCCAAGGCCATCGATGCCAAGGACTTCGACGCGGCCTTCAAGCTCCGTGATGCGGCCTTCCAGGAGACCTGGGCGGACTTCAAGGCGATCTCGGGAGAGAAGGAGAGAGAGGAGGAGAGAGAGAAAGAGAAAGAGACCAAAGATGAGGCCAAAGATGAGAAAAACGAAAAGCTCAACGTTGCCATCATCCACGTCGGAGCTCCCACCGCGGCCTTGAACGCCGCAACGCGTTCCGCGGTGCTCTACCTCCTCTCGCAGGGCCACCGGGTGTACGGCATCGAGAACGGGTTCACCGGGCTGATCCGGCACGGTGCGTTCCGCGAGCTCTCGTGGCTGGACGTGGTGGAGTGGCACAACATCGGGGGTTCGTACTTGGGCACCAACCGCTCGCTCCCCAGCGAGGATATGGGCACGGTGGCCTTCTACCTGCAGAAGTTCCGCATCCAGGGCCTCATCGTCATGGGTGGCTTTGAGGCCTTCCGCGCGGTGCACGAGTTGAAGCGGGCCAGGGCACGGTACCCGATCCTCAACATGCCGACCGTCTGCCTCCCATCGACGGTCTCCAACAACGTCCCGGGCACAGAGTACTCGTTGGGCTGCGACACCTGCCTCAATGTGCTCTCCGAGTACTGCGATGCCATCAAGCAGTCCGCCTCTTCCTCCAGAAAACGTGTGTTTGTCGTCGAGGTGCAGGGAGGCAACTGCGGCTACGTGGCCTCGTACATCGGCCTCATCTCGGGTGCCGTTGCCGTGTACAGACCCGAGCACGGCATCTGCTTGAAGGACATCAGTAGCGACTTGAAGCTGCTCAACTCGTGCTTTGCCGGCGACCACGGCGAGGACCGGAACGGCAAGCTGGTGGTCCGAAACGAGAACTCCTCGCCAATCTACACCACGCAGCTTGTGGCCGACATCTTCCGCGAGCAGGCCAAAGGTGCCTTCCAGACCAGGACTGCCATCCCGGGCCACGTCCAGCAGGGTAAGATCCCATCCGCCATGGACCGCTGCTACGCCGCCCGGTTCGCCATCAAGGCCTGCAAGTACATCGAGGAAAACAACGCTGAAATCGCCCGCTCCGTCGCCCACTGGCAGGCCGACGGCTTCGGCTCCAACCACACCTCCGTCGGCCAGCCGGACGACGACTTGAAGTTCTACTACAAGCACGGCCGCAAGGTCGAGGCCCCACAGTTGGACAACGCCGTTGTTCTCGGCATCCACGGCAACAAGGTCTCTTTCGAGAGCATCTCCAAGCTCTGGGACTCCTCCACGGACGTCGAGTTGCGCCGCGGTGTCGACATCCACTGGCACAGGTTCAATCTTGTCAACGACATGTTGAGCGGCCGTCTCATGGCTGCCCGTACCGACGACACATCTGCTGCTGCCCAGGTTGATGTTGGCAATTGATTTATGTTTCACGATAGTCGAATGAATTGTGTTTTGAGATTACTAAGGTGTAGCTGAGTCTTTAATCCTGCTGCATTACTCTGCTTTCAGAGTAGTCAGATGGGTAATTTTGCCTGTATTTTGCCGAATATCTGTAGCTTGATTTTTCATGTTGAATTATTATGTTTCGCATTCGCGGTAGTCGCATGAGTAGTTTGATCTTTAATCCTGCTGAATTGTTCTACTTAAGGTTCACAATAGTGGAATGACTAGCTTAATCTATCTTTTTTTGCTGAATTGTTCTACTTCGTGTTCACAATAGTGCTATGACTAGCTTGATGTTTGGTCCTACTGAATTATTATACTTTACGTTCAAGTCGAATGAATTTTGTTTTGAGATTATTAATGTGTAGTTTCTGTAGCTTCATCCTTTGCCTACTGAATTGTTCTACTTTATTAGATGTAGCTGTTGCGGCTTGCTTTTACTGAATTGTTCTACCCTATGTTATAGTAGTCGAATGAGAAGCATGGTCATGGTTCTGCTGAATTGTTCTACTTCATGTTCACGATAGTCCAACAGGCTGCGTTTTACTGTACGGAGTGTACTACATTACGGTAACTTGATCTTTTCCTGTGTAATTATTTGGCCGTAGTTTGATTCTTAGTCTGAATTATTGACTACCCCTCATAATACTCAAATGAATTGTGCTTTGATGTTACTATATTGCTTGTAGTTGCTCCCTTTTTATAGCTTATTGCTGACTAACCTGTAGTATACTACACTGTCTGAATGTAAACTTGACATATGGCGGATTGTTATCGCTAGTCCATGTTTATCCTCGCATAAATTACGTTTTGAGATTTGGCTTGGATGTATTACTTCCACATTCCTTCACTGTAGCTTCATTTGCAATCCACTCAGATGATCACTAGTCCATGTACCTCTAAATATTGGTTTGACAATGACATCAGTGCAATATCTGTTGTACCTTCTACTTCTTCGCTTCTAATTTCACTTTCTGGTTTATAATTCCTAAATGCATTGCTCATGCTCTTCTTTTTTTTAGTGTTATTTCATTAGACAAGCGTGTTTAGATTTAAAATTATTCATGAATTGAAGCTTTTGAACCTTGATGATTACTTCCGTATAATATATCCCATGCGTTATCATTTCTCCTCTGCAGCTTGAACCAGATCACTTTTGCAAAAGTCAATAACACATGTTTCGCCAAATGAATTGTGCATTTTAACCTTTGTCAGTCCTTTAATCTGCATGCTCGATGTGTCAAAGGTAACTGCGCTTCGATATTTAAATGTTCTTCGTTTAGTATAATAATGTCATGCGTGCTTCACACATCAGCTTTCTCGAATTTATCCAAATTGTCATTTTATGCTTTCTGGATAGCATTTTGTTCAATGTAACACATGTTAATTGATGACGAATTGATCATGCATTCTTTGTGATCCGTTTAATATAACCAGATAAATTAAACTTGCATGTTTCCAACTGATATTTAATCTCAACAAATCAATTATTTGCTTCCCATCATTGTTTGTGCACTGCTTACTGCATATAATGCTTTCATGATTCTTTATTTATCTGCTTTTTGGTAAGCTTCTATTTATACACCTCAGAATTATTAGATTGCTGTGTATACTTCATTGAGAAAATGAATCTTAATTAATTGCTAGTGTTCGTACTCTCTTATATTAGTTTGTTTAATTTAACAAATGAATCTGATGCCTCTTGTACATTTATTCGTAATCTACCTCTAACTTGTTTAACGTTAGTGTTGATTCTTCTTTTATCCATTAGTTTCAGAATAGTATTTATTCGATTGTTCAGCTGTTATGCCTTTATGATGTTGGGTAGTAAACATTACTTCTGATTTGTAATCCTGTATACTTCATCAGCAGCAGTTTTTTCAATTTGCAGTCCTTGCTCTGAAAAGATACAGTCAAGATGAATCATTGCTTTCTTCTTCTATAAACTTGTACATCTAAATTTTTTTCTCAAACAGGTTACCTGGTCTGTATCTCTCACCTAAACTTGTATATTTGATTTCTTGGTGGGTGACTGAGTTACAAAATATACTTTCACAACATATAAGCACGCTTAGCTTCTGTTTTGCTGTAAATTTGTATTTCCTCATGTGCATTATCTCAACTTGATTTCTCAAAGTTCCTATTGGACGTCTACGTAAATACGAAAGGGCGGAATGTATCTTTCTTTTTCTTTGGCTTGCATTACACCAAATATCTTTAATTTATCTATTGGATGATTCTACAGGGAATAAGCACACTCGAGTACACATGGAAATAAGCTGCAACTAAGGAAATATTGAACTAAAACCGAACCAAATACTAAATTGGATTATAATCGCTGAAACTAAACTAAAAACTGATAGCTAAATGAGGGTTAGAATAAAACACAACTGGAAGCTTAGCTATAAGTTAAGCTCAAAAATAAACTCCAAACTAAATGAGAGGTTCACTTGAATATTAAACTGGAGGCCATAGTTAAGGTTAACTTTCTGACTGAACCAAGAAAACTCGTGGCTAATGCCAAGACTTAATGTAACACACAAATGAAAATACAGATTTTGAACTCAAACTGAATCCAAATAATGATCTAAGCTAAACGGTAAACAAATTTCAAACTAAGTCCTAGATAAATAATGCTGAACCAAAGGCTAAGTTCAAAACCAAACTTCGAAATAGTTAGTGGAGGTAAACTCAGACCAAAAGTTGAGGTTAATTACAATGTATTACTATTTCTACCTTCATTTCTATAGCAGCACTTGAAAATCCATCAAGTCTGAGAACAGAACTCACACCTAAAACAATCTAATCCTATTGCTTCACTTTGAACTCCCTCCATCTGCTATCTTCTGAATGAATATGAAACTGTGGTAGAAGCAGATAATATATTTCGGACATTAAGCATAATTTATAGGCTCGCAGTTATGTGATTTTGCATTCCTTCTTTTATCTTGGAAAGAAGAAAGTAATTAGTCTTAAATCTTCTAAGGGATTCCGAATATAACAAAACTTTCAGCTTACTGATCGAATATGTTTGATGCTCTTCATAGCTCACTCCCAATTTTGTGTTCGTAATGTCTTCCATATCAAACTTCTGATAAATACACTCCGAAATTCAATCACATGATTGGATCATTCGGTAATTTCCAAAAAGCTTTACACCATGTCCAGAACACACTAAACAGTGCGTGCTCAACTGTTCCATCTGGCATTTTGATCTCAAGCTTTGGTGGAACTTGAGCAGTTAAATATCCTTATATTTGATCAAACAAAATTATGCATCACTTTATACCGCGTGTACGTATGCTCATTTACCATGAAGTCAAACAGCATATTTGTTCAAATTCAGATATCTGAAACAAATAAGCCTCTTAACTGAGCCTGACGAACAACAATTTAAAATATACTCTTTACTTATATAGTTCCTGTTGGTATCTGCACCACTTGATTTATCAGGTGCTTGGTGATACCGGCATTTCCGACATTTCTGACATTGGCCATGTTGCTTATGATGATAGTGCCCAATATTTCTATCTGGTTATTTATTTCATTGGCCCAAATGTGTCTATATGTATGTCATTCATTTATATATTGGTACTAATTGTACTGATGAACCAATGTATAACTTTTTCAGCTCTAAAAAACCAATATTGGTGGTCATATTCATTGCTGAAGCTTGCACCGATACTTCAGATAAAACATTAATACCACCGATACTTCCAATAATAATAATGACGCTGATATAGCTAGTACCAAATTATGCTACCATATCCTTAGTTGCTTGATTCATTGCGCCCTGAGCAAATTAAATGCTGACATTTCACTAAAAGCGAGCACCTAATTAACTAGTGAGTTGCCAATTAGTTAGTGCGAATTTCCAGCTTCCATTTTTCACTCTTAGACAAAGAAAGCATGATCAAATTAAAGTACATGAAATGTTCCCAAACCTTCTTTACGTCCAATATGCATCTCTGGGACCCAAATAGTTTGTCTACACACAGCAGAACACACAGAAAGCAACACAAAAGACGCATCGACACCTTTTACGACTCATGAACAACAACTAAGGCAGCAGCAGGCAGCAAAGGTTGGTGGCACATCCGTGCACCGCCACATATGTTGGGATGGTTTCCCACTTCATTTTTTCATTCTGCTTAATTTTTGTGTGGAGCATTCTGGCGGAAGGAAATCCAAGGAAATTCCCGCGGGTTGGGCTGCGGTATTGCAGAAGTGTGGGCTATTGGAACAAAGGCACATGCCAAGATCACCATGGAAAATTAAATCGATTAATCCGGGAAGGTGCCCTCCTCCTCATGCGAGGTGTCACAAGTTGTTCCTCGAATGTGTGTCTGTAAACATTCCGGCGGCGTTTCCTCGGGGTTTACGCTAATACTACACACGCAGCAAACGGTTGATGCACATCTTTTGCACACAAGTTTCACACATTTACACCAGATCAAACCTAAGAAATAGTTTCTTCCCTGTCAGAGTGATATAATCAAGGATTCAGGTGTGCTGGAAATTCCATGCAAACGGAAAAACATTTCGGAAAAACCCGAACAACGAGTTTGCGCGAAAGGAAGTGGAGAAACTCGGCAGGGCGGAACGAAAAAAAGAATAACAAGCAATTCAGCGATAGTAAGAAAGAGATAAATGGAGGAATACCGGTTTAAGCCATTCCCAACAAAGAGGAAAGCATGCGAGGAAGTAAAAGAAAAGTTTTAAAAAGAGAAAGTTTTCAACTAGCAGAATTCCTCAATAGGCCAAGAAACCGGAACTTGGTTTCGATCGGTTATTGTCGGGAGACCGCACGGCATTTGCTATTGTGACTTGCATCCACATACTACAAATTGGGCTGAGTCCGGCAACCAAAAATTTGCCAAAAGCTATGGTTGTTCTCTGACATGTCTTTGCAATGTATGCAGTGATAACTTCGGAAAAATAAACAATAAATGTAAAACAATAGGAATGCGTTTGCTCACCCAACAACAGGACAATTATAGAAACGCGAAACAATAGAGGGAAGCAACACGGGGTGTTGATCCTGTGGTTTGGGCGAGAGAAAAAAAGAAAACGAAAAATCCAAAATGGATCTGAATGGAAAGAAAAAGCCGAATTGTAATTTAATTCTTCGTACGTTTCCACTTTAATCAGGTGCTTCTTATGGCCGCATGATCAAAATAAAAAAGTAACAATGTATCCATGCAATATTGTTAGTCAGTAGTAAATGGGAGAAAGCTGAACTGGAGCCAAAAACGTGCAACGGTCGAACGGCGTAAAACAATAAAGTACATATGTATGATTGGACCGAATAAAAACAAGAAAATGAAAAATGCTTGCACGATAAGGAAATTCGAGAAGACGGTGGGAACAAAAAAAGCGAAAAAATCAAGCCTAAGGAAACTGCCAATTCCCGCAGGTTGAAAAGACGAAAGCACAGAGAAGGGAGGAAGAAGAAGGTGGAGGAGAAAATGAAAGCGATCCGAGGAAAGAATTGAAAGAAGAAAAAAAGAGATAATGTGAGTAAAGAGAGTACAAAATTGAAGGAATGTGAAAGTGAAAGTGACAACGTGAACGCTGGCCGGTGTGAATGCAGAAGGAATTGACCAATGAACGCGAGAAAAAAAAATTCAAGGTGACGGGGAAACATTCTAAGACATTATTTGAGGGAGAAAGCAAAAAAAAATAATGAAAAACGACCAACTGAGTTACGGTTGAAGCAGAATTGGGAAAAGTACTAGTTATGACAGACGTACGCATGCTTCCTCTAGTGGGCATGTAAACTGGGGTAAGTAGATAAAAATAACTTGATTGGAAAATTAACATAAATTTGCCAAAAATTTAATCCTGGACCGTATGGCGTGATCGACATACAGACAAAGAACTAGATACTGGAAGAGAATAGAAAAGGAGCTGAGCGGACAGAAAAAGACGATGGCAGGCTTTAAAAAGCATTACATCATAACAAAGGACTGGCTGGCCAAAACGGAAAGTGAACAATAGTGAGAAAGCACAGGTAAAATTGTTGAACAAAACAAGGGTCGAAAGTAAGCATATGACGGGAAGAAGAAAAAAGAAAAGCAAATGAAAGGAACAACAAGAAGAGAAAAAAAGTGCTAGAATCAAATCAAATGAAGTTTTCCCCCACTGCAGGAGTTCTGGGGCTGCAGTCCCCCACAGTACCTTAACATGTAGGAATGTAATTTATGTAAATTACAACAGTATGGCAATAAAACATTATGCATGTGTTTGCTGCAACGTGCGAAATTTGGTGACATGTAAACTCCGGAATCTGGATGTATATGTACCTGGGTATAATTTATGCTGAGGCTGAACCAAGACATCATGTCAAATCGGCTATCAAAAAGGAGTTAATACCCGAACAGGCAGAAAAGGGCATTAACGAAAATCTGGAATTCTGCTCCTGGGATATTTGGCCCAGCTTAATTCAATAAGGAGGGTTAAGAAACTATGGACCGAAAAAATAATCCATAACAAGAAAATGGGGTTGGACCAAGATAGCAAAATGAATTGCAAATGAATTGCAAGTGAATTACAAATGAATTGCAAGTGAATTGCAAATGAATTACAAATGAATTGTAAAGTCAATTCCCTCAGCAGGAGATCAGAAAAACAAACAAGCGAAAAAGAAGTTGCAAATAGCAATTGAACAATACACCGCAATGAATAATGGGAACCGCGGGAAATTACCTGCTGCATGCAAAAGTTGGGAAAACTAAGCGACTAATGCAACAAGTTCATTGACCGATGAGCATATTCCAACAAAAAAAGGCGGCAAGAAAGGATAATCAAAAACAAATAAAAAAAGCAGATCCACCACATGCATTGGGTCAATAATCTGCTGATTGGTTGATTGAATGCAACATGGCCAAGTCTGAATTGAGAAGGTTGAAAAGTACCGATCCAAAGCTTGGAAATTCAAAAAAAAAAAAAGATGTGTATCAACAATATACATGAAGCGAAATTTGGGACACCTACCGCCGGCTTGGCTGAACGTTCGTGACGAAGCCGAGGAAAGAAAAGAAAAAGCTAAATTTGGCCGAGGGCGGTGAACAATAAGGAAAAACGGCGAGAATGGAAATGCAAACGGTTGAGAGTTTGACAGAAACGTGAAAAGTTTATGCGGTGCATGACGGTTTAGAACAATGCCGGACTAAATTGTGTAACCAGGCTAAGAAAGAATGAAAAATGTATTTAATAAATTGAACAACAAGGGACCATTGCGAACGTAAGGAGCCGCTCGCTGGGGTATAGACATTGAAAAAAAATTTGATAACGGGTTATCTTTAGGGCTTTGAAGATATTTGTGCCGGGTATGTCCCCAACTCAGTTCAGGAAAAACTCCAAAAAAAAAAGACACAAGGTGAAAACTGCGAGTTTCGGACACGGTTTATTTTCTAAATGAATGCATGCCATTAGAAGATAGGATATACGGAATGGAAGCATGATTGATACCTGCGGCATTCGGATAAAGTACGCATGTATGATGCTTACACTAATACTTAAAGTCCCATCTCTCACACACCACTTTCAGGAAAATGCATTAGAGGCATTGCGGAAGAAATGTACAGATGGATGAAAAATCAAAGCCAGATGGAAGCCAATTAAAGCACCTCATCGGATTCGCTTGAGATACTGTAATAGAGAGGAAATTTTCACCACATAAGATCGAGTGTAGGGCTTTGCAGAAAAATGAACCAAAATGAACACTTCGAAAAAAAAAAAAAAAAAAAGCAAAAATGATTTCCTGAAGCGTCATCTGAGACACAATAGATTAGGACATGCAGACCGCTAAGGGAGAACAGGCTAATCGGAAATTTTGGGAAAAGGGAACGGTGGGAAGCTCTGTATTTATCAATACCGTATTATTGGCATTTTGTTCTATTTACTTGTTTATTTGTGTAATTGTTTATGCTCGTTTTTCTTTCTCGGTCGTTTCTTTTTTGCGCACCGCACTGTTCGGCAAAGAATTTCCGCCACGGTGGGACCATCTTCTGATAACATCATTCTGATACCTCCTTCTCGTTTGTTTGCTAACATCCCTATTAGACACAGCGCTTATTTGTTCCAACGTTTTTTTTTTGCATTTATGTTTTTTTTTTTTGCTCCTGTTGTTGTTGGTATCTTTTTTACTAGTTCTTTTATTTGCGTGTTGATCCTTTAGCTGCTTGTTCTTGCCAGCGCTTAATATCACTTTCTTTTGTCCCGTTAAAATGGATTCGGCTGTTTGTAATTTTTTCCCCCCCCTTCCCCCTTTTTCTTTCTTTGGCTTCTCTCCAAATTGATTTCCTGGTGCTAGTTGTTGGTCGATTCTTTTTACATCTCTTTTATTTTTAATTCATTTTTTTCCCTCCCTCCTCCTCCTTTATGATTTTGGGCTCTATTCATTTCCACCAATAAATTTTCCATTTTTCCCTTTTCCTTTTCATACCTTGCGTTTCATTTTGCATTCAGCACACCCATTGTTCCCGGCTCTTCATTGTGAACTTTTACTCACTAATTTTATTTATATATATTTTTTTCACACTATGTGCCTCACGTTTTTCTTCTTTCCTTCTCTCTCCTGTAATCTATCTCAATACTTGTTGTGATTCTTAATTTAAATTTTTTTTCTTTCTGGATCCTTTTTAATCTTGCATATTTATGCCACATTCGCCTCCATTCCCACCTTTTATTTCAGCATTCTAATCTCTACTCAGATCCTCCTCAGTTGAATTCTATTCCAGATCTTCTTAACCACCGCATATCGAAATAAACACACCTGATTAAGCCAACCTCCAACTTTCAGAAGAAGGATTTTTCTGTTTCTCACCTACAATCAGAACTTGTCCTATTCCTGCTTGTATTTGGATATATTTGGCTGGCTGCAACACACGTTGGTTTCGAAGTTTTGCCTACCGAGTTGGTATCATCCTTATCTTGTTACAACTAGTTTCTATTTTTTCACATTTACCTCGTCTTGACTTTATCTTTGCATATATTGTGGAGTGTTGATTCATCTTCTCTTCAAAAGACTAAAATATCAAAAGGGAGCCTGACACAAGTGCTGGACGGGTATTTTATTGGTGAAGGTTCCGTTTTAAATTTGAACTTTGGCCTTTACTGTATCTTACGAGCACATCGTTTCATTTCAGGCTATATTATCACCACCTCGTTTATTGTTCAACTTTTTTTTTCTTTGAATATCTTGAAATTATTTTTTATTCTATTCTATTTTTTTATTTTTTTTTTTCAACCCACCAGTTGCTCGATCACTCATTTCATCTCGCAATAAAAGGCACCCCGCACATTTACCAGAAACAAAATTGAAAAAAATCGTCCGACATGCAATTCGATCCATATCAATCCCAGGAGCAGGCCGCACAGATCCAGCAGGCGCAGGTGCGGGCCCAAGCACAGGCGCAGGTTGAAGCGCAGGCGCAAGTCCAGGCCGAGCAGCAACTCCGCCAAGCGCAGCAGATAGCGCAGCAACAACAACCGCAACCGCAACCGCAACCGCAGCCGCAGCCGCGGCCACTCTACCTCGGCTACCCGCCATATGCGCCGCTGCCGCCAGTGGGCCGGCAGCCCATGTATCCTGGCGCCATGTATCCCAACGCGCCATACGCCAGGATACCCGCAAACGCAATTGCGTCGCCCACACCGCACAGAGCGCCTAAGCGCCTGTCTACCCTCAGCGCACACGCGGGTTCGTTTGCGCATGCGCGCTATGACCAGCCGTTGCTAACCAAGCGGCCGTCATCCATGCCAGATGCGCATACCGTATCCTCCGCAACCGCCGCAACTGTGACCTCGCGCACCGGCAGCGCAGTCAGCGCCATCTCCATGGATGAAGACTGCTTGCCCTCGATGCGCTCGCGCACAGAATCGTACGAGTCCTTGAGCCAGCGCTCATTGTCGCAGAGCGCAACCTCGAAGCCGCTACAGCCGCTGCCGCAGGGCGCAAAAGCGCACCCCCACCACAAGGTCAGCGCATTCGTCGCAAAACTATATGCAATGCTGCAAGACCCCAAACTGTCCCATCTAATCTGGTGGAGCAGATTGGACGAGGGCGATTACTCGACCTTTGCGCTGCTTCCCGGCTCTGAGTTTGCGCGCTCGCTTACCGGCTATTTTAAGCATGGAAATGTCGCCTCCTTTGTTCGGCAACTCCACATGTATGGGTTCCACAAAGTGTGCGACAGCTCGCCACCGCCGGCGCCTCCACGTAGGGAGTCGGGCGCAAGTGCGCAGGGTGACAGCGCTAGCGCCACCGCCACCAACAGCGCAAAGGAGGACAGTGCAGACAAAAAGCAGGATGCGCAAGACAAAAAAGAGCAACAGAAGACACCGCGCCCAATCTGGGAGTTCCGCCATTCAACAAGCAAGTTTAGAAAAGGTGGCCAGGACACGCTGTACATGATTCGGCGGCGGCCGACGGCGTCGCGCTCCGCATCGAACGTTGCGCATGCAGCGCACCAGGCGGCCGCCGCAGTTGCCGCAGCGTCCGTTTCGCCTGCGGGCGCATCTATTATGGTTCCGCAATTCATGCCGCCCGCCGCTTACGGCGGAATTCCGCAACAGTTCATCCCAGCGCAGGGGTATCCACTGCAACAGGCAGCACAGGGCGCAGCGCCACCTGCGCAGCGCCAGGGAACCCCTCCCCAGCAACTGCTGCCTGGAGACAACGCCTCGTTCTCCTTCCGCCCGCTTGCGCGCAGAAGATATCCATCTCTTATAGTGGATCCGTACGCTGCGCCGCCCGTTCCGCCAGTGACATTCTCACCTGCGCAGGCGGCTGCGCTGGCGGTTTCCTATTACGGACCCCGGCACAGCCTTTCGGAGCTGCAGGCGCACAACAGTGATCAATACATCCAATACCCAGCTGGCGCGCAGTACTATGGGTCTGCGGCTGCGGCTGTGGCGGACCGCAGCGCATCGATGGCGGTTGGCGCAGACATGTATGCACAAAGAGTGGCAATGCAAAAGTATGCGCAGCAGTGCGCAGCGCCACCGCTGCAGCAACAGAGCATACCTCAAAAGCAGCTTCAGCAGCATCTGGAGACGGCATTGAGAGAGCAACAGCATGCGCTGGGGCATGTGCGCGGTGAGCAGCAAGAAATATCGCCGAGAAGCCGCACGCAGCACGTGCCGCAGGCGCCTTCAGCTCAGCGCGGACCCGGCGCAGGTGGTGCGCTAGCGCACACGCTGAAATCATCGCTTTCCTCATCCGTCTCCACAACAAGAGACTCCCTTTTTAGCAACGAGGGGAACTCGATCTCGTCGACGGCCACGTCGGTGGGCGCGATTCCGGGAAAAGCTTCGATCCACAATATTTTAAATGCAGAATGCAAAGGTGCAGCATCGATTCCAGAGCGCGTCAGCGTCAATGACTTGGTGCATTCAAGGGCCTCCATAAAGGTGGAGAAACGCTCTGCAATTGACGTTTCCAAAAAATGATTATCATGATTCTTAGACTTTGCTCATAAAAAATTCAAAAAAAATTATCATGCTTGTTTGATGCTTTTCCTGATTCAGTTCTTATCTTGTCTTGTCTTGTCTTGCCATGTTTTGCCTTTTCATTTTCCTTTCATTTTATCTTTTTTTTTTTTTTTCATTTTCCATTTCCATTTCCATTTCCATTTTTCCTCCCTTCATACCTTTCCGTTGATTGATTGTGTTATTACTATTTTGCCATTATTATTCGCTGTTATTCCTTTTACATCAAGCTCTGTGTATACCATCTTCATTCTCCTTTTTTCAGCTCACTGCGTTGTCATGTTCTTTTCTTCTTTTATTCTTTCCATCTTCATTTTCCCTTTCGGGCTTCACTTCTCTACGTTCTGCTCTGCTAAGCTAAACTGTGTTAATAATGATTTACATTAGTTTCATTTATTTTACATCTTCTTGCCTTTTCTCTGTATTATTGTACATTGCTTTATGCATCATTCTAATTCATGCATGCACACCATCCCTTCTTCTCAAAACGGCCGTTTTCCTCTGTTGACTTTCTTCGCATTGTATGCCATATCATCCTTCTCTTCCTCGCTTTCACTACTACTCACACTTCCATCTCCGATTGTTTTACCCGTTTCTTGGCGAATTCCATATTTTCGACTTTTACCGTCTCTTTCGCTCATCCCTCTCTTTATTTGCTCTCTCTTCGTGTCACGCAGCTTATTACGTAACGCTCGCATGCTTGGACTGTCCTCCCGTCTCCGTTTGATCCCTCGTATTCTATTTTGAATCGCTTTATTTCTCTTTCCGTCACCTTTGACAAAATCTCCGATTCTCATGCTCTCATCCTCGGATCTAGACCCATTCTTCTCCGTTCCGGCACTATCCGCTATACTAAGACCCTTCCCAGGCCCAATAATCGGCAACGATTCAAACAATTTGCGGTCTTTTGCCGCCCGATCTGCCTGGACTTTGTCTTTTGATGCATCTTTGGTCTCATGTAACCAACTCTCTATTCTGGAGTCGACTCTCGACAATGAAAGCCGAAACTGCGCCTGAAGCTGCTCCTTTTCCTTTATCTCTTTTCGTTTCGACATCACTGATATTATGGATGTTTTGGAGAAAGGTTAACACGAATTGTGGTTGTGCGTGGTCTGGAAAACATATACATGTGATCCGTTTGCACCTGTACACCGAGTGAAAATTTTGAGATGAAAAAAATTCCTGTTAGGGAAATTCCGCTAGCGTCTTGATATCAGAAGAAAGGATTTCTTGAGGGAAGAAAGCATGGTCTTTTATAAAGCCGTTGGTGCACTTCTTAGGTATTACCAGGCTTAATGTATTTTTGACAGTATATAGCTTGCGTATAGAAATTTTCAAAGATTTATCAAAGAATCGTAGTGTGGGCATAATTTGATGTCAAAGCAATAATTTTGTGATAATGTAATTTTCGATAACAAGAATGCAATCCGGATGTATAAGGAGAAACTACATCTATATGGCGAAAGCATTTCTCATGTGCATACATAAAAAGCACATTTTTATATACTACAGTAGAGATGAAATACTATACTAAATACGGTACTTTAACTGCAATATTTAAACACAGATAAAAAATTAGAAATTTGTTAAAACAAAATAAGGTTGGAACAATAAGGTTCTAAGTAGAACAAGATCTTTTGTCTACGCTGTGTATAAGAAGAAGAATAACTATATAAAGATGAGATATTCTCTTGTATCTATACATAATAATGTGTACAAGTTATGTACTACAATAAATATCAAACTGCTATACTAATCTAGTAACACTAACTTTAAGGATTTAAGTCCTTCTTAAACCGGGTTCATGTAAATTATTCTTTTCAAAACATTAATAAATTCGGCCTACCTTGTGAGTGTTTCCTTATTAGAATGCAGCTTATCAAAAGAGCTTTAGTTAGAAAATATGAAGACGACCAAACTGCTATGCTATTATGAAGTGCATAAAGGAATGCTAACTCGCGTAGAAATGAATTTAAAATGAGTTAGGTGATAGGACTTATTGCTTATACTGCTTATTTCTTAGTCTTTCCTAGAATTCTTGCAATCCTTTACTCGGTTTAGAAAAGAGATGGCAACCAAACGCATTGCATTCATTAAACTCGTTCCTGTCTTTGCTCACTCAATGGCTTAGAGATATTAAATGAAACTTTCTTTCTGAATTCACTTAATTTTGTACAATTTGCAATCCAATTGCTGTCAAATTCGCTGAACATTCATTAATTTCAACATTAGTATACTTTCGAGAGCAACGAGATAATGTTGAGTGATGCAATTACTATACGAATAGCAAAGATGCAAGGAAAGAATTAGATGAATGTGAAATAAAGCCTGGGTAATTGATTTTCAGTAGCGGCATCTATAAAAGCCCACTTTGCTATATGTCCAGATACCCTACATAAGGATTAAAGGTGTAGGTGCGTGCCTTCCCAATCAGTAAATTGAATCCACTTGAATAACTCAGTGAATTAAGTCTACTTGAATAAACAAGTAAATTAAGTGAGCTTGATGGACTAAATCAATGAATGAATCAGTAAATTAAGTAATTTGATAGAGTAAATGAAGTAGCGATATCTAATTACAGACAAATTAAATCAAGAAATGATATACGTCAAAATGATAATATGTTCTTTTTCTTCTAATATACTAGTCACTCGAAACCGATAAGGAAATACTACACCTTGAGCACTTAAGCTGTAAGCTACAAATACTATGGTCACTGTACAATAAATTTATCATATACAAATGCAGCTTACAAAGAGCCGATTAAGGCGTCCATTTGGGAGATGGCACGTGACTTGTCGGTTTCAAGTCTGTTATCCCAAACGATCTGGATGAGGCGGCTGAATATACTTTCCAAAGATTCAGCTCTAGCACCTTCAGTTTTGCTCAAGAGCTCGTTTTGCAGATTTTCGACTTTGTCTGAATCCAAAGAGACGGTATCTGGGATGTTTTGATCAAGAACGAGGGCATTTTGAATGTTGAGGTTGTCATTTTGTTGACCATTCTCTTCTTTCTGAGGAATCTCTTTCTGATGAGTCTCTTTCTGAACAATCTCTTTCTGATGAGTCTCTTTCTGAACAATCTCTTTCTGAACAGTCTCCTTCTGAACAATCTCTTCTTTCTGAACAATCTCTTCTTTCTGAACAATCTCTTTCTTCTGAACAATCTCCTCCTTCTGATTCACCTCGCTCTTCTCCACATGCTCATTTAACCCATCCTCTTTAGACCTGTCTCCTCCACCAACAATCTCGCTTCCGTCCTTTCTAGGGTTTCCAGGCAGTTCAACCTGCGTCATATCGCGGTCGTCCTGCTTCATTTCGGCATCCTCAAGTTCTCCATGCTGCTGTGTAGGCACCCCGGTCCGCAATTGTGCCTGGGCCTGCATCTGTGGGCCAGAAGAGCTGACGACGGAAGTGACGATGTTTCCTGCAGCGGTACCTGCATGCGCTGCGTCATCGCGATGCTGCACGTCTGCGTCTTGACGCTGCACATTTGCATCCGCGCTCTCCTGCGCACGCCGACGCTCACGCCGGTACAACTCCTTCCACTCCTTCGCAAGCTTCGGCTGCGCCATCTCCATATCCTCAACACCCACCTCCGCATTCGCATACATCTCGTTGGCCTTCCAAATGCGGTCGCGCTCGCCCAACTCCTTGGCATCGCGCACGATCAAGTCCAGATCCCGCAGGAACTGCCGCGGCTCGCTGTAGAACCCATTCCAGAGCCGTTCCTCGATCACCTCCAAGTCCATGTTGTAGAACTTCTTGCCTGTGGCCACCTCCACGATCATATCGCCACTTTTTTGGTATGCGGCCGCTGGATCTGGCGCCTGCTCGAACAAATGAACGAGATACGCGTCGTCGACGACGGGGCGGCGGAACCGCTTGTACCTGGTCTTGAAGGTGTCCATGAGACGAGAGAGACGGACCTTGAGGGTGTTTTTCAACCGCAGGTCGCTGCGCGCACGCAGCTTGCGCCGCCGCGCATTCCGCCGAGCCTCTCTCTTCGCCTGCGCTGCTGCGCTCTCTGCGCCGCCTGCGCCATCCGCATCTGCGCCAGCCGCCACAGGCAACTGCGCAAGCACGCGCTTCGGGCGGATCGCCACGTCGTTGTAGTCCACGGGTGACAGCCGCAAGGCGTCCCAGACGCGGCGGAAGAACTGGCGCCGGGCGCTGGACGTAGGGTCGGCAATGCGCAGGGAGACGGCGCTGGCGCTGGCACTTGTACTGGCGCTAACACTCTCAATCCCAAACACCAAGCGCAGCTGCTCGTCGTATGCGCGCTGCGATGCCGCATACTGCGCGCAGTCCTCGATGGTTGCCAAAATCAGCACCTTCGCCCGCGCAGGCAGTGCGCGCACCATACTGGCAATCGTCGAGCGCACAGATACGGCGCACCCGTCCAAAAAGCCGAGAATATCCGGCACAAATAACACTGCGGGCTCGTGCGCGCGCAACTCCTGGAAAACGCGCACGGCTGCAGTTTCTGGGACGATCGACGCGTCGCTGTAAAGACGCGCGAAGTCGAGCTTTTGCACGACGAGGCCCTCTAGCGCTGAAAGCACACTTTCGCACACCTGGCGCTGCGCCTGGCCCGGTAATCCGCACACGACTATGCGCGGGCGGAACACGCGCGCCTGGTCCAGCTGCCGCACGGCCTGCTGCATTTGGAAGCCGCCGTCTGGCATGCGCGCGCCGAAATCGACGTAGCGCGCCTCTTCTAGCGCCGAGAGCTGTTTTGCGCAGGGCACGAGGCGCTGCACTAGTGCACGGAGTGCAGATATTTGGTCCGCAAGAAGGATGGCGGAGGGTGGCTGTCCCAGCGCCGCCACGAGTGCGCCATCTGCGCCATCTGCGCTATACACAGTACCTGCGCCCACCGCACCCAGCGTTCCAGCCTCACCACCACCCGTGCCCACAATACCGCCCGTGGCTGCGCCGCCAGAAGGTCTTGCGCTGGACGGCACGATGCGGCGGAGCGCACGCGCAAAGTCGGCGGCAGAGACCCGCACCTGGGACGCGTCAACCACCAAGCGCCGGCGCGAGCCGTAGATCTGCGGGTAGGTGCGCTGGATGGCGTTGAGCGCGCTCTCGGCGCAGAGCGCCTTCAAGTCTGCGCCGCCGTAGCCACGCGTCATGCGTGCAAGCAGGCGCGTGAACGCAGCGTCGGGCGCATGCGCCCACCCCCTGGTGTGGATGCGGATGATCTGCGCTCGTGAGTCCAGATCCGGCAATGGGAAGTAAAACTCGCGGTCAAAGCGCCCAGGGCGCCGGAGCGCAGGGTCAACCGCATCCGGCCGATTCGTGGCGCCTATCACAACAACCTGGCCGCGGTTGTCAATGCCGTCCATGAGCGCCAATAGCGTCGAGACGATCGACGCGTGGATCTGCTCCTGTTTGGACGAGCGCACGGGCGCCAACCCGTCGATCTCATCAAAGAAGATAATGCTTGGCTGTTTTTTCTCCGCCTCCTGGAAAAGCAACCTTAAGTTGCGCTCCGCCTCACCGACCCACTTCGAGAGGCAATCTGAGCCCTTGCGCATGAAGAATGTGATCTTGCGCCCCTCTGCGCTGCACGACGACGCCAATGCGCGCGCCATGAGAGTTTTTCCGGTACCCGGCGGGCCATGAAACAATACTCCGCGCGGGGGAGAGATCTGGAACCGGGAATACAACTCCGGGTACAGGAGCGGAAGCGTAATCATCTCTTTGAGCTGCGAGATGTAGCGGTCAAGGCCGCCGACGCAGGAGAAGTCGATCGACGCGCCGCCGCCGAGCGGGTCAGTATCGGCGAGGGTTGATTTGCGGCCTCTGCGGGGCGCTGCGCTGCCCTCCTGGACGGTTGTGCGCCATGCGCCAGTGCGGTCTGCGCCGGTGTGATCTGCACCTGCGCGGGAGGCGCCTAAGCGCCGGTCGGCCTCGGCCACGAGCGCCTCGACCTCGCTGTCGGAGGAGGAGGATGAAGGGGGTGCGCCCACCGCGCCTGCAGGTGCGCCTGCGCTTGGCACTGCGCTCGGTGCTGCGGGAATTGGTGCTGTGGCATCACTATCCTCGGACTCCGACGCCGGCGCCGGCGCCTGCCCGTACAACGCATGCACCTCGCTGCCGCCAAAAGGCCCCGCAGTGGGAAAGAGCCTGCGCACCCCCTGCGCTGAGTGGAAGCTGCCGTACATGGAGCCGCCGCCGTAGCGCCCAGCCCTGCGGCGCGGGGAGTCGTGCGCCAGGGCGCCGCGCGCAGCCGCATCCATCTGCTCGATCTGCGCATCCGTCAAAACTGGCGGCGGCAGCGTGTAGTTGACCTGCTTGCGCCGGCGCAAGTGCCGGTGCACGGGTGTCCCCTCGCCTTCTCCCTCTCCCTCCCCGTTTGGGAGCCCGTTCTCCTCGTTTTCCTCTTTGAGCGACTGCAACTCCTCCTCCAACGTTTTGGGCTCGTCGCGGTCGTTTTTCTCATCTTTTTCACTATTTTCGCTTTTCCCCCCCTCATCCTCCTCCTCCTCCCGGTGGATCCGCGGCCGGCCACGCCGCCGAAGCCCCCTGCTGCCCCGTGGTCGCCCCCGGTGGGCCACCAGGCTGCTGTCAGGGTCGAATTCCCCGTCCTCCTCGGTTTCCTCGTCGTCCTTCACCACAAACTGCGGCTTCTGGCTTCTTCTCCGCCGCCGCCGGCCCCCGGTCACCGAGTCCGAGTCCGAAACCACGAAATCCGCATCTGCGGGCTCCTCGTGCTCCTCCATGTCGGGCACAAAGTCGCTGTCACTAGAATTTTTCACTGCATGCTTTTCCCCGCTGGAATTTCCAGCTTTCTCGTCCTCCGTTGGCTCACTGCCGCTTCCTGGCATCCCGCTGCCCACTTTGCGGCGCTTCCGCACCCCACCGTCCACCTCCTCTTCCTCCTCGTCGATCTCCTCGTCCAGATCTCTCATCAATGCATCTTCGTTGTAATTGATCTTCTTTCTGTGCCTGGTCCGCCGAGGCGAGGCCTGCTCCTCGGATTTCCGCTGCTCGGCCTTCTGCTGCCTCTTCTGCTCAACCTGCCGCCTTCTTTTCTCCTGCTCCGCCTTCTTTTCCTCCTGTTCTACCTCCTTCTCGAACGATCTTTCCGATTCCCCGTCTGATTCGCTGCTTCCTGCACTTGCTGCTTTATATTCCTCATCCTCTTCCTCGCTGTCTTTCCAAACACCTTGCCTTCTTTTCGGCATCTTGCTCAAGTATCGTGTTCGTGATTCTAGGATGCTCTTGCCTCCGTTGTGTTGTTCTTTGGTCGCTGCTGCTGGTTATGTCTGAGGCGAAAGCATTTTTCTAATTTCCAAAATGCCAGTCGCGCGTTTTCGCGAAATTTTTTTTTATGCAATCGTGCGAGGATTAGCTTGCCTACCTCGTTTACTGTATATCTTTATTTATTACTACTTTCTTACCTACTACTTTATTTATTACTACTTTCTTACCTACTACTTTATTTATTACTACTTTCTTACCTACTACTTTCTTACCTACTTCTTTATTTACCTACTACTTTCTTACCTACTTCTTTATTTACCTACTACTTTCTTACCTACTTCTTTATTTATTACTACTTTCTTACCTACTTCTTTATTTATCTACTTCTTTCTTACCCACTTCTTTATTACTCTACTTCCTTTCTTACCCACTTCTTTATTTACTCTACTTCCTTTCTTTACTTCAAATCCTTCCTACCACTTTCTTATTCTACTTCTCACTTTACTTCAAATCCTTACCTACTTTCTTACTCTACCTCGTTATTTACCCTACTTTGTTCACTTCATCCCATTACCTACTTCCTCACCCTATTTTCTGTTCAATCAACAGCATTTTCTTCTTTCGGTGTCTGGTTCATGGTAAATCATAATACTCCTTTGGATCACAAATGTCGATCCTCATCAATAAACCTTATCTTCGGTATCTCGTCAGATATCCTCCCAATATTCATTCATACTTCCTCAAAACTTCACTAGAAATGCCTCTTTGGTTTGTCCAAATGCATTATCTCGAAAGTACTTCCCGTCTCATATCCAAATTGTCAAGGATTTACTGTATTTTACTTTACTACTTACTTCTTCAGCTTGCTTACCTCACTACAATTAACTTACTACTTTCTTACTCTACGTTCTTTTTGCTTGCTTTGTATTATCTGTCTCTCTCTACTCTATCTCCTTACTTCCTGCTCTACTTCTTCCTACTTCCTTACTCACTTCCTTTACTCTCACCCACACTTTATCCACATTCCTTCTCCTTCCACTACACGCATCTCATACTTTCCTAACCATTAATCATATATACATACACACTATCATCCCTGTATTCTTCTTTGTCCTCATATCCCCATCTCATGCATAATATTATCCATGTAGCTGTCCTCGTCTTCATTCGCATTACCCTGCTTCTCTTTCTTCCCACTCTTCGTCTCTTCCGCCTCATTATCCTCATCAATTCGTTTGAGATCCGCATCTTTCTCTGCAATCAATGATGTGTTTCCAACCTTCATCTGTGTGTCTTCATCTCTCTCGTCATCACTTAATAGGATACCAAGAATATCGTCATCGTCTTTTTGATGGTTCTTTTCTTCTTTACTTTCGTCATTCTTTTTGTCACTCTTTTCTTCTTTACTTTCGTCATTCTTTTTATCACTTTTTTCTTCTCTACTTTCGTCACTCTTTTCACTCTTTTCACTCTTTTCACTCTTTTCAGTACCCCTTTCTTCCTTATCTCCCTCACCCGCACCACTAAGCTCACCAACATGTGCCATATCCTTCCCTATTTGCTCCATAAAGTCCGCATCCGACCGCCTCTCTTTCTCATTTTGCTCCTCGTATCTATTTGCAACGCTATATAACGGCTCATCTTCCCAATCCATCTGACTTGGCTCCATTCCAGCATCTTCTCCAACAAATAATCCAGAAGACACATCATTCGCCGTTGCAGACTCTTCCGGCTCGCTACTCGTAGCACGTGTTGCTGATGTTAACGCGTTAGGCTCCTCACCCAAGTGCTGTGCATACGCGTCGTTCTTTTCAGCCTCAATCTTCAACTTTTCATCCACTTCTTTCCGTATCACAGACCGCTTATACTCCTTTAAAGCCGGAGAGGAAGCTGCCCGGTTGAGCACACCAGTAAAGTCCCTGAATTTGTACTTCGGATACACCTCGTGCCCCCATATCTGGTATACATGTAATAGTCTCGTCAAGTTTTCAAAGTGGATCGATCTGTCGTATCTTTTATTCACGTAACGCTCATAAGAACTCATCTCCGCCGGTCTTTTCTTCCCTCGGAATCTGTACTTGCTCAGCGACTTGATGAGCTCCGGTAGTCCGCGGCTCGAAAGCATTAAATCATCATCTAGTTTGTGGTATCTCCGTTTCGGCTTCACTTCAATCTGCTGCTCTGTTTTAATATCGTCATTTCTGTTTGTTCCATCTTCATGAAGACCAAGAAGTTCCTCATTCGAAAGCAAATCTGCATCCATCGACATCGTTCTACCAGCAAATGTTCTCTATGTACGCTCTTAAATGTTTTTGACAGTCCTTTTTCACTTCTTTTAATCTTTGGAAAATGCTGATTTCTCATCTCTTATCGTACCGCGCGTCTATTTTTTCACCTCACGCGTTTTTATCTCCAACTTCCATATTCTTTTTTTCCCAAGGCACATTCTTCAATACTATGACTACAATCCACAAATGCAACCTACAAATACAACAATAACTACAAACACAACTGCAGCCCGCTACAGCCAATTCTAGGAAATACCATTCGTAAAAACTAAGCGTCAATTCTATTCGTAAATATGGTCTTCTATAAAGAATCACTTTTTCCCCCAATATCAAGGTCCTCAAGCTTATTTTGCAGCTGCCCCAATTGCTGGCTCTCAAGTGATTGTTGCTCTTGTGCTCTGCTGTCACGATATAGCTTTTCCAGCGGCTTTGTTGCCCTTGATTTGTATATTTCCTCCATTAATCTCTGCTGCTTTGATAGTTTTCCATTTGCTGGTGGCTTGTTCGCTTTTTGGTTCAGCACTATATTATGCAAAGACCCCAGCGGTAGCCTTGGGGCTTTTTTTGACAGTCCTGGTTTGTCCCCTCTAGTTTGACACATCACTTTGAATTATGTGTGACTTGTTTTATTATATTGTGACCATTAACAAATAAGCGCCGACTTCACACCTGGCAGACAAGATATGCAACGAAGACCCTTGAACTTTCAAAACTGACTAAATGAATTCTACACAATCGGAATTATCTGAGTGGTCTTGTACGATAACCGTTTCCTATCTTACCGAAATGATCTAGACAGCGTCTGAAGATGCGTGAGATTAGGCTACGGACACACGTGAAAAATGCCAAAAAAATAGCAAAAAAAAAAAAAATACCGAAAAAGTAAAAAATGAAAATATTCAATCCAAAGAGCAAGGATCAGAAGGCCAACATCATGCACTATCATTTCTAGTTTCACTAATGCCACATCTAATATCACATCTAATATCATTTATAATGCCATATCCAATACATATCCAATGCTGCCCACATATCCAATACACATCATAGCATACGTAAATAGCATTTCAAAACCACCAAATCAGATAAAATCGGATATTAAAAGTCGGAAATTAAAAAATCGGAAATCAAGAACCAAGCGCGTCTCAAAACGTAATGCATGCTTATTAAAGCCACGTAACAATGCCCATCTTTCGCGATTTCCCGAATCCAGGATCCTGTGAATGCAATAAATATCGATAAATATAGACCTAGACGTAAGTAATATAACTATTATTAGCAACCGCTTGAATGCATTTGCATCCGCATCATTCGATTTTTTTTTAGTTTTGCCCGTGTTGGAGGCGCAGCCCTTACTAGTTGGCCGGGGTACAAAACGCAGAAATAAGCCGAGCGTAAAACCACAAAAATACGAGTGATCTGCACATATGAGTGTGTGTTGATCACGAGGTGAAGGTTATTGGTATAGGTATTGCATTAGAGCCATCAAAAAAAATGATGCCAGCTGCGCCACAATCCAAGGGCAAAAAAGAAAATAAAAATAAAAATCATGGGTCCAAGCAACCCCACCCGTAAACCAGAAATGCGTAAATTAAGGTTAAAAAAAGGAGTCGAATAAGCAAGAAGATCGAAAAAGTTTAACACAATCGAATGAAAATTTTCGGCAGCAATTTTATTGACCCTGTATCCAAATTGGGAGTGTGCAAATTACCAAATGCGGGCACGCCGGAGAAATTTGTGCAGACTGAGAAAAAGTTAAACACTGGAAAACCCAGAGTCCAGAAAAAAATGGAAAAAAAAAAACAGGAAGAGCAAAATCTGGCGAAGCAAAAAATAACAGAAGCAAAAGAAAAAAACGAGTACCAGACACCAGACCAATACTAAGGCTACAACTTAAGATGCATTAAGAAAGTACCAGCTCCAAAAAATAAATTATATTATATTAAGCTGCTCTAACAAAAACAATCGATTAGCTAGAATTAACAAAAACAGTACAGAAACAAAGTAGAGTTTAAAAAGAAAGAGACCCTGGAAAGCAACGAGTTAAACGGGGCATCACAAAGAAGCCCCAACCCTCGTGAAGCTTTTCCAGATTCGAAAAAGTCTCATGCTCTTAAAATGTACCCCATCTGGGATGGCCCCCTGCATCGATACCCACACCTCAAGTGCAAGTAAAAATGCAAGTTCGACTCAAAAGCCATCAATCAACTCAACCTCAACTTGAAACAAACGCGCCCAAATCATCGCACGCTTAGAACAAAGCCAAAGCGGCAGCGGCAGCAGCACCAAGGGCAACAGAGCCGTAGGTGTTGACAGCAGCACCTGCAGAAGAAACACTGGAGGAACTGGTGTTTGAGCTGTTAGAAGAGTTAGCAGCTTCAACGGCAGACAAAGCAGCCAAAGAAAGAACAATAGTAGAGAATTGCATTTTTGTTATAGTGAATGTTTTGTATGATTAGTGACCAGATATTAATTCTTGGATAGAGAAAGAGTATGAAGGAAAAAGAAGTAGTAAGAACGGGTAGAAGTAAAACGCGACATGCAACATTTGGTTTCACGGGAGGAAAAAATGGATCCTTTTATAGTATCGGAGAGAAATACCAAAAGCTCCAAACCAAATTGAGCAGGGAAAAAAATTTTTTCTGCATTTTTCTGCGATTAGTCTTTGTCGCCATGCATGCGAAAATGGTAAGGGGAATTGGAGCGACAATGGGGCGCATCGATCAAAGGCTGTGCATGGGTTGTTTACCGTGGGGGCGGCGGCACACGAACGCAGCATTTCATTATTTATTTTTATTCTTAATCTTTAATTTTTTGGCGTTTATCGAGGAGCGGAATGGCGCCGGCGCGAGAGCGGTCTTGGTGTGGTGACACAGGGCGCACGGCGCTCGGCGCACATGCGCCTGTTAGGCTACCAATATACCCACTATAGATACCATAGAGATGGCATGTTGTTACAACTTAAAGCACATGGCGGAGCAGGATGAGTATGCCCAGCTCTGCGTAAACAGACATAATCCCTAAACTTGTAAATAAACAGGAAAATCAAAGTTTTGAAACAAAGTATTGCGCCGATGCGCCACCCTTGCGCACGTTTCTGGGTCCAGGTTCACGCGTTGATAGCGATAAGCGCCATTGAAACCCACCTAAGATTCTGGACTCAAATTTCAAGAATTCGCTTTATCGGGCTAGCAAATATTCCGCATTCGGATTTTTCCTATGCCTCCATTATCTCGAATTATCCTGGCACGTTGCTGGTTAAAGCTGGGTCTCAATTTCATCTTAACTTTTACTCAAAACTCAATCATTCTATTTATTTATGTTTTTTTTCTATTTAATTTTAATTTAATTTTTTTTTTTTCATTTCTGTTTCTCCCATACCATCCATCTTCTTCAACACAGTATCGACTCTATTGATATCCTGCACTCTGCTTTTCCATTCTCTGTTTATTTAGCTTTCAACATTTAGTGCTTTGTTTAGCTTTTCTTCTTTTCCATCTGTCTAATCCAGCCTTTTGTCACCCCTCGGTTAATGAGTATATTTACTTCCGCCTTTTTATCTGCTATCCAATCATCTCGTCTAACATTCCCTCATATAAGTCACGTTCGGAAAATTTCGTTTTCGTTTTCGTTTTCATTTTCATTTTCATTTTCATTTTCATTTTTCTATCTTCTTTATCTTTCCCTAATTCTTACTTCGCTCTTCTATTTTTAGTCCTTAACGGTTTTCCCTCCTTTCTGATTTTTATTTTTCTCACCATTCCTTCTATCTCCCACACCACTTTATTTCAGCCCATCTTTCCCAATTACTGTAAATTGCTTTCCTCACTAATTGTCCTTCTGCTTATTTACCTTCTATTCTTTATTATTTAGTTAACCTTATTTCTTTTAACGTGTACGCTGATATTCGCAAGTCATTTCTCTATCTCTATTTTCTATATTCTGTATTTCTGTTAGTCTATTTCTCTATCCCTCTATTTCTCTATCCCTCCATTTCTCTAACCTCCATTTCCCTCCTATTTCTACCTTGAAATTAAGCAGAGTAAAATATGCGATCCCTCATTTTCAAACCCGCTCCACGGTTTTCCAGCCACAGCTAGAAATTTTGCATTCTAGTCTTTTTCAAAATATCCTCATGGCTTTTTTTTCCTCTATATTCTCGCCAAAAGGTCTAGACTTTTCTGTTTTTCCTCATTCCCAATTTTTTTTTCTAGGCCCGCGTTTCCTTGCCATTTAGTGCACTCACGCGCCGACGTTCTATTGCCGGCTTTTGATCTGCAAACTGTTCTGTTATTTGCTTTCTGCCCAAACCAAAAATTTCCGACTGTCCATTTCCGCACGTCAATCGACCGTTTGGCGTTTGCAGCTTTTTACTTTCTTAACTTCTACCTCTTTTATCTGTTTTACTCACCAGCTAAATTGCAAACACAACACTTATTCACATCCAAAACCATGTTTACTCGATTATATGCTTGAGAGTGCATTTGAGTGTTCATTTGAGTGTTCATTTGAGTGTTCATTTGAGTGTTCATTTGAGTGTGCTTTTGAGTGTGTACTGTAATGATTAGTTGTATTCTCTCATGTGTACGGATGTGTTGGGCCCAGAGTTTTCCGCCTCTGAGTCATCCGCGGTGTGTGGATGCAATCGGATTGGGAAGGCTGAAAAATGAAAACTGTAAAAAAATATAGCTCTAGTTCAACTTTGCAGTCATGGACAAGGGGGCTTTAAGTGCAATTCTTGTTGATACAAACAGCAAAGACCCACAAAAGCAAGCAAAAAATGGCAGAGCAGATTGCACAAGAGGCACACTATGCAGCAACGGTTCTCAAAACGTTGAGTAACGAGGAAAGATCACAGGCATTGGAGGAGATTCGTCTTGGGCTGATAAATGCAAAGAAGGAGATATTAGTGGCAAATGAGAGGGACCTAGAAGCAGCAAGAGCATCGCAAACCAGTGCGGCATTGATTAAGAGACTCGATCTCTCAAAAAACGATAAATTCGACTCGATGTGCGACGGAATAAAAGAGGTTGCAGACCTCGAAGATCCACTTAACAAAGTTACGTTAGCCAGGGAGTTGGATGAGGGTTTAGACTTGTATCGGATCACGTGTCCGGTTGGTGTGCTACTTGTGATCTTTGAGAGCAGGCCAGAGGTGATCGCAAACATCACGGCATTGGCAATTAAGTCGGGAAATGCCGCAATTCTTAAGGGAGGAAGAGAGTCACTTGGAACTTTTAAAGCTATGGCCAATGTCATCAACAAGGTGCTCAAAGAGAAGACCAAGGTTCCCGGGGATGCCATAAAGCTTATTGCAACGCACAGCGAGGTTTCCGACTTGCTCAAGCAGGACCAGTACATTGATCTCGTTATTCCTAGAGGTTCCAATAAGCTTGTGCGTGCAATTAAAGACCAAACCAAGATTCCTGTCTTGGGACATGCCTCAGGTATCTGTTCCATTTATGTAGACGAGTTTGCAGACCCTGCCAAGGCTTCCCGTGTTGTTGTTGATGCCAAAACCAACTATCCTGCCGGTTGCAACGCAGTCGAGACTCTTCTTGTCAATGAAAAGATTCTTGGCGCTAAAATATATGAGGACTTGCTCAAGGCGCTTGTTTCAGCAGGCGTTACGCTCCACATGACGGCACAACTCCTCGATTCTGTTCCTGGAAACTTGAAATCGACATACCCTGACAAATTTGTTGCTGCCAAAGACTCAGATTTCCGTGGAGAGTTTCTTTCACTCGATCTTGCAGTCAAGGCGGTTACTGACGTCAGCGAGGCTGTTAAACACATTAATACACACTCTTCAAAGCACACGGATGCTATTATTACGGAGAACGAACCCCATGCACAGGTTTTCCTGAATGGTGTTGACTCTTCGGGTGTTTATTGGAATTGTTCGACTCGTTTTGCTGACGGTTTCCGGTACGGATTTGGCACAGAAGTCGGAATATCCACCAATAAGATCCACGCAAGGGGTCCTGTTGGTTTGGAGGGCCTAGTCTGCTATTATTACCAGTTGCGGGGTCACGGTCAGATCGTTGGAGATTATGTTGGCGGAGGTGGTCATAGAAAGTTTACACATAGAGAGTTGGATCCGAAGAAGGTGAAGCTAGATTGAGTCATTGGCTTTTATTGTAGATGGAGATGGACGGCACGCTTTAATGTCCATTTCTCTGTATGTTGTGTTTAGTTAATGTTTATTCTTACATGGTTCGTGTATTCACATCCTTTTTTCTGTAGTGCTCATTTGCTGTGCTTTCTGTATTTTCCTAATATGTCTGTGTGCTCGCTTGGCAGCCTTGTAAGCATTTACTGTATTATTGGTATTGATCACATTCGTGTCCTGGTTCCGTCAATATTCATTTATGACATCAGTTTATGCTGTGGCAAATACTGTGTATTTACAGCTTTACTGATAACACCAGGTAATTGGTAATTGGTGGAATTGTTCTGTATCTAATCATAGTTGGAGAACTTCTGTGAGCAGGTTCAAAAATTCAATCTCTTATAAAATTGTAATGATGGTATTAGATTAAATTTCTGTATCTGTGGTAATTACTGAAATTAGCGAAAAAAGAATCCCGGATAATTTTTAGGATTAATTCAAGTTGAAAGGCATGTTTAGTAATTACAAGAAGAATTAGACTAAACACCAGCATTAACATATAAAAAGGTACTTTTAACAGCACATGGAGATGCTGTAAATATTGTGTGAAAAGATTGCTTCTGGAACTAAAGATATGCTAGATAAGTAATCTCAGATATCCTCAAGCTTGAAATCCTTAGAGCGTCTGATTTAGAAATTTCTGTTACTTTGAGGTTTAGTAAAAGCAATCTATTACATTAGAAACATAGGAGTTTCAAAGATAAATCGATTTTAACTTTCGTGTGTAATAACTATTAGGACGCTTTTTGTGTTTAAAATGGCTAGCTGTTAATGGCGGTATAAAGGTAAATCAGACAGCTTGAAAATTTGCGAAGCTGATCCATGTGACGATATAAAGCTCCAATTTGTACATGAAATGAATGAAAGTTCTTGGAAATGAATCGAAGTGTGGAATATATAAATATATATAAGAATACGCCGAAATATAAGAATACGCCGAAATATAAGAATACGGAAATTATATAAGAATACGAGAAATACCTAAAAACAGGTGAAATGTGAAAAAGCTGAAAAT
>ERZ746981.213-NODE-213-length-40141-cov-16.280975_pt1 | contig 40141 bp, 19 predicted proteins | sample MGYA00374948_ERZ746981 | MGnify/ENA primary metagenome ERZ746981 (study PRJEB28757, sample SAMN06711160) | food metagenome | host: microorganism | place: China:Harbin | collected 2017-01-30 | study: EMG produced TPA metagenomics assembly of the Analysis of...
TGTAATATATGATAATTTTAGCACAATTGGATGTTGTTTTGATGAGCTCGATGTAAAAAGTACGATCATAGGTAGCACTCTAACTTCAAGTGTGTGAGTTTAGTCTGGTTTAATAAGCTACTTATTACCTCATTTCTATGGCCAAAACAATTAGCCAAATATCTGGGCGGCCAAGTATACCATTTAGGTTAGATAAGCTGATAGTAGGTTTTAAACGGTGCATGTTCATTATGCATGTATCTATATATATTCTAAATACGCCTACTAATTGTGAAGTTCTGTAAATTGATTTAATTCAATAAGCAAGTTAAATTAACTGAATTAAAGTAAATCAAACTAGGTTAATTAGAAAAGTGGCCAAATAAAGTAGGGGAGCAGTATTTTGAACTACGAGATTGTCTAACTAAAGCACACTATAAGGTATAACCGTGAAATTAAATCGAATTAAGTAATTAGTGAAATAGCCAAGTAAATTAATTATTCAGCTAACTGCTCATAAATCCGAATATCATCACAAATAGGATTAGGACTTTTCTCCTACCCGAATTACTACTACCAGGATATGACACCAGCAGTTTACTGTAGTATCCTTCTCTATAATACTTCCCATCAATAAATTTGGTTGCTGGTGCAAGTAAAGTAAATGATTTCTCTATTGCATTCCTCTACACATCCAATAATTGCAAAATCAAAAAACAGGAGTTTGCAAAACAGTTGAAGAATTTGATATCCAGAAGTAAAGCCATATCATATGGCAATAGTAAATGATTGTTCTTAGGTACAAATAAGAAGCAGCACAACCATCCAAACATATTCTTAAAAGTAGACTACAAACAAAATAACTGCCCCTGTATGTGCATCTCCTTTTATTCTTCACTATTTTCTTAGCTTTAATACCCAATATACTATTTAAGGTGGTTTATAAGTGACAGGAATCGGAGTCAATATTACAAATGATTAAAATAAGGATGTAAATCTGATTGCCTAATTGCATGCATGAATTCTTACCTGAAATTCCGTTTTTGCTTGTTTGGTTGCAGTATACCAATATACTGAGGCATCGTCTACTAATCAACGATGACACTAATAAGAAAGACTTTGGTATGGTCTTCTTGTTGCTAGAAAGTCAGCTAAAAATAAGATGTAATGTCAGCATTAGATATAGAATTAGGAAACTTAGCAACCCGTACAATCCACTGAAGCAACTGTTTTTGTCTGCAATTGAATTGGAGCAAATATTAGGAAGGAGTCATTCATTCACCTGAATAAAGGACCGGGAAATATTTTAGGGTTGCAATACGTACTTGAAAAGCAGGTCTGATAACTTGAAGAACAGGGAATAGTGGGATGCATCTATTTAATAATTGACTAAGTTGTTCTCAGTGCATTATTTGGCTACAGTTATTCTCGATGCATTATTTGGCTGGAGCTATTCTCAGTGCATCATTCGGCAAGTGCTGAGCCTCGTCAATTAGTTGGATCGTTAGTTATTCTCTGTATTAATTATGCATTCATTATATATTTATCGTCATATTCATGGTTATGGGGGTATTTTCAACTTGATATGTTGCGTTGCTTTGGGTTATAGTGAGTAGTGCAAGACAACATTCTCCGAAGCTGGATTGCAAGTGCACTGATCGGTATGTTGGAAGCATAGCACCAACCCGCATATTAGCTGCATAGCACCGATTCGCATATTCGCGACCAGCACCATCTGGCAAGATATTTCGTGTCCGAGAATGTTTTACGATAGTATGTATTTTCAGCAACTGTAGCGAGTCTGAAATAAATCCAATAATACAAAAACACCCATCCGTTTCATTACTTCAACAATTTCAACATGTTGCACTTTTCTTCCTCTTAAATACCCCAGAACTCTTCTCGCACATCCCACGCACCACATCTGCATTTTTTCATCATGTCCCTCTTCAGGCATCTGGCACTAATCGCCACTATTCTAGCCACCATCCTCAACATCTACATTTACACATACCCCAGCCTGGATAGCAACAACTGCGACTGGCAGTACACATACTACAATGAGGAAGACCTCTCGCCCCTCCAGCACAGCCTCCTTGGCCTGCCGTACATTGGCGACATCTACAAACACGTTTTTTTCAAGGAAGACCCCAGGCTGTTTCCCGAACCTATGGACTTGCGAATAATGGCCATAGGAGACCCCCAGATCAACGGAAACTGGCCTTCAACACGCTACATGAAGAGACTTGACAACTACGCGAACGACTGGTACATTGGGCATGTCTTCCGGACCATGAAACCGCGGCTTAATCCACAAATCGTGGCTGTAATGGGTGACATGTTCTCATCTCAGTGGATTAGTGATTCCGAGTTTTACAACCGGACAAAACGGATGATAACCAGACTCTTCCCACGGCCAGAGGCCCAGACCGCGGCTGAGCTCGGGTTTATCGGCCGGCATGCTGATGTGGACTGGCGTGCACACTACCGGTGGTTCAACCAGGCTTTAAATGAAGGCTTGTTCAAAAACTCCTCCTCCTACAGCTACTCGGAAGTTCGGGACTGGACCTCGGCCAACATCACGGAAGAACCGTTGTTTATCAACATCACCGGCAACCACGACATCGGCTACGGAGACACCACCTACCAGCATATGTGTCGGTGGAGAAAACTTTTCGGAAAAGACAACTTCTGGATCGAGTATGCCAAAAACACGGACCACGCTTGGAGAATAGTCGTGTTGAACTCTTTGGCTTTGGACGGCCCGCTCTTGCAGCCCGAGTTCGAACGCTACGACTGGCAGTTCATCGACACGCTTGCCCAAACCCCATATAACGGTACCACAATCCTCATGACGCACATCCCCATGTACAAAAAAGAGGGTTTGTGTGCCGACGGGCCGTTTGTCGACCACTTCAACAAGTCCAACTGCCCGCCAAAGGCCAACTGCAAGATCGGGCTTCTCAAGTCCGAAAACCATCTTCAGTACGCTACTTCGCAGCGTGTTTTGAACGCTGTCTTTGCCAACAGCTCTGGAATCATCATGACAGGTCATGACCATGTTGGATGCGTCAACTACTACAACTACGACCCGGAGACTTCCACTTGGGAGGCTTCCAAGAGCGTCACCTCGGAAAAACACGTCACGGAGTTGACCGTGAGGTCTGTTATGGGTGAGTTTGAGGGAAATATCGGCATTGTGACCGGCCATTTCGACAGAAACGCTCACAACTGGGACTTTCACTACTCCACGTGCTCTTTTTCCATCCAGCATGTCTGGTGGGCAGCCAAATTGAGTCTAGCCTTGGCTGTTCTTCTTGACACGTTGTTGGTGATTCGCTGAGGTGAGGGTTGAGAAAAAAGCATAATGTTGGTGGTTGGAGGCTGAAAAGCTACCGAACAGTCGATATAAAACTGCTAGTGTATTGATGGGAGACTACTATAAAAGAGAGTGAAGAAACTAATAAATGGTGCTAATAAATGTTAATGTGATAGTAGAGCTAATGTTGATGAACAGAGCTAATGTTGATAAATCTAATAGTAGAGCCAATATTGATAGATCTGATGTAGGACTAATGTTGATAAGTATGATAGTAGAGCTAATATTGATAAATATGATAGCAGAAGTTATTCTAATACATTGTCAAGCTGGTAAGTAGATAATAATAAGCCTCTACACCACCCATAATAAATCTAATGACTAAGCTATGAAATAGCTGTCTTAGTAACGGCGGACAACAAGTTCACGAGATGCTAATAAAACGTAAGTCATAAGCTGGATAGTAAATAATCGCAAAATGCAAGAAGCTGGTAAAGTTAGGAAGCTGATTGTATCAGTAGGTTGATAAGAAGCAGTTTGTTAAAGAAGATTAAATGTTGATAAGAAGAAGAAGATATTAATAATACATAATAATACACTAATGATTAGCTAGCTAGCTGGATCAAAAGCGTTAGAAATTGATAGAAGCTGATGCACTAATAAAAGAAAAAGAAAGTTGATAGTCGATGAAGCAGATAGTTAATTGTTCGAAATTGATAAGGTAATAATCGGTCGCTGATCAGCTAAAATAGTCGGGTAAATAAAAATAGACAGAAATAGAATATTCCTTGCATAAAATAAGAAGCAAGCGAAAAATTGGGAATCGTTTTATTTTTGAGTCCCCTTGATTTATCTGCATCAGTTATCGACAAGAGCATTTATTGCCAGCAAGATATTTTCAGTTATCAACATACAGTATTTGCTTTGTGGCATATTTAGATTTCAAACCTGGATTTCCCCATTGGCACACTTGCATCACACTTGCATTTTCACCCTTGCATCAACAACACATTATACCAGGCACACGCGATCGTTTTTATTCAGATACACATTCAGAATTAGATATCTATCTAGAGCCAGGCACAATATGCGGCTGAGGGACATGCTTCCAAGGAGAAAGCAGCAAGAGACACCACTTCAGAAGTTGACCCAGCTTTATAACGAAATCGAAAATGACTATCTCAACAATCTCAGCATGCAGCAAAATGGAAGAATGAGGGAAGCCCTGGTAGGCTGGCAAATGTTGCACGATAAACTTGCCGATAAGTTTGGCAAGGTCCGCAGCCAGTATGCGGATACTACGCTAGCAAAAGGAGAGTCATTTCTCATGGATGAGATTGCCGTTATGGAAAAAAAGACAGATGATTGGCTGGTTTGGATGGGCAATAACTATGTGCCGGCAGTAAGGAAGAGTACAAGCTCGTCCAGCTCTGCAAATCCGTTTGATGATAGTTTTTCTGCCACTCGTGAGAACAGTATGCATTCGAGAACTTCATTGGGGGGAAGAGCCAGAAAAAAGCCTCCTCCTGGATATGTGGTAGAGAATGGAGATGAGAGTCCCTCAAAGTATTCATCAAAGTATTCATCAAAGTATTCATCAAAGTATTCATCAACAAATCCATCTGAAGGCACAGACAACCCATCCAAATATTCATCTATGCAATCTTCCATACATTGTACACATACAGAGTATTCACCTAAATATACAGAGCGTCCACAAATGCCCCCGGTGCATTCTTCAACACCCTCTTTGCACGCAGCACCCCCTTACACACGAAACAGATCTAGTCCAGTTGTCCTGACGCTAAGACAAAAACAAAAATCGCGGCCCCCGACAGCCACAAAAACACGGATGCTGAAATCTTTACGGGGGGTCCAGCCGACGCAGGCGGACGCGTCGAGCCCCGCGAAGTACGCTGCAAACCTCATATGGTCGCCGACGCCGAGCCTGGGGAGCACGGGCCGGTCTCGGTCGCCCGAGAGGCCACAGCTGGGCACCGGGGACCCGTTCGAGGGCTTCGACTCGTCTTTTGTGCCGGAGAAAGCTGAGGGCTCCGGAAATGCGGCCGAGGAGGATGTGGTTGCCGGGCAAATGAGAGCCCTCGATGTGCGGCGGAAAAAAAGGGAGCAGTCCGACCGCGTCAAGAGTGCCTTGGAGAAGTCTGCGGCGGTCCGGTTGAACGTGCCTGCGCCCCGGCCAGTGTACCGGCGGCACTCGGCCCAGAAGAGGGTTGTAGGGGGCACAAAAAGTGGGGTTGGCCAAAAGGGCAGTCAAAAAGGCAGTCAAAAAAGTGGCCAAAAAATTCGCGAGGGCACCCCAAAGACCCAGGAGGGCACAAAATCACCAAAAACACGCAAAGGCCTAAAAATTTCAAATGAGGCACGAAAGGACGTGAAAACTGACAAGGAACTCGTTCTGAGCGGGCAGGATAACCCAACAAAGGACACAGAGAACTTAAAAGAGTTGGAAGAATCCACAAATGACGAAAAAACACCAGATAACGACCGGATGGTGGCCAGAAACGGCACGGTGATGAGCAAGAAGAAAATCGTCGCGTCGCTACGGGGCGTCGACGAGGCGGCCGCACGGCAGATCTTGGACGAAATCGTGGTAAACGGCGACGAGGTGCACTGGGAGGACATCGCGGGATTGGAGGAGGCGAAGAAATCGTTGAAGGAGGCGGTGGTGTACCCGTTTCTCCGGCCGGATCTCTTCAGCGGGTTGCGGGAACCCGCGCGGGGCATGCTCTTGTTTGGTCCGCCCGGGACGGGAAAAACCATGCTGGCCAGAGCAGTCGCGACCGAGTCGCAATCGACCTTTTTTTCCATCTCCGCCTCCTCCTTGACGTCCAAGTACCTGGGGGAGTCGGAAAAATTGGTGAGGGCACTTTTCCAGCTCGCACGCAAGATGGCGCCATCGATAATTTTCGTGGATGAGATCGACTCCTTGTTGGGCACCCGGGACCGCGACGGCGAGAACGAGGCGTCCCGCCGGATCAAGAACGAGTTCCTGGTGCAGTGGTCGAACCTCACCAAGGCCGCCGCCGGCAAGGACACCGGGGAGGACGTGCAGCGCGTCTTGGTGCTCGCCGCCACGAATCTCCCCTGGGGGATCGACGACGCCGCGCGCCGCCGGTTCGTCCGGAGGCAATACATCCCTCTCCCCCAGAGAAATACCAGGAGGGCACAACTCGAGACTTTGCTCATGCACCAAAAACACACTTTGAGCGAGGTGGATTTCGATGCCCTCTTGGACTTGACACGTGGCTTTTCGGGGTCCGACATTACTGCCCTCGCGAAGGATGCTGCCATGGGCCCCCTCAGGGAGTTGGGCGACCGCCTATTGATGACCAACAAGAGTGAAATTCGCCCGCTGAAACTCAAGGACTTCGTCTGCTCCTTGCGGTACATCAAGCCGAGTGTCTCGCAGAAAAGTTTGGCCCGTTTTGAGGAGTGGGCCAAGGTCTACGGCTCGTCCGGGGCATAGGTGAGTATGGTGAGTATTTGTGTATTTAACCAGTTGAATTCCACAGCGTATATTTAGGGTAGTTTTTTTATTTAATACTTTGGTTGTAGGAATACTTGAGGATTTAAAAAATATGTCATTCTTATTTCTTTTTTCAAAGCTTTGCTGAATATTGAAAAAGGTTCATTCGCATGTCTTCTTTCTGCACTTCAAAATAAGTTAGTTCACTTGATAAGTCTGAAATCGGGGACAGCTCTGTAATCTCGTAATTTCTTTTCTACACCTTGTGTTATTTCCTTATTTGGCAACTACTACTTTATTAAGGTATTTCTGCTTACACGCTGGTACAAGCATAGTATTCCTCATACTTTATATTCTACTCTTATTTCTCATCCATATCCTCATACTTTATCTTCTACTTTTATTTTACTACTTATTTTGACCATCTTGAAACCAATTGTTTCTTACTTCAGTTTTTCGGTATTAATGGAAGATGGATCTGGCCTGATTGAAATCCTGCCAAAAGTTATTGTTCTAAGCGCTCACTTCTTTTTCTGGTTACTACTCCATCGAATAAATATTTGGGGAAATTATATATCAATTAGAGATTTTTCTTCACCTTGCTTATAATTGGCACTCTGTTTAAGTATCTAAAGAATGACATATGTTAAAGTTAGTGTTACCAGATTTATATAGTGTCCGATATTTATTGTAGTATGTAATAAAGAGAATGTATAATGATAGACAAAAGGGAATATCTTCACTTTATATAGATGTAGTTCTCGTCTTAATCAGATGATATAACAATTCCATCTTCATTTACCTGAACTCCATTGTTCGAGAGCTTCATTGTTTTGACAACATATTTCAGAAGTCTTCGTCCGAACAGTCTGGCATGTTTAGAAATGCCTACTGTGAAGTATGCTTTTTTTTCTTTCTTATCTTTATTCAAATGCTACTGTAGTTTAACTTGAAAGCATAATTGATCTGCTTGGATTATAAATCTCAGCTGCAAGTTTTATGCTTTATACTTTCTTTTCAAATACTCAGATTAATGAAATGAATCTTGCAAGGTCACCTCTCAATGAAAAATTAATCCTGCTACACGAAAGACCTTCAAATTATGTATTTTCTTTATCTCCCCATTTACATCTTTTTTATATCTTCATCTCTTTTCTTATATCTTCATCTCTTTCCTTATATCTTTATATCTTTCTTCATCTCTTATTTCTTTCTTTACATCATTTCCTATACCTCTTTCTTCTTTTTATTTATATCTCCTCTATTTCCTCTCTTTTCTACTCTTTAAATTAGACGCACTCACCTCCGCCGCGAAAAAAATCCCCCCTTTCGAGATTCGCTCCCCGCGTCTGCGGCATCCGGGCTGACCCTTTTCGTCTCCCCCGGCTCCTCCCCCCTGCTCCCGCTGCCTCCAGCTGCGACCGCCCCCGCGACCCCCTCGCGCTGCCGCTTCTTCAGGTATGCCTCCCGCCTGATATCCCGCGACCGCGTCTTGCCCGCCTCCTTGACCATCTGCTCAAACACCTGGGCATCCTCCGCGGACTCCTCCCCGCTCCTTTCCGCGGAACTGAAAATTTCCCCCATGGCAATCATCACCTCCGCGCGGCACCTCCGCTCCTCAGCAGAAACAGACTTGTCGTTTAGCACCCTGCTGCAAACTTTGCCGAGTGTTTGTGAAATTTCGAACTTCGAAGACATCCAGGCCACATTGAGGAACTTTCCCGTCATCGCCTGTTCGTATCTTGCCCTTTCATATTCGTCCATTTCCCCATCCTCCGACTCCTCAAGCTTGCTCATAGCCTCAAGTGTGCTCTGAGCTTCCTGGGCACTAGATAGCATGCTCCACATACCTTTAGCGGTGTTTTTTCCCTGCTTCAACGATGATCCAATCTTGTGGAACCGTCCCAGGATCGCCTTCCGCGATTTCACAAATGCCTTGCCCTTGAACTTGTACATTTTACCGATCTCGTGGCAGATGTCCACGCCAAACGACTCCAAGACCAAGTTTTCCACATCCTGCCGTGTTTTCGCCTGTAAAGCTGCAAACTCGCCTTCATCGATCTTTCCAGACTTTATCACACCGTTCAACTTCTCAACAAGCTTTTCCGTAAGCTCGCCCACCTTTGCATCCTCCTCCTTCTTGCGTTTCTCGATGTACTCGGCCGTGATCTTCGATTTCCTCTGCTTAACGTCTTTTTTCACCTCTTGCTGCCGGTTGTACATCTCGCTCAGTTTTCCTCCACGCCGATCCCCCTCTCCTTTAATCAGCTTCGTGTCATCAACCTTCCTGTCCGGCTGACCCTTCCCAGTTGTTTCTTCACTCCCATCTGTCCCCTCGCCATCGCCTTCATCCACATTCAAATCCTCCATCATCCCACTAATAAAACTTAGCTCCCCAATATAATTCCGGAAGCCCTCGCCTCCAAATATCATCGAGAAGAACTCCTTCGGATCCACGTCGGCTGTCTCGACGCCCTGCTTGTTCATGCCCTCTTTTCCCACCTCATCGTATATCTTTCTCTTCTGCGGATCGCTCAATATTTGATATGCCTCTGCCACCTCCTGGAATTTCAACTCCGCCTCCTTGTTTCCCGGGTTCTTGTCCGGGTGGTATCTTAGCGCCATCTTCCGGTATCCCTTCTTGATTGTGATCCCATCTGCATCCGTGCTAACGCCCAAAAGCTCGTAATATTCTGTATCTTTCACCATGCTGTGTGTATTTGATAAGAAAGTCCAATTTTGAAAAATGATGCAAATTTCACCGTCCTCTTTTCGATGCTGCTATCAATTACAGTGTCAAACCACTTAGACCTCTTGCCCTGTCTATTCTATAGCCAAAAAGACTGCCAACAACTGGAAAAAGTAACAAGGAAGGACAACTGTAAATAAATAATCGAAGATGGTGGCTTAAAATAAAATAAAAAAATAAAAAAATAAAAAAAATTGCCTGCTACATGAATCTCTCCTCATTCTCCTCACCTTCCTCGCGCATCACCTAATCTTTTTCTTTTAAGCTTATCTCAGCAAATTTTCCGCTAAATTTAAGATAAATGAACATTATTGGCGGACCAATAGGAGCACCAAGCTAACCTCATCACCTCGAAAACAGCCCAATTGCATTTATCCATCAATAAGCATGTTCATCCGCCCTCTCTTGCTGGTGCAAAGGTGTGGTATGTCCACCAAGCTCACAAACACTACTCTCCGCAGAATACGGCATAAACCAAGAAGTAAACCGGTGGATGATATCTCATTCGAAGAGGTAAGCAGTCGATCGCATACTGTTAAGGATTTGGGACGGTTTTGTACTAACTAGGCTGCAGTTTGTTTTGAAAAATCAGATTTTGCAAACTTATCGGGACATGATGAGAACTCTACAAAGTAAGTATTAGAGATAGAAGGACAAATAGGTACAATATATACTAATAAGGCCTTTATTATCACAGAAATCCCCGACGAAGGCACAAAACAGGAAGTCCACGACTTTGTCAAAGGTGAATTTCAGTCTTCTCGAAACGTTAGTAACGTCGAAACCAGGCGATCACTTCTCATTGGTGGGATTAGGCAGTTCCAAAGTCTAGCCAATAGTCTGGGCATCTCTATGCCAACCATTGATTTCAGTTCTGGGAGACAAATCTGAGTTCATTGTCCACATGTAAATACAACCGATCTTTCTATAGAAATGTATTATAACACCACGTCATTCTTTATGGATTAGAATTACCATACAAGCATCATTCTTTATGTATTATGATAGATTATGATTAGCGTACAGTCCTTTTTATAGATTATGGTTAGCGTACAGTCCTTTTTATAGCTTATGATTAGCACACAAACACCCTTCATCTTATAAACATGTATTATATTTGAAATACCGTATTAAGTTATATCGTATGTACAGCAGCAGCAAGAATGAAGACAGAATCAGATAAATAGTATCCACCAAACCCTAACGCTTGACCCAAGTAGGCATTTTTCTGGCCTTTCTTCTTCCAGGTTTCTTCCTCTCCACCACCCTGTGGTCTCTTGTCAAACATCCTGCTGCAAATAGCCTTTTCTTATAAAGAGGGTTGTGTATACAAAGCGCCTTGGATAATGCCAACTTAATGGAATCAATCTGACCTGTTTTTCCGCCTCCACGTGCCAAGGCAAACACGTTGTACTTGACCACGGCATCAACAACCTGTAAAGGAAGCAAAATTCTTAGTCTGTCCTCATAAATGGGGAAAACCTCCTCTAATGGCTTACCATTAATGAGAATGCTACCTTCACCTTCAACAACATACACTTTGGCACTTGAGGCCTTTCTTCTGCCAACTGCAACTCCTCTTCCCTTATCATCCAACTGCTTCGTCTTCTCCTTTCCGGAACTTTCGTCTTTGGCCTTTCTGTAGGTGTTGAGTGCATTATTCACCTCGTCATTCCTCAATTCCGGCTCAATGGAGTCCAAACGCCTCAATACCGTGATAAGCTTCTGATATTGTGTCACCTTCAACTTATTGCCCCCGCCTATGTCCTGGTAATCCTCAAATGTCATCCATGAATTGTCTGTGTTCTTTTTATCAAACGGAAGTGTCATGTATTTGTTCAATATATCAGTCAATTTCGAAATATTTTCCTCGTGAGCAGGATTTCTTGAATAGAATGTAGGCACTGTTGGGACCAATCTCATTCTTTCCAACTCCGGAACATGCCGGTCCCCATTCGATACTTTACAATATTCTGAAAATTGTTCATATGCTGATATTCTATCCGGCCGTCTTGCAGCTCTATTATATACATGCCTCACAACCTCCATCTGCCGCACAAACGAGCTTCTAGAACCCACGCCGACCCTTTTGAGCCCCAATAAATACATCTATAAGTGTGTAAAGCCGTATTCTGGTGTTTTGCCTAAAGTGTAAACTGCTGTAATCTATTATACGCATCGTGTTAGACACTCAGACAATGTTCTACTTTACTTTTTTTTTCTCTCGCTACAAATCACTTTTTTGTAATTTTCTTTTACCGATGAAAATGGTAGTCAAACTCTCGCGAGCCGTATTTGTACATCCGTAAACCTAAATCATGCTATGCAGTTCCAATCTCTCATTACTATCCATATCTTGAGACAGTAGTCCGATCGTGATATCCGGTAATTATACAAGAATCATCCAACCTTTATTCTTAATCATCACATTGCAATTGTTTGGCCCCATCGAATCAATTCTCTTAAACTGTGTATATACTCAAAAGCTGTTTCAAGCAAAATCAGATGTAATCACCCATATCACTAAATGTATCCTCCTCATCCTCCTCATTTTTTTCTTCTTCTTCTCCTTTGTCTTCTTGCTGTGTTGTAGACTGACTAATTAGTTCCTGCTTCACCCTTACACTATTCAATTGGTTCATCTCTTCCTTATCTTCTCTTTCTGTACTTTTTCCACCTTGTCCATTCCCATCTCTCGTTTTTGCCCCCTCCAATTGCCGGCTCAACATCGCCTTAAGACCAGGATTCTTGCGTACTATCATCATCATATCATTTGGTGTTATTGTCTTTCGTCCGGCATGATTTGCGAATAATGCTAAATCCTCACCGACACTTGTTAACTGTCTATAAACTAATTCAACTAATGCCGCTACTAGTTGTGGAGTAGCCGTAATTGGACTGTCCGACCCTTGAGAAAGTTTCTGTGTCTGTTCCTCGACTATCTTAGTGATAGTTCTCCATATGCTTGCCTTTAAATGCTAATCACACAAGGTTGTTTGTCAGTAACAAAGTTCACCGCTTGATTAAGTTGACATTCTTCGCACGATTATACTTACCGCAGCCACTTCTTTCTGCTCTTCCGTTAGAATCCTCATTGCGAATTTAATAGTGTATGTTTGCTGTTTTATAGCAATACGAAAGCCTGGAAAAGTGATATTTAATCCTCATAATGTTGAACTGACGCGATTTCGCGACTTGATAGATTTACATTTCTGGCTACCTATCCTCATTTTGGAAAAGGATTTCCTAGATCATTATTCTGGAAACATATACCCACCTTTTGGCTTTCAATTTATTGTAATGTTGTATTACCACTAACTGTTTTAGTATTTGGACAACAGTATAAGATGATCTCAAAAAATGACAGAAAAATTATCGACAAGATTTGTGAAAGATTGAGAACGGTTGGAATAAAATGAATTAAAATAAAATGAATTAAAATAAAATGAATTAAAACAAAATGAATTAAAATAAAATGGATTAGAGTAATATAAATTAAAATAAAATGCAAAGCTGCCATCTGTCTGCTTCTGTTTTTGTAAGAAGTTTAGCTATACTATGCGAGATTTCTATTCTTTGGAATATGCCTTACTTGATTAGCCCCAAACTTTTTTATCAAAATATAGTATGGCCGCTTGCCGGTTACCGATATCTTGAATTCAGATTGATCCCAAATTGATCCTATCCATTAATTTTTGCATATACATTATATTTAGAGGTAAATCTGTTGCAAAGTGTAATTCTTTGTTTGAATCACAAATATAAATTCCTAAACCAAAGAAAAAAAAAGATGAACCAATTATCAATTAAATATAGAATTTGGATTACGCATAATACCAGGCATTGACATATTAAAAAAGCCCCTAATTATAAACAATCCAGCCTTGTACATCATTCAACCTTATAATATAACAATTCAAAATTAGATAAAGAAAAAGGCTGTATAATAAAAACATAAAAATCCTTAAAGTATTTACAACACAATAAACGTCGTGACACGGCATAATTGACAATATAATTTTTTCATTTTACAAAGCTCGCAAAAGTAATCACATTAACGATTGAATCATTATATAGAAAAGAATAAATGTCAGTGGTAAAATTCCCTCCTGTAAGTATCGATAAGATTCTTAATAGTGCTTGTAATCTCCCTACATTCAGTTGTACTTTTAGCCTCCAGATAGTACTTCTTATAGACACCATTCTGACTCTTATTGACGAATATCTTGAAATATCTTGGTATCTTCGACGACTGCTTTATCCTCATAATCTGTTCGATGTTGAAGCTCACAGTTTTTGCCTCATACCATGACCCATTTGACTCATTAAACGGCAATATATATATTTGATACCCATCAACAACTAGGGATTTAGGATGCCGTGCTTTAAAAGACATTTGCTGTCTTTTCCAGACTGTCCATCTATGATACATCGAGAGACGAACATCTCCCTTCTTATTTGAAGCAAATATATTTGACTTGAATAGCGACTGATGCTGTGAAGTGTTTTGCTGTTCATGTTTCCAAGCTGCATCTGTTTTTTTTTGGTCTGAACGAGCATCCAACACTGAGCTTTCATTTGTGATAAGAGAACTTTCATCATGTTGTACAGTATGCGGAGATAATAAATGTGGCATTGCATGCGATGCAGGAGTTAGATTCGACGGGATCGTAATCACAGAAGTATTTCTGGCATGTTCCATGACTATATTCGATGAACCTAAGGAAGAAAGCTGCTTTTTGCTTTTCTTCTCGGCCATTTCTAAAGGTGATGGTGTTAAGACCTCATTTCTCTTCATTTCCTTTTCACCAACCTGGGTCATAAAGAATTCATCTGTTCCATACGATTTCACTTTCCTAGTCCGGCTAAGAACTCCGAAATCATCTTCTGCTTCTCCATCATCATCTGCCAAGTACATGGCCCAATAATTTGGCTGCTGATGACATTTTTGGATTTCTGGTTTGTGCATTTTCCAAACTTGAAGCAACACATACCCGATCATTTCTACAACTGTTGCAGAGGTATCGATTTTGACCTTGAGGGGTGAATCTTTGATGAAGCCCAGCTCCTTAATGATAACAGATACCGTTGATATTTTATCGTCGGGCAATTTCTTTCCACCCACGTACTCATAGTAATCCAAGGAGAGCGTTTTTCTTCTAATTAGGGCTGTCAAGTTGGATTTCGGCTCTTCCATAGTGTCTACAGTCATTTCTTTACTTTTGACATCCATCTTTTCAGGCGAACTTAGAAGGCTAATGGATTCAGAACCTGTGTTTTGTGTGGAGAGACTTTCAACATCGGAAAGTTCATCACCTGCCAAAAGACTTTCGTCTGATTTGATGTCCTGCCCTTTGAAAGAACTCTGCTCATCTCCATTTTTCGGTGATGGAAGACTGCATGCACTCGACACACTTCTATTCGCAGTCACTTTAGGTGAAAAGGAGAGTTCATCTTCGCTTTCAAGGCCTAAACTCACTTTTTTCGTTGGCATATGCACATCTTCGGTGTTACTTTCCTGCATGTTGAAGTTATCAACAGGCCGGAAATCATCTTTCTTGTCAGTTGATCGGGACTTCAACCTATAACATCTTTTCACAGGACGTTTCGTGAAGTCTAAATCCTGATGTGATGGCTTCTTATCTTCTCCATCTGCATATAACGAGAGCATATTTGTCAGCGACTTGGAATTCCTCGTTCCAGCAATTCTATGACTTTGAAGTGATGCTGGTGCCAAAGATAACCTTGCTGGGATAACTGAAAGGTTGGCTGGTCGGACGTTGGATGAAAATCTTGATCTTTGGGAAGCACTTAAAGCATTATTTCTGCTTCTAATAGATGCACCACGACGGGAAATTTTGAATGGTGTGTAGGTTCCAGGCCTTGATCTTGTGAAATTGATCCTCGAGACTGGATGATCTCCCTGATAAACACTGGAATGAGGATGCAGAGACGAAGTTTCGACACTGCTGTCATAAATGAGGTCTGAATCATCATAGTCTGAATCTAGATAGTAGTCGTCCGAAGAGCTGCCGGAAACCTCATCATTACCACCTTCAGCATAAGAAGATGCTAGGTACGATGGTTCAAGAAGATAATCTTGATCGTCATCGTCTGCAATTTCACTTGATTCGATCGAGCCAACAGATTCGTCCGAGTCAGTTGCACTTTTTATTGCCTCGTCATTCATATTTAGAACATCCTCATCATGATTGGAACGATCTTCAGTGCCTTGAATATCATCCAATGCACTTTCACTCCCACTGATCATGGAAGACTTCGAAATAAACGAGTCGCTGCTTGTACTGTCATCAATAATTGCACCGGATGTTGTTATATGCTCATTTGTGGCCGCTCCTCTGCTCATGATCCTCCCCAATATACCATTTTTCTTGCCCTTGCTTAAACCAACGTTGTTGTTACTGGGCTGACTTTGAGCTTGGAAGTTTCCCTTTCGAATCGAAAGTTTCTTCAATGATTCAATTGGTGTTGATTGCTCCACATCCGATACCTGCGTTATAACGCTTTCTGGTACCCCTTTCTGGGATTGGGTTTCAGAAAAACTACCATTTCCAGATTTACTGCTAATCATATTATCACCATCCTTAAAGTGCGTTTTCTCTTCCCTGTTACCAACGCTGGATATACTGCTCTCATCAGACTCATTTTCCTCTTTAAGTGGCTCTGAAAATTTCGACTCTTGGTGCAGGTTCCAGTCAATTGGTGGGCTTTCCTGACTGCTTAGATTGGATACAAGTGGAAAATCTCGTTTCACATTGATCAATCCCTCCAGTTCGCCTTTCTTGTAGATTTTACAAGGGAAACATATCTTCTCAACTCCCTTTAGAGATTCAAGACTTCTATTCGTGCCGATTGCATTATTTAATACGCCGGATTGGGAGCTTTGCTGTTGATATATTCGTTCTTGCTTTTTCGAATATCCCTGCTCTATCGATGCACAACTTTCACGAAGAACATTGATGAGAATATCGGAGGATACCGGAAAGGCCATAGTAAACTCCTTGTATAAACCCTGGTGTACCTAAAAAGGGGAGAATATAATGTTTGATGAAATACTAGACTCAAGTTAGAAGGAAACCCACACTCCGCTTTATTTTCTTGTACTGATGGAGATGAGAACCCGAATCTTTTAACAGGGCTGGGAGGAAATCTGCAAGACGCGTCAATCGACGCACTTATATCAGTAGCATTTTCAGGTTTAAGGGGTATGAATTTCAGGTACAACGAGCAAATTTGGCAGCATTATGCTGTTATAATGATAGAGAAAATCAATCCTAGGAGATTGGTATCAATATTATGTTGATTGAGCCTTGGATAATGTGTATGTAGGCCAGATATCCGATTCACCAATGATATTGTAGGTAGTGCAGAGTGCGAGAGAGCTCGAGCATCCAGTGCCTAAAAAAATGAGGATTGGCAGGACGAAAAAAAAACAGTGTTGAAAAAAAAAAGAGTACAGGAACATTTGCAGAGAGGTTACATTTTTATACTTCGTATGCGTATCACTGGACATCACAGAATATACATCGCCTTTATATATAATATCTTTTGTTGAATTACAGAAAGGGGGAAACAAGGTACTCACAGAATGGTCGCTACATACACTATTGCCGGCAAGGTTATCCCTTCGCACTATTTATCTATTGCAACATTGAGTTTAGTTACTTTGCTTGTTCTGCCTAACCCTTTCAAGACAGTGCCTGTGAAGCAGCCAAAAGTGGAAGGTTCGACTCCAGAAGAGACAGCATTCATTAAGAAGTATATAGAGGAGCATGAGCCGAAGAAGGAGGAGTCGAAATAATGAAGAAGGTCTCGAAAGCAGAAAGGGGGTTGAAAACTTCAAATAAAGGGAAGCCTTTGAAGAAAAGCATCAAATTAAGAGGAAGGTTTTGAAGAAAGACCAATTAAAGAAATAGGTTGAAGCAATGCAGATCACACAGCACGTTGGCATAGAAACCATAGAATATGTATCGTTTAAGCTTCTTCATGGCTCCTTATAGACATTGGTGGACATTTCATTACTTTGGCCACCCCTTTCCCCTCTCTCTCTTTATACGTATTTATTCTCGCTTATCACATATACTGAATACACAACATTCTATTCTTATTTTATTAATCTTCTCATTAGCTATGCCGTACACATCTACTCCTTGAAAAGAGCATCATTAGACAATGGGTTCTTCTTAGCCACACGGCTGGATTTCCTCACCTTCTTATCAACTGCATCTTGCTGCCTGTCTCTGGCTTGTTCTGCAGCTTTCTGCTTCAACTGAGCTCTGACAACATTTGGCGACACATACTGCTTGTTTTCGAAGATCTTCGGACCTCCAAATGAACCTTCAAGGATGATTATTGGCGTAAGCACGAGTCTGGGTCCAATTTCAACCAAACTGATTTGCTGCTGCTCATCATCTTCTGCATTTGGATCGGTTTGCACCTCTTTTGGCTCGTTAATCTGGTAGTTTCTGATCCATATCTTCTCATCGACGATGGAAAATGTCATAACATGATCAATAAATGGCTTTGACTTCCTTGCACGAGGTGGAACACCAAACTGCTGTGTGAACATCTCTTTCATGAGTTGATACTTTTCATCCATGTCAAAAGCCTTGTCAAACGAGAGAATGGGCCTCGAACCTTTAAGACAGTTTCCCGTGAAGTTGAGCTCTTCCATAGTGTGCAAATTCTGGATGTAGAACTTGATCGTAGGTCCATTAGGTGGCTTCGAAAGCCACATGTACAAATCCTGATGCTTACGAGCTTCAAAGTACATTATGTTATTGCAGTTGTACAACTCGGCAAGCTCGTTTAACTCATAAAGCGATTTCTTTGTATCCAACTTTGGTTCTTTTCTTGAATGTGGTAGTAAAGCGTATAAATCGTTCAAAAGATGGCGATGTCTAAATGTAACACCCCTTGAAGATATGAGCAGCACTCTTTGCCTGTTAACTCTTTTTTTTGAAACTTTCGATCCTTTAGTTTGGGACATCTCTTTCGACCCCGTGAGGGCCTTGTAGATTGCAGACATTTGTTTGGTTATGCAATCTTACTTTCGGTTGTTTAGATGCCAAGAAGGGGAAATCATAAACTATACATCAGACCGAAAAGGTGCAAGAAAGGTGATGCTGAAAAATTTGATAAGATGTGGAAAGAAAAAAAAAAACATTTTTTCAACACTCGGGCTGTGCAATAAGCTTTAAATATTTCGAGCAGCGGACATTTTGGGGTATATAGGAGCAGTACAAGTAGTATATGCTGATTTAATAAGTAGAATCCTGCATATTATGGGAGGCAAAATGAATGGGGATGGAAACATGAAGCAAACCGGTGGTTTACAGCGATACTTTCGGGGCAAGGGTGTATACCAGAGGGAGGATTCAGATGACAGCAGTAATCAAAGTAGTTCGGAAGAAAGTGAAGAATATGAATCAGAGGAAAGTGAGCAGGGTATGCCGATAATGAAAGTGAAGTTTCAAAAGAAGGCTAAGTCGAGTGATAAGAGAACAGTTGAGGGAGTGGTAGGGAACGAAATTGGTAAAGACGAGAAACATGAGCAAGAAACTAAAAAAGATACAGAGATAGAACATTCATTTGAAGAAAGCAATTCGGATATGGAAAGCGATTCGGATACGAAAGGCAATGCAGATACCGAAAGCAATCGAGATTCAGAGAGTGATGAGAGCTCCGAAAGCTGCAGTTCAGAAAGTTCGGGCCAAGAAATTATCCATGTATCAAAGAAAGTGAGGTTTCAACGAAAGAAAAGAACAGCGAATACTGGTAAAAGCGATGATAGTGAGGATTTACAGAAAGAGAAATCCAGGAAAATATTGAAAGGGATCAAACGGAACATGGCTGAAGTTGACAGGGAAGATATGGAGCAAAAACTTAGGGGAGGATGGGGAAAAATTGAAGACCAAATAGTTGCACACCTAGATGATAACGATGAAGCAAGCCCCAAATTAGAGTATGAGCAGTGGAAAAAGAGGGAGATGGCAAGACTATGGAGAGAAAGAGAGGAGATGATTAAGAGAGAGAAGATGATGGGATAGAGATGAACTTTTGCCATTTCACAGTTGTACAATAGGATTATGTAGCGAGCACCATACTGTAAATATGCTTTAATGCTAAAGCTTATACTAGTTTGCAGAGAAAATTGCAAGAGTAACAAACTTGTCAGTATTAAGAATGATCACAATCATAAACTACTTGACTGATTTATGAGTTTCAACAATCAAGTTGATGATAAGCTACTCAAAAAATGAGAATCATTATACTCATAAATTGAAGAACGGCAACACTATTAGTACATGTTCCTAATTAATGCACCAATGCCATCTGATTGCGAATTTAAATATTCGACACTGATTTAAATTGTGGTACATAATATTGAAAAGCAAAGAATATCCGTTTGACATAGTTTTTTTGCATCTGTGAATCCTTTCATGCCCAGAAGTCCAAATATTGGTATTAATTTCTTGCTAGCAACATAATCAGCATGTTGATTTATCACATCTTTCCTTCTGACTAAACTAAATTTGTTCATTTTTGTATATCATTTTATTCAATATAAATCATACATCTGTTCAAGTACACCCGTTCAAGTTAGTTTAATATTGGGGTGGCATTGAACATCAGCACAAATGTCTGGAATAGGCAAAAAAATATTCTTACGCAAAAAATGGCTTCACACAAACAGGATTCAAGAACAAACAAACTATAAAATGGCGAAAAAACATTTGCGAAGGAATAGCAACCATGCCATAACAATAATCAAGTTTGCAAATCTCCTATTATTAAGCACGTGATCAGTAGTTTCACATTCAACACACAAAAATGTGATATACAATGCAAGGGATATGATACGAGGTGGGACCCCACATTATTATAGTTTTACTGAAATTAGGAAAGTACAGACAAGAAAGAAACTTGAATCTGAAAATAGCTATCGGAGTACTACCGGCAATTGGAGAATAGATTCTGCTATTTCATTCCAGAATCTTCTATCTGGCGAGTGCCTCTGTCATTTAAAAGGATGCAAACTTCATTGGAGAGTACTTAACTAAACACCGAGACAACAAGATAAACAAAGTAATTATATTGATTTAGGGTGCCGGCTTCCGTCCTGAAAGTGCAATTGTGTTTTCGCGCTAATGCAGGACTGAATGGACTTAATCGCTTAATTTCCGAGCAGGAGAGGGAGTTTTTTTTTTTTTCCGATGAAAAATTCATTATTGACGTATTTACGCACGGACTCATAAGGCATATCTCCGAAGGCGCAAAACTAACAGATATAAATAGGGATGGGCTTACCCTAAATTGTCTATGTTGAAGTTCTCATCTTCAGTACGCACACCAACAAAAAAACTAATAAGAGAGATTTAATTAAAACAATACGCAAGCAAAATTTATAAAACATCATGAGCTCAGACGAAACTTTTAATGCTGTTGGAGTTGTTGATTTCGATCATTGGCAAGATCCAAAGGACTTCACATATCATCCAAGACCAATGAGGCCACATGATATTCAGGTGAAGATCATTGCATGCGGAATTTGTGGTTCTGATATGCACTGTGCAAAGGGTGACTGGGGAAGAGCATACACTCCCTTGGCTGTTGGTCACGAGATCATCGGCCATGTGACCCACATTGGAACAGAGGTGGACAAGTCGAAGTTCAAGATTGGTGACAGAGTTGGAATCGGCCCGGAATGCGAATGCTGTGGAAAGTGCTACAGGTGCAAGCATGAGCTTGAGAGCAATTGCGTTTCGCAAGCCCTAACATACGCATATGTTTATCCTGATGGCACCAAAACTCAGGGAGGATATGCAGATAACATTCGTGTTAATGATAAATTCGTTTTCCAGATTCCAGACGGATTGGAGACAATTCATGCTGCCCCTCTGCTTTGCGGTGGAATTACTGGATTAAGACCGCTTCTTGATTATGGTGTTAAAAAGGGTACCAAGGTTGGAGTTAGTGGAATAGGAGGAATTGGTCATATGACGATTCTTTTTGCGAAAGCATTAGGTGCAGAGGTGACTGCAATATCCAGAGGTGAGAAGAAGAGAGAAATCTCTAAGAAGCTTGGCGCCGATCATTACATTGCAGCCTCCGATGAGTCCCAACTTAAGGAAGGAAAGGATAGTCTTGACTTGATCGTTAATACTGCATCTTCGTTCTCGCAGACTCATCTTGAGAGTGTAATGCCATTGTTGAAACCAAATGGAAGAATGACATTCATCACAGCTCCAGAACTAAAGGAGAAGGTCGAGATTACACCATTCTTCTTTTTGCTCAACAATTACTCCATTGGTGGATCGGCAGGCGGCTCTATTAGGCAAATCGAGTACATGCTCAAGTTGGCAGCAGAAAAGCACATCAAGCCATGGGTTGAAACCATTGATATCAGTGAAAAGAACGTGAAGGAAGCTTGGAGAAGAATGGAGGAGGGAGATGTGAAGTTTAGATTTGTTTTGACCGGGTATGACAAATACTTTGGAGAGAAGAATTGATCTAAAATTGGGTCGTTGCAGATCATCACTGAGATGAAGGTTGTACGTTTCGTTGTGTACTTCCATTGATGCATTATATAATGAAATAAAAAAAAGGAAGAACACGAACGTTATACACGAGTAATCGAAACGAGTGTAGTGAGCGTCAGAAATAGATGGTGGCTGATTATCACGCAATAGAGTGGTAAACATCGCTTTCGTTGTATTTCAGCTGTATCATAATGATGCAATCAATAGTGACTTTACACAGCCAGATTGTCGTTCTTAAATGATTCAAATTAAAGATGTCAAGAAAGGTTTTTAGTGCTTAAGGAAGAACGTTACTGCTTCGGATGTAATTATCTTACTTGGTCAATATCTCATGCAAAGTCATATTATTCTGTACGTACTAGTAGCTACAAAAACAGTACATATAAAACTTGTTAGTCACACATCTAAAAAGAAAGTATTCTAATAAGAAATGACAACTGGTTGCAGTATGGTTTGATAAAGGATCGTTTCCATGGAGTAATCAAAGGAACCCAGAAATGGTCCATTTGATAACATCATAGTGAATCAATGATTAGGTAGATAGTACTAAATAAACCCAGCTTTTTTCTTGAAATCGTAAATTTCTAAGGTGATAATAGCAAGACCACAGTAAGGTAACCTGAAAAATGATTGCTTACATATATTCTTCCCCACACAAAAAAATTATCAAGGTTCAATAAAGCAAAGAATAAGTGTGCACTGTGCGGCAAGTACTAAATGAAATTTCAAAAAAACTTATTTCCGCGTTAATTCCGTCTCGTCAATAGCGCAGACTCAACACGAATACTGAAGGAATGGACTTATTAGCCTAATTTCCGAGCAAAATAAGGCTTATTCTCTAGAGAAACTATTGAACACTTCACGCCTTTAAATTATGAAATACACAGCTTTTATCTTCAAAGGCTCGGAAATGCATATAAATATGGATGGTGCTGTCCCAAATTATTCGGAATGAAGTTTCTATTTCAAGTATGCATTTGCGGCAGGAAGCAGTTTTATGCACGGTACATAAAGCAACCATTTTAGATCTCTGAAAGGATATTTACGATATTCCAGAAAGTACTGACATCAGGTTAAGAACAAACAGAAAATAATACATCATGAGCTCAGACGAAACTTTCAATGCTGTTGGAGTTGTTGATTTCGATCATTGGCAAGATCCAAAGGACTTCACATATCATCCAAGACCAATGAGGCCACATGATATTCAGGTGAAGATCATTGCATGCGGAATTTGTGGTTCTGATATGCACTGTGCAAAGGGTGACTGGGGAAGAGCATACACTCCCTTGGCTGTTGGTCACGAGATCATCGGCCATGTGACCCACATTGGAACAGAGGTGGACAAGTCGAAGTTCAAGATTGGTGACAGAGTTGGAATCGGCCCGGAATGCGAATGCTGTGGAAAGTGCTACAGGTGCAAGCATGAGCTTGAGAGCAATTGCGTTTCGCAAGCCCTAACATACGCATATGTTTATCCTGATGGCACCAAAACTCAGGGAGGATATGCAGATAACATTCGTGTTAATGATAAATTCGTTTTCCAGATTCCAGACGGATTGGAGACAATTCATGCTGCCCCTCTGCTTTGCGGTGGAATTACTGGATTAAGACCGCTTCTTGATTATGGTGTTAAAAAGGGTACCAAGGTTGGAGTTAGTGGAATAGGAGGAATTGGTCATATGACGATTCTTTTTGCGAAAGCATTAGGTGCAGAGGTGACTGCAATATCCAGAGGTGAGAAGAAGAGAGAAATCTCTAAGAAGCTTGGCGCCGATCATTACATTGCAGCCTCCGATGAGTCCCAACTTAAGGAAGGAAAGGATAGTCTTGACTTGATCGTTAATACTGCATCTTCGTTCTCGCAGACTCATCTTGAGAGTGTAATGCCATTGTTGAAACCAAATGGAAGAATGACATTCATCACAGCTCCAGAACTAAAGGAGAAGGTCGAGATTACACCATTCTTCTTTTTGCTCAACAATTACTCCATTGGTGGATCGGCAGGCGGCTCTATTAGGCAAATCGAGTACATGCTCAAGTTGGCAGCAGAAAAGCACATCAAGCCATGGGTTGAAACCATTGATATCAGTGAAAAGAACGTGAAGGAAGCTTGGAGAAGAATGGAGGAGGGAGATGTGAAGTTTAGATTTGTTTTGACCGGGTATGACAAGTACTTTGGGAAGAAGAGTTAGGGTGAAATCTAGTACTAAGTGTTAGGGAGTATAAGGAGAGGTTCGACAAGTCGGGCTGGAAATGCTTTTTGTTTGTGTTATCATTGAATTATTTGTGAAGAGGGAATGAAGTAGCTGAAGTAAGTGCTTTAAGTAATTGCATGGTAATTGCATAGTAATCGCATAGTAATTGCATAGTAATTGCATAGTAATTGCATTAAGTAGTGCACAGACGCATGAAAAATTTCGCTGGAGAAATTTCGTTTCACTGTGGGCAAGCGCGATGCATTTGCATTGTTCTCGAGAAACCAAAAGCGGATAACGGCAGTGCGAAAAGAGAGAAAGCTGTGGGGAAAAACTACATGTCAGTGGATAATTTGGGGTACTGGATACCGCGAATTTGCAATTGCGGAGTTTAAGATATTGGCAATGTGCCGAGAGATTGGGAAAAGACGTTTCGAAGGAGAAAAGAGAAAGAAAAAAATAATTTAAGCTGGGGGGAGGGGGAGAAAGAGAATTGGCACGGGTGAAGAGTTTAGCTGTTTAATTTAATTTTTTTTTTTTTTTTTTTTTTTTTTTCTTTCTTAATCAGAGATAAGTACGGAACAAGCCAAACCTGGCTAATGAATGCACTTTGTATACAGATTGGAACTTAGCATCACATATTCACATTTAGACAAGCAGGAGCATCTAGAGCAGCTTCTTAGAAATTGATTGCAGGCCACTTTATACAGGCAGAAGCACGTGAAAATGGACCAAGCACAGCAGAGGAAGAGAACGGTGAGCTACATCGTTAATATTGCGGACCACGAGCTTCCAGGTCACCACTCTTTAGGGGTGAATGTTGTGCGGTACGACAGGCAGAGCCACACGTTGATATCGGGTGGCCGGGACGGGGTTGTTTCGGTATGGAGGCCGGAGGGGAAGGAGGAGGAATATGGAGAGAAGGGATATGGAGAGAAGGGATACGGAGAGAAGGAGTATGGAGAGAAGGAGTATGGAGAGAAGGAGAATATTGAAGAGAAGGAATATGTGCAGGAGAAGGAGTATGGGGAGGAGGAATATGAGCAATATGGAGAAAAGCAACATGCAAAAAAAGATTATAGAATAAAGCAAAATGCAAACCCATTCGCTGGAAGGAGCGCAGAGGCAAACATCTTCACAAATATGAACAACGCAGAAGACATCAAGCGGTACATTGCAGAAAATGTGGGCAACGAGGAGGCGGTGGAGCAATTAGAGCAGCAGATCAACAGTGAAAGCATCGCAGGCGAACCAGTGAGGGCTGGACGGTACAAGCTGGCGGATACGTGCCACCGGCACCTCGACTGGGTGCGGGATGTGAAGATCTTGGGCCCCGGGAACAGGGAGCGGACGGAGTTGAAGTTGGCGACGTGTTCGAACGACTTCTCGGTGAAGATATGGCGGACGAGCCGCGAGGCCCCGGTGATGTCGACGGTGGGCTACCACGACGACTACGTGAGCTGCCTGGGGTACACGGGGCAGCAGAGCCACTACGGGGCACAGCTTGTGTCGGGCGGGCTGGACAAGGAGGTGAAGGTGTGGGATTTGGGCCGGCAGTGTGCCGCGGACGGGTTCCGGTTCGCCGAGGAGAAGGGCTCCGTGTACGCGGTGGACTGCTTCGGGAACTGCGTGGTGGCGGGCGGCCCGACGGGCGTGGTGACACTTTTCGACCGCCGGGACATGAAGCGGCCCGCCCGGCACTTCTTGGGCCACACGGACACGATCCGGGGGCTCAAGATGGGTGGCAAGTCGTTTGTGTCGTGCTCCTCGGACACAAGGGTGTGCCTGTGGGACTTGCGGGTGAACCGTGCCATGAGGATTTTCGACATGCACAACTCCCCCGTGTGGTCGTTGTACGTGCCGTTGTTTGGCGACGACAACAACGCCGCCTACGACTGCGACCCGTCGTTCGACGTGCTCTACACGGGTGACAGCGACGGCCTGGTGGTGAAGACAGACTTGCGGGCGTCTGATCTCGACCCGGAGCTCGTCGGGCCCCACAAAAGAGGCTACCTGAACGACCGCGTGAACTCGAACCTCGGCATTTCGACCGTCGTGGCTGATTTGAGCGTCTACAAGACAGGAAAGGAGTCCGCTGGAGTTCTCGGCATCACGGGAGGTGATGGAACCATCTGGACGGCATCCGCGGTGGCCAAGGACCGGTACCTGCTGAATTGGGAAGTCCCGAACACCACCCGGCTGGCCGTGTACCAGGGCATCCGGCTCTACGAGAATCTCGGTGTTCTGTCCAATGCAAACGACCTGGACGACCACCTGGTGCTCAGCTCGGCCCCGTTGAACCGCTCGGGGACCTCCGGTGCGATCAGCATCACGGCAAGTATCAGCAACGACAACTCGGACATCGTGAGCCAGTTTTCGCACGAGGACATGAACCAGATCGACGCGGCGCTCGCGACGCCGTTCGGCGTGGACGAGGCGGTGCTGGGGGCAGGGCCGGACGAGGGTCAGGAGCTGGGGTTGGACCTGGGTTCAAAGCCTGGACAGGGCACCCAGGGAGACACCCCGGGCGAGGCGAAGGTTCGCACGCTGCTGCTCTCGCTGAACGGCGGGCCCAGCACCGAGTATGTGGTGAGGGATGAGGTTGGAGAGAAGGGTGAAGTTGGAGGGAAGGGTGATGGAATTGATGGAGTTAGTGATTCTAAAATTGATGGAGTGAGTGATTCTAAAATTAATGGAGTGAATGATTCTAAAATTAATGGAGTGAATGATTCTAAAATTGATGTCACGAACAATTCCTTCTCTGCCCACCCCAACAGGAATGTACAAATCAACTCGCAGAAAGTACCAGACCACGCCGTGGAGGTGGTCACGTTCAACGAGGCTCCACTACAAAGCATCGACGGATCGAACGGCCTCGTCCTGTCCCGGCTGCTCAACAACCGCCGCCACGTGGCCACCATGGACCAGAACGGGTGTATCTACGTGATCGACATCGTGCAGTGTGGCCTCGTGCGGAAAATCGACACCAAGGACGCCCGGTACGCGATTGGCTCAGTTTCTGACTGCCTCGACGACGAGGACCGGTTTGAGCAGATAACTGACGGCCTGCAGACCGATGAGAGTCTCCCTCAGTGGTGCTCTGTGCAGACCAAGGGCGGCATGCTCTTCATCACCTTGAATGAGAGCAGCTTCACAAGCTGCGAGATCTACGAGGATGAGTTTTTGCACCAGTATGCCGGCCGGGCGCTCGGAATGGAGAGGGAAGAGAAGAAAGATGAAAACTCCTCTGAAAACTCCTCATCCGCCTCCTCCATCTCGTCCAAGCCAACCCCTCGGTACAACCTCGGCAAGGTCGTGTTGAAGTCGCTCTTCTGCGATTTCATCGGCGAGGCGTTCACCAGCCAGCAGATCAAGATCAGGGCCACCATACGTGCCAAGGAGAGAAGCGAGGAGGAGCGTGAGATGAAGTCTCTGCACAAGTTGAGCGTGTGGAAGACACTCTCGCGGACAAAAAGCGGTGGCAGAGACAAGACCGACGGCAGAAGAAGTCTGCGGTCTGTTTCTAGCTCCTCGGCTGCCTCGATGCACAGTTCTGGTGATAAGGACACCGAGAAGAAGAAGAAAAAGAAGAAGAAAGGGTTCTTCAAGCGGTACCTGCACCATGGGAAGCACGATGAGGATGATGAGGACGCTGTAAAGGACAAACATGGTGGTAGTGAGGACAATAACGGCGGTGTAGACGTCGCAGATGCCCAGACAGAGGAAGAGAGGAAGAAGTTCCTCGAAAAAGAGTACAGGAAGCAGCTGCAGGAGGAAATTATGGGTCTTACGACCACAAAGCAGGTGCTGGACTGGATGGATGAGCGCGGGATCTCCGGGCCGGACGGAGTAATGCTTGCTGATGAGGATGATGAGAAGAAACTGAACACGCCGTACTTCAAGTACGACAAAAAGATCATGGTGACCATCAACGAGAACATCCGGACCTACGGAACAGACACAAAGACGCTTTTCCTGACCCACATGGGCGAACAGAAGGACCTGTACTCCTCCTTGGAGGACTTGCTGCCTGCCTGGGTCAGCCGCGCCGTTTTATTGGATGCCTACGAGCACATCCCGGGCAGAAAGGTCGAGTTCACCGTGGAACCGGACATCTCCGGGCTTCCTGGGCTCCAGAAGCTCAACTCCAACAAGCTCTCTGCCAATTCCTTGCTGAGAATCGACAGGGTCATTGCCTATGTGAAGGGAAAGCTTCCAGAGTCGGAGAAGCACGGACAATTCGAGATTCTGTGCCGTGGAAATGTCTTGGACAACAAGGCCACGTTAAATACCGTCAAGAACCGTATTTGGAAGAGCAGCGGAAACGTCCAGTTGATATACCGGAAGAAGAAGTGTTGAGTGTGTTGGACAGCCATTTTACCATCTTGCGAATTTTCTAGCCATCGAATATAATGAACTGTAAGTATCTGCTGTAAGAAGGAAACAAGTTGTTGGTGCTATTTTGGATGAGCTGTAGTTGCTTTGTCGTGAAAGTGCTAGTGTTACAATTGCTGCAGAAGTATAGAGTAAGAGCATTCTTTTATACCATGCTACATTGACTTGAGTGTTTTTTTAGTAGAACGAATTAGAGATATTCTAATGAAATCGAGATTATTTAATGACTCGAGATGTGCTTGAGATGATTTAATGACTTGAGATGGTTTGATGAACTTGAGTGTCAACGATAATTATCTCTTTTGGTGACGTTAGACTAAGTTGTGAACATAGTTCAAACTGTAATAGATTCGTCCACAGTCTCGTCTAGATAAAACTGCCCCTTGTTTATGCCAAGAAAGTCTCACTCAGATTGAAGGTATTGAAGCATGTGCATTTCCATTTTTATTTAGATAATTATATTTGCAAACGTTTTCTTTTGTTGGCTCAATATCCTAGTCAACGAGAAACTTTATAAAGTGATCAAATCAATTTAAATATTACAGAAGCTTGGAAATAGCTATAACTACTTAAATAGATGTCTGCATCTAGACTGTAATAAGATTTATTTACTTAAAAACTGAATAAACATATTTTATTAGAGTACACTATTTAAGTACTTTAAGAATAAGCTGTGCAGTTTCTATCCACTTCAACATTATCACTATGTATATCCAAAACAATAAAAGAATGAACTTTCAAGTGAAATTATTTCTATTGTCTTGTGCCGTATAAAGAGAACAACGACAACTATGCAAAGATAAGATATCCACTTAAGTTATAAACTGTATAAAAATCGAAATCTAGTAATATAAACCATAACTATCAGATTTTTTTACTTGGTGTTCAGAATACTAGGTAAATTCATTTCGTTAGAATACATTATTTAAGTACTTTGAGAATAAGCTGGGTAGACTCTACCAGGCATATTCAAAAACTACCACCATGGAATACTTCTTAGTGTAAATGTACTTTTTGAGGTGATGCTTATCAAAGCTGCAAGTAAAGCCATTTCAAAAACTTGCTGTTTGCATATAAAACAGCATTTATGTGATCGGAGCTTGTATCAGTAAGTCCTGGACGTCGGGTTGATTACGTAAAGGGAGTTGCCGGATAAGGAAGGGTAGATACAAATTTTTTTTTTCACTTTTTTTTTTTTTTTTTTTTTTTCCCTGTGAAAAATTTTAGTCAACAAAATAGTTGCATCTAGTTGAAGGAAGGTGGGTTGCTCCAAAGGACACACCCAAACACACAGTAGACATCGAAAGCTAGATTGGAGGATTAGCACAGAGATAGATACAAGAATAAGCGAAAATGGATATGGCAAAACCTGTGGGATCAGAGATCTCGTATGTGGATTTCAGCGTGCTAACACCGGAGGATGTGAGAAAAGTGTCAGCTAAGCAGATCACGAATCCAACAGCATTTGACAGCTTGGGCCACCCAGTTCCGGGCGGATTGTACGACTTGAGGCTAGGTGCGTTTTTGCACAACACGTGTGCGACATGTGGGCTAGATGAGAGGTACTGTCCAGGCCACCAGGGCCACATTGAGTTGCCCGTTCCGGCATACAACCCACTTTTTTTCAAGCAGATGTTTGTGCTTTTGAGGGGGAGTTGTGTGTACTGCCACCACTTGAAGATGCGGAGCATCGACGTTCATGCGTACGAGTGCAAGTTGAGGTTGATTCGGTACGGATTGCTGCTCGAGGCGTCGCAGATTGACCGGATAAGACTGGAGGAGGGAGAAATGGAGTCCGGCCGAGATGAGGCGGAGGAGGCGGGCAACATGGCAGAGGAGGAGGAGCAGATCGGCCGGGAGGCCGAGAAAGTGGGCCGGGCGTTTGCGACGCGGATGACGGCGTCGGCAGAGAGCCGGTTGCGGGAGAAAAGAGAGCTTTTCGTGTACGAGAGCGTGCACCGGGCAATTGAAGAGGGAAGAACGACCAAGAGCGGCGTGAGCACGGGCACAGTGCTCGAGGCACGGAAGGCAGTGATCAAGGACCTGGAGCGGCGGGTGGTGGCGAAGCCGCGGTGCGAGAACTGCATGATGTACAGCCCGAAGTTGCGGTGTGACGGATTCTCGAAGATTTTCGCATCGGCATTGTCGGAGAAGCAGCTGGTGAACAACCGGGTAAAGGCGGTGAAAGTGGCAGGGGCATCGAGCGTGGACATTGCCCCTCAGGCTGGGTCGCGGTACGTGCTTTCGGCGGAGGTGCGGGAGGTGCTGGATGCGGTTTTTGTCGTGGAGCAGCCCGTGGTGGAGACAATTTTCCACTCGAGGCCCGGCGGCGGCCAGAAAGTGGCCGGGGACATCTTCTTTGTATCCGTGCTGGTGGTGCCGCCCACGCGGTTCCGGCTGCCGCAGAAGTTGGGCGACGAGGTACATGAGAATGCACAGAACGAGCTTCTCTCGCGTGTTTTGAGCACTTCGATGCAGATCAAGGAGTTGAACGAGCAGTTTTTGGGCCTGCAGAAGGATGTGGCCGGCGAGGAGCGGAAGCTGGTGTTCAACCGATTGATGAACGCGTTTGTGACGTTGCAGAACGACGTGAATGGTGTGATGGACGCGACGAAGAACCAGAACCCAGCAAACGCACAGACTGGGCTCCCGGGCATCAAGCAGGCGTTGGAGAAGAAGGAGGGCCTCTTCCGGAAGCACATGATGGGCAAGCGGGTGAACTATGCGGCGCGGTCGGTGATCTCGCCGGACCCGATGATCGAGGACAACGAGATCGGGTTACCGCCGGTTTTCGCGACGAAGTTGACGATTCCGGAGCCCGTGACGGCGTACAACGTGGCAGAGTTGCGGCGGTGCGTGGAGAACGGGCCGGACAAGTGGCCCGGGGCCACGCAGGTGAAAGATGAGGCCGGCGTGGTGACGAGTTTGGCCGGGATGACGCTGGAGCAGCGGAAGGCGGTTGCCCGGCAGCTGCAGACGCCCGCGGTGGCTGGCACGGGGTCCAACACGGCGGGCATGGCAGGAAACGCGGTCAACAAGCAGGTTTTCCGGCACATTCGCAACGGCGACGTGGTGATCATGAACCGGCAGCCCACGCTCCACAAGGCGTCCATGATGGGCCACCGGGTCCGCGTGTTGCCCAACGAGAAGACCATCCGGATCCACTATGCCAACGGTGGGCCGTACAACTGTGATTACGACGGAGACGAGATGAATCTGCACTTCCCACAGGGACAACTTGCCAGGGCCGAATCGTACACGTTGGCCAGCACGGACTCGCAGTACTTGACGCCGACGTCGGGGTCGCCGGTGCGTGGGTTGATCCAGGACCACCTCTCGACGGGTGTGTGGATGACGAGCAAGAACACATTCTTCACGCGGGAGCGGTACCAGGAGTTGGTGTACGGGTGTGTGCGGCGGCACCAAAATGCCGGTGCCGGCGGTCGGAACTTCCGGATTCGGACACTCCCCCCAGCCATCTGGCTCCCGGCCCCACTGTGGACCGGAAAGCAGGTCATCTCGACGGTTTTGCTCAACGTGCTGCCCCAGGGCGTGCCCGGCTTGAACATGCAGTCGCGCAACAAGATCAAGAACGAGTACTGGGGCGAGGGCTCGCACGAAAACGAGGTTTTGTTCAAAAACGGCCAGCTTTTGTGCGGCACACTCGACAAGTCGCAGTACGGCTCGTCCAAGTACGGGCTGATCCACGCGATCCACGAGACGTACGGCCCGCACGTGGCCCAGCGGACGCTCTCGGCATTGGGCCGGTTGCTCACGAACTACGAGCAGTGGATCGCCTTCACGTGCGGTATGGACGACATGGAACTTACCGGGTCAGGCAACTCGGTGCGGGCCAAGATCCTACGCGGGGCCCGCGAAGCTGGCCGGCAGGCCGCTGCCGAGGTCACCAACTTGTCGCCCGGCATCTCGGCCGCCAACCCGGAGTTCCACCGCCGGTTGGAGGAGGTGCTCCGCGACCCTCACAAGCACGACATCTTGGATGCCGTGACGATGTCGAAAGTGAACGCCATCACGTCGCAGGTGGTGTCTGCGTGCGTGCCAGCCGGTACCGCGAAGAAGTTCCCGGAGAACGCGATGCAGTCGATGGCGTTGTCGGGGGCCAAAGGTTCGACGGTCAACGTTTCGCAGATCATGTGCTTGTTGGGCCAGCAGGCATTGGAGGGCCGCCGGACCCCAGTGATGGCCTCGGGCAAGACACTCCCGTGCTTCAAGCCGCTTGAGACCGACGTCCGGGCCGGCGGATACATCGAGAACCGGTTCTTCTCGGGCATCCGGCCCCAGGAGTACTACTTCCACTGTATGGCGGGCCGAGAGGGCCTTGTGGACACCTCCGTCAAGACGGCCAACTCCGGCTACTTGCAGCGGTGCTTGACCAAGCAGCTCGAGGGGGTCCACGTGGCCTACGACAACACCGTGAGGAACGCGGACGGAAGTGTGGTCGAGTTCCTGTACGGTGGAGATGCCGTCGACGTGACCCGCGAGTCCTACCTGTACAAGTTCGACTTCTTCTACGACAACTACACGGCTCTTTTGCAGCGCTACAGCCCCTCCAGCATCGACCATCTCGACGTCGACACTGCCGGCCGGTACTCGAAGAAGTACCGCAAGTCCTTGCAGGCTCAGAAATCGCAGCCTGCCTGGAACCAGACCTACCGCCGCGACCCCACGATCTCCGTCTACAACCCGGCCAAGTACTTGGGCTCGGTGTCTACGCGGTTCGAGGACCGCCTCGACAGCTTCATCGAGCACAACAGACACCTGTTCAGGGGCCACGGCCAACCAAAATCGCTTCTCTCGGCCCGCAAGTTCAAGGCTCTCATGCAGTTGAAGTACATGCGGTCCTTGATCGACCCGGGCGAGGCCGTCGGCATCATCGCCGCCCAGTCGATCGGCGAGCCGTCCACGCAAATGACCTTGAACACGTTCCATTTCGCCGGCCACGGTGCAGCAAACGTCACCTTGGGTATCCCCAGGTTGAGAGAGATCGTCATGACCGCCTCCCGCCACATCAAGACGCCCCAGATGGCCCTGCCGCTCCGTGCCGACGTCGACGACGCGTCGGCCGACGCCTTCTGCAAGAGCATCACTCGACTTACGCTCTCCGAGTTCATTGACGATGCAACCGTCGTCGAGACCACCGCCGACCCAAGCTCTCTTCACAGCACGCGGTCCTACGACATCCGGCTCGAGTTCTTCGACTCCGCCGACTACCGGGCCGAGTACGACGTCACGGAGGCCGAGTTGGAGCGTGTGATTGCCGAGAAGTTCATCACGATGCTCGAGAAGGAGATCTCGGCCGAGGTCCGCAAGCAGCGGCGCGATGGCACGAGCGAGATCTCGCTGGGAGTGGAGGAGAAGGTGGAGAAGGAGAAGGAGGAGGAGGAGAATGAGGATAGCAGTGACAGTGAAAGCGAAAGTGACAGTGGAAGTGAAAGTGAAAATGAAAGCGAAAGCGATAGCGATAGCGATACTGACAGTGACATCGACATTGACAATAAGATTGCTTCCAACCACCTCTCCAAAAAAGCTAAGGACAGACAGGAAGACGTCATCACATCCCACGAATTCGTCTCCGCCTACAACTTCGACGACAAACACGGCCGCTGGTGCAGCTTCAGGCTCCAGCTCTCCGGAGACACCCAGAAGTTGCTCATGGTCAACATCGTCGAGCAAATCTGCAAGGACTGCGTCGTCAGAGAGGTCCACAACATCGGCAGGTGCCTTCACGAGGAAGGTTCCAGGTCCCTGGTCACCGAAGGCGTCAACTTCCCCGCCATGTGGGAGCACGACTCCTTCTTGGACGTCGACAAGATCTCCTCCAACGACATTGCCGCCGTCCTCAGCGTCTACGGTGTCGAGGCTGCCCGGAATACCATCGTTAACGAGGTCATCAACGTGTTCAGCAGGTACGCCATCGAGGTCTCGTCCCGCCACTTGGATCTCATCGCCGACTACATGACCAGAGAGGGCAACTACTTGGCCTTCAACCGCCAGGGCATCGACAGCTGCACCTCCGACTTCATGAAGATGTCCTACGAGACCACCTGCCAGTTCTTGACCAAGGCCGTGTTGAACGGCGACCGCGAGCCTTTGCAGTCTCCTTCTGCCAAGCTAGTCGTCGGAAAACTCAACGGCAGTGGAACCGGCAGCTTTGACGTGCTTGCCAAGATGCCTGTTGCCCAGAACTAGTGGTGTGGGTTGGGTATTAGAACTAGTAGTTTAATATTATTGAATTTGAACTACATTGTAGGAGTAATGTTAGTGTATTACTCACGACCTATTTAACTTACTCATGAATTATAAGTTACTTACATAACTAGTAACTTTAATATCGTTGAATTTGTTAAACATGTAGTAGGAGTAATTAAGTACTCATAAGTTCTCAGATCACTTTACTTTAAAACTAGTAACTTTAATATCGATAATCATGTAGTAGGAATAATTATTACTCATTCCTTACTTAACTTACCCATGGATTATTTAGTTGCTCATGGATTACTTAGTTGCTCATGGATTACTTAGTTACTTATAGCTTACTCCAGAAGTAGTGTAATTGCTGCTTACTAAATGTTCTACCTTGATAGAATTTCCAACATCACTGTACCTGAACTTACTCACGTCCCCTAGTGTGGTGTTCCTGTTGCTGAACTACTTCTGAGGACTTACTTTGTACATTGCTACTGATCTATGTAATCTAAACAACTTAGTTAGAAAATATTATTCTCAATTATCCGCTTCCTCATTCTTGTGCATGTTAGTATTTCCCCAAGTACCGTGTGCCCTAATTAATAGATACTACCTATTGCTACAATTCTGCCATTACGTATTAATGTTGACCCAGCTATTAAGTCAAAGTAGTTAGCACATTGTAGTGTCCCTGCATGCTTTTGATATGGTTGCCCTTTCTGCAACTTCGATTAGTTGTTCTGTGTGATTTAAGCAGCTCCCAAATTTCTTCAGGTAGTTTCAGTGGGCTTTGAATAGCAGTCTGGCTATGAGTTTGCCGAAACCAGCTGGAGATCTTTCTGTGGCCTGAAAGGGCTTTTTAGCAGTGAATCATTCTGTGCTCAATAGGTTGTGACTATATGAAAAGTGACTATGATTGATTGCTGACATTCTGTAAGTGGCTAAAATCTAGCTATTAATAGCTACTGACATGCCATAGATCACTGAATTTTCAGTGGATTTGAATAGCTGCCGTAGCTTTTAGTTAACCACAAGTTCTGTATGAAGTATTTCTGAAGCCACAAGTTCATATGCCCCAGTTATATGGCTTCTTCTGCATGCTCCCGAAATACTTGTAGATCTGTAGAATTTACTAAATCATAATTTCTCACCTTCGCGACCCTCTGAACAATTTTATTTTCATCACATTTTATTTTTTTTCTTCCATTTCGTCCACCTCTTCCTCCACAGCACAACCTTTTCAACATCCATCGCCAACATGTTCTCTTCCAAATCCCAGCAAACCGGTTCTAGCTCAGGGAACGGGAGCGGGTTTTCATTTGGAAACGGCAGTAATTCCAACAACGGCTTTTCGTTTGGAAACACTAACAACAACAACAACAACGGCAGCACAAACAACGGCTTTTCATTTGGAAAAAGCACCAGCGGCATTTCATCTGGAAACAGCAACAGCATGTCCCTTGGAAACGGCAGCGGCATGTCTCTTGGCAACGGTTCATCGCTTGGCAACGGCGCAAAACCTGCCCTAGGCAGTGGCTTGGGCTCCTCCACAGCAGGAAATGCATTGTTCAACAACTCCAAGCCAAGCATCTTTGGAAACTCCGCAACAACGGGCCAGACAACGGCCAACGCACTCGGAAACGGCTTGACTGGGTCGGGATTCCACTTTGGACCAGCAAATGGCACCAACAACAACCCTGCAAGCACAAATTCTACAAGTAGTCCGTACACGGCAGATCTCAGCTCAATGGCGGCAAAAATGACAGATATGCCAAGGGCACTTACGCAGGCACGATCTACCTTGGGAGGGCCGTCGTCGGGCAAGAGGAAAAGGTCGTCCTCGGTGGTTTCGGGGCCGGAGAACGCCGATTACGTCAGAGATGCATCTATTCCGTCTCTGGGCCGGATTGGGCACTCCTTCGCAAGGGATGCCGTGGAAAACGTGAGCGGCCTCTTCTCGTCACCGGTCCACGCTGCTTTCCCGCGGGAAAATGGCACACAAAACAACCAGAGGCAGGCAGAGGGCGGCATGGAAAAGTACGCATCCTTACACCACATCTCCGTGCAGCGGTCCGAATACCGCCGCTTAGTGATCACGCATGCAAGAGATGCGTACAAGGACTACAGCCGGATCGACCCGAACAAGGTGATACTCAAGAGCATGAGCGTGAGTACGGGCTCAGGTGCTCGAGCTGTTGATTTTAGGCCTCCCAGCAAGAAGGCGAGAGTTGGCGGCAAAGATGAGTCGGATAATTTCGAGTTTGTGCCGACGATCGTGGTGAGGGAGGATGAAGTGGATGGAAAACATGGAAAGGAGGAAAAACGTGAAATAGATGGAAATGGAATAGATGGAAGACATGAAATGAAAGAAAAACTTAAAACAGATGGAAAACAGAATAAGCAACCATCCAAGCTCAAGCCTCCAACCGGGTACTGGTGTACGCCGTCTCTCAACGAGTTGGCAAAGATGAACGTGTCGCAGTTGGCAAGCGTGAAAGATTTTAGTGTGGGGAGAAAAGGAAGCGGCCAGATGATGTTTAGATCACCAGTGGACCTCACAGAGTTCGAAGGCAGGTGGAACGAGTTGCTTGGTGATGCGATCGTGTTCAAGAACAAGCTCATTTGCGTGTACAAGACGGACGAGGAGAAGCCGGAGCCCGGAAACGGGTTGAATGTGCCGGCAACGGTTTCAATCAGTGGATGCTATCCGAAGGATGCGAAAACCAAGAAGCAGATCACGGATCCGGACTACCCGGGGCTCCCGAAGCACATTGAGCTGTTGAGGAGTTACTGTGGAATGGAGTTCGTGAACTATGATGCGTTGACGGGCACATTTACGTTCAATGTGGAGCACTTTAGCATCTGGGGGATGGTGGACGAGCAGGAGGATGAGCCGGCGGATGTCCAGAGGTTCCAGCGGCAGCAGCAGCGCGAGAGAGTGCTGCAGGGGGAGGCCGAAGAGAGGCAGAGGAGGGCTCTGGAGAAAGTTCAGGGGGTAGAGGAAGAGATGTGGGAGAGGGAAGAAGAGAAGAAAGAAGAAAATAAAGATAAAGATAAAGAAGACAACACCTTTGCCCCATCAAGTATCATCTCCAACGACCACTTCTTCGATGCACACAGTTTGAGCGATCCCGGATCGTCGGAGGACGATTTCGGGTCGGTGATCGACACCAAGGCATACGAGCCGGAAATCAACAACAAGGAGATGCTGGCGATCAGCTCGGCACCGCAGTATGCCGTTGCCGGAACCTGGGACGACCAGATCCGGCTGGCTTCCGGCTTCCACTCGGTGTTTAACGATAATCTGGAGGATGCCGACGGCATGCAGCTCGATAAAACAAACGTGAACCGCGTCCTTTTCGACAACGACAAACCAAAAAGCTGCCTTAGCAACAACAAGCCGGTCCAGAAACCGGCATTCGCCCAGGCCCCGGCATTCGCAAGATTCCTAAAGCTCGAAAAAGCACAAAACACGTTCCAGGCCAGGCCGGATGGGCAGGTGCCACTCGTTGGTTTCGACACGACACCGTCATTGCGCACAGCCTTGGACGCGTTCGGGCAGTGCTCGCAGTACGAAGGGTGGCACTTGCTTGCGATTTTGTTCGACAACGAGTACTGTTTCTCGCACTTGCCCGATCTGGATGCCCGGCTGTGCCAAACACAGCCCTTGCTTCGGCCGAGACTCGAGGAGTTGAAGCGCCGCGAGCTGTTGTGCCGCTGGCTTGCCGATTTGTGCACCCCGGGACTTGAGCACAAGATGGCCACCACTTCCAGCAAACTCGACACCGTGTTCTATCTCACGTGCCTGGGAAAGGTGGGCGAGGCGGTGCAGGCGGCAATCCGGGGCGGAAATCCGGATCTGGCGGTGCTGATCAGCATGATGGACTCGAACGACCAAACAGTGAAGAATTTGGCCAGGGACCAGCTCGATGACTGGTCGAAATCGGGTTCCTTGCAGCTCATCCCTGCACCAGTGGTCAAGATGTACAAACTACTGGCCGGCATGGTGTTGTCGGACTCGTACATTGATCACCTATTGGGTCTCTCGTGGCCTGTGGTACTCCTGCTTCTCCTCCAGTACGGGGACACCAATCTGCCCTTGAGCGATGTGATTCGGGACTTCGTCGGCTACCTCGAAACTCACGACCTGGCGCCGGTTGACGGGCCTCAGAGCACCATCACGTACTACCGGCTGGTGAAGATGTTCATGGAGCCTGCACAGACCCTTTGCAAGTTCGATCTTCAGACGCAGTTTGCACTCGTGAAGAAGTTGAACGTGTTCCTCAGCTTGGATGTCCGCTCTGCCGACGAGATATGCAGGCAGTTTGCACACAAGCTTGTGGAAAATGCAATGTACGAGGATGCCATCTTCGTCTGCGAGCATCTCTCACTCGAGAAAGACTGCACTGATGAGATCACTGCCATCATCGATGCCCACATAGACCGCATGGGCTTCCTCAACGATGCGGCCACCTTGGATAGGTTGAACCGCTCGCTTCACCTCTCTCGCGACCTCTTGAACAGGGCCCGGGCCACCCGATTTTCCGCAAAGAGCGAGTTCGAGTCTGCAACCAGGGCCCTAATCGCCGCCCACTCGCTAGAAGAAGCCCACAGCCTGGCAATCCAGCACGTGGCTCCCCAGTACATCATTCAGGAGTCGCATCTTGACCGGTTGCAGCAACTTCTGGGGCACTTTGCCTCTGTTCCGGGCTGGAGCACAGGAGGGGCCATCTACAGCGATTACTGCACACTGGGCAAGTACTCTGGTGCTGGAAATGTGCATGGAATCAGCCAGCTGGTGCCCAGGCTGCTGAACGAGCTCTCGCTCTTGAAAGAATTGAACTTCAGCGTCAAAGTGGCCAAAACGTTGATGTACAAGCGGCTCATCGGCACTGCGTTCAAGTTCCACATAGATGTGGCTAATTCGCAGCTGCTGGCTCTAGAACTTCCGCCTAGTGAAACTAACTACTTGAAGAACAAGCTTTCAAAGGAGGGTGGGCCAAAGCTCTTGATGTAGGATAGAGCTTGCTGAGAACTTGCTGAGAGGGTGCTTTGAGAGGGTTCATTGAGAGAGTGCTTCACATTCTCGGTGCAACTCTATAAACGGGGTGTTATATTTGTGTAATAGAATAGCTCTAATAACCATGAGGGCATTGCTGATCTTTGTATTTTCCACTTTAATCAGTATGAACGAATAGCAGTTACTTCAGCAACTAGAGGTGGGCATTATCTCATTCCTCTTTG
>ERZ746981.214-NODE-214-length-40101-cov-31.602064_pt1 | contig 40101 bp, 34 predicted proteins | sample MGYA00374948_ERZ746981 | MGnify/ENA primary metagenome ERZ746981 (study PRJEB28757, sample SAMN06711160) | food metagenome | host: microorganism | place: China:Harbin | collected 2017-01-30 | study: EMG produced TPA metagenomics assembly of the Analysis of...
CCACGCGTGGTTGATGATTGCCCATATCCGCAGAGTTCTGCGAAAAATCAATCAAACCGCTTTCTGATTCAGGCTCTCAGATAGTTGGTGGCCTGCCCATGAATGACGAAATACCCGTTTGCATTCTTCAGGATACGGCGCAAAGGAAACCGGTAGGAGGCATCAATATCAATCCCGCTGGTTTCAAGTTTTGCAAAGTTGAAGGGTGACGCAGACATGAGAAGGTCGCGTGTTCCGGTCGGGTCCGGTCTGATCGCAGCGCAGAACTGGGTATAGCCTGAATAGCATTCGTCAATAATGGTCTGCGGATAGAACTGCTCGATCGCATCCTTGATCTTGGTATGAAACCAGTCAACAGAAATGGAAAGTCCCGGCGTATAACGTGGTGTAATCACGGCCCCGATTGTTGTTGTATTCGCTTTTTCAGGCTTTAATTTCGTGTTTCCTGTTGTTCTTGACAGTACGGTTTCTGTTGCACCGGTCACCGGGTTCAGAACGGATGTTGTCTGGGATGTTCCGGCGTTATACAATTCGTCAATATTTGGCGCACGGATATCATGTGATTCCGTTGCGCGGAACAGGATATCCTGGATTGGTTGCCAGGTGCCGCCAATTTTCCATGTCGTGACATAACCCGATGTCGAATAATCGGTTGCGCGTACGGCGGCATTGACCGACAGGCCCTTTGCAAGGGGCACTGCGCCTTCGACATAGGCTTCCTTGACATCATAACGACCAAATGTCGGCAGAAAATTACCTACGGACCAGCCGGATTGATACTGGGTTGGAACGTATCCGGACGCACGTTCATCACGATACTCTCCGCCAACGGCGATATTGGCGTCACCAGCCCAGGTCGCAAACGGAATCATCGACAGGTTTACGCCGGATACGATTTCCTGAAATCTTTCCTCACGCCATGGGTTGCCCAGAACATAATCCTTTGCCGCAGTCGATATGACGCCGGTGCCCAACCAGTCGATGGGCGAACATCCGTTCGATGGATCAGTCAGCGACGAGGCACAGACAATCTGCCCTGTTGACGAGCGCACGGCATTGGTTGCATTCGCAATTTTTGCCGTATTCATGACGTTGTAAATCTGTTCCTTTGAATGCATGACCCCATATTGGGCATAGGCATTCCACGATGCAGGTTTGCCAAACAGCGTAAAATTACCTTCGCCACCAAATGTGTAGCGCTGTACCGATCGCCGGTTGTCAGTACGGCGATATGGCAGGTCGAGTGCCGTTGTCCCCAACGTTACGGACGAAACATTTTGCAATGCAGATGATCCCAGCGCATCAACAAGATACGGATTGGATCCACTTAGCTTGATGGCGCTCAGATATTGTGGCCCGGCGTTATAGATATATTCGCTCTGGTTGTATGAACCTTCACCATACAGCGTCATCCAGGGCGCGACGTCATAACTCAGGCGTCCATAAATATTCTTTCGATCGCTCATCGGTTCGAGGCCAATGTCCTTGCCATCATTGGCAAGTGCATGATCGCCTCCGACCGTAACGCTTGAGGTCGAAAGAGAACCGTAATTATAGTGGTTTACGCTGCCCCCCTGACCGAAATAGATGCCACGGAGCGAATTCGTCACGCCACCGGTCGAAGAATTGATGATCCCGCCCGGAAGGGCATAGTTCGTGCCTGCATTGCCAACCCTGATATAATACGGTTGCCCATTACCGCTTGCATATTCCGGGTTCGCAATAATGCGCTGGCCATTAAAATTCCAGGGGCGGTCAACGCTGTAGATGCCGTCCTGATGGGCGTAATCACCGCTCAGCAGGACATGGCCCTTGCCATGTGCAAAACCAAATCCGCCCGTCACCGCAGTATGGTAGTTTATGCCGTCACCATAGTCTGAAATGCCGGAATCCCCGTCAATTTTCAGCCCTGTATAGGTCTTGTCGAGTACAAAATTGGTAACGCCTGCAACCGCGTCCGAACCATATTGTGCGGATGCGCCACCCGTCACGACATCAACACGTTTTACCAATTGCTGGGGGATCGTGTTGATATCGACAATGCCCGTAATGGCTGAAGGCGTTATACGTCGCCCATCAAGCAGCACGAGCGAGCGTTCCGCCCCAAGATTTCGCAGATTCAGGGCATTGATCCCGGCAAGTCCGCTACTCAGCGACAGTCTTGAATTCTGTGGTGTCGTGCTGCCGGCAAATTGCGGCATTTGGTTGACGAGATCAGCAAGGTTGTTGCTGGGGGCCTGGTTCTGGATTTCGCTCTGGCTCAGGGAACTGATGGGTGTTGGTGACTTGATGCGTGAATTGGCAATATGGGTTCCCGTCACCATGATAACTTCGCTGTTTGAAGGGATCTTTTCCTTCTTCTGTAAGTGTGAACCCTTGGCGGAAGCAGGGGGTGTTTGAGCAGAGATGGGCTGTCTTCTGCCTGTATCTGGCGTAACAGGTGGGGGCGATGCCGCATGACCCTGTTCCATGAAAAAGATCACTGCCCCAGAGGATATGACTGTAAAGGGCAATAAATGGATTTTTAAGCGCTTTCTTGTCGTCATTGTCCTGCCACTCCTGAATACGATCGTGAGCATATCCCTATGTTACGATTCCGAACTGAAGTGTGCGTCCTGATAAAGAAAAACGTCTATTTCGAAATTAAGCGTGGTAAATAGCTTTTGGTTATGTGGTAAGCACAGTAAGTGCGGATGGTGTGAAGTGGTGAAAAATTTCTATATATTTTAATGTGTTATATTGTTTGTTGTAAATTTCTAAAATAATCATCAAAAATTCGTTTGAAGTGCTGTATCTTACTGATGGATCAGATGAATAATGTACATTGGTTAGATCATATCCACGATTTTCGATGAGGTCATATCCGAAATATGAAGCGTGCGGGACAGAAGAACGCGCCATACGGTGTGTGAACGTTCAACGGATTGTGTTGCGTGGACCGTTACGCCCGTTATCGTGTCCTGTGACGCATGAAGATGCCATGAAACGAACCTGTCCTGTGTCTGGGTTGAAGAAAATCCATATCTTGGAATTGATTTCTGGAACTCTGGCGCGATTTCAGGTTGGGTTCATTAATAGTGACTTTTATTATCAAGAACTGAATTCAATCGTTATTGTATAATAAGAATTATTTTCGTTTATGAAATGGCTTGAGCATGATGGCTACTTTGCTGCATACAGTAACGCATGCGAAAGTTCTCGACATTGACGGATCAGGAAATCCTTGCCCTTGCCATTTCAAACGAGGAAGAGGATGGCCGCATCTATTCTGATTTTGCCTATGCCATGCGGGAGAAATTTCCCGACACCTCGAAAATTTTCACTGACATGGCGACAGAGGAGGATCAGCACCGCCGTGACCTGATCGACCTGTATGCCAGCCGCTTCGGCCAGCATATTCCCTTGATCCGGCGGCAGGATATCGCAGGTTTCCTGATCCGTAAGCCTGCATGGCAGATCCAGGGGCAGGGGATTGATGCGGTGCGTCGCCATGCCCGCCAGATGGAACTTGATGCGGCGCGGTTTTATCGTCAGGCGGCGACACGCACGACGGATATCGCAACGCGCAAGCTGCTGGGGGATCTGGCCCTGGCCGAAGACCGGCATGAACAGGCGGCAGGCGCCATCGAACTCGATCGCCTTCCTGCCTCCAAGCGCGAGGACGAGGACGAGGACGCCCGCCGCCGTTTTGTCCTGCAGATCATACAGCCCGGTCTTGTGGGGTTGATGGATGGCTCCGTCTCCACGCTTGCGCCGGTTTTTGCGGCCGCGTTTGCGACGCACCTGCCGTGGAATGCGTTTCTGGTGGGGATGGCTGCCTCTGTCGGGGCAGGGATTTCCATGGGCTTTGCAGAGGCATTGTCCGATGATGGTAAGTTGTCCGGCCGTGGTGCGCCGCTTTTGCGCGGGTTGATCTGCGGGCTGATGACAACGGCGGGAGGAATCGGGCATACGCTGCCGTTCCTGATCGATAATTTCACTACGGCCCTGATGGCTGCCATCGCTGTGGTGGTGGTCGAACTGTTCGTCATTTCATGGATACGCTGGCGGTATCAGGACACGCCGTTTGGATCGGCAATCGTGCAGATTGTCATTGGTGGGGCGCTGGTATTTGCCGCAGGTGTTCTGATTGGCAGTACGGGCTGATCCGGTCGGGCCTGCCGTTTTGAGACTGTTTGAAAAGTCTGGATCGATAACATACTGAAATTATGAAGTTTTTTTGTGAAGATTTTTTCAAAAGCTTCAGAAGACGCCGCCTTTTTTCAAAAAGGCGGTACCCAAAAACTTTTCTTTTTTATCAATGATCTGTTTTCAAATACTCTCTTTGCCTTGATCTTGACGAAGTGATCGGGCAGGCACGTGCATGCGCTTTTCCTGGTTGGATCATTGCCCGATGAAACATCGTGACCGTTCTTCTCTGTTGCGCCTGCGCTGCATGCGCCCGTTCATGCTGGTGATGCCCTTTGTGCTTGGGCTTGGGGCCTATGCCCAGCCAGCATCGGCACAGGCGCAGATGGTCGTAGGCGCCTCGGATCAGGACCATGCCCTCATCAATCGAATCGAGGAACACCTTAACACCATCACGCTGCTGACCGCGCAGTTTCATCAGGTAGCATCGGATGGAAAGCAGTCCACCGGCACTGCGTGGCTGGACCGCAGGAATCGTCGCATGCGTTTCCAGTACGATCCACCCAGCCCGCTTCTGCTGGTTGCCAACCATGATCAGGTTGTCTTTAACGACAGCGAACTGGGTCAGACCACGACGATGCCAATGGACAAGACGCCGATCGGCCTCCTGCTGCGTCCGCATCTTGAACTGTCAGGCGATGTGCGGGTGACAGCCCTGATGCATGAGGGGCCGGAGATCGAGATTACATTGGTCCGTGCTGATTCGCCCGGCGATGGCAGCCTGACGCTCTTGTTCCAAGAGGATAAGGGGCTGCGCCTGCGGGGATGGATCGTTCAGGATGCGCAAGGGGAAAGCACGCGGGTGGACCTGCTGCATGCCACCGTGGGGGGGGCGGAACCGCCGGATCGCCTGTTCAACACGGATATTGGCGAAAAATAGGGAAATATAATTTCCACACGCCTCGAAAACACAAGGAGTTTGGAAAAGTCTTTTCCCAAAAGCATCATGGGGGCGACGCAATCTCGAAAAAAGATCCCCCCAGGATGCATGCTTCCCTGTCACTGTGCGTCGCGTGTCAGTTCCAGCGCACGGGCATAAACGGTGCGTCGGGGCAGGTTGACGATGCCTGCCACCAGTGACGCCGCATCCTTGAGCGAAAGCGATTTCAGGGCTTCGCGCAGATGGGTGTCCAGATCCTGTGGTCCCGTATCATCCGCCGGTGGCGGCCCAAGGATAACCGTGATTTCCCCCCGGGCCGCATGGTCCTGATAATAGTGTGCCAGTTCGCCCACTGGCCCACGCCTGACTTCCTCAAATCTTTTGGTCAGTTCGCGTGCGACGGCGGCCGGGCGATCCGGGCTAAACACCGCTGCAAGCGATGCCAGCATTTCCGCCAGACGATGCGGTGCTTCGTGCCAGACCAGTGTTGCCGAAAGTCCCGCCTGTTCCGCCGCGCGCAGGACCGACAGGTTTTCACGGCGTGCGGCATCGCGTGGTGGCAGAAAACCGGAAAACATGAAGGGATGGGGGGGCAATCCCGACAGGGTCAGCGCCATGACGGCGGCATTGGCCCCCGGCACCGCCGTGACATGCCCGCCACCTGCGATAACGGCGCGCACCAGACGATATCCAGGGTCCGACATCAGGGGGGTGCCGGCATCGGAAATAACGGCGATCTTGCGCCCCTGCTGCAATTGTTCCAGCAGGCCGGGGATGCGGTCCTGCTCGTTATGGTCATGCAGGGGGCGTGTGCGTGTCTTGATGCCGTGCGCCTGCAGAAGCTTCGCACTGGTGCGCGTATCTTCGCACAGGATCAGGTCAGCTTCGTTCAGGCATTGAACGGCGCGTGCGGAAATATCGCCCATATTACCGATCGGCGTTGCCACCAGCGTCAATATGCCTGCATCATGCGACGATATGACATGCATATCCTCCATCCCCGCATGACGTGGCTTCGCATCTCCGCTATGGATCGTCGCGGATCGAGATTGCAAAGGCGAAAGAAATGAGTCGTCAGACATTGGTAACCCGCAAGCTTGGACAGGATACTGTTTCTGCCACTCAGGGATTTCCTTGCAAGGCCTTATTGCTGGCCGGGGTCGTTATGTCCACGCTCGCGGCATGCGCCGGTGGGGGGGAGGGGACGAAGACCCCTCATGCCGGGCGGAATGTTGGCGTGCTTCTGCCGCTGACGGGTAATAATGCGCGGCTGGGGCAGGAAATGCTCAGTGCCGCGCGTATGGCCATGAATACGCCAACGGCCCCCAAACTCGATATCCACGACACGGCCGCCCCCGGTGGTGCCACCGCTGCGGCACAGGCTGCGGTGCAGGCGGGCGACGGGATCATTCTTGGTCCGTTGACGGCAGGGGATGCAACACAGGCGGCGGCTGTCACGACGCAGGCAGGGCTGCCCATGCTGTCCTTTACATCCGATGTGTCGGTCGCACGTTCCGATGTCTGGATACTGGGTATCGCCCCCGAACAGCAGGTCCGTCGTATGGTCGGGGCCGCCATCCGTGAAAACCGGCAGCATTTCGCGGCCTTCCTGCCCAATACGGCGCTGGGGCACGCCATGGGCGATGCCCTTTTGCAAAGCTGTAGCGAACATGGCCTGCAATCGCCCCAGATCATGTATCATGGGACAACACCGGCTGAAATTACCGCACAGATAAAGACACTCTCTGCCTATGACAGTCGCGCCGCGAGTGCGGCGACACAGGCGGCGGCGGCTGTCCCGGTTGAGGCCCCACCCGCCGGTGTCGATCCCGCCAACCCTGAATCAACACCGGCAGACGCCGTACCGGCGCCCACATCACAGCCGACAGACGCATCCCCCCTGCCGCCACCGCCATTCGATGCGCTGCTGCTGGCGGATACGGGGCTGCAACTTGGCCATGTGATCGAAGGGCTACGGGTGGCGCAGGTTTCCCCATCCCAGATACGGATCATGGGACCGGGCCTGTGGGGGGCGTTCGCGGGCAAGCTGGCACAGTTGCATAATGCCTGGTACGCCGCGCCGGACCCGGCAAGCAGACAGCATTTCGTGCAGTTGTTCATGGCGCAGTACCACCATATGCCAACCCCGCTGGCGGATCTGTCCTATGACGCGGCGGCCCTGGTCAAGGCGCTGGATCAGGTACCACCAGCCAGCGGCGCGCGGAATGGGTATTCGCTACCGGCACTGACCCGTAATGAAGGGTTTTCCGGGGTGGATGGCGTCTTTGGCTTTACAGCCAATGGCCGGACGCGCCGTGATCTGGCAATTTTCCAGATACTGCCCGAAGGAGGGAGCCAGATGGTCCAGGCCCCTTCGGGACGGCTGCAGAACGGCACGAACTAAGCATAACACGAACTAAGCATAAAAAGCACGGGCGGGAACTTTCCCCGCCCTATGGCGTCAGGCCTGTCAGGCTGCGGCGCTCATGCCGCAGCGGTCGCACCACAGGACAGCACGGGACGGATGGCGTAAAGCGCGGCTTCAAAGCTGCGATAGGACGACAGGCGGCGTTCGCGCAACTGGTCGATCAGGACCCAGCGCATGCCTTCGGGCTGGATCATGTAGGCCGGGTCAGCGTTTTCACGGACCCAGACAAGCACATGCTCGATACCTTCGCCATCTTCGGCCGAAGCGACATCAACATCACACAGTCCCATGCAGGTGCCCGCTTCCAGCCAACGCATCAGATATTCGTAATGGCGGGGCAGGAACCCCTGTCGAAGCGGAATAACATTGGAGGCAGGAAACTGATGATTCATCATGCTCATGATGTCGGCCCTCTGACATATCCTATGCGTTAACAGCACGTCTCGACCGTAAGTCTTGCATGAGTGCTTGCCAAACTGAATCTGTCGCAGGAAGCCGAAGAATGAGGCAGAAATTGCCAAGCGTGACAAAAAAGCAATGCTTTGTTGCGCTTTAGAGTCGTTAATTGACCATTAATTATTCAATTGCCTATTCCATCGGCGGTGCAGCCATAACCAGCTGCCCGGATGTTGGCGTATTTTTTGTTCAATGTAATCGTTGACCTGCTGCGTCAGTAGCAACTGATCCCGCTTGCGATCGCCCGTATCGGGCAGCGGCAGTGGCGGGGAAACATGGATGCGCAGGCGGGCCGGGCCTAGTCGTTCCACATATCCCGCAATGACCGGGCATTCCTGTCGCAGCGCCATTGCCGCCATCGCGCTGGCGGTCATTGCGGGCCTGCCAAAGAATCGGGCCTCGATTCCATCATTCATCTTCTGATCGACCAGCATCCCCAGATGGCCACCACGGATCAGGTGCGCCAGTGCCTGTCGCGCGCCGCGCGCGCCCTTGGCAAACAGGGGCACGGCCTGTCCCATCGCCTCGTTACGCAGATCGCATAGCATCCGGTCCACATAGGGGTTGTTCGGCGCACGGTAGAAGGAAGAGAATACCAGCCCATAGCGTGCCACAGCCGGAGGCAGCATTTCCCAGTTGCCGATATGCCCCGATACGAACATGACCGGTTTGCCTGTATCGGCCTGTGCGCGCAGATGTTCGGCGCCAACAACGTCCCATCCGGGGCCGGATGCCGGATTTTGTGGAAGCTGTGCAATGTGGGGAAGTTCGCCGGCATTACGGCCGATATTTTCCCACATGTCGCGGATGATTCGCGCCCGTGAACGACGGCCCAGATGTGGCATGACATAGCGCAGGTTGGCATCAGCCACTTTTGAAACCGGCAGCCACGGGCCAAGCATGCGGCAGGTCCGGCCCGCCACGTTGGATGCCTGTTCCGGCCGCATGCGCCGTAATATGGCAAGCAGGCCAGACAGTAGCGCCGCCTCTATCTTCATGTGGCGCGGTGGCGGCCTGTCATGCGCCGGGGTCACTGCCCGGCCTTTCGCAACCAGGTATCCAGCAGGCGTTCGGGCACCTGTGGGTCGGTCCAGCAGAGTGAAACCCCGATGGCTGTGACCTTTGCCTGAAAATCGGGGGGCAGGCGGACAAAATCCTTGGGCGTCGTAACCAGTCGGGCGTTCATCGCGTGTGCGGTCTTCAATAATTGTGCCAGTTCGGCAGGGTGATAGGGGTGGTGGTCGGCAAAGGCGACGCTCTGTCGCATATCAAGGCCCAGGCGGCGTATCCCGTCGAAGAATTTGGAAGGCCGTCCGATTCCCGCGAATGCCACGACATGGCAGCCCGCAGGCAGATTGCTTCTTTCCTGCTGCAATGTCGCATGATGGCACGGCAGGTGGGGGGCAAGGTTGCCGAGCACGCCGGTCCGGTCCTCACCGATCAGCAGCACAGCCTGCGCGCGTGACAGGCCGGACGATACGGGTTCACGCAATGGCCCGGCCGGAAGCACGCGTCCATTACCGAATCCCTGATGGCCATCCACCACCACGATGGAAAAATCACGCCGCAGGCCTGGATTTTGCAGCCCGTCATCCATAATCAGGCAATCAGCCCCGTCCGCGATCGCAAGGCGTGCGGTCTGTGTCCTGTCCGCCCCGACATAGCACGGGGCCACCTGTGCCAGCAGCATGGCTTCGTCGCCCACATCGCGTGCCGTATGCATCCCGGCCTGTACCCGCACGGAATGGCGTATGTCGCCCCCATATCCCCGTGTCAGGAATGCAACCCGGCGATGACGGGTAACAAGTCGGCGGCCAAGGTCCAGTGCTACTGTCGTCTTGCCGGTTCCCCCTACCGTCAGGTTGCCGCAACACAGGACGGGCACCGGTGCGCACCATGGGCGGCGGCGCTGACGCAGGGTGCCAATGGCGGCATAGAGCCATGACGCAGGGGAAAGCAGCCCTGCCGGAAAATCGTGCCCCCCGGCCCGCCAGTCCCAAAAGCGTGGAGCGCGCATCAGTGATACACCGCCTTTATGATCCCTGTGGCGACACGTCGGGCGACCTGCGTATCATTGGCTGCCACGCACTGGCTTGCCCTGATGGCGTCGCGCAACCTGTCCTGGTGGGAAAGCATGTCCACCACCCAATGCGCCAGTTCATGCGCATTGGTCACATATGTCACGGCCGCGCCCAGTGTCATGAACGCCTGCCGGAAATTGGCGATCGACGGGCCGCTTGCCAATGCGTTGCCAAGGCGTGCTGGCTCCATCGGGTTGTGGCCACCCCCCTGTGGGGCAGGCAGCAGGCTGTTCCCCATCAGGACCGGGCAATGCAGTGCGTAAAACAGGCCCATCTCCCCCATGGTGTCGCATATCCATATGCTGTCCTGTTCGCCGGGAACCTGCCCCAGGGCGCGACGCGGGATGTCTTGCCGCACCATTTGCATCACGGCTGCCCCGCGTTCGGGATGGCGTGGTATCAGGATCGTCAGCAGGTTTGTAACATGCTCGCGCGCCAGGGAGGCTGCATGCAGGATGATTTCCTCTTCACCTGGATGCGTGGAGGCCGCGATCCAGACGGGACGCTGGCCAATCTGGCGTCGCAGCAGCGCAAGGTCCGTGTCTGCCTGTGGGGGAGGGGCTGCGTCCTTGAGGTCGCCAAGCACCGTGATGGTGTCGCGTCCCAAGATACGGAAACGTTGTGCATCCTCTGCCGAACGGGCGCATGCCCATGTCAGCCTGCGTAACATGGCGCCGATCAGGCAGGGCAGGCGTCGCCACATGGCGAAGGATCGATCGGACATGCGCCCGTTTATCAGGAGTACGGGGACATGGTCATGCAGGCAGGCCGCTGTCATGTTCGGCCATAACTCGCTTTCCGTAAGTATTGCGGCATCGGGGTGCCAATGGCGCACGAACCGACGCATCCACGCGGGTACGTCCAGCGGTACGAACTGATGGATGATCCGTCCCCCATGGGGCAGTCCGCGCATGCGTTGGGACAGCAGGGCTGCTGACGTGGTGGTGGCCGTGGTGACAAGGAAATGCAGGTCCGGCCGGTCATGGTGTAATGCAGCGATGACGGGGAGTATGGAGAGGGTTTCACCCACGCTGACAGCATGCAGCCATAATAACGGCCCGTCAGGGCGCGGGAGGGTTGCGATCCCCTGCCGTTCGCCCACGCGCGTGGCGATTTCCTTGCCCCTGCGAACGCGCCGCGCAAGATGGATACGCAATATGGGGGCAAGCATCGTCGCCACCCCCGCCCACGCGGCGGATGACAGGTGGCCGCATATCCTGTCGCGGAATGTCAGGCTGCACGGTTGCGGTACATGCGTTTGCATGTTCTTGCGGTAGCATGGGGGATGCCGGGGCGAAAGTGCAAGCTGGTGTGCCCTTTACCCCGGCATTCCTTCAGGCATCAAGAAAGCGGCGCAGGCCAAATCCCTGTGACTTTTCGTTCAGGACGGAAGGCTGATACGCCACGGTAAAGCGTGTATGCGCCTTTTCCCATACGGAGGGGTCGGCATTTTCAGCGATTTCGACCGTAGTGATGCCGCAGCGCAGCATAAATTCGTACTGGTCAGGCAGGGCATGCCCGGTTGCGCGGATTTCTTTGGTGAAGTGCAGATGCTCACGCAGGGCGCGGGCCTGGGTAAAGGCGCGTCCATCGCGAAAGCCCGGAAAGTCCACATTGACCAGCCCAAGGCGCGGCAGCACGGTGTTCAGGGTCGCCACATCCGTGTCGGGATTCAGGCGTACGCCCACTGGTGCGGCACCAGGGCGCGCCAGTGCTTCTTCCACCCGGGCGAATGATACGATGACCGCCCCGTCGGCAGGACAGGGGGCATCATCAGGGACATGTACCCAGTCATCCGCGACGATCCGGCCATTTTCAAGCAGGGGCATAGACAGCATCCTTGAAGACGGCAGCGCCAAGCCGCCGATAGGTATCAACAAACCGTTCGCCGTCGTGTCGATGCACCAGATACGCATCAATCAGCGCCGCGATGGCGTCCACGGTTTCGTCCTCTGGCAGGGCCGGGCCGATGATCTGGCCAATGGCGGCATCATTTTCACCTGACCCGCCCAGCGTAAGCTGGAAATATTCCTCCCCGCGCTTGTCCACGCCAAGGATGCCGATATGGCCCGCATGGTGATGCCCGCAGGCATTGATGCAGCCGGAGATATTGATGCGCAATGCGCCGATGCGTTCCTGCAGGCCGGGATCGGCAAAGCGTGCGCTAAGCTTTTGCGCGATGGGAATGGAGCGCGCATTCGCCAGAGAGCAGTAATCCAGTCCCGGGCAGGCGATGATGTCCCCCACAAGGCCGATGTTCGGCGTTGCCAGTCCCGCCGATGCGAGTTCCTGCCACAGCGCCTGTAACTGGTCCTGCCGCACATGGCCCAGCACGACATTTTGCATGTGGGTAATGCGGATTTCGCCAAAGCTGTAACGTTCGGCAAGCCCGGCGATGATATCCATCTGATCCGCCGTGGCGTCACCGGGAATTCCGCCATCGGGTTTGAGCGAAATGACCGCAGAGATGAAACCGGCGACCCTGTGCGGATGCGTGTTGGTGCGCACCCAGCGGTCAAAGGCGGGAGTACTGGCACGACTGGCCTGCAATTTCTGTGCCGCATCGGCGGGGGCATGCAGGTCGGGCACGGCGAAACGTGCGCGAATGCCCGTGACAATGGCGGGGTCCAGCCGATAGCGCGCCCGGTCCATCCGTGCGAATTCGGCCTCGACCTCTTCACGAAAACGCTCGATCCCAAGGGCCTGCACAAGGATCTTTATGCGGGCCTTGTACATGTTATCCCGACGCCCGTGCGCGTTATAGACACGCACGATCGCCTCCAGCCATGCAAGGAGATCCTCTTCCGGCAGGCCATCATGCAGCAGGACGCCAATGACCGGCGTGCGTCCCAGCCCGCCACCGACATATACATCGAACACCGCGCGACCGTCATCGCCGGGGCGGGCGATCAGGCCGACATCGTGGAAACGTGCCGCCACCCGGTCATGGGGGCTGCCGGTGATGGCGAACTTGAACTTACGCGGCAGGAAGGAAAATTCCGGGTGCAGGGTGGACCACTGGCGCAGGATTTCCGCATGGATGCGCGGGTCCAGAACCTCGTCCGCCGCAGCCCCCGCGAATTCGTCGCATGTCACGTTACGGATGCAGTTGCCGCTGGTCTGGATGGCATGCATGTCCACAGCCGCCAGTCGGGCAAGGATATCGGGTGTATCCTCCAGACGTATCCAGTTGAACTGCAGGTTCTGCCGGGTGGTGAAATGCCCGTAATCCCGGTCATAGGTGCGCGCAATCTGCGCCAGTTCACGCATCTGCGCCGCACCAAGCATGCCATAAGGGATAGCCACACGCAGCATATAGGCGTGCAGTTGCAGGTACAGGCCGTTCATCAGCCGCAATGGCTTGAACTGGTCCTCGGTCAGGTCGCCAGCGATACGGCGCGCCACCTGGTCGCGGAACTGCTCCACCCGTTCACGCAGGAACGTGCGGTCCACCTGGTCATAGGCATAACGGCCAACGGCTGGGGCCAGGGCTGTGTCAGGCATGGGGGGTATCCTCATGTGAGGGGACGAAGTGTGGATGCACGGTGGGGCCAAAGGCGCGAATGCGTTCCCGCACCGTAAGCGGGGTGATCCCCGCCGCCTGATCCGCAAGTTGCACGCCGTAAACGCCCACGACGCCCTGATCCTGCTGGTGGCGGGCGGTATCGGCGATCACGGTTTCAATCCGGTCGTTCGGCCATGTCGCGGCGCAGGCAATATCCACGGACCATGTTCCCTGATCCGTCAGCCAGACGATCCGCCCATCAAGCAGGCGATTGGCCGTGATGACGCTTGAGCCTGCTGTTGTGCGGCGGTTGTTCCTGACATCCACTTCTGGTCAATCCCTTTCAGGCGAGGCAGGCGGCATATTCCACCCTTATGGATGGAGGCATGCTTAATTCATACAGTTATGTGTGTATATTTTATATTTACGCATAAATCCAGATATATCGACCGGCATGACCATGGTGACGGACCATCCCGCAAAGGGGCGGGCAGGGCGGTGGAAGGTGCCCATCCGCCCCGTCCGCCCCATTCCTCAGGCGTTGCCGGAAGTGGGCTGCGTCAGCGCGGTCGTCTGGGTGATGAACGTGACAAGGTCACGTGCGCTCTCGGACGGGTCGCGCTTTTCTGTCACCAGACGCAGTGCCGGTTTATCGGGGGCCTCATACGGGGCATCAATCCCGGTAAAGCCGGTAATCTTTCCCGCGCGGGCCGCTGCGTAAAGTCCCTTCGGATCACGTGTTTCACAGGTTTCCCGTGGGGTGTCGATGAACACCTCATGGAACCCGTCCCCCACGATCTGGCGTGCGCATTCGCGATCCGCAAGGGTGGGGGAGATCAGGGCAACCAGCACGACCTGCCCACTGTCGGCCAGGATACGCGCCACGGCCGCCGCGCGACGGACATTCTCGCGCCGGTCCGCTTCGCTGAAGCCAAGGTCCGAACACAGGCCCGCGCGCAGCGTATCCCCATCCAGAACCGAAACATCGACCCCGCGTGAGAAAAGCTGCATTTCCGCCGCACGGGCGATCGTGCTCTTGCCCGCACCAGGCAGGCCGGTCATCCAGAACACGCCACCACGATGCCCCTTGGCCTGGGCGCGATCCCATGTCGATACCGTGCTGCCGGTCGGGTGGATTGCCCTTGTCCCGGCGGCGATGTCCGCAACACCGATCAGCGGCACACCGCCGACGATCTGCTGGTTGCGGTCCACCAGTACGCCACGCCCGTCCGCCGTTCCCGGCACGAAGGGATCGAACTGCATCGTTTCGGACACCGCCAACGTGATTTCGGCAAAGCCTTCGGGCGGGACGATATCGGCAGGATGTTCGGTCAGGTCCTCCAGCCGCACGACGGAATCAATGGATGCGACCGTTACCTGATGTTCCGCCGTCGCCAGGCGCAGGCGGAAGCTTTCCCCCACACGCAACGGTTCCTGACGCAGCCAGAACAGGCGTGCACGTACGCGCGCGCTGCTCAACGGGGCTTCGTCAGGCGGGAACAGGAGGTCGCCGCGATCGGGGATCACATCGGGTTCCAGCGTGATGGCCACCGACTGTCCCGCGATGGCAGTGGTCTGTGGCGCGGTATGCCAGCTTTCGATGGTGGCAACGCGGGCCACCGTGCCATGGCGTCCGATCACCACGCTGTCACCGATATGGATGCTGCCGCGTTCAATACGGCCAACAACAACGCGTTGCGTATCAAAGCGGTAGACGTCCTGCACCGGCAGGCGCAGCGGCAGGTCGGCACGTGACGAAGGCGACGGGACAAGGGCCAGGGCCTCGGTCAGGGTGGGGCCTTTGTACCAGGCCATCCGTTCCGAACGCGATGCGATATTGTCGCCTTCGCGCGCGGAGGCCGGCACGAACAGGGTCGGTTCAATCTCCAACTGCTTGAGCAGGGCGGCCACGCTCTTTTCCGAGGCAGTGATTTTCGCTTCGTCATAATCCAGCAGATCGACCTTGTTCATCAGGACGATCACGTGGCGGATGCCGATCAGGCGCAGCAGCATCGCATGGCGGCGGGTCTGTTCCTGTGCGCCTTCGGCGGCGTCAATCACCAGCACGGCCGCTTCGGCATCGGCGGCGCCCGTGATCATGTTGCGCAGGAACTGCCGGTGGCCCGGTGCGTCCACAATGACGAACTGCCTGTGTCCCAGACGGAAGGGAATGCGCGTGGAATCGACTGTCACACCCTGGTCACGCTCGATCTGCAGGCTGTCGAGCAGGAAGCTCCATTCAACCGCCAGGCCACGCTTGGTGCTGGATTCAATGATCTGCGCCACACGTCCGTCAGGCAGGCTGTCGGTGTCGTAAAGCAGCCGCCCGATCAGGGTGGATTTGCCATGATCCACATGCCCGACGATGACGATCGGTGTCGCTGCCTCCTGCGAGGCGGGAGGGGAAATCGTATTCATGTCCTTGATACTCCGCTCGGCCCGACGTTCACAGATAACCGGCAACGCGAAGACGCTCGAACGCATCTTCGGATTCATGGTCCATTGCGCGGCCCGCCCGTTCCGACGTGCGCGAGGTTTCCAGTTCGGCAATCACTTCGGCCACGGTGCTGGCATTGCTTTCCACCGGGCTGGTGATGTCCTGATCCCCAAGGGAGCGATAACGCTTGCCGTCTTTGGCGAAATACAGGTCAACCAGCGGAATGCCCTCGCGCTCGATATAACGCCAGATGTCGATCTCACGCCATGACAGCAGGGGATGGACACGGATATGCATGCCCGCTTCATGCGGGGTTGCATACTGGTCCCAGAATTCGGGGGGCTGGTTGCGCACATCCCATTTGTGGCCTGCACCACGGGGGCTGAAGACGCGTTCTTTCGCTCGGGTGGCCTGTTCATCGCGGCGGATACCTGCGATGACGCCTGCAAGCTTGTGCTTTTCGATCATCGCGGCAAGGCCGGCCGTCTTGCGCGCGGCGGACCGTGCGGCAGGCGGCAGGGTCGGGTCGATCTCTTCCACGGCCGGGCAGTCGCCAAGCAGCAGGTCGAGGTTCCACTTCTTGGTATATTCGTCGCGGAACTGGTACATTTCGGGAAATTTCTTGCCGGTATCGACATGCATTACCGGAAACGGCACGCGACCAAGGAAAGCCTTGCGCGCAAGCCATACCATCACGTTGGAATCCTTGCCCAGCGACCAGAGCATCGCCAGTGGCTTGAGCTTGCGATAGGCCTCGCGGAGGATGAAAATGCTCTGCGCTTCGAGCTGATCGAGATCGTCCATGGACTTACAGACCTTCCTTTCCGGGGAAGAAGGAGTGGCGGGATGATAAGGTTAAAGACAGGTTTACCATAAAAGCGGGTGCCCTTGCCGTAAGGGTCAGGAGGCCTTGCGGACGTGGATGCCGCATTCGGTCTTGTTCTGACCTGCCCAGCGCCCGGAACGCGGGTCCGCATCCGCACCTACGGGCAGGGTGCATGGCGCGCAGCCGATCGAGGGATAACCGCGCAGGCTGAGCGGATGGCGCGGCAGGTTCCTGCGCGTCATTTCCGCATCCAGTTCCCGCGGTGTCCAGCGGGCCAGCGGATTGATCTTGATACGACCGTCATCGGCGTTTTCCACCAGTGGCAGGTTGGCGCGTGTGCTGGCCTGTGTGCGTTTGCGCCCGGTAATCCATCCGTCAAACGGGATAAGGGCTTCGTCAAGGGGTTCGACCTTGCGCAGGGCGCAGCACGCATCGGGGTCAAAAGCCCATAATTGCCCTTCGGGGTCGCGGTTCTGGATCTGGGTGGGGGCGGGGTGGATATCGCGCACATTGGTCAGGCCAAGAAAGCGTGCAAGATCCTGCCGGTATTCCAGCGTTTCGGGAAAATGCTGCCCGGTCTGCAGGAACAGGACGGGGACCGCCGGATCAATTTCGGCGGCGAGGGCCAGCAGGACGGCGGATTCCGCACCAAAGGAGGACACCAGCCCGATACGTCCACGCAGCGTACCCGTCAGGGCAATCCGCATGACATCATGTGCGGTATTCCCCTCGGCCTGCAGGGATCGTATAATTGACGGATCAACCTGCACCTTGCGATCTCCCTCCGCAGTTCACGATATTTAATCGTTAATTGGGGAGGAGTTAATCACTAATCCCCATGCATGCAAGGGGAATGATATATATTCTTCATTGTCTGCATGGCAAGCATCCTGCTCTGGAGTGCCTTATTGCACTATTTTTAACTGTGCATTAACGGCTCATGAAAACGGATAGTTTCCCGTTTTCCAGCACATGGCGCGTCACACCGCCAAGGATCATCTGGCGCAGGCGGGAGTGTGAGTAGGCCCCCATGACCATCATATCCGCATTGAAATCGTGGCATGCCTCCAGCAGGGCGGCGCCCACGCCGCGGCCATCTGCGTGGAATTCATGCATGGTCGTGTCCACGCCATGGATGTCCAGGTAATGTTTGACGTGCCGCGCCTCCGGGCCAAGCCTTTGGTAGCTGCGGCTATACAGGATGCGTACTTCCTCTGCTTCCACAATCCACGGCAGGGCATGACGCAGGGCGGTTGCGGCCTCTGTCGTGCCATTCCATGCGATGCAGATGCGTCGCCCCACGCTGACGGGGCGTTCGATGGGGGCGACGACAACGCAGCGCCCGCTGTCGAACAGGGTGGCATGCAGGGCGTCAGAGGAGGAGACCTGTCCGCTGGCCCCGGTGTTGCGCACGATGACGATATCTGACATCCGCGCCTGATGTGCGACAACGGTGTACATGTTGCCCGCCATGGCTGTGAAGCTGGCGCTTGGCCTGTCCATCGGAATGGTCGAAAGCGCGGAGCGCGGCGCAACAATCGGCAGGCCAGCCCCCTCGATAAAGGTATGAAATGCCTGGCGGACCTCTTTCAGGTGCCCCGCGCTTTCATGCAGGGCAGCTGCGATCATTTCCTGCACCATGGCGCCCGACAGGCCTTCGCCTGCCATGGGGCTGACTTCCTGCCAGTCGCTGCCGACATGCAGTCCGGCGATATGGGCGTTGAAACGCTGGGCGAACATCACCCCGATTGCAAGGGCGCTCCCGGCATTTTCCGCGCCGGACAAAGGCAGCAATATCTTGCGGATGTGCATGGACGCCCCTTTCGTATCCGTTCCTGTTTTTCGTGTCGTATAAAACTCACTCTTTCAGGAAACGGATAAGAACGCCGCAAGTTCAGGGATAAAGACGCTGCCGGGTCCAGTCTGTCCCGGCCGTACGGGTCCATGTTGCGCGGTCATGCAGGCGATGGGGACGGTCCTGCCAGAATTCGAAGCTGTCCGGCACCAGGCGGAAGCCACTCCAGTTGGCGGGACGTGGGATCTGGGTATCCTCGGTGGGATAACGTTCTTCCAGATTCCGCAGCCGTGCTTCGAACACGGCCCGGTCCGGCAGGGGGTGTGACTGTTCTGACGCAATGGCGCCCAGGCGGGATATCCGGCTGCGGCTTGCGAAATAAGCATCAGCCTCTGCCGGGGTGACGGGTTCGACGGGGCCTTCGATACGGATCTGGCGGCGGATGCTTTTCCAATGGAACAGCAGGGCCGCATGGGGGTTGGCCTTCAGCTCGGCCGCCTTGCGGCTGTTGAGGTTGGTGTAGAACACGAACCCCCGCCGGTCCGCACCCTTGAGCAGGATCATCCGCACCGACGGCAGTCCCTGCGGTGTGGCCGTGGCCAGCGCCATGGCGTTAGGGTCATTGGGTTCATGCGCCACTGCGTCGCGCATCCAGGCATCGAACAGGGCGAAAGGGTCCGCATCAAGGTCAATCAGCTTGGTGGTCATGTGTGTTTATCCGGTCTGGGGACCACGTTATGACAGGCTGGGCATGGTCCGGTACGAAACATATCGAAATATAAGGTAAATTACGACGGCGGGATTAATCGCTACAATTCCACGCACCGGACCTTGTCCGATGCTTCGGCTTGTGCGACCACCATGCCGAAATTTCATACGCCATTCACCACCAAGGGTAGTAGCATGTCAGACGGCGCGGCCAAAATCTCCGCTACAGGTTCTTTGATGAAAGGCAAGCGCGGACTTGTCATGGGCGTCGCGAACGACCGCTCCATCGCGTGGGGTATCGCCCGCGCCGTGGCGGAGCAGGGCGGCGAACTGGCCTTCACCTATCAGGGGGAGGCATTGGGCAAGCGGGTGCGGCCGCTGGCTGAATCTGTGGGATCAAGCCTTGTCCTGCCGTGTGATGTCAGCGATGACGCGGCCATCGACGCCACCTTCGCCGCGATCGAGAAGGAATGGGGGCAGATTGATTTCGTGGTGCATGCGATCGGCTGGGCCGACAAGCAGTTCCTGCGGGGCCGGTATGTCGACACCCCGCGTGAGGCATTCCTCAAGGCGCTCGACATTTCATGCTATTCCTTTACCGCGGTGGCGCGTCGTGCCGCACGCCTGATGAAGTCTGGTGGTTCGCTGCTGACCCTGACCTATCTGGGGGCGGAGCGTGTCATGCCGCATTACAACGTGATGGGCGTGGCCAAGGCCGCGCTGGAGGCTTCGGTCCGTTACATGGCGGTGGACCTTGGCGCCGATGGCATCCGTGTCAACGGCATCTCGGCAGGGCCGGTCATGACGCTGGCGGCCAATGGCATCGGGGACTTCCGCTATATCCTGAAATGGAACCAGTACAACTCCCCGCTGGAACGTAATGTTTCGCTGGAGGAAGTGGGTGGTGCGGGTCTTTACATGCTGTCCGACCTGTCGGGGGGGGTGACGGGGGAAATCCACCACGTCGATTCGGGATATCATATCGTGGGCATGAAAAATCCCACGGCCCCTGACATGACCGTCGCGGGAAGCTGAAACCACCAGCACGGCAGGGCATAGCACGATGTCGTACAATACCTTCGGACACATGTTCCGTGTCACGACCTGGGGTGAAAGCCACGGGCCGGCGATTGGCTGCGTGGTTGATGGATGCCCGCCGCGCCTGTCGCTGAGCGAGGCGGACATCCAGCCCTGGCTGGACCGCCGCAGGCCGGGGCAGTCGAAATTCACGACACAGCGGCAGGAAGCGGACAGGGTGGAGATCCTGTCCGGTGTGTTCGAGGGGCAGACAACAGGGACGCCGATTTCCCTGGTGATCCATAATACCGATCAGCGGTCGCGTGATTATGGCGATATTGCCGGACGGTACCGTCCCGGCCATGCCGATGTTACCTATGACCGCAAATACGGCATCCGTGATTATCGTGGCGGGGGGCGTTCTTCCGCACGGGAAACGGCGATGCGTGTTGCCGCTGGCGCCGTGGCGCGCAAGGTGCTGGGACAGGGGATCCGTATCCGCGCGGCCCTGGTGCAGGTCGGCGCGCACAAGGTGGAGCGCGCGCGCTGGGACTGGGACCTTGTGTCGCGCAACCCGCTGTTCTGCCCTGATCCGGTTGCCCTGGTGCAATGGGAAGACCTGCTGGCGGATGTGCGTAAGGCCGGTTCTTCCATCGGTGCGGTGATCGAGGTTGTGGCCGAAGGTGTGCCCCCGGGGCTTGGCGCACCGATCTATGGCAAGCTGGATTCCGATCTTGCCATGGCGTTGATGAGCATCAATGCCGTCAAGGGGGTTGAAATCGGCGAAGGTTTTGCCGCGGCTGCCCTGACGGGGGAAGAAAATGCCGATCCGATGCGCATGCGCGACGATATGTTGGAGTTCACTTCCAACCATGCGGGCGGCATACTGGGCGGGATTTCCACGGGGCAGCCTGTCGTCGCGCGTTTCGCCGTCAAGCCGACAAGTTCGATCCTGACCCCCGTGCCGTCAGTCACGCGATCGGGTGAAAACGTGGATGTCATGACAAAGGGGCGCCATGACCCGTGTGTCGGTATCCGCGCCGTGCCGGTGGGCGAGGCGATGATGGCCTGTGTACTGGCCGATCACCTGCTGCGGCACAGGGGACAGGTGGGAAGCTGAACTCTACAGGGCGTTTATGAGGCCCGGTCCCGACACGGGGGATCAGGTGATGTCGCCTTATCTGGGGATAAAGGCGACCCTTGGCGTCTTGGTGAATTACTGTTCCAGCACGATTTCAAGCGTGATGGGGGCGTTCAGCAGTTTGGAGATCGGGCACCCGGCCTTGGCCGTATTGGCCAGTTCGCTGAATGCGGCGAAGTCGATGTCCTGCACCGTTGCATGCAGGTCCAGATGCACGGCAGTCACCGCAAACCCGTCATCCTTCTTTTCCAGCGTTACGGTGGATTTGGTTTCCAGCAGATCCGCCGTGATGTTTTTGCTGCCCAGAACGCCGGAAAGCGCCATGGCGAAGCATGCCGCATGCGCCGCACCGATCAGTTCTTCGGGGTTGGTGCCGGGTGTGGCCTCAAAGCGGGTGTTGAAGCCATAGGGTTGCTTGGACAGGGCACCGCTTTCGGTCGAGACGTTTCCCTTCCCATCCTTCAGGCCACCGGTCCACTGTGCCGTGCCGTATTTCTTGATTGCCATGATGTCATGCTCCGTCTGCTGGGGAAGGCTACGGCCGTGGGAGGTCGGTCGTAGCAAGGACATCGCGTTATAACGGTCATATGTCATGAAGGTTGAGAGTGCCGGAGTCACGCTGCTGTGATGGGCAAATACGACTGCCTGTCGGGCGGGGGCATTCCTGATATGGAAATCTTGCGCATGTTGCGTGCAGATGCCATACCGCTGCACCCTGAGTTCGCAGGGGATCGGGGCATGGCGACCTGTCCATGTCACGTGTTGACGGGATGCCGGCTTGACCATGGACCAGACCGTTTCCGCATCGTACCTTTCGCATCAGCATGTGGCGTTTCCCGACGGCCTGATGCTTGAATGCGGCTTCCACCTTGCCCCGGTAGAGGTGGCCTATCGCACTTATGGCACGCTTTCGCCCCGCCGTGATAATGCGATCCTCATCTGCCATGCCCTGACGGGGGATCAGTATGTGGCCGAACCACATCCCCTGACGGGAAAGCCGGGATGGTGGAGCCGCCTTGTCGGGCCGGGCCTGCCGATTGATACGGATCGCTTCTTCGTCATCTGCATCAATGTTCTTGGTGGGTGCATGGGGAGTACCGGGCCGCGTTCCCCGCGACCATGTCCTGATGGCCGGTGTGAACCGTGGGGCACGGATTTTCCGCCTATCACGATTCGCGACATGGTGCAGGCGCAAAAGCTGCTGATCGACCATATGGGCATTACCCGACTGTTCGCGGTGCTTGGTGGTTCCATGGGGGGAATGCAGGTGCTGGAATGGGCGGCTGCTTTTCCAGAAATGGTGTTCGCCGCGATCCCGATTGCGACAGCGCCCTTTCATTCCGCACAGAATATCGCCTTTAACGAGGTCAGCCGACAGGCGATCTTCGCCGATCCGCAATGGTATGGTGGCCGGTACTGGGAACATGACGCGATCCCGGCACGCGGGTTGGCGGTTGCGCGGATGATGGCGCACATCACCTACCTGTCCGAAGAGGCGCTGAACCGTAAATTCGGGCGACGCGTCCGCAGCGCTCCACAGGGCACAGGGGCCAATCCAGGTTCCCTGTTCGGGGAGATGTTCGAGGTCGAAAGCTACCTGCGGCATCAGGGGTCTACTTTTGTCCGCCGTTTTGACGCCAATTCGTATCTGACCATTACCCGGGCCATGGATTACTTTGACATCGGGGCGGAGTATGAAGGCGACCTGTCGCAACCGTTCCGGGGAACGCATACGCGCTTTTGCATTGTCTCGTTTTCTTCAGACTGGTTGTTTCCCACGTCACAGGCACGGCTGCTGGCGCGTGCGCTGAACCGGGTCGCGGCCAATGTTTCCTTTGTCGAGATCGACAGCGACAAGGGGCATGATGCTTTCTTGCTTGATGAACCTGATCTTGACCGCACCATCCGGGGATTTGTGGCCGGGGCGGCAGAATATGCGCGGATTGCCTGACCATGCGTCTTGACCAGAAACTGATCGCCGGGATGATCCGGCCGGGGACGAGGGTGCTTGATATCGGCAGTGGTGACGGACTGCTGTTGGATTACCTGTTCCGCGTCAGTGGATGCGATGCGCGCGGGATCGAGATCGACATGCAGGAGGTCACGCGTTCGGTCGCGCACGGGTTGCCGGTCATGCATGGGGATGCCGATCATGACCTGGAACACTATCCCGATGATGCGTTTGATTATGTGGTGCTTCAGCGTACGTTGCAGGCCGTCGAACGCCCTCGTGAGGTATTGCGCCAGATGCTGCGGATCGGGCGTCATGCCATCGTGTCGTTCCCGAATTTCGGTCACTGGCAGCTTCGCTTCAAGCTGTTGCTAAGCGGACGCATGCCGATGACGGCGGTGTGGGATACGCCATGGTATGAAACCCCCAATATCCATCCCTGCACGATTCTGGATTTTTTGACCTTGTGTCGTGACGAAGGCTACGTTGTGCAGGAATGGATGGCCGTGGATGAGGATGGGGAACGTGCGCCATGGCGGCGTTCCATCCGGTTGGCCAACCTGTTCGGGGAACAGGCACTGTTCCTGCTGCGTCGCGGGGATACGCATCGCGGCGCATCGGGAACAACGTGACGTCCCGGACATAAATCAGGACAGAAGGGAACAAGGTCATGGATACATTCGAGGCAATCCGCACGCGTCGCGCAATAAGGGCATATGATCCTACCTATCGCCTTGAGGAGACCGAACTCACGACGCTGCTGCATGCGGCCAGGCATGCGCCCAGTGCCTTCAACATTCAGCATTGCCGGTACGTCGTGGTGAAGGACCCGGCCCTGCGCGCGGAACTGCGCAAGGTGGCGTGGGACCAGGCACAGGTTACAGATGCGTCCGTGCTGGTGGTCGTATGTGCCGACATGGCGGCATGGAAAAAGGATCCGGCCCGTTATTTCAACGGCGCCCCCACGGAGGTGCAGGCCCAGATGGCGGGTATGATCCGTGATTATTACCTGGGGCGTGAACAGGTGCAGCGTGATGAAACCATGCGCAGCGCGGGCCTTGCGGCACAGACGCTGATGCTGGCGGCGACGGCACGCGGATACCAGACCTGTCCCATGGATGGATTTGACTATGACGCCGTGGGAAAGCTGATCAACCTGCCGCACGACCATGTAGTGGCGATGTTCGTCGTGATCGGCCGTGCCACGCAGGACGCACTGCCACGCGTGGGTGCCCTGCCTGATGCCGAAGTCATCCTTACCGATCGTTTCCCATCCTGAATTCCATCCCCATCACCGCGCCCGACAGGGTGGGGTGGTGGAAAAAACTTGCGGGCATGGACACAAACCGATAGAAGCCGCGCCAAGGGACGGACCGCGCCTGTCCCGGTTGCTGGTATGTAGGCGCGTGTCCTTGACGCGGGGGACACGACAGAAGCGACAGGACCAGTTACATCCCGACACCTGATACTTTGCGACGACAGACGGCCGCCCCGCGCGAACCGGCAGGGGCAGGTCTTGTGTTCCTTCATCAGGTTTTTCCGGACGCGCATGCTGTCGTGACGTTTCCGGCCATATTTCCTTGCGCCAGGAGGCGCTTTTCATGACAACGTTCGCCGATCTTCATCTTGCGGAGCCGCTGCTGCGTGCCCTCAACGAGGAAGGCTATACCACGCCCACCCCGATTCAGGCTGGTGCAATCCCCTATCTGCTTCAGGGGCGTGACCTGCTCGGGCTGGCGCAGACCGGCACTGGCAAGACAGCGGCCTTCGCGCTGCCGATCCTCAATCACCTGCTGACCAGCAAGGGCCGCGCCCACCCCAAGGGGGCGCGTGCGCTGGTGCTTGCGCCGACGCGCGAACTGGCGTCACAGATCGCGGACAGCTTTGCTTCGTATGCGCGGCACATGAAGTTCACCCATGCCGTGGTATTCGGTGGCGTGGGGCAGGGACGACAGATCGAGGCCCTGCGTCGTGGCGTTGATGTGCTGGTTGCAGCCCCGGGTCGTCTGCTTGACCTGATGGGGCAGGGGCATGTCGATCTTGCCGGGCTTGAGATCCTTGTCCTTGACGAGGCTGACCGGATGCTCGACATGGGCTTTGTCCGCGATATTCGCAAGATTGTCGCCACCCTGCCGACCGATCGCCAGACCCTGCTGTTTTCCGCGACGATGCCCAAGAGCATCTCCGAACTGGCGCATGGCCTGTTGCGTGATCCCGCCACGGTACAGGTGACACCGCCGTCCAGCACGGTGGACCGTATCCGTCAGGCTGTCATGTATGTGGACACGGGCAACAAGCGCGAGGCGCTGAAGCTGCTGGTGGACTCGCCCAAGGTTGAACGCGCTGTCGTATTCACCCTGATGAAGCATGAGGCCAACAAGGTTGCCGCGTTCCTGAATGAACATGGCATCACGGCGGAGGCCATCCACGGCAACAAGTCTCAGGGTGCGCGTGAACGTGCGATGTCGGGTTTCCGTTCCGGCGCGGTGAAGGTGCTGGTTGCCACCGATATCGCCGCACGTGGCATTGATGTCGATGACGTAACGCATGTCTTTAATTATGACCTGCCGAATGTTCCCGAAAGCTATGTGCACCGCATTGGTCGCACTGCGCGTGCGGGGCGTGATGGCTGGGCCGTTTCGCTGTGCGATGCAGAACAGCGTGCATGGTTGCGCGATATTGAAAAGACGATCGGCAAGAAGATTCCGGTCGTGTTGGAACATCCCTATCATTCCGAGGCGGCAGCCAATTCCACGATGCGTCCTCCGGTGCTGGGCGGTGGTGGTCGCGGGCGTGGCGGTCGCTCGGGCGGTGGCGGCGGCAATGGTCGCGGCGGTCGTCCCGGTGGTCATGGTGGTCCACGCAGCGGGGGGCGTCGCGTCGCCTGATGCGATAACGCGTATGCTATGACGCAAAAGCCCGCATCCGGGATGGATGCGGGCTTTTTGTATTTAAACCTTCCCATGATGTACGGAAAAGTAAGAGCGAAAGTAAGTATGTCCGTCCGTCAATGGGTTTTCTGGTGTGTTCAGTGGCTGATGTCAGTAAAAACATCATGAATACAGATTATATATAAAATCATTCTTGTATTGGAGAAATGCGCGGAAATATAAGGCAGATATTGCCTATATGGCAGCATTTCCTGGTCCGGCATTCCGGTTCACATATCGTCTATGTTCTGTGAAATGAAAACTTGGCCGTGCAGAAGGGCGCATGGCGGAGAGGGTGGGATTCGAACCCACGGTACGCTCACACGCACGGCGGTTTTCAAGACCGCTGCCTTCAACCGCTCGGCCACCTCTCCATAAAGGCTTATTTAGCTAGGTATTCCGCTGCCGTCTAGGGGTGGGGCGTACAAAAACCGCTGTCTTCATGGGGCTTCTGTGCCTGCTTTTGTGCCGACATGCAGCACAGGGTCCAACTCATCTGCTGTCAGGACGAACAGGTAGATCTCGGTCGTCTTGACCGAGATGTGCCCCCGATGGCGGTTCAGTCGGTAGATGTCCCCACCGGCCTTAGAACCACCGGATGGCGCAGGTCATGGATGCGGAAGCGGGAAAATGGAATGCCCCTGGCTGCACACCATGCGGCGACGCGGCGCATGGTGTGCCCGTAATTCGAGGTCGCATTGCGATAGGCGACGATATCACGGTTGGGGAACCCCTGACGATATGGACCGCCTGATCGTGTTGATGCGCATGGACCAGACGCCTCTTGCAGATCTGATGCTTGCGGAGAGGCTGAATGGCGTGCAGAACACAGGCCTTGCACCGCGCGATATCGCCAACCGTGACAGCCAGTATATTGCGGCCGACATGTCTCACAGCCGCCTTGGTATCCTTGCGATTGGTGACAGTCCGATCGGATGGCGCAGGCCCTACCAGAATGCAGTCGCCCTCGGCCAAGGATCAGGCGATGGAGAGACCGAATTATGAAACATATTGCGCTGGCGCTTTCCCTGCTGGTTCCCATCAGCGCGCAGGCGCGTTCCCCGGTGCCTCCATCCCAATGGACGCAGAACTATATCCCGTCGCTTGCGGACTGGAAGTCTGCGCTGCTCTATAACGGGGTGCCGCTTGGGCAGGCGTTGGAAAATGAAATCCTGCGCGCCAGCGATGGGGAAGCGCTCAAGCTGAACAGGAATGATGACACTTCCATTAACCAGATCCTGACAACGCCAACGATCCATGGTGGCGCCGCAATGGGGCAGAGCCTGACGACACCGACCATCAATGGCGGCATCGCGACAGGGCAAGTGCTAAGCAGGCCTACGATTACGAACGGCATGGCAGTCGGGATGAATATCGGTGCATCCACCTCCACTCCGCTCAATGCTCCTGATGCACGCCTGGTGTCCGACAAGTTCGGGGAAGCCCTGTCTGTTCTGGATTTCGGGGCGAAATGTGATGGCATGACCGATGATACGGTGGCCTTCAATGCGGCGACTGCTGCGGTTGCAGATACAAAAACCGGATCTGGTGGCAGTGTCCTGCATCACGTCCTTATCCCTGGTAAAGCCTGTGTCATTACCGGAACCGTCAATCTGCCGCGTGGGGTCTGGCTGTCGGGAACCGGTATGTCAGGATCAGAACTGATCTTTGGTGATAATTCCCAGATTCTTTTTACAGGGAATAACGTCACGAACTCATGGGTCGGAAGCCGATTGTCTGATCTGTATATTAACGTCAGCGGTGTAACATCGGCACAGAAATACCCGATTGATGCGGCCACCAATGCGCCTGTTTCATCCCAGATCGACCATCTTCAGATCGAGGGCGGTACATATTACGGGATCGACATGTCTGGGAACAATGTCACGGTCGATACCGTCTTCATTCAGGGTGTGAAAGCAGTCGGCATCCGTGTCGGGCATGGGTCGACAGGGGGGAATAATACGGACCCGAGGATCATCAATACCACGGTAAGTGGTGATTATTTCGCGGGCGCTACTAATGCGTCATCTGCCATTCTTACCGAAATACTGGATGCTGGTGGCCTGACGTTACAGAACAACGACATGGTTGGTGGAAAGATCGGGACCCTTATTAACCCGCAGGCAAAGCAGACCGTTTTTCATATGTTTGCATCCAATACGGTCCTTTCGGATTCCGCGCAGCAATATGGGATGGAAATTGATACGGGGGCCGCGACTTCGACGGCATCAGACATGAAATTCGATGGGTCATGGACCGCTAATGCGCAGAGCATGGATGTCGCCATCAATAATAATGGCGGGGGCAACGTCAATGGGTACATGTTCGTGGGGCATCGCTTCTACCTGGCGAATGGCGACGCATTCCATGCCGGGACGGGTGTGCAAAATGTTACCATAACAGGCAGCCAGTTCTGCGGTAACAGTTCTTCTGGAACAGGCGTTTTTATATCGAAGGGCGATTCAGGATTCATTATCACGAACAACCGCATGCCCTCATCCTGTGGGGGCGAGGGGACAGGCAATTCTGCCATAGGGGTTTCAGCAGCAGGCGCAAACGATCATACGGTCATTGTCGGCAACGACATGAACGGCATCGCGTATCCGATCAATTTCACCGTCAGCGATGCGAACGTGGTGGCGGCAGAAATCGCGCATAACATCGGCCCGGACAGAACGATGTCCATTATCGCGGCATCGACCATATCTACACTTCCTGCGAATATCGCGGATTATGCCGAGTTTAATACGTCAGACGGGGCGACTGTGGAAACCTTGGTCGGCGGATGGTTTGGACGCCATGTATTCCTGCATAATCAGACAAGTGGTTCCATCACTTTCGGTACCAATGCAAATATCTGCAATCGCTATATCCTTGCGAAATATGCATATGTAGAGGCGATTTATACGCCGCGATCGTGCTGGTACCTGCACTGATGACGCGCATTCCATCTGGCCCGAATGCCGCCATCTCCTATCGTCCGGCTTTTGCTGCGGGCATGATCTCGCTCATGCTGCGCTTCTGATCGGATATGGAAAAGTAGCAGACGGGAGCGTGTGAACTCACCAACTTCTTCGTGCATGTGCAATGTGGTACCAGTAACCGGGCAGGTACACAACATATCGGTGTGGTGAAGGATGCGGCCAATCTGCTGCGTCTGGTGTCTTGCATCTACAACAACACACAGTTCGATGCGCTGGAGATGGGAAACGGATATATACGCTCCATCTCTGATGGCGCGTATCTGACCAATGCTGACGGCAGTATGTATGAGCTCACCGAAACGGGACAGGGCGGTGTAATGGACGGGCGCTGATTATGTGCTCGGCTGGGGCTGGGGGCGATGCCTGCGCTGCATGGTGAAGGGTGGTCGGTCTGCTCAATAAACGAAACATTTCCCAGTGCAATCATCGTGGGCAACAGTATCGTCCTCGGTCCGGTACCCGCAGATGGGGTGGCACGACAGTAACCTAAGAGAGTGTTTGAAAACAAGTGCTTGATAAAAAACAAGAAAAGTTTTTGGGTGCTGCCTTTTTTTAAAAAGGCAGCGTCTTCTGAAGCTTTTTAGAAAAAGCTTTACCAAAAACCTTTATAATTTCAGGGTGTTATCGAGCCTGACTTTTCAAACAGTCTATAAAGCCCGGAAGAAAGACCCTGCCATCTATGTAGTAGCAGGCGATACCAATGCGACCTTGGTATGCATGCCCGTGTCCGTGTTCGGGGAGATGGGGCAGAAGATATGTGTCTTGCCCTTGGTGGAGGGCGCATTACCCTGTGTGCAAATATGGTACCGGTTTTGGCACGTACGAAATTAAGGAAGTAATGCATGATGTTTTACAGGACCGGGGTGTCTGGGCAGGGGGGCTTCGGTCCATGGTTCTGGTGGCAGGTGAACCGGGGCCTGCACGCAGGGGGCCGGGCATGAGCGAACACGACCCCGGCGCTCATCGCACTCCTGCTACAGTTCTTGCGCCCCAAGGCTGGTCGCCTGCGGTGATCCTGCTTCTTGGCGTGGCGGGGATGCTCGATTTCATAGATCGTTTTGTCTTCTCTGCCGCAAATGATGCGATCAAGCATGATCTTCACCTTTCTGATGCCACGGTGGGGCTGTTGGGCGGGACTGCTTTCGCCCTGCTTTATGGTGTGATGATCGTGCCTTTCGCCCTGATTTCCGATCGGGGATTTGCCGCACGGATGGCATCTTTTGGTATCGCGATGTGGAGTGTCGCCACAGCCCTGATGGGATGTGCGCACATGATCGCCACCATGGCGGCAACCCGTATTTGCGTGGGGCTTGGGCAGGCCGCGTTTTCGCCTTCGTCCTCCGCGTTGAATGCAGCCTATTCCATACCGGAGAAGCGCAGCACGTCCTTTGCGGTTTCCTATGGCATTTCCTATCTCGGCTATGTCATCGGATTGGCGGGAGGAGGGTATCTGGTTGAGCATATTGGCTGGCGTGCGACATTTGCGGCTGTCGGCCTGGCGGGCATCCCGGTGGCGATCGCGATGCACCTGTTCATCCCCGAACCCCCGATGCCGCACGTGGTGCGCAATGGGGAAAGCTGGCGGGCATTGCTGGCCAACCGGCCATTACGCGCCCTGCTCTTTTACGGGATGACGAGTCAGGTCGTAAGCTATGGGATCACCTTGTGGGGTGTTTCTTTTTATATGCGCTCTTTTGGCCTGTCATCGGGTGCCGCCGGTGCGTGGTTCGGCATCGGGATTGGTATCGCCAGCGTGGTGGGTACTTTCATCGGCGGACCGATTGCCGATCGTGTGGCGGTACGCTTCGGCTTTTCCGGTGCGATGCGTTTTGCCTTCTGGGCCTATCTTGTTGCCCAACCGTTCCAGATATTGCAGGTAATGACGCACTCGCTTGGTCTCTCGCTGGTGATGCTGGTGCTGACGACGGTGATCTCGGCCCTTTGTACAGGGCCGATCTATGGCGCGATCCCCACTGTGGTGCCTGTGCATCGCCGCGCCGCCGCGACGGGGTTGTACGCGCTGCTTGCCAACGCCATCGGCATTGGCCTTGGGCCACCGCTCTTTGGGTGGATCAGCGATCTGCTGACGCCGCATTTTGGCACTGATGCCCTGCGCATGTCGCTGCTGGTGGCGGCTGTTCTGGGGTTCTGGCCTGCGATACACCTTTTTCAGTTACAACGTCGCCTCCGGCAATAGGTGCTGGCATTCGGTTCTTTTCATCTATTCGGCCTGTTCATGAAAACCTGATGGGCGGCTGTATGAAAATGTGGAATAGGGGGCGGGGAATTTTTGATGGATATGGCCCGATTTCCACATGGCCCGACCCGCCCCAACATCTGGAAACATTATGCCCGACAGTGCCCGCATCCCTTGTCCCGCAGGTTCCTCATGGATGAAAAAACCTGTCGTGTGGGGGATGTATGCATTCCCGCTTTTGCTGTGCTATGCGCTGGCGCCAGCCGAAATCCTTATCTGCCTGATCGTCGGCGCCTTTGTCGTTCACAGCGCCATATGTCGCGACTGGTCATGGGTGCGCCAGCCATGGTTCGTGCTGTCGGTCGTGCTGGGGGCGGATATCGCCCTTGCATCCGCCGCCACTGGGTCAGTGCATGCCGTCGTGCAATCCGTTCTGCTGTTGCGATACCCGGTGTTTGTCGCTGCCATGGCGTTTTGGATACTGAGCGATCCTAAAGACAGGCATCATCTTGCCAGGGCCTATGCGTGGGTGGCGATGTGGATGGTCGTCGGAAGCTGGCAGCAATATCTGTGGGGACGTAACATCATGGGGTATGGCCGGTGGGAAGACGGAGCCCTGCTGGGGCCGTTGTGGGCCCCGCGGGCGGGGCAGGCGTTGTTCATGACGGCGTTCCCGGGCCTGATGCCGGTCATCATTTCCCTTACGCAGCGGCGCACCCGTGGGGGGCTGCTGTGCGCGGGGGGGCTTCTTGTCCTTTTGATCCTGACTTTCCTATTGATTTCGCAGCGGATGCCGACACTGTTATTCCTGTTCGGCACCCTGTGCCTGGCCTTGATGGTGCGCCCCTTACGGCTGCCCTTTATCCTTGCCTGCGTGATCGGGATGGGCGGGATCGCGGTTTCGCCCGTTGTGGCGCCCCAGGCCTATAACAAGCTGGTCATCAGTTTCGAACACCAGATGCATGGTTTTGCTGACAGTCCGTACGGCATGCTGTTCATCCGCGCGGGGGTCATGGTGTCGGACCATCCATGGGTGGGAATGGGATATGACGGGTTTCGCATCAACTGTCCCAATCCGATCTATTTCCGGGGGCTGCCGGCCCTTGGTATTCCTGACGGCCCCCATGGCGGGGCGCCAGGCTGCAACCTGCATCCGCACAATTATTATATACAGGTTGCGACCATGGCGGGATGGCCGGGGGCGATCCTGTTCTGTCTGGTGGTCATGGCCATGCTGTATCCCATGGCAAGGGGATTGCGCGCCCATAGGGGGGCGGAACAGATGGTGATGTGCGTTCTGGCGTTTGTCATCATATGGCCGTTGCAGTCCACAAGTTCATTTACCACGCAGCCGACGGCCGGATGGGTGTTCATCGCGCTTGGCTGGGCGCTGGCGGCAACGCGCAAGGGATGGGACAGCGGCCACACCGGAGCGGACATACCGGACAAGCGGCACATGGGGCAGGGGACGTGAAACGGTGGGGGTAGTCTTACCGCCGGGAGCGTTTTACACTATGTCGCGATGGATAGCATTGCCTCTGGCCCGACCACGACGCACCTTGTGGACGTTCCCCGCCGTGACCGGCGGCAAGAGACGGAAACAAGCGTGATCATTTCCTTACCTGCCCCCATGCCGCCGACATACTCACCTGGCAAAGCGCCACATGGAACCTCCCATCGTGGTTGAGGAAACCGCCGCGCTCAAGCGCATCTTCGGCAACACGGGCTTTCTTGTCGCGGGACGTGCGACCAATGCCGTGTGCAGTTTCCTTTACATGGCATGGTCCGTGCGTGCGCTTGGTCTGTCGCAGTTCGGTGTGCTGATGCTGGTGACGACGTTCGGCTCCGCCATTTCGTCGGCAACCCACCTGCCATCATGGCAACCTCTGCTGCATTACGGGACGGACCCGTTCGTCAAGGGCGATCTGCCACGTTTCGGTCGTCTCCTGTCATTTTGCATGCGCGCGGACCTGCTGAGTGGGGCGACAGGCGCGCTTGTCGGGATGCTGGGGGTGGGATTGTTTGGTACCTCGATGGGGTGGCCGCAAACGGATCAGGTGGGCGCAATGGTTTACATGCTGACCATTTGCGTCATGAACACGGGGTGGTCCACTGGTGTCTTCCGGCTGTGCAATGCTTTCTGGCTCAGCAGTGTATGCGACCTGTCGGGTGTTGTCGTGCGCATGGTCGGCACGGGGGTGGGCCTGTGGCTGCATATGGGACTGTATTATTTCATGCTGGTCTGGAGCATGACGCAGCTTGCCCTGTTCATCACCAACAGCGCCATGGGATGGTGGCTGCTGCGTAGCGGGGGGAAAGTCGGGCGTTTCCAGTTTTTCCAACAGCTTGAGGCAGGTGACGCGGTTGGGATCTGGCGGTTTACCCTGTCCACCAGTGGCAATCATGTGCTTGGCACGATCTTCAACCAGTTCGGCACCCTTCTGGTCGGCGGGCTGCTTGGACCGGCGGATGCCGCCGTCTATCGCGTTTCACGACAGATCGGTGACGGTATTGCAAAGCCCGCGCAGTTGATGATGCCCGCGTTGTATCCCGAATTCATCCGTCTGCGTGAAAAACGCGACTGGTATGGGCTGAAACACGTAACGTTGCGGCTGTTCATGTTGATCGGGGGGTTTTCGCTCCTGTTGATGCTGTTTGCCATGGTGGCTGGCAATACGTTGCTGACATGGATGCTGCGTGTGCATTGGCCGGGGGGCAACCTGATGATCATGCTGATGCTGGGGAATGCCATCATGGGGTTGGGCATCGTGCCGCTGGAACCGCTGCTGACTGTCGTGGGGCAGGTATCGCGGGTTCTTCTGGCCCGCATCGTCGTGACGATCGCCTATCTGCCGCTGGTATATTTCATGGCGTGGCGCTGGCACCTTGAAGGGGCGGCAAGTGCCTCCGTGCTGGCATCGCTGCTGATGCTGCTGATCTGCATGAAACCGGTCATGACATGGTTCGGCAAGGTTGCCCCCGGACGTCGTCCGCATGGCGTGGCGGAGTGATATAGGGGACGGGGAGCATCCGCGCGGGAACATGCGTTCAAAAATGCCTGTTGTCCGGGAGGGTGCCACTTGCAATCCGTCCCGAAAGTCGTCATATGACGCCGTGCCATGGCCGTTTTTACCATGGCAATTCGCACGTGAAGCATGAGCCTCTGGTGTCCCGACGGGACCGGCGCTTCACGGAGGACAAACCAGAAGACAAGGATTGAGCCAAGATGGCTATGCCTGAATTTACAATGCGCCAGCTTCTTGAATCCGGTGTGCATTTCGGTCATCACACCCGCCGCTGGAACCCGCGTATGGCGCCGTTCCTGTTCGGTGTGCGCAACCAGGTTCACATCATCGACCTGCAGCAGACCGTCCCCATGCTGGACCGTGCGCTCAAGGCGATCCGTGATACCGTTGCAGGTGGTGGCCGCGTGCTGTTCGTCGGCACGAAGCGCGCCGCGGCCGACCAGATCGCCGAAGCGGCCAAGCGCTGCGGCCAGTATTACGTCAACCATCGCTGGCTGGGCGGTATGCTGACGAACTGGAAGACGATCACCGGTTCGATCAAGCGCCTGCGTGGCATTGACGAGATGCTGGAAAATGGCACTCAGGGCCTGACCAAGAAGGAAGTTCTGGACATCACGCGTGACCGCGAGAAGCTGGAGCGTTCGCTGGGCGGAATCAAGGAAATGGGCGGCCTGCCGGACATCCTGTTCGTGATCGACACGAACAAGGAAAAGCTGGCGGTTGAAGAAGCGAACAAGCTGGGCATTCCGGTCGTTGCGGTCCTCGACAGCAACTCCGACCCGCGTGGCGTGACCTATCCCATCCCGGGTAACGACGACGCCATCCGCGCGATCGCACTGTATTGCGAACTGGTGTCTGGCGCGGTGCTGGATGGTATTTCGGCTGAACTTGGCGCTTCGGGCGAAGATTTTGGCGCGGCTGAAGAACTGCCCGTCGATCCCGCGATCGAAGTGGCCGCCACCGAAGCCACGGCAGAGGCGCCTGCCGCTACCCCTGCGGTCTGAGTGACCAACCGGCATGTGGTCCCATGGGGCCGCGTGCCGGACGGGTCGATATACGACCCGGCCTATACCGGATACAAGGACGCGCCCTGCCGACGGCAGGGCGCATGCCTGTCGTAAGGAGATACAGATAATGGCGGCAATTACCGCAGCTCTGGTCAAGGATCTTCGCGAGAAGACCGGCGCCGGCATGATGGATTGCAAAAAGGCGCTGACCGAGGCGCAGGGCGATATCGAAGGCGCGATCGACTGGCTGCGCAAAAAAGGTCTTTCGGCTGCGGCCAAAAAGTCCGGCCGTGTTACTGCGGAAGGCCTTGTTGGTGTTGCATCGGCCCCGAATGTCGCCGCCATGGTCGAAGTGAACGCGGAAACCGATTTTGTCGCGCGTAACGAACACTTCCAGGGCTTTGTGGCCGAAGTGGCCGAAGCGGCGTTGAAGGTTGGTGAAGACCTTGAAAAGCTCAAGGGCGCTGTTCTGAAGAGCGGCCGTACGGTTGCTGACGAACTGACGCACCTGATCGCCACCATTGGCGAGAACATGTCCATCCGTCGCGCGCGTGTCCTGAAGGTGCCGTCGGGTGTGGTTGCGACCTACATCCATTCCGCCGTCAGCCCCGGCCTGGGCAAGATCGGCGTGCTGGCAGCGGTTGAAGCTCCCAGCGCCAGCGAAGCGCTTGAAACGCTTGGCCGCCAGATCGGCATGCATGTTGCGGCAACCCGCCCGGCGTCGCTGGATATCGACGGCGTCGATCCGCAGTCGCTGGAACGCGAGCGCGCGGTGCTGGTGGAACAGGCAAAGGCATCGGGCAAGCCTGATGCGATCATCAACAAGATGGTCGATGGCCGTATCCGCAAGTTCTATGAGGAAGTGGTCCTGCTGGAACAGGTGTGGGTGCATGACGGCGAAACCCGTGTTCGTGCCATTGTTGAAAAGGCTGGTGCGAAGCTGATCGGTTTCGAACGCTTCCAGCTTGGTGAAGGCATCGAAAAAGAAGACAACGACTTTGCCGCCGAAGTGGCAAAGGCCGCTGGTCACTGATTTCCTGCCGGATTTTTGCGGCATGACTGAATGGGCGGGAGCTTCCTGATGGAATGGGAGGCTCCCGCCCTTGTGCTTTCTGCGGTGCCTTACGGCGAAAGCAGTATGATCGCCCATGTCCTGACGGGGGAACATGGTCTTTATCACGGCATGGTCCGTGGCGGAGGGGCGCGGCAGGGCCGACCGGTCTGGCAGGCTGGAAACCTCATTACCGCTCGATGGAATGCACGCCTGCCAGAGCAGCTTGGCAGTCTGCGTGGAGAACTGGTTCATGCCTCTGCCGCGCGGGTGCTGGAATACGCGCACCCCTTGGCCATGCTTGCATCCCTGTGTGCGCTGGCCGATAGCAGCCTGCCGGAACGTGAGCCTCATCTTGCGGTTTTTGAGGAGCTGACACGGCTTCTGGCCCGTATCAGCCTTGAGCCGGCAGAAGCCGAACGGTCGGGCATGGCGGCCCTGATACGTTGGGAAATGCTTTTGCTTTCCGATCTTGGGTTCGGTTTGGACCTTTCATGCTGCGCCGTCAGTGGGCAGGCCGATGATCTGGCGTGGGTCTCCCCACGCAGTGGACGTGCCGTCAGTGATGGGCATGCGGGGCAATGGCGCGATCGCCTGTTGGTGTTGCCATCCTTCCTGCTGGATCCGACGCAGGATAGCACCCCTGAACAGTGGTTGGCCGGGTTGCGGTTGACGGGGCATTTCCTGGCGCGTGACGCCTTTGGTCAACGCCATCGCCCGTTGCCTGCCGCGCGTATCCGGTTGCTGGATATGGTGGGCAGGATGGTTGAAAAGAGTGATATATCCCACCAGCCGGAGCCGGGGATTTAGTTTTACTGAATTGAGGCATTGGACAATGCCGTCGTTTTCGCTATCTGTTCTTCCGGTGCTGGAGGAATTTTCATGTCTGTCGATGTCACGCGTGGTCATGTTGAGAATACAAAACTCGTTGACGCGCTGAGCGAACGCTATCTGGCTTATGCGATGTCCACCATTATGTCGCGTTCCCTGCCGGACGTGCGCGATGGGATGAAGCCGGTCCATCGACGCATGATTTTTGCCATGCAGCAGTTGCGCCTTGATCCGACATCGGGGTTCAAGAAATGCGCCCGCGTGGTCGGCGACGTCATCGGTAAATACCATCCCCATGGTGATGCTTCGGTTTACGAAGCCCTTGTGCGGCTGGCGCAGGATTTCGCAGTCCGCTATCCGCTGGTGGAGGGGCAGGGGAATTTTGGTTCCGTGGATGGCGATAACGCCGCCGCCATGCGGTATACCGAGGCACGGCTGACAGAAGTTGCCAAGGCGCTGCTGGAGGGCATCAACGACGACAGCGTTGATTTCCGTCCCACTTATGATGGCGAGGAGCATGAGCCCGTCGTCCTGCCTGCGGCATTCCCGAATCTTCTGGCCAATGGTGCGGCAGGAATCGCGGTGGGCATGGCCACCAGCATTCCCCCCCATAATGTGGGGGAAATCTGCGCGGCCGCCATGTTGCTGATCCGCGACCCGGATGTGACGGTTGCGAAATTGCTGGAGGTCATGCCAGGTCCGGATTTTCCCACAGGCTGCATGATTGTGGAAGATCGCGATGCTATTGCCCGCGCCTATGAAACGGGGCGTGGCAGCTTCCGCATACGTGCGCGTTGGGAGGTGGAGCAGGGGCGTTTTGGCACATGGCAGATCGTGGTGACCGAAATCCCGTATCAGGTGCAGAAATCACGCCTGATCGAACAGGTCGCGGACCTGATGGAGCAGAAGAAGCTGCCTTTGCTGGGCGATATTCGTGATGAAAGTTCTGCTGATATCCGGCTGGTGCTGGAACCCAAGTCACGTGGTATCGAACCCGAGGTCCTGATGGAGACCATGTTCCGGGCAACGCAGTTGGAAAGCCGGTTCGGCCTGAACATGAACGTGCTGGGCGCAGATCAGGTCCCTGGCGTGCGCAGCCTTAAGGAAGTGCTGCAGGCGTGGCTGGACCATCGTCATGACGTGCTGGTGCGTCGCACGCGCCATCGGCTGGATGCGGTGGACCGACGGTTGGAAATCCTTGACGGGTTTCTTGCTGTCTACCTCAACCTTGATGAGGTTATTCGCATCATCCGGGAGGAAGATGACGCGCGCGCATCCCTGATGGCGACTTTTGACCTGAGTGAGCTTCAGGCGGAATCGGTGCTGAACATGCGCCTGCGCAGCCTGCGCAGGCTGGAGGAGACCGAGATCCGCAAGGAACATGCTGCCCTGACGGAGGAGCGTGCGGGCCTGCTGGCGCTGATGGAAAAGGAAAGCCTGCGCTGGAAGCACATTACGTCCGAGATCAAGGGGATACAGAAGAAATTCGGGGGCGGAACGCTGGGCGCGCGCCGCAGCACGCTGGCGGCGCCACCAGCAGAAGTCGATATTTCCGCGGCCCTGCCGGTCGAGCGTGAACCGCTGAGTGTTATTCTGTCACAGAAGGGGTGGATCAGGACTGTGCGCGGGCATGGTGTTGATCCCGAAGCCCAAAAGTTCAAGGAAGGTGACGGGCTGCGCCTGATCGTGGAATGTCAGAGTTCCGACCGGTTATGTTGTTTTGCCACTGATGGCCGTGCCTTTACGCTACGTGCCGCTGACCTGCCGCGCGGGCGCGGGGATGGTCAACCGCTGCGCCTGATGATCGAACTGTCGAACGAGGAGGATATTATCACGATCTTCCCGGTGACACAGGATGCGCGTCGTCTTCTCGCCTCAAGTGCAGGGCGTGGCATGATTGTGCGTGAAGAGGACATGGTCGCGGAAAAGCGCACCGGAAAGCAGGTGTTGAATCTCAAGGAAGGTGAGAGCGCGCAGGTCTGTGCTCTGGCACAGGGGGATCATGTTCTGGTTATCGGCAGCAACAAGCGCATGCTTGTCTTCGCATTGACGCAGTTGCCCGAAATGACCCGGGGCCTTGGGGTGGCCTTGCAGAAATATAAGGAAGGGCACCTGCGTGATGCCGTGGTGTTTGCAGGGGATGCGGGGGTGGCATGGCCCGATCCGCAGCGCGTGCGGACCCTGTCGGACATGAAGGAGCAGATGGGAAAACGCGGTGACATGGGACGCCCGGCTCCAGCATGGGCCATGCGCAAGCCACGCAAACCCGACTGAGGTCGGGCATTAGGAAGAGCGGATTTGAAACACTCCATTAATAGGAAGTTGTAAAAATTGCAGGTGTTAGCTTGTTTTTTAATGCTGTGTCTTTTCAGCTTTAAAAAAGCTTCGCCTGAAACTTTGAGTCTTCCAGTAGGGTGCTGATCCTAATTTTTCAAACACCCTCCTGCTCATTTTAACATGGGGGGCAGGAGATAGGGCAGTGATGAGGGGCTCTGGTGGCAGCCTCGTGCGCTGGGCAGCGACAAACGCACTTGATGGGATCATGAGCAGAGCATACTGATCGCAAATGGCGTGGTAACGGACGCAGTTTTTTGGCCTATGTCGAGCAGTTTCTGGTTCCAACACTCAAGCCGGGCGATATCGTCGTGCTCGACAATCT
>ERZ746981.215-NODE-215-length-39603-cov-14.224182_pt1 | contig 39603 bp, 22 predicted proteins | sample MGYA00374948_ERZ746981 | MGnify/ENA primary metagenome ERZ746981 (study PRJEB28757, sample SAMN06711160) | food metagenome | host: microorganism | place: China:Harbin | collected 2017-01-30 | study: EMG produced TPA metagenomics assembly of the Analysis of...
ACTGGTGAAGGAGTAGAGCTAGAAATAAAATAATGAAGAATAAAAATAAAAAGTAAAAAATAAAAAATACACTGGAGAAATTGAAAAAGAGGATGCCAAAAAAAAAATCGACTGCGCCCGAAAACGTGAATCTGGCGAGGAAGGTGAAATTCAGATGCAAGTTAAAGTTGGAAGAAGCCGTTTGCCCAAAGATCATGTATATTAAAAGAGGCTATAAGATGAAAGACGATATACACTGAATTTTGATGTACATCAGGGAAAATCAAGCGATGCTGTGAGACGCTAGCAAACAGAGTTGAAATATTTGTGTGAAGAAAGATAGATTAGGATTTACCAGCTTAAATAAAGATAATGAATGGTACACATGCCAAGTTCAACTACACCACACGCTAACTTCTTTTACAGCCTTGTCTATCGTTTATTATGCTACCTAGTTTATTTGCGGATTCATTTCAATTGCGAACATTCTGGAATTTCATACTCTCTTCTCTTTCTCGTTGCTTCCAAATACTTCCATGTTTTTCCCTGGGGACCCCGGATCATCACATCCATCCGAGCTTTGTCAACAGGTGCGTTTTTATCGCCAAGCCACTCGTCAGCCACAGCTCGAAATCCAAATCTCTCGTATATAGGAATGTTCCTCAAGGCAGAGCTTTCAAGATACGATATGGAGTTTCTTGGGTCGATGTAATTCTTGAACATGTATTCGAAGGTTGCTCTCACATTTCCCTTGCCCCTAGCTTCTGGAATTGTTCCTAGATACACCAATGTGAACAAGTTTTCTCCATCAGGATCAGCAGACATTATATCATCAGCATTGTCGGCCAAAGTCTTGAAAAGATCGTGAAAAATTCTCCTACGTCCTTCTGCACCTGTCATCCATGCCAATCTTGCAAATCCGCTTCTTAGCATCGTCAGATAATCTTCGATTGTGCCAGTATCAGGGGTTGACCATGTAGCAACAGTCTCAAAGCAGTCCTTATTCTCTGAGTCTTCACCTTTCACACCAACCACTATTCCTTTCAACATTAGTGAGTACACATAGGCCTCAAACAATAGCAGATCGCACTTCTTCTTGAGTTCTGGCTGATCTTCTAGATGTCTGCTTAGATATCTGTCAACATCATCATCGTTGAATGCATTGTACAGAGTCTTGGCTGCTTTCTTGCAGTCCTTAAATGTAAGAACCTCCACCTTTGGCACTTTTCTCGAGCTCATTCTTAATGATTAAATTTATGTAATTTGGAATGGAATCTCAAATATCGGACCCTTTGAAATTTTGACCCCAGTTTTATGTCAATTAGTATCACCAATCCTCGGCGCAGATCGATTACGGAAACTTAAAATTTAATATGGCAAGCTTAAAGTATAACTTAAAATAAAGGCTTGCCTTTAAGCTCTTCTACTGTAACAAGTGCATATTTAGATCTCGATAGATCCGATTTGTGCTTTTATATATACCAACCTGATATTTGCCGGAGTGTAAAATTTTCCGTAGGCATTGTTCGCTTTCGATGAGTCCAGCTTCCTTTTTCGGAACTTTTCCTCACCAGTTGAAAATCGTCCTAGATATATATTTTTATTGGGGCATGTGAAGGACATTACATTAACGTCATTTTTCAAAAAAGCATGGATAAATCAAGCACAGTATTTCATGACAGTTCATGGTATCTTCAATTGAATACTGCTTCATGTTTAATCCATGTTGTTTGACCTTCATATTCACATAACTGTGACACCCGCCATCACAATAATTTGCCACGAGTGTAACTTCCAAATCTGGAAATAGGGTTGTTGTACCGCGGAGAACGAGAAATCGGTTGAAAAAGTAGCGGAAAATAGCAAGACATGGTTAGTTCTCATAGAGCAGTATTAGTAGTATTTTACTAATGTTAGGCCTATTTTCTTAAATGTCTCCCGCTACAAAACCTTGGATTTTGTCAACTGGTCAAAAAGCAGGATTATTCCTAAACAGGGCGCTTAAATTGGTTACACAAGTATTCTTGTCGCATCATCAACAATTGATCTCTTTCTTGCATTATAACTGTTTGCTATCCATAGACGAACTTTATTTACAAACTCGTCCATGTTGGAACAGCCACATACGAGACAAGGATATTTGTATTGGTATTCTTCTCTAATTATCATACCTTATTTGTGCCCCTCTGTCTGCTTGATTTTTGTATCTATTCCATCTATATAATTATTCTATATGCCAGACCTCAACGGATCACCTTGTTGATTTCCTTTTCGGTCAAGTTCTCAGGCCTCGAATCCTCAATGCTGTCAAACATCTTCCAGAACTTCAAATTCTCATCGGCTGCAACCGTTGCCAAGGTTGTTCTATCTGGAGATAGGCAGCTACCAAGTACCCTGCACTCATGTGCATCTATCACAACTCCAGTTTTCTGTAATGTCGGGTAGGCGTAGACGCTGATGTCATTATTGGGAAATCCATGTGTGGCAGCCAACTCCATACCCACGCCATTGCTGTATCCCCAGTGCAAAGAGGAAACCTGTGACTGGGTGTCTATAGTGTTCACTCTGGCTCCGGTTGCAGTATTCCAGAAGTGAATTTTCCGGCAGGCCGATCCTCCACCTGTGGCAAGTAGCGATGCGTGTGTTGGACACCACGCTAGAGCTTTGACAGCTGCACTATGTGCCGTTTTGGTAAATTGTGGCGTTGTGGAGCGTGCATCCCATATATTCACGATGTTGTCATTTCCTCCCGTTGCAAGTTGCAACCCATCTGGCCTCCACTCTATTCCGCAAACCTCAGCTGTGTGCCCCTGAAGTTCTGCTATCTGGTGCTTTTGCACTCGCACATCATGTTGTATTAACTGGCCTGAACGGCTACCAGTTGTAAGTACATGCTGATTCCAGCACTGGGCAGCCACTCTTGAATCGTGTCCTCGCATTGTGCGCAGCTTCTGACAACTCTCGAAGTCCCAAACTTCAATCGAGCCATCCTCTAGCCCTATTGAGAGATAGAAGCCGTCATTAGACCATCTTATGGAGCAAACAGTGCTACTGCAGCTCGCCAGTTGAACCACGTTGCCGGTTTCCGCATTCCAACAGTAAACGCTGTCTCCCAGAGCTATGGCAAGAACATTGGATGAAGACCACGTTACAAGATTAAGATAGAAGTCATCGATGAATCCCGGGGCATCGAGCACCTTCTGTGGGCAAGTCGGCATCTTTTTCAGTCTCATTTGTATGGTTGATGCTGGTATTCCCTGCTCAGCCACATTACCAACTACAGATGTTGAAGATGCCGTTCTTTCAGGTGCAGCCGGTCGAAATTGAAGAATCCTCTCGCCAACTTCCAACCCACACGCCTCTGCCACCGTATTTTGATATATCTTTGATGTTTGCGATGCAATGTGGTCTACAGGGAGTGCAGACTGCTTTGGTTTTGGCTTTCGTAATGACAACTTCCCCGATGTCGTATGCCTGGACGGTATAAACCTATCAAAGATCTCAGATGTGTTCGACCGGCGAAGACTGGTACCATTAGAATGTGTATCAAACACCTCACTGTGACTTCTGTGATGCGAGTGATGCGAAAGATTCAACAGTTCGGATCTGGTATCTTTTCCAAAGCATTTTTCCTTATCGATGGAGCCAAAGTAGAAGCTAAGATGGTGGCTGTCTAAGCTCGTTCTAGATTTCGAGCCAGTCTTATTTCTTGGTTTCATCCTCGATGCAAACGTTTTCGTATGTGTGTATATCCTATTAGTTGTGTTTGAGCTCTTGAGATTCGATCCCAGTGAAAACGCTCTATATGCATCTCCCTTTGTAGAATTCGACCCTGATCTCTCCCGATTAATATTTTGCGAGAGCTTCTGAAAGTTTGTGCTGCTCAAAGTAGATTCGGAGGATGTCGGTATATGTTTCGATGACCAATCAGAACTGACCACCTTTAAATCTGGGGATTTGAGCTTCTTACCAGTAAATATCGAATTTGTGCTTTGATTAATCAGATTCGGACTCATGTTTCCAAAAATCGTCCTGTGGCGACGTTTTGGAGAAGGTGTCCTCCCTTGATCTGGAATCTTGTTGTTGGACATGTTCCTTATGGATGCTTTTGAGATGGAAATTCGAAAGTCGATAAATCTAGAATTGATTCTCAGCTTGTGGAATTCGATTTTAATTCGTCCAACAATGCCTGATATCTTCAATCCCAAATGCAGAATTAGCTTTCTGGCAATAGTTGATGCTCTAAATTGCTTGCGCTATACCAGGACCAATTTGAAACTTCGTATTAAATGCAGTATATCGCTTGGTATGTGATCTGTCCTCTTATCTTCTCACAAAGGAATGTAATCGTCTTTCCAAACCCCAAGTCTCTATTCGATTGCCCAGTCCCTAGCAAAGTCAAAACCAACGCTAACTAAGTTTACCGACCTAGATATTGGAACAAAAGGATGGAATTGTTTCATAATTTTAGGGTTATGTTTTATAAAATTAGACGCCGAAGCAATTCCTAGCACTGATGGAAATTGAGGACGAAAAAAAAATGCATTTCATTAGAGCCAATCAGTATGTTTATATGTTTCCCGTTTTGGATATTTCATGCTAAGGAAAAAAAAATAGGGATTTAGGGCAACTTAAAAAGGAGTTTAAAAGGTTAAAGTAAACAAGTGCACTAGTACAGGTACAATAGTACATACAAACACCAGAAAATACATATTTTTGTCCTGAATGAATTTTAATTGATACTTTCACTATTTATCGTAGGGGAATTGTGATTATTTAATATGATTTCTACAATTTGTTACCAGAAATGGATTGTGTGGTCACATGATGAGTATATTACAGCTTGTCAGTTCCTTTATTATAAACATAAAGGTCAATTATTGTGTAATTGAATCTCTTACCATTTTTTTAACATACGACTTTAGATACATCAACATTGCGGTTTTAGCTTGATTCTCACTTGAATCACTTCGAAGGCCGCAACGAGAGCAACAGAATAAACCAAATTCTGTGATTGCTTTCCCCTTTATTCCGCAACTACTGCAAATATTTTCCACGCTGTCATATTTATGAATTTTGATAATGGTTTGCCTATTAAATGTATCTGCTTCATGGTGAAGATTATCAGCAAGTTTCATATACAATGAATTGGATAAAATATTAGTACGAACTGTATCCGGAGGGCATGTCGTGGATATTGTGGGGATGAAAATGTAATCAAAACGTTCACATAAGAAACGTGTAACCTTTTTGTTAAAACTATTTGATACAGTTGAAACTAATTTGGAGAGACTCTGAAATTGCTCATCTGGTTCACCATTTTCGTTTTTCGGTTTCATGGCTTTTAGTCTGGTTTGAAGTACAGTTATTTCCTTGAGCATATTTCCACCAATAACAGAAGTATAGCCTTCGGAATCAATGCATGTAATAAATTCTGATGGTTCTGGGACTATAAACGCAAAATGTCCAGCTGCGGCTTCTTTTGGTTCAAGTGAATCACGTGTGAAAGGTATTTCAATATAAAATTGATGAGGCCCATCAAGAACAAAAAGGAAGTCGTTCTCTAGCTTATTTGAGACACGTGGATGTGATAAAAGAAACTTATCAAAGTCTATCAAAGTACCAAGCAATGAATTTGTTTTTGACCACATGGAAGCAGGAATTAGTAGCTGGGAAAAAGACGCCTTTTTGTTCAAAAGCATCGGTAACACAGTTCGCTTATCACCATTCTTGTTCAACCTTTTAAAATCTCTTAAAAATGTATGAATAGTACATTCAACCACATCTTTGTAATGGCTGATGTACCATTTACCCTGTTGTTTGGCTTGAGGAGTTAGGAGATGGCTGCATATTGTTTTGTAGCAAACCTTTTCGGGATTCTTTCTTGAGAACAAATTTATAATTGAGTTGTACAACCCTCGTTCCCAACTGAAAGTGTTTAATGCCTCTCTTTCCTGCTTTTCAGTAAAATTTAGCGGAAATCTAACTCGCTTGACTACATGCTTTTGAATTTCCAAATCTTTTTTGCACATTGAGGCTATCATGAGGGAGCAGGTTTCTCTCTCTGATTCATCTCCAACGCATTTTGATCTTTTAACCCAAAATTCTGCCTGAACCGGATGTGAAGTTAGGGTCAGACTTTTTGGTCTTAATATCCAACCAGAACTAAGGGCAGACAGAAAATTATCCCAGAAACTCAAATGGTTTCCAGTACTTTCGAGTAACTCGCTTTCAATGCTTTCTGTCAGTATTGAATCATTCTCATCTGTACTGAGTGAAGCATTCATCTTTACTACGTAATTTAACTACATTGTAAATTATTGTATTTAGTGTCGTATGCTTTTGTTTAGTGACTGATAAAATTCCAAAATCCTTGTATTTCTTTCCTGATTTCGATTTTTTTTTTTCGTAGCAGCAAAAAGAGAAATTGTAGGTGAGCTCAGCTAGCTGCTACGTCAAACAAAAAGTAATAGGAGGAGCATCCGCTATAATTTAAGCCAGCAAAGATGCTTGCACACAAAATATTTACTTTCACTAATTGCCCACATTTGAAACAGATTGATACGTCCATCTGTTTGAGTACTGTAGTGCTAATATTAAGTGGAAATTAAACGAGATTCACACTTCTTCCCCTTTTGATTCGCTTATCGGTAATTATGAGGGCTGGGCAATTTTAATTACTTCTCGGATAAATTCCTCAAGCATTTCGAACACCGTAGAAATTAAAACCAATATGAGGGATGAGACAACTATTGTGTGGACCGAAGCAGTCGGTATTCATGCATATAATAAAGAAATGGTACAGCAAACCTAAAAGGAGCGAAGGAATGTAAAGAAATTCACGGTACGGCTATTCGGCAAACCCAAGCTACACATCCGACGTAAAAAAAAAATAAAAAGCAATAACATGTTAATGTGATGCCGAGAAACTCCTGTGAGGATTTTTGAAAAGCAGCACTATTATCCCCAACAAACCCTAAAAAATGAATAATTTATATGGCAAATTTGGTCACATTTGGAAGCTCAGGGTACTGATTTGAAAGGCGCGTATAGAGTGAAGTTAGTTAGATGAAGAAAAAGGCAACCTACTAAAATACTGAACCACATTTAGAACCGTGGCATTCAAAAGGGGGAAGGGGGAAGGAAAATGTATTTAAGCTGCCGAACAGATTACAATGCAGGAAAAGTAAAGAGATTGAGGTTGAATAAAACCAACAATTAATTTGCTGGATGAATACCTTATTTACGAATTCAATTGATGTGGCAAAGATGCATGGTATCCAAATATTTTTCATTGAGTACCTTTTCTGAATTTGCAGTTCTTCCCAATTTTCGATGGTGAAAGTCAAGATAAAATTTCCCCTGACATTTCTTCTCTAAATTTTCGAGAATATACATTCGAGACTGCGAGGGAGGAAAGGCGCATTATACGACCATTTTTTGAACTTGGTTTATTTTTTCTATTTATAATCAATTCAATTTATAAGGGGGTCCCCATTCATCATCGTGAGAACAGAAACGCAGCCTAACAAATGGAAAACCGCAATTGCTTTTTTGGAAATTTGTTCTGGATCAATTATTTGATTTGAAATACCATCAAGCTTCATACGTTTATTGTATTATATTCTTTGATTCTCATTAAGTTCGACCTTTACCCTATGAGGGACATTCCATTGAATGCTTCCAGTCATAAATGTTATTCTTGATCATATTTTGCATTTTTTGCAAATACTGATTACCGCCTGTGAGTAGATTTCGAACTAAACAGGCACCTCGGAATTACAGCTGTAGAAAAAAAAGATACCATGCTGTTTCAATCAATTAATTGTTTTTAAAAACAAAAGAATATATATATTTATACATCCATATGTAAACATAAAGTCATATTGTTCACACCATAGTTACACCTTGAATTGTAATGAATTTTCAATTCTGCATAATTCAGAGTAAAAAACTGACCTGTGGCTTAGAAAGGAAAAATAAAGAACATTTGTCCGACGCATGGAACCCTAAGCTCTAATATTTTCTTCAATGCAGATTATTCGCGTCCGGTCTAGCTACAAAACATAACCAATTCTTATTGGCCAATTCAACACGTAAACTCTGCAAGAGAAAACAATTCTACGGGAATTGTCTTTTTTTTTCTCATTATTCAGGTATTCTTTTCACATTTCAGATCAAATGGTATAATAGAGTGATGCATAATTGAGGGGAAAAGCTTTCAGTCGGCGAATTTGATCGGGAACCACACAAAAAGAAACGACGAGGGCAAAAAGGAGCCACATTGTGTACACGTGGAAATATATTCGACGGTTGTCTTATTGAACCTGCTTAATTAATTGATTCCTCTTTCTGTATAAAAAGGGGGGCAACATCCACAATTTTGATTTCTCTTTTGCCACCCCTTCCATTTCTCTTTTAAAGCTTCTTCTGTATCGGTATTCAGTACAATTTCTGATAACTACATCACCAACTAAATCAATCATAAATTTCAAAAATGGGTTTGTTCGACAAGGCTAAGGAAGCTCTTAACAACGACGACTTCAAGAACAAGGCAGAAAGTGCCTTCAAGTCATTCTCTAACAAGAGTGGCAATGGCGACAACAACAACAGCAGTTCCTATGGAAATGACAACAACAATTCCTATGGAAATGACAACAGCAATTCCTATGGAAACGATAACAACAATTCCTATGGAAACGATAACAACAACAACAGTTCTTACGGAGGAAGAAGCAACGATAACGATAACTCCTACGGTAACGACAATAATAACAGTTCCTACGGAGGAAGAAGCAACGATAACGATAACTCCTACGGTAACGATAACAACAACAGTTCCTACGGAGGAAGAAGTAATGACAACGATAACTCCTATGGAAATGACAACAACAATAACAGTTCCTACGGAGGAAGAAGTAATGACAACGACAATTCCTACGGAAATGACAACAACAACAGTTCTTACGGAGGCAGAAGCAACGACAACGACAATTCCTACGGAAATGACAATAATAACAGTTCATATGGAGGAAGAGGAAATGACAATGATAATTCCTACGGAGGCAACTCTAACTCTTACGGAAATGACAACGACAACGATAATTCCTACGGAAGTGGCAGAAACGACAGAAGAGGCAACGATTATTAAGCCTATAAGTTCTGAGTTTCGTGGAATTCGAACTGTGTGTCTGGCCGCATGATATTGTTATTGCTTTTTTTGAGTACTGATTATTGTTTTTGATATTTGAGTTTCTTCTGATGTACAGTTTTTCGTCTCTGAATGCCAGTATGAACAGCAACAATGAGGGTGTTGGTAGCATGTATGTATTTAGTTTGTATTTCTTGCAATATTGGATTTAAAGTTAAATTATTTAACGATATATGGATTGAGCTGGAGTGTGATGTGATTATGTAGAAAGGATCTATTATGCAGCGATCGTGGTTGACAATTGCAAAGCTAAAATGTGCACCAAATCAAGTAAAACGAAATGTGCACTAAAGCAAGTAAATCAAGAAAAATAGAATATGCACCAAATCAAGAAAGATGAAATGAAGTGGATGGTGAAAAATGAAATAAAATATTCAAATTTAAATATGCGAGGCGGAGATATTTACACATATAAATCGTTTTTATTTCTTGCCCTACCTTTTTTTTCTTAAAAACCTGTTTGGAGATAAAGATATCGGATTGATCATCCTGAAATGTTCAACATTAGGGGAAGTATTTGCAAAACTCTTTCCAATTACAAGGCGGTGATTCGATTAAATTCCAGCTTTAGGAACATGTCATCAGCAAACAACTTAATGCCAGAGGCACCAAGGTGTCCGAACCATCCTAACACCACGAAAAAGGCAGATGATCAGGCTGAAGTAGGACCAATTGAGCAAAGCATAGAGAGAAAAATCAGGAAAGCATTGAATCCAACATTTTTTGAAATTAGAAACGATTCTTGGATACATGAGCACCATAAGCCTATGCAAAATGCGGAAAACAAAACGGAATCCCACTTCAACATGATTGTGATTAGTGAGATTTTCAAAGACTACAGAGGTCTTCCCTCACGGCACCGCCTCATCTACAAGTTATTAGAGGACGAGTTGCAAAACAAAGGTGTGCATGCACTCCAGATCAAGGCAAAAACCCCGGAGGAGTGGCAGAGGGAATTGGCAAAGAAAGCACAAAATTAAACGAACAAAAGGCAGTACAATATACTATATCTATGGATTCATTTTCTATATCTTGTAACGGTAATAATTCTGTTCAAAGTACGTACTGTAGGCAGTGCCGCATCGAGTTGCGTCACACAATTAGTGAAATGAGATTTTCTGGCTGTTGTTGCTACTCGTCTGCTTCTTCTAAAAGTTTGACGTACTCCTCTTTTGAGAGTAAATCATCATCCTTAAATCCGTCGCTCAACTTGATTTTCGTGATCCAGCCTTCTCCCATTGGATCCTCGTTAATCAAGGCTGGCTTTTCATCCAAAACCTCGTTAACCTCCGTCACAGTTCCATCCACAGGTGAGTAAATGTCACTGGCAGACTTCACGGACTCAACTGAACCAATCGTGTTGCCCTGTTCCACATCCTGGTCAATGAGATCTGATGGGAGCTCCACGTATGTTGCATCTCCCAATGCATCTGCTGCGTAAGTTGTAATTCCGACAAATGTGGTTCCATCTGGGTGAATTGACACCCATTCGTGTTCTGGTGTGTATTTCACTGTGACTGGACCCTTTGAATATGTGAAGGCAGTCGATTTGGTGTTCAAGCTGTTCTTATCGCTCAAACTTGACTCAAATCTTGCAAGATTGAGCCCCACACATGGCTTGTAAGCAAATCTGGCACCAAATGATGCTTTAGTGGCTGCAAACCGGGCAACCTGAACTGGGGATCTGAACATGGACATCATCTTGAGCGATGAAAGTTCAATTATTGATAGAAAAGAAACGGGAAGGTTGGACTTTGAAATAAAATGAAAAAAGTGAAAGTATAAAAAGGCTTAACGTACTGTTCGATTTATTTCGAGCTTTTCTTCCCCTCTATATATACGGTGGGGCAGAAAGGCCTTGTGATTTCCACTGATCTTTCTGGGGAAAATTTCCGACCCCCTCGACTGAAGTCAGTTGACTTCCGCTGACTTCCTGCTGACTCCTGGCGCACGAGTCAGGCCGAAAAGCGCTAAAAAAAATTTGCAAGATAAGGAAAAATCAACGTTGAGTCGCTGAGCCAACAAACAGGGCCCCTTGATTACCGTCGCGTATATCGACGCACGAATATCAGAAGCTCTCCTAGTACTATTGATGGGGTGTGTGTGGTATACTGAACACCTCACCACTTCTTTATATCTCCCTAAATCGTATTCTTTTATAGTCACACGGTTATATTCCAATACTAGTATATATATATGATCATCAGGCAAGCAAAAAAGTGCTTTATCTTGCTTAGTTGGGACATATCTTGATTATAATTCGATTATAACTTGCTTCCTGGTTCGGTAATCCTTCCCCAGAAATAATACAGTATTACACTTGTTCATTCTCAGTATGAACCAGTTATGGTCACAAAGTACATCATATGCATTTTATAAAATACTCGACTCTAGTCTCTATTATCACATCTATAAATACTCATGTATAGAAATATAACCTCGCAAAAACCAAGAGGATGCCTGTAATGCCAAAGCCTTAACAGCAACCTCGAAAAAAAAAGAAAAATGATGAAAAGTAGACGGGAAAAAAAGATAGGAGAAAGCCATCGCATATCAATCGACCACCGCCTGAAATGTTGATTTTCTAGAAAGCCATGAGATTAGCCTCAGACACATTTCGCAATTGCAGCCTTCTTCTTCTCATCAGCAACCCAAAATCCGGTATTTTCAATCAGCTGGCTGTGCAAGAACAACAATGGGGGAACAACATTACCTATTTTCAAAAAGAACTCGCTTGCAAACCGATTGATAAAGAACATTTCCGATGCTGAAAGGCCTGGAACCTTTTCTACAGCACCATCGGCATCAATTTGTGATATTTCAAACGGTAGTTTTTTTATCGTTCTATCCTTACTTCCGTATACCACAACCTGCTCGAATTTTCCAACTTCTGCAAACTCTTGGCCTAGACTTAACGCCCATTTTACACTCGTTTGCAAAGGTCTGCAAACGTTGGATATATCGGCACTTTTTATAACTAGCGAGGCCAAGAAATGTATATTTTCCATTCTCTCCTCTTTCAGGATACCCCTCGGATCGAATTTGTCCATGTGGCGCATGTATTCATCGTGTTTTGCCATATCTGTGGCTAAAATAGACGATTCTATCAGCAAGTCCATCAAGTTCCAAGTTTCATCGCTTAAAATATGCTTTCCGTTGATGTGCAGAAACGCGGAGCAAGCATTTCTAAACTCTGATTGGTGGAAATTTTCAAGAATGGATTCATCGTGAAACAATGCTGCAATTGTGGAATGAGATTCGGACAACACTTTGTTTGTAACGGCCGGGTGACCCATATCATGACCTAGGGCAGCAAGCAACAATGCGAACTGTTCTGAGAATGTGAACTGAAGCGGGAATTTGTGTGCAGACAGAGAATCTGGGGTTGCTATTCGCTTCAAGAAGTGATTCGTGGCCTGAAGGACATCGACAGCATGACGGAAATTATGGAATGGATTTTCTGAGTGATAGCTGTCCCTAATGTAAAAAAGAAAGGCAGCCAGGCGATTCATCAATAGTTTTTTGGAGTATTTGGACTTTCTGTAATTGACACACTCCAAAAACGGCTCCAACAAGATGATATATGCGATGTAGAGCAACTCGTCAAGCGTAAAGCTGTATGCATCAAAGTCCCAGCTTCGGCATGCGTTTTTGTAATACTGCTTACCGTTTGCGTTCTCTAAATTGCGTAAGGGTTCGAGGTAGTCCACTTTTGAGGCTAGAAAGTCAAAGTTTGCAGACAAGCCTGATACCTTTGATGGGAATCTGATGAGTTTCGACATTGAATTGAAGGTGCTGTTAAAAAAATCATCTTTTAGGCCCGTCCAGGACTCCATCCGACTCACTCTATCATGTAAAGAAGTGGAAATCTTATCCATCAAGCTGGAGATGTCTTCCGACACCACGGAATCCGAGCCGGAAAAATCAAAGCTTCGAATTACCGGATTGAGGTATCTGAAATGGGTCTCCACGAGGTCCGAGAGCACGCCAAAGCCATCTATAGAAACTGAATTTATCATTATAACAACTGGATACGATACTTCCTCCTCTTTGTCGTTTGGTATGCATAGTGCCTGCCGCTTTCTTGTCCTTGTATTCGCCGTACTTGTTTTAAGTATGTAGTTCTTATTGCGAATGAGGCGGTTGAGAAGCTGCAGTTTATCCGCAAAAATCTCGATATGAGCACTGGGGAAAGTTGTTGACAAACTCTTATGGAAAGTTTCCTGATCTGTGGAGTAAGCATTTTCCTGCAACGGCTTGTCTAGGATGAGAATAAAAGAAGCCATCCTGTGTGGGGAAGTTGAGTTCAGAAAGTGTGAGATGCAACGAAATTTTAGCGGGTGTGATTTCTGCACCTATTTTCGATAACAGCAACAATAAAATGAAAAGGCGATCTTCCAGGTGGCTTGTGTTCACTCTAATGAACTAAGGACTCCTTAAAAGTGTGGCGAACTGCGTCTGTGCTGAAAAATCAGGCGGTGATCAAATTTATCAAGATTTCTATTGGGTAATAGTGGGATGGGCCAGATAAGTAAATAAACGTTGTATTCAACGGGAAAAGAGAATAAAAATTGAAGTTGAAACGAGAAAGCAAGCCAAACTCAAACGCTTATCAACAGCCCTTATTTCCAAGCTTACGAAGTAAATATCGATTCAAGTAGAATGTACTTTGCGGAACAAGGTTGTGTGCTAAATATTGAAGTAATGGAAAAAAGGATCAAGATTAGATTTTTTAACGGTTGAGTAGTGCATGGGGGAAAAACCACAAAGAAGAAGTAAAAAACAGCAAAAAAAGGCTTACAAAATTTGAAGGGGAAAAAATTAAGGCGACTTTCCAACATGCGGTTTTAAGGTGTAAGCGCCAAATAGTTAGACCCGAGTGTACGGATGTCATAGTATGCAGATTTAACGTAGTAACAATTATAGCAGTGGAATAGTTACGGGGTGAACATGGATGTAAAGTAATCAGAGTCGAATCAAAGAAGGGATCAAAGAACAAATCAAAGAATAAATCGAAGGGCAAATCAAAGAACAAATCAAAGAACAAATCAAAGAATAAATAAAAGAAAAGCAAGATCAAAGCAAAATTTAAAAATACATCAAATAAAAAAATTTTGCCAAAGTACATGCATGCAGCCGCCAGTATCACACACAATCAACTTTCATTCTATTCTCCACAAAACCGTTGAAACTTCCAAACTGCAGACATCTCCGCGATATTTTCGTCCATCGTCGGGTCGCCAAGCCGTCAAAAAAAAAAAAAAAAATACCAGCAGGGTGACTCCATCCAGCTACGGTCGATTGACGCGCCGCCGACTACTACACAAGACATTCTCCTTGACAAGAACTGCCAGGAAATTAGTGTACAATGAACTACATTAAACTACACCCAAGATGAAAGAGCAAAACTACCCGATTACCACATTCTACCGTATGTACTGTATTCTTTGGAAGCATGTATATGTATGCCATCTAGACCTATAAAGCATCCCTGCACCAAACCATCGGCCGATCAATCATGCAGGTTTTCCTTCACGTATGCGAAAGATTTCAAGAGCTTGTTTCTGGCACCCAGAGTGCTCACACCAAGCTTTTCCAACTGCTGGTCGTCCAAGTTGATCATATCTTGCCACTTCAAATCCTTCAAGTTGTCTGTATATTTGTGTAAACGGAGGGTTTTAAGCCAAAGGGGAATATCAACAAGGAGATTGCGTGAGGCAATGTCCTCTGGAGAAGCCGATTTGACGACAGATGGAGGTGAGATGGATCCGGAGACGTGTCCCGACACGTTTCTAGAGGTCTGCCTTGAGGGGGGCGCCGAGGACCCTGCGCTGCGGATCCCCCGCATGGCGCCGTGCGCTCTCCCGCGCTGGTTGGCTGCTGCTGCGCCCGAGCTCTGCGGCAACGAGGCGCTACCTGCAGATCCAGCGCCTGCGCTCGTGGCCGAACTCTCGGCGCCGGGCTTACCAGCGTGGTGGGCATGATGCGCATGCGGCTGCTGCGCATGCTGTGGCTTGCGCGCCATCGTGCTCAATGACTGGTTGAGCTTGAGCGCATTCTGGCCCGCAAAGTCTGTTGCAGAAGTTAGCCCAAATTGCTGCGCGGCGGCAGCGCTATGCGCGCCATCCGGCTGGAACTGAGTCTTGCTCATTTCTAATTGATTTGCTAGCGCAGGCAGGCGCATGCCCCGCTGCAAATCATCCGAGAAGAAGTCTCTTGCCCTATGCTGGTAGCCGGAATTGTCCAAATCGGATGAGAAGACCCTGAAAAGCGGCTGCGCGCTTAATGCAGAGTTGGCGCCGTATGCGCCAATGGCAGATGGCGTTGGCGCCTGCTGCTGGCTCTGACCGCCCAAATATGCCGCCTGGCGCGCATCCATCGACGCGTCTCCCGCAATGTATGAAAGCGGGCCTGCGGAACGAGGTCTGGCAACCGGGTCAGAACTCATTCCGAGAATAGGAGAGCCTAAAGCTGGTGAAACAACCGGAACGGAAGCAACAGGCGCTGCTGCGCCACCTTGGGCAGCGTGCGAGGGGCCTGCGGCGCCAGGGTTGTGCGTGCGCGCAGCGGATGAGAAGAGCGGCGCATTGGCGGACATGCGTGCACTGGCCTGGGAAATGGAATCCCCATTAAGCATGACGAGCGGCGAGATCGGGCGCTCCGGCGCAGGCACAGCGCAGTTACTAATCGGAGAAGAAAAGCTGAGCGCATCAGAAACTGCGCCAGAACCGCCTGCGCTTCTTTCGTGGATGTACGAAACAACAAGCGGAGAAACAGCGCTGAGAAATACATCCGCAACCGTTTTCTGCTGGTCTGGTTTCATGTCAGATATCCAGCGTGAAAAGGAGGCCAAGTCCATGCTGAAAGTTTGAAGTTTTGCACCTGTGTTGGGCTGGAAGGCGGGGATGCCGTCGCTGAGCGCAGGCTTACGCTCGCGCAAGGGTGGTACGCTTGATGCGCTGGCGCTGTAGTCATGCGCTGGCGCGCCTGCGCCGACCGCGGTGACATTCTTCGGGCTCGAGAGAATGCTTTTCGCTGAGAGTGCGCTATCCGCATCCTCCATCAGTACGGACGAAATCGGAGGAATTGCCGCAGTGGTGAGCGCAGGCTCAAACGCGTATCTGGAGGAAGGCGGCGAAAGTAGCGCCATTGAGGAACTATTGTTTGACATGGGGGATGAGCGCGAAGATGCAATTGGAGAAAACGATGAATTACTTTTAATTTGAGCCCTCGCCCTATTAATTTTCTGCTGATTATTACTATTATCGGAAATCGTGCTCGTGGTTGTGTTTGCTGGTATATTAGATTGTGGCGGTGCTTTATTCACGGCGGCCTCTTGTTGCATAATAGGCCAGAAAGTGAAGCTTTTTATGCTGAAACGATTGTGAACCAAAAGTGGAAAAAATGAAGTTGCCGGAAATTTCGTTCAAGTGGATGTACTAAGTATAGTATATTGTAGAAAATACTGTAATAAGTTGTAGTATGTATCGAGTATATGTATTGAGTATGAATATTGAGTATGGGTGCAAACAAACAAACAGAAAAATTTATGTCTTATTACCACACAGCAGTTTTCCTCAGCGTCAATGCTCGTGCAATATACTTGATGATGAAGTATACAGATATAAACACTAAGCAGAAGAAGTACTGAGTGATGAAAAAAAAAGTTCTTGGTGCGATGAAAATGTGATGAAGAGGCAGAAAAAAATCAAAAAAAAATCAAAAAAAAAATAACAATAATAACGGAAAAAATAGTAATAAAACGAAAATAAAGAAAATAGAGGACGGAAAACGAGAAACGAAAAATAGGACGAAAAAAGGGCATCTATCTGTCCAGCATAAAAAAAAGCAGACAGCATAGAGGCAGAAATACGCACTAAAATCCGGTGAGGATTATTCAATTTTATTTTTGTTTGCTGAAAAGTAAAGGTGAGAAAACTATCGAGAGAACGACAAGAGAACGACAAGAGAGAACTGCGAGCCGGAGCTGGCGCGAAAAAGTATCGGGTGAAAAATTATTGAACTCATTCAAAAACCAGAAAGGAGAACAAATCAGCTCCGTGTACTCTACCGTCCCTTTGCGGACAGTTATGCATGTCGTGGCTCCAAGTCAAGATCAGGAGACCCCACCCGGCCCACGGGAATGGCTACCGGGAGGCCAGCCGTGCGGGAGGGGCAGCCTAAGGGCGGGCATCTCGCCAGTGTGCCCGTTTGTACGGCCTAAAACTCCGCCGACGCGCCGCACGGCATTACCTGTGCCCGAAGCGGCAAGTGGGATGGGTTTCAATCCTGGAACAAAAGTGTTGGCACAAGGGGGGAAAAAAGACAAGAAAGAAAATAAAAAGAGGGGCAACGTCACGACACACCCGTGCACCTTTAAAATCAACACCCGTGCACTTGAATGCCTAGCATCACCCGCTTTTTGGTCTCATTCGCAATCTCTAATTTGTGCACGAGAATATCTTGCAAGGTCTCCACATTTAAACGCATAAACGAGTAATTCTGTTGTTATCAGTTCGAATCTTATCAGAGCATCCCACTGCTACCGAATTATTACACGTGTCAGGAATATGTCGAGTCAATCTGGAATTGAAGGTACGCATTTTTCGATCAACATCCGGTGAAAGTTGAAGATGCTAATTGTGAATTCATTTATTTCGAACTTTACCGTTTGGCGCTAAATTGCCAATTTTATGACTACTCAAGGAGCACAATTGTGCCCCAATTACATACTGATTGTCATTTGTCGCTTTCACCATATGCCATAGAGCAAACAAGCCGGTAAACTGACCGTTGCTTGTTTTTTGCACATACCATCATGATACGGACTACTAACAAACAATCTATTAGCCAATCAGAACCTTTTGAGGGATTTCCAGTCCTTTGTTGCCTCACAGAAGAAAGTCCTCATCGTGAAGATTCAAAACGAGGCCCTAGAGGTGGATTCCACGCTGGATGGTGGCGACGCGTCGATCGACGTGTGGCTGCAGTCGCTTCGCAGCACCCTTTCGGAACATGCACCAGCTTACGTTGTGATAAGAAATAATAACGGTAAGACGTTCACGTTTATTTCGTACGTTCCATCGGAGGCGAAAGTCCACGATAAGATGGTCTACGCATCAACAAATGGGGCAATTGCACGTGATCTTGGTGCCGATCATTTTTCAAGTAGTGTTTTTGTTGATTCGAAAGAGGACCTGACTTCACAGTGGTGGGAAAGTGTGCAGGGCGAAAAAAAGGGCTCTGATTCCAATATTCATGCTGAGGAAGATCCAGAGAAACAAGATGATGAGATTTGGCTGCAGGCTGGAAGTTCGAGCCGGCGAAAATCATTGGTTCAGGACCAACGAAAGGAATTGGGCTTTAAAATGGACCCTTCGTTGGAGAAAGTGGTGTACGGGTGTGCTGGCCACTCCGGGGACGTGGATGTAGTTTACACGATTGTCATAAAGGGTGAGGAGCTACAATTGGATGCAAAGCACACTTTGGAAAATCTCAAGACGGATTTGGTTGGTGCTTTGCCGACGGAGAATCCATCCTACAATATTGTGAGCAGTGCAAAAGGTGAATTTTTCATTTATTGCTGTCCAAGTGGGTCCAAAGTCCGTGATCGTATGAAGTATGCTGCAAGTAGGCTAGCATTCACAAAGGACTTGAAAAATCACGGGTACAACTTCAAGCAGACGGTAGAAGTTGGTGATCCTGCCGAGTTGGACGTGAGTTCTCTTTTGGAAACTACAAGCGAGCAAAAGAAAGATACTGCAAAGGCATCACAATTTCTAGGTGGTAAGATGCGTTTTTCGAAGCCTCGGGGACCCAGAAGGCGGTAGTGCAGAAATGAGCATGGTATAGAGGAGCTTGATACTTTGGTAACTTCAGTGATGGTTTATCAATTTTGCACTACTTTATCAACTTTACATTTCTTTATCAACTTCATATTACTTTAGAAACTTCAGCATTGCTTTAACGATTGCAGCAATACTTTCACAGCTTGAGCAACATTTCAACAATAACTGAGGTTGCTGTGCAGACCAGATTGGATTTATGTATCAGAATAAGTGGACAATTGGAATCAGAGTAGATGCTACGTAGTCAGGTGTAATTATATAATACCGGTTGAATTTTGTTATTATACGGCAAGTACACGGAGTAAACAAAAGCGACAAAACGACCAATAGAAGCCGAATAAGCAGACTGGACGAACAAGGAGCGCAGAATAAAAAAGAGATGAGGAAAGAGGGAGGAAAGTGAGGTGATAACAACGATAAATGAAGGTGAGATCAAAGTGAAGTAATAAGGATCATAATGTAAACAAAGAAAAAGGGAATGAAAGTAATCAGTAAGTGTAAGCACATAGAATACACACGATGTAATTAAAGCAGCATATAGGCGAGACTGGGCTCTGGATCGAGGTATAAGGCATGAAAGATGACGCGGCGAATCGGAAGAAGCAGCTATCTGCTACCCCAAATGAATACTACTATAGATAGCAGGGGAAAAGGTATGTGTCATATCTTTCGAGCAGACTTTGAGCTGTTTCTAGAATGTTTTCTGCCAGATGAGGACCCGTTCCGCGCCCTTTTGGCCCTTTTATTCGAATATGAGGCCTTCAGCGAGTTCATATCGGCAAATATGATCTGAAACTTTCCCGTTCCAGTATTTCCGGAACCTGGAGCACGCCTTTTATGTCCAGAACGTTGTCCCGAAGAGGAAGAAAATGTTGCCATCATTGGAAGACCCGAGGAACTACTTGAAATTGCAGTTTTGGCCCGGTGAAGAGTCTTAGGAGCGCCACGACCCTCAAAAAGCCCCATTGCAGGCTCAATTGCAGAGTTGGAGTGCACTAGCCGGCAAGGAGGATTCGACAAATGTGATTTTGTCGCTGGTGTAGGGGAGTTGTCCACCCCGTCTGGCTTGGGACCCTCGCACTTTTTCACAGTTGACGTTAGCAATATTGTTGATGGCGAAGAGTCGATAATTCCGGCCTGCCGGGTTCGAGACGGCGTTCTGAGCTGCGCCTTGAGTGGAGTACTGTATAAGGAGAGTTGGGGTTGTATTTGCTGGAGTTGAGGTTGCAATTGTTGAATTTGCGGCTGTAGAGGTTGTATTTGTGATTGTAGAGGTTGTATTTGCGACTGTAAAGGTTGTATTTGTGGCTGTGACTGCTGCATTTGCGGTTGTGACTGCTGTGTTCGCGACCGAGGCTGTGTTTGCTGTATTTGCGAGGTTTTAGCACCGTTCAACTTTGCCAGTTTCGCCGACATCGGGGTCTTAAACAGCCGATAAGTCTTGCACCCATCGGGAGTCGACAGCATACCCATGACCATGGGATCATTCTCCTTGTCGTTTTCGTCGAGTGCAGACTTTATTTCCGGGTCGATCGACGCGTAAGCCATCTCATCTGCCCGAGAAAGCGTTCCAGGGGTGTCAAACAAATAATCAGACACCCGGAACGACTTGTCGGCTAGCGGAGTCCGAAAAGATGACGTCCAAGACGGTGACGGTGTCATGTGCGACGAGAATGGAGTCTCGTCGACAAATTTCGAAGTGCTATGTCGAAATTTGCGATGTTGCGTCGGGCTGGCCCGGTACGAAGCCATACTGGGCCCATGGGGCTGACCCTGACCCGGCATCTGCACCCCGGCCACCGGGGTCTTGCCCAGTGGCGTTTTCCCGGGCGTCTGGGCTGTTGGCTGCGTGCCAAATATCTTATCTATGTATGGAGTCCAGCCCGTTTCTGCGACATTCTGGTCATCGAACAGCCGCTCAATGTCACGTGACGGCGACGATCCCAGTAGGAACGCCCTGTCCTTCGACGGCGACATCCGGTTTTGTTGCCTTTTGTGTATTTTTTTGTTGTTGTAGAGCTGAGTTTAATGGTATTTCGCACACAGGCAGTTGTCGCCGTTTTTCCAACTGTTGGATATGTGCGTTTGACGAGCCTTTGTTCGCAGGGTTTCTGCTGCTATGGATGTGTTGCCTTTTCTAGTTGTGAAAGTGCTGCTGCTGGTTGTAAGTTTAAAAGTTGGAGATCTGCAAAACGTAAATAAATTTCTTGCAACAGAAGTCCATCGGTCCTTTGTATATGCTGAGTGCAAGTAATGCGATGTTTGCAGTAATATGCTGGCTGTGTAGGAACTGGTGTATGCAGTAATAATCTATGTGATGTAGTACTTCTGTGCGAACCTCTAACACTAACAACTATAGGCTAGAAAAGAAAGTAAGCAAAACTCGTGGACAGAAAAAGAGGGCTGAAAAGGTGAGCAAAAAAAAAGAAAACAAACTAGCTGAAACAGCAAGGAATAAGATGGATAATATAGCAGTAACCGGGAGAATAATGAAAATCAACCCGATGCTGATAATGATAATGACTGCGGTACCAATGCTAGTAGCAAACAAACAATATAAACAAACATGGAAGAGAAAAAAGTTCGCACCGCACTTCAACTTGAATTTTATTCATTCTGTTATTTATTCTCTTTTCTTTATTTATTTATTTTTATCTCGATCGCACACAATCCCTGCCCAAGTCCAGTCCAGGTCCAAAAGCCCGCGCGACCCACCTTGCCCAACACTGCTTGCAATAAATTTTTTTTCCTCTTTTTTTCTTCCTTTTCTTCCTTTCCTTATTCCACCTTCCCACTGGACCACCGCGATCAGCAAAGTTGCTTGTTTATTTGTTTATGTTTCAGGACCGCGTCTTTTATATTTTTTGTCCACTAAATGCCACCTTTTATGCATTGTCTGTCCGCATAAAAAATATTTCTTCACCGAAACAACCGCACTATCAAGTCTGCTTAATTAAGCTTCACTATGATTCGTAATCTGCTTTCTCCCAGATACTCAATCACGATATCTCAGATTCATCCTTCTTCAGTTAATTCCGAAATGTGGTCACCCTGTTTTTTTTCTAGATACAGTTCTATATCATCCTTCACTCCGCATTAATTTCCATCAATCCACCATATCCGACCCCTTGTAAAATAACCTATACACCACACATAAATACTCACAAATACGTACATACATACACATACACATAAATACACATAACTACACATACATACATTTACATGTTGTCCATAATCTGTCTCCTAACCGGTCTCAATTTGCCCCTTTCAAATATTCCACTTGAGCCTGTCTGCATCGTCCAATCGTCCCCCCTCGTCTAATCGTCTCTTCCCGTCTAATCGTCCATTTCCATTCGTATCTTTTTCCTATACCATCCGTACACCAGTGAATCGGGGCAAATGCATTCTGTACATTCCGTTCAGTAATCGCACATGGTAATAACATTATTTGAATTCCCGCACATTTCCCCTGAAATCTATACGTGCGCTCGTTCGCTGTTTACGAATTTGCCCTCTGAGTGGTAAAATGCCCTATTTTCAAACCTTTCGTGTACCCATTGATAATACAACGCATTAATACAATGCATTATTTGTCGGCATCGCTCTGTCTTACTGCATCGAACCCATGTTTTAATGCAGCAAAACTCGTAACCCTCTCTTTTTTTCTGTTTATCTTGTGTTTTCGGACTTGCGATCTTGATTAAATTTCTCTAATCCGACATTTTTTTTTCGGATGTAATGTGTCAACAGAGAATTTTAGGTTTTTTCTCGCGCGGAGATATCCTTAGCGGCTACCATGCGAGGCATTGGACAAATTGCGCCGTGGAAAGTCCCCGGTGCAAATTTTCCGCCCCGTGGGCTTAGCTGCACAATGCCAGGAGAGCCGTGTGGCTCAGGTATGAACCGTTTTCGCTCATCCCAAAACCGTAAAACCGTTTTTTCCCCTTCGCTCGAAACAGCCATTCTCCAACCTCCCATCATAAATTTATCTAATTTCATTTTTTTCCCCTACCCTTTTTTTTATCGTGATTTCCACCCGCACATTCCTGTAAAGCGCATCTACATTCATTCCCGTCACTTTGCAAGCAGATAGTTGTCCAATAACGCCTTAGTACATACACATATACTTCAGATAGGTGCCTAATCAACCTGTCAATAACCTGATTGATACTTTTTACAGGTTAAGGGGTGAACGCACAAAAAAATTGCAAGAAAAAGCAAAAAAAATCAGCCTTTAATCGAGCACTTTACAAATTTGAAGGAGAATATTACAGCCAAGAGCAATTTCTTTTTAGATTTCCAAGGTACAAAAAGGCAGTTTCTAAGCTAGATAAGCAAGGAAAATGCCTGGCGAGTCCAATAAAGTGGATACCTTGAGCTCTTTGCTGAAGAAAAAGAGCCAAAGTCTGTCTTCCAAAGATCTCAGAAGAAGAGCAAGCAGATCTACGAATGATACTGGGACAGGGGTAAGCTTTATAAGAAGGGCATCGGGTGAAAATCGGACGTCTAGAGAGCAGGAGAGGGTGGTGCAGGGAGATAATTTGCACCTCAAAAATGCACATAACTCTCATCATCATCATCGCCGTGCTCATAATCTAATTTACAAGGCCAGGCAGCGATACCACCAGGCAGAGCATGCTAAGAGGAAGCCGGAGTCGGTTGAAATGGCAGTAACATCGTCTTCGTCTTCTGTTTCGGTGCAGACCGAGGGCAGTAGTGCCAGTAATGGGGATAATGGAAATGTTAACGTGAGTAATGTCAACAGCAGCAGTGCAGACTCGAGCAACGACGTTTCCAGCACTGTTAATTCCAACAACGCCAACTTTGGCAGTCCTGGTTCCGGTAATACTGTTTCCAGCAACGCTTCTTCCATCAACGTGAATATCGGTAGTGCTAATTTCAGCAATGCTGTTTCTAGCAACGCCAACATCAGCATCGCCACTCCTGCAAACACAAACAGCAGCGTCGGTGGAACTAACAGCGAGGCGAGTGTTGCTGCGGCAGGAACTTTTGTGGGAGCACTCTGTTCGAGAATCGAGAGATCTCTTCCATTGAGGTCCGGGATGAGTTTGGCGCAACTAGAAGTGGATCCGTCATTCACAGAAGCCAGGCGGCACCTCATCTCGATTTCCTCGCAGGGATTTCTAGACATGACGCTTCGTGAGTTGTACAAGATGGTGGAGAGGATTCTGAAAGCTGGAGGGTCTGACTTGGGCTCCAGCAGCAGGAGTTTTGACCAATTATCGTACTCGAGCTCGGCAGACACGTCCTCGAGTGCTAGTGTTCATGCTTCAGGACCTGTGACGCGTTTGGGTGCCAATATACCGTTTAAATCGCCTGTTCCAGGCTTCCCAGTGCCTGTTTTAAGGTCTCTGGATGTGGTTCTTGGCCTCATATGCTCACTAATGGTTGTCTCGTGGGATACGGCAGTTACCCAGGTTGCAGCAAACGCCAAAATTTACCGTGATTACGGCATCCAGGGCTTCCCATCCCAGGTCAACTGTGCCATTTACTTCACCACCAGCCCGAAGAAACTCGATGTTGATGTTGCAAACGCTCTTTTGTCCCTAATTCCGGGTCTCCGAAGCGAGTATGACATCATCCAAAGCCTTCGGGGCATCACCGAATCGCCAACTACAGAATCGATTGTGAGTTCTTTGGAGAGACACCAGGTCCGACGGTCTGCCACCCGGCCAACGGCCCAAAGGTCGGAGGCAGACATCCTCGTCGCGTCGATCGACCTGAACGTGTCGAAAATATGCGGCTACCTGTCCGCGTCGAATCCCGCCGAGACGTACGAGTATCTCCGGCTGAAATTCACAAACATCAACATCGAAAGTCTCTATCTTCCGTCGGTTGACGTCGTCGGCCTCCTCCACCTCGATAAGGAGAGCTTTATTGCGTATTTGAAGATGATTTCCGGTGTATTGAAGGTTTCGCGGCGGCAGTCGCAGACGGCACTTCTTCTTTCGTACTTTGCCGATAGCATATTGCAGTGGGCAGTATACCGGACGGAGGACTTCTTGCAGACGCAGAAAGACCCCAAGGTTGTCCGAATCGTCGGCCCGCTTTTTGACTCACTTCACAAGTCAATGGACTTCAAGTTTTACCACCGGGCCTCGTTCAAGGTTCTTTCCATATTGCTGTTATTTCTCCCCGATCGGGTCAAGGCAGCAGCTGCAAAAGATGGTGCCGTGCAGAAATCCTCTTTTTCCATCAAGAGGCCGGCGCTTTTCAAGTCTGTTGACCCGAAGCAGATGTTCATGATGAATTTCCGCAAAGTTCTTCGTGAGAGCCCGGCTTCGGCACCTTCGTTGACCCGGTTTATCGGCATAGGATGTGTGATTTCGCTCTATGACAAGGATAATGCCATTGCCGTGTTTGCGAGAACGATTTTCGATAGTGTCAATCGTGACATTTCTCGTCTTTCAGCTGGAACTTTGGACGTCAGCGAGTACTTGGTTCCTCCAGACCTTGTGCAGAATCTTGAAAGGGACAGTTTCGCGATCTCCATGGTGCTAAAGCCGGAGGAGACCACCGAACGTATCAAAGATGCCTGTGGCAAGTCACCAAGAGACTTGGAGCAGCTTCTGGCCATAACAGAGGGTCTAAGGCTTCTTGCGCAGATTCCATCGGTGCTGAACGTGCTTTTCCGCCGGTATGATGACCTGGCCCCCTTCTTAGTTGCAACACTTCGGCAGGTGTGTGTTGAAATTGCAGATGAAGAGTACAGCAGCAAGAGTTCCGTTAAGCCGGGCATGGCCGCCTCGTTTAAAAGCAGTGCAAGCGAGATTGAGTCGGCCGTTGATAATGACAACGATACTGAGAATGTGAGCCAGAGCAACGTGAGAGACGATGAGAGACAAAGTGCAACGAGTTTGAACGACGTGAGCTCGAGCGACAACGACCAAAATGAGGAGAACTCGAGCTCTTCGGAGTTGTTGAACTTGGAGGAGGCTTTGCGGTCGAAGTTGAGCCACAAATCATTGTTGGACGAGCCGATTTCCGGGGCGAGATCAGTGTCTTTCGGCAAAATGAGGCGGAAGCGCCGTACAGGCAGCACAGCCAGCTTGAAAGAACAGCCTGTGAGCAAGTACAAGAAGGCGGAGTTGCGGCACTTGATCGTGTCGAACTTGTTAGATTTGTTCAAGATATGCCCCTTCTTGGTGTATTCATTCTTGAAAGGTCCAGTGGTCGATTCGGCACTCGATTATGTGGAGATCGACCGCAAGTTGTCGCCGATTTTGAAGCCGGTCGTTGATCTTTTGGTGGTGGCGAAGTCAGATGACAAGCTTGTGCGCAAAGTGGAGGCGTTCGTGTTGGTTTTCCCCGTTACAATCACCAACAGCTGCCCAAGGGAGGCCGTCGTTGGATATTTGACAAGTGCGATTCTCGTGGATGCAGTTTCGCAAGTCTCGACTGGTTTCCCGATCGAGCAACACGACAGAGGCGATCTTTTAAGGCTGTTGGCCCGACTTATCGTGACAATCCACAAGAGCTACAACGTGGAAGGCCTTGCAACCACAAAATACGACAAAGAGGTCAAACGATATCACGAGAGTGGTGGTTGCCGGAGGCTCATGCGGAGTTACGAGCGGGCACTATTCTTGGGCCTGTTCAGCAACAACGTGTACACGATCCGGGTTTCTCGCAAGTTGCTTTTCTCGTACTTGCAGATCGTCTCCAGCAAGTACCACTACGAGTCATGCTTTGAGCGTGCAACTGTGCCGTTTGTCAAGAGCTTGTTGTCAGAAAAGCTCCCAGTGGGCAAGATGGCCATCCGAAAGAAGATTCGCGACAAGCTCTGCTTGCTGAAGGAGCCAACCGACTTGTTGCTTGATGTGTGGAACCTCATGTTCTCGAAACTCGAATCCACGTGCCTGGAATCCGGTGATACCGAGAAATGCAACTCTGTCACGTGTTCCTCAGGCTGCTATGGCCAGTATGTGGCCTCGTTGGGTGGAATAATCCTATCTCCAGGGTTCGAAACCGACCCGCGAAGACCGGAAATGCAGCAGAAGCTCACGAGTTTCTTGGATTCTTGTGTTGTGTCGATCTTCAGCAACGATCCAGGCCATCGTGAGCGCTGCAGGGAGGCGTTGTGCGTGTCTGTGCATCCATTCTTATGCGGCAAGCTCTTGCTTCTGCTCGAAAAGCACCTGCCAAGGTTTTATGAGGCACTCGAAATGCACCGCTACGTGTCTTGTGGTCTCTACATCGATGTTGTACGGTCTGTGTGCCAAATCGACGCGTCGGAGCAGCTCTTCTTGTCGACGCCCAGCCTATGGACGATCAACTTTGAGCTTTTGAAGCAGTTAAACTTCGTGTCGAACGACGCCAGCTTCCTCCGCCTCAAACTCAAGTTCTGCAAGCTGCAGGTACTCTTCTTGTCGAAATTCGACGAGCTTGCCATGCATGGCAGCATTCAGAACAAAAACGAGTATGCTAAGTATGCCGCCAAGTACATGGAGGACTCATATCGCAGCTCATCTCTCGCACACGAGAAAAAGGGCCTCTCCACAGTCAATCTTCTCCCATTTGAGAATGAGAGCAAGGGGGCCGAACTTTCTCCCCGTCAGCTGGAAGAACTCGATGAGTTGCATGCAGACATCAAAGTTGAAGTTTCCGTGATGCTCGAGACCATATTCCGGCGGCTGCCTTTGGACACGCCGGGCCACTCGTCCAAGGACGATCGTCTGGCCGCGACCGTTGTGTTTTCCAACTACTTCAACATGTTTGTGCGGATTTTGGAGGAGATGAACGACGAAAACGAAAAGGGCTCAGGGCCGGGTTCGACCCGCGAACTCACAGATGCTGCACAGCCACAGTCAGCCACTAAGCCGGCACAGCCACAGCCACCCTCTTCACAGCCACAGCATCAGGTTTCCCCAGCATCCATGGCCACCGGCAGAAGACTGAGGGCCATTGTGCGTCACGTGATCCAGGCGCTGGTCAACTTGCTCAGCAGCAACTCCAGCATCGGCTTGAGCTACGCCTTGCCCTTGGGATACCACGAAGATACTCTGATCAGGGTCTCGTTGATAAACGTGTTTGCCAAAATTGTCGGCGATGTTGCCACACACCACAGCAGGCGGCACTCGAACCGCGAAAATCTGTTGCAGCGGCTCACGGCGATGCTGTTCGAGGAAAAGGGACAGTCGTCGTTGTTGCTAGCGTCGATCGACGCTTGCCCGCGGTCGGAGGTCGATTCGTTTGCGAACGCGCTTTTAGAGGTTGCTGCAAGCCGTGGACGTCAGCTCAGCACTCTGTCTGCGATTTTAGAGTCGGAGATCGACGGTGTGGCGGACTCTGTGGAAATCCTGAGAAGTAACACTGTTGCAACGCGGATGGTGGCACTTTATTCGCGGTCAGAGGCTGCAGACTACCTTGTGGATACACTCCACCCGGTTTTGCAGCAATTGTTGGCGGAGGAGGTGACCTTTGAGATCGAGAAAGTCGACGGACAGACACCCGTGGACCGCGAGCGGAATCTCGACCAGTTCCTCAAGTATTTACAACTCACGGTGGACGCAATCACGCAATCGGTCAGCCGGATGCCACACGGCATCAGGGTGATCTCGCGGGCCATTTTCAATGCCACCAAGGCGCAATTTCCGCAGTCCACGTACGTGGCACTTGGTGCATACTTGTTTTTGCGGTTGTACAACCCGTCGATCGTCTCGCCAGACCGCGTCGGTGTCGTCAGCACTGCCGATGCCGTTTTCAAGCGGTCCGTGATCCAGATTGCACGCACTCTTCAGATTATGGTGAATGCAGGCGACCCGTCGGCGAAATTCCCGCTTTTGAGAAATGCTCGCTCTGAGCAGTGTCTGGTCCGAATGTCCTCACGCATTATCCAGTTTATGGATGCGGTGATCGACGTTAGCGACGTGCCGGAGAATCCGGTGCAGCCGGCGGGAAATGCAGGCCCTACGTTCTTCCACATCTTTTTCTACGATCACTGGATGGCCGTCCGGCGGAAATTCGTTGAATTGTCGGTGGCCGACGGCACCAGGACCACTGTGGGTGATACCTGCGAGAAGATCAGACGCGTCGATGGCCTTCTCGCCGACTTGGGGCTCCCAGACCGGGTGCAGGGATACCAGATTCCTGATGCAATCAAGAATGACCGCTCGGAAAGGGGAATGCAGCTCTATGACTTCATGTCACAGGCAGCATTCAAAGATGTCGGGCATCCATGGCATGGAAAGGGTGCAATGAACGTGCTGGTGACCCGTGATGGATTCCCGTTGATTGTGATTCGCTTGTCGGAATTTATCCGCTATGTGGATGCCGTTGCCAACGCGAAAAGTGCCGCGGGCACCGCCAAGCCTGAGCCGAAGGCAATCTCGGCTGATCCGGCGGTAAACGCGGCTGTTTACAGGTTGGTCCGGGCCGCAAGCAAGTACTGGGAGCAGCCTTATTGCTGGTTGATCGACTGTACCGGATTCCAGGACGATCCTCGTTTTGGTGTTGCCTTGAGCATTTACCGGCGGATTGTTCCGGACAAGTATCGTTTCACGTGCAAGCGGACGTACTACTACAATATTCCGTCCGAGTTCTTCGAGCAGATGAAGCAGATGAGGCACCGGATCATCCAGGCGGCCGCTGCTCAGCGAAAAGGCCTTCTCAGCACTTCTTTTGTTCCCGGCCCGCTTACTGAGGTTGCTTTCCTATCTTCGGAGAGCTCTGCCCAGGAAATCCACGATGCTGGGCTCGTGAGCTTCACGAGTGATCTGGCCCACGATGCACGTGTTGTTTTCCACGATGTCTCCCTTTACCAGAAGCAGGCAAAGCGGTTTGTGCCGATGAACATGAAGATCGGCAACCGGTACATGCAGATCATTGCCGGTCAGCCCCAGCGGTTGAAAATCGGCTCCAAGATGCACATGGTGCGGACTGTTGATGTTTATCCCGTCGAGGCCTTGGACCATATTGCTGCTAGCAGCTATGTTGGAGTTTTCAACGAGCTGTCGATCACTGATTCGCGGACTGGCGAGAGACTGACTCTTGCATCTCCAAAGCGCGTCGAGATCATGCGGACTTTGTACTTGAGCCGTGCACGGAGGGGCAGCGAGGGTGAGGAGATGGGAGAGAATGAAAATGAGGATGAGCATGAGAATGAAAATGAGAATGAAAATGAGAATGAAAATGAGGGCATCCACAACTTACGCTCTCACAAGTTGTCCGGGTGCAATGCTGCAGCCACAATCGAGCGGGGCGTCGGCCAGCTGCTGAATATCTCGCTTACCGGAATGTTGGCCTCGTACAGCAATGTTCGGACTGCCTCGTACGCTCTTTTGGGTGCTTTAGTCGAGCTCTTTGGGCTTGATGTGGGCCGCAGAGTGGAGCCGGTCAACGGGGTGACTTTCCCACCCGGTGAGATCCACTACGTGATCCTCGTTTCGCAGCAACTCTCGCACACTAGGCCGGAGTACACTTACTCGGTGTTGTCAGGCTTTTTTGCGGCTCTCGACCGGTCTGATGACTTCAGCAAGCCGTTCATCGTCGCATACATCAGCCCCTGGGTCAAGAATTTGTACTCGCACGTGTTCTGCACCGCCCGAGGCGGTCCTATGCGTGCTGCTCAGATTGTGAGACGTCTTGTGCGTGCCTCTGCCTCTGGTGCGGGCAGTGCTGCGGACACGCGTTCGAACCCCAGTGCGCCCGATGTCGGTGCCGGTGGACCCGGTTCGAACCCTGCTCAGAGCACCTCTCTGGGAAACAGCACTGTGGCCCAGGCCTTTTTGCGTTACGTTTGGCCCCAGCTCTCGTTGGAGGACCAGCTTGTTGTGGCGGTGATTGACGAAATAGTGGCTGCTGCTTTGGACCGCGAGGCCGAAGGTTACAGTCTTCCGGCGGGATATTGGCCTCTTGCTCCTACCATGGAGGTTTGTGGTGTTTTGCTCCGCCGGCTGAGGGAGTTGTCGTATGTTTTCCACCGGGACAGACCGCAGATCGAGCTGCACACGGCCTGGGTTGAGGCCACAGTGTTGGCCCGGTTTTTGGCCCGGCTGGTGTTCGACTCTCGTCTTTTTGTCGACTCTTTCCTGGCCGACATCTTCTATGTCGTGACTATTTTCATGGACAGTGGCCCAGGGGAGCTCCGCAAATGCATGCTAACACTGTTGGTGCGTGCATTGCACGCCTGTATGGCCATGCCGGAGATTTCGCCTGATCGCCGAGCACATGTCCGTCTTCTCATCGAAAAACTTAACGGTGCCAAGTTCCAGATGCTTTTTGCGGGATCCCAGGCCGGAGATGTTTCCTCGCTGAAGGACCCGCTTCAGAACACACCCGAGAATGTTGTTCACTCGATCGTCTCGCACGCAACAGCAGTTTCCCGGGTCTGTGACATGCTTGTGTCATTTTTGAGCACTTTCTCTTCCAGCGACGACTGCCACCTCCGGCTCATCCAGTGGACCAGTTATGTCACCAACATCGCCTTTGACAACAAGTCCACCTTGCAGCCACAGGGCGTACTTGTGCTAGGAAGTCTTTCTTGCGTCGGGGCTAGCGATATTGTCGCAATTCGTCTTTTGGGAATCGCCTGCCGGGTTCTCGCACGCTGCAAAGGGTCTGTGACTTTCTGCCGGGCCCACGCCAACTTGTTGGCCTGCACTTTGCATTCTCTCTCGCGGGCAGTGCAGGGAATTTCTCCTGGATCGCCTTTCTTGCCCCGTCTATTCTGGCTCACATACATGGTTGTTTTCTTAGACAATGCCGTGTGTTACAAGTACGGCTTGCAGTTGATGTGTAGTGTGATTGAGCGGATGGGTGAGGATGATGGGGAAGAAGAGGAGGAGAAGGAGAAGGAAATCGTGGAAGAAGAAAAGGAGGAAGACAAGGATGATGAAAAGAGGGAAGACCGGGATGATGAAAAGACCGAATTCCAGGATGATAAAAAGACAGAAGTCCAGGATGATGAAAAGACGGAAATCAAGGAAGTTGAAAAGATGGAAGTCAAGGATGATAAAAGGAACGCTGAGAATGAAAGGAAAGCTGATGATGAAAGGAAAGCTGATGATGAAAGGAATGTTGATGATGAAAAGAAAGAAAATATTCCACATAATCCTCCACCAACTATCTCTCTTGCCGAATATCTTGCAAATCATCGTGCCTTCTTCGGAAACCTAATTCCTGACTTCGAGAAATCCATCGGTATCTCCTTCTCCATCCGGAATTTCGACGCTATCATGATCTCCATCTGTGCAAAAGGTCTCTCTGCACCCCTTTGTGCTGCAACCAGTGTTGATACAATGCACGCCTTGCTCAGAAGACGCTACAAGGATAAATGCACAGGCTATGGCGTCTACTTGTTCTACGCCTACGTCTTATCCTCGTCCAATGAGCAATTAATCGAGACGCTCAAGGACTGTGGTGTCCCGATCAAAGATGACTACTTCTACCCTACACTAGGCACAAGCAACACCTTGATTCCTCGCCCTGTCGTCTACTGGTACGATATACACAGCCCTAATGTCATTGCATGTTGCTCTGGTGCCTTGCAATACTTCAACAGTGGTCGTGTTGATGAAGTCACTTCTTCAAGAGCCGTTTTGTTCCTCGCCACTTTGCAGAAGGAGAAACCTGAGGAGGTTCTTGCCATGTGGTCGCAACTTTCCTCCGTGTTGAAGACTTTCATTGCTGGCTCATCTACTGCCTACTTGCTCGAGATGTCGCTCGAAATTCTATCCAGTATGATGGAAACACCAGAAGGCCGAAAAGCACTCAAAGGTGATCTCACGTTTTCCGAATCATCCACTTTGGAAAACTTCGGCCTTGGTGGCCTTGCCAATATTGGCTTTACATGCAAGGAATCTGCACATGGCGTTATTACTCCGAAGGTGCTTGCTCATGGTGGTCGCAGCTTAGATTTCGTCTGCACTATGTTGAATAAGCTTCAGGATACTTCTGCTGACGAATGATCCATTCTATTTCAGTTCTCTTTACACAATTTTTATACACTTTTTGTCGATACTATTTTTTACATGTGCATTTTAATACATTATTTGAACTTCAGTTTAATCTTTCGTTTTTAATAAATCCGTTCTATAGCTGTCTATCCATGCATCCTTCTTCATTAAATATCCGTATTGCCGGGGTGGGCTTCATTCAGGTGCACGGGTGTCCGTTTCCGCGGTTGCCGGACCTGCATGACCTGTATAATTCTACTTTTACTTCTACTATAGCTAGCCGATTATTTCAACCTGTCTACTGTTTTGTAAAACTGAAACATCCTCCTTCAAGTTGCTTTTTTCCTGGATCAACTTTAACCAAACCGTTATACCATGAATCTTTCACCGTTTCATGATAGATTAGCCTGGTGTATAGACCAATCTAAGTTATATTTATTGCTGTTGCTATGTTCTGGAACAAAAGTTTTTCCGGACCATCCAATCGGGTCTAACCTTTTATCCTTTCCTCCGTGTCTTTTTTCCAATTTTTCGAAACCCAAACCGACACTACCCGGAAATTCTTTCGTGGACTCCAAAAACTCGGGGAAACTCGGTACCCTTCTTTTCGACCTTCCCCGTACCCCAATCACTTTTAACTTAAATGTAAGAGTAATAAAACATTGAAACGTCCGCAGAATTTCTTAATCAACAGATTCGTTACCCAGTATTCACTTTCCCTTCTCTTGAATGAAAGATTAGAAACCGGTTTATAGTGCCGGCTTCCATGAACCCGAATTCAGCACTTCTATTGTATTTTAACGATTGCCCCATCTAGAGTTCTGGCTGGCGCTTTGCCATAATAATACAAATTTGCACAGAGGGTACCTGGGGTGCGGGCGGATAATCAAAGGAGGAAAAAATATTTTTAAAGTAAATGAATGGAGGAATGACGGAAATTCTCCACGCGGAAAAACACTCCTAAATAGGAAATCTATGAAACGAGATATGTAATTTGAAATGGTCACTTGTAAGGACAAGTTATTACAAGGCCTTTTGCTGTTGGGAAGAACTTGTTCGCATCGAAGAAATGAACTGGGACTTGTGCGTTCAAGGAAAAACCTTGATGGAAGTATACGGCCAAAATGTATTAGGTGCATAGTTGGTAGCAAATAGTATATTGATATCTATTCTTCACTTTCCAGGAATTGTTTTTCGAAATGCTGATTATCTTTGAAAAATGCCGCCACACCTAGTTCCAAGCATGATAATTAATTAGTGGGACTATGGACCGAAGGCAGCACATGTGCATGGGTGAGTGTTTTGAAGTTCTTCCGGTATGCGGATAATTATATTGTGATCATGTGCATTTTTTTTCTCGTCTACTATAAAATGAATGGAGGGGAGCGCAATTTATTGTTCGATTTCAAAAAACAAATTATATATTCTGCCACAACCTTGAGCCTTAACAAGTAATTTAGACCAAAAGAAAAGAAAAAATAATTAGGAAAAAAATTTTAATTTACGCTCTTCTCGCCAATCATCACCTTATTATTTCCTTATTTGATCCATACATTTTTATTGAGCTCTTTCCCCACAGAGCCCTGATTTGCCCTATTTTCTTGTTTTTTTTTCTAATTTATCTCTCTTGTAGCTTCCCTGTATTGTCCTGTCCGTGTTATTGCTTTTTCCCTATCCCTTCCTTACTTGTTCCTTTCCGAGGACTAATCACTCTAATCGCCACTTCCTTCTTCTTTCCTTAGTTAAAGGTTATCAACTTTAGTCAAGATAATAAACCATTTCTACAAGGCTCAACTGCCACAGTAAGGAAAAGTTACAACTAGGCGTTGAAGCGGAATTAAAGCATAAAAGCGAAACGGGTGACCCTAACGCGAGAATTTTATAACGGGTCCTCTATAAAGTGTACGCTACAATTCAGCTTGATAGCAATATTGTTTGTTTCGTGTGCACTTCAAGAAACAAAAAGCTTACGTCATCTGACGGTAAGCAGTCAATACATATACAAACTACCAGAGGCTATAATAAGAGTCGCCAGGGGGGCAACGTGGACCAATCAGATAGCAGCTTAGATCCCTCCTGCAAGATAAACAGATTCACACATAGTTAAGCACAGACCCAAGATGTTCGGATTCAATTTCTTTGCCAAAGAACCGGGAGACAACTATGTGACTCCACGAAGATTTCAGGAGCAGGCCAGTCATGACATACAGGATCATTTGAAGAAGATACGTGAGCAGGGTGGCTTTGAAGAATACAGAAAAAAGAGGCAGCATCAGCATTTGTCGGCGAAAAAGCTTTTAGGACTGCAAAAGCACAAGAAACAGGATCCAGTTCAACAACGGCAAGATCAACAGCGGCAGCAGCAACTACAACAGAATGGAATCCAGAGTGATGAGGCATCTTCCCTTGTGAAGGGCCCCATTTCTTATATGCCGTATGGAAGTTCACCATTGAGAAAAACCGTGTCGGTGGACTCGTCTGACCAATCGTCGATCGACTCTGGTTCCTCCGTTTCAAGTGGAATATCGGCAAGCCAGATGTCGTTAAGTAGACAGGCTTCGGTAATGACAAACGGCAGTTCAATATTTTCATCAGTTCCACAGCTAGCCAGAATATATACAAATTCGACAGTGCCAACGACAATCGATGCGTCGGTAAATGGAATACCGTCATCCCTCGAGCAAAGTGGAGATCTGAGTTTGAATGATGCACTTCCAAAGAACTTTTCGGACTATTACGCACCAGGACTTGAAACGGAAAGATTTTCAAATGGTCGTCCCGTCTTCACCAAGAGAGATTTGAGGTTCTGGGAGATGAATGACATTCGGTCATTGCTAATTTACGAAAGACTGCGTCCGGAATGGCACGGAAAGGTTCCAGAGGTGATATCACCATATTCCGAGTTGGCTTTTCGAATTCAGCTTATCCCGTTGTGGTGTTCTGATGAGGAGTTTGCAGATTGTTTGGCACACTCGGACATTTATAGAGAGTCCAAGTTTGGACTCGATTTCAGAGTCAATACAGCAAAGTATATCCTCCAGAAAGCAAGATTACGCCACAAGTCGATTCTGGAAACAAACTTCTCCATTCCGGAGGCTGCTTTTAATCCACAGACAAGTCTTGTGGGTGATATCCAATATGATGCATATTTTAAATTTGAATGGAGAAATGTCATTGAAAACTATCTTCTCAATCTAGCAATAGAGAATCAGTGCAGGCACGATTTTAAGGAGCGGATGGGTAAGATCAAGCGCATCAATAGACACAGCCAGAACTGTTATTCAACACCTTCTAATGACCTTTACAAAAAGGTCCTTGCACACAATAACAGTGTCAATCTCGACACAAACATGAAACAGCAAATATGGCAGGATGTGCAAAGAAACGTGTATGGCCGACTGGAACTTGGTGCAACTGATCTCTGCGTGTGAGACAGTGTCACTCTTTTTCTGTGAAGTTTTTATTAACACAGATGTTTTCTCTCATTTCACTCTACACTATTTTACTTTATTTCCACTCTCATTTTTCTTCCATTCTTTACTCTTAACGCTGGTCATTATGTATATTAGGCAATCAACCTTTACGATTTATGATAATCGAGATGATTTGTAATATTTGATCAATATGTAAGTATATTCTGTGAGTGCTGGATGACGCAGTCTTAAACAGACTCCTTTTAGTCAACTACGAGCATTTAGTATATGCGATTCATCTTTATATTCTATTTGCATAAGCTAAATATGTTTTTTCCTCATCCTAATTTCCTTGTGCGTACTCCTTCTCACTTTCAACAGCCACTTGATACAGCTTTAATAGCTCAAATATGTGCACATTATCTTCATGTGTTTTCCCGCTTGTTCTCAGACTTTCCATTTGTGTTTCTATAAGACTTCGAAATTCCATCCGTAATGCGTTCATTCGTCTGCTTAGTGTGCGCATCATCTCAGAGCTCTTAAGCACCTTGATTCCGTTTCCTGTGTCATTCATCATCTTCACTAATCCTGAATACTGTTTATTCATGCTGATGTATAATGCCACAATGTGTCTTATTCGTTTTTCTGTTTGTTCACCTTTGCAAAGGCGGCCGAAAGTCTCTGTTTGTTCGTTTAGCACAATAAGCAATTTAATTGCATGTTGGTACATTGTAAGTTGTCTTTTATACCCTAAAACCCCGTCAGTCATGTTCAAATCAGATATAATGTTTGAGTTCTCTGCCTGTAGCTTCTGCCTATAATTTAAAACTTCAATCTTCACATCATTGGCTGAATCAGAGCATCCATCTAGAGAATTTCCAAGCGATATGAATTTCATGTAGTTGTCATTCACAAGTTCAACTAAATCAGAATTCACGTCCTTCAAAAGCCCAGTCAAGTTTTTTGACAAATCATCCAATGACCAATACCTAAAATATTTGAGAAGCAACTTTGATTCGTCCATGTCCGAAATATTGTCCATGCCTAAATCAGACATACATTTCGATATTGTCTCTCTAGTTAAATTTTTTGAGGCAAATGCAAATTCTTCGTCTGAAGATCCATCCGAGTCCCCACTCGATAGGGTTTCAAGTTCTTCATCTGGCCTTTCCGAACTCTCTTTGCTTCTTGAGAGGGAATGTCTAGGTGAAATACTTAAAGTGTCGCTGGGTGGATTACGTATTGCCTTTTCCACTTCATCCATTCTGGATTGAAATATTATTCAAACAAAAAGCAATGCTGTTTAATACAAAGCGGATAATATGCAATGATCAATATCTCTGCGTATCTGTTTGCATGGATGGTTTTCCTTCTGCCTGATTTCCTTTAAATGTGATTGAGTCAAGAATAGAACCGAAACATAAAGCGTGCGCGAGTCTTGGAAAAAAATGGCCATTATTTTAATATCTAGACACTTTGTTTTTTTTACTCAACTCTCAACCTCAACAAGACTTATCATTTCAGCATTTCTGGGTATTCATCCAATTGTCAGTCTTAACTATCAGCCTCGATTTTCATAAACCATCAAAATACCCATGCATAGTCCTCATCAAAGTTCTGATATTTCTCTCACCTAGAATGATGCCGAGTATAAGCAAGAAAGGGTTTTTGTTGTTAATTCCAGAAATTCTTCAGCAGGTATCTGCACAGCTTACTCAATTTGACATCCTCAATCTTATGAAAGCATGCAAGCATTTTTATCAAATACTTAAGCCAATCCTATATCAGTCGGTTACAATTCATTGTGATTTTGGCAGATTTGATAAGGAGTTTTTTACGGTATCAAGTACGTATATTCGTACTATGGCAAGCACGTTGGAGTTTTTATCGCAATCCTTAAACTTCCATCTTGTTCGATCTATAGTTGTTCTTAAGCTTCCTTTTGAGTTCATATCATTTGAGAAGCACCTTAGACAGACGTTTTTCTCAAAAGAGGGGTACTTTGTTTGGTCATTGCAACGATTCATATGTCATTCGCCGATGTCACTTTCGCTCTTAGAGGTATTGGCGAAAGCTGAAAGATTGAATGATCTTTCTTTTCGCATAAACGTTTTTGACACTAAAGGTAAATTTCAGGATGTCCCCTCTGGTTTTTTCTTCCATAATCTTTCTTCCCTTTGTATTGGCCCCTTCCAGAGCACATCTGAACTCCTGAAATTGCTTTTAATGGTAAAAAAGTGTCCTTCGATACGCCGATTGCGTATTCTTGGCTCACCAAAGAAAATTAAACTTGAAGACTTAATATCCAGATCCTATCTAGGGTATAACTCATTCTGTCAGTCCAGTCTTATAGCATTTCAGCGTACATCTCCGAATCTTGATTACATCTGCATGGAAAGTTGTATATTCCACCCAAATGACATTGGTTCGTCACCACTCATTCGTAATCCGTCCACTGTTGTGTTTCTATCTATCGTCGATGCGAATGAAATTTCGATAACCGGATCTTCTGTATTTGATCAATTCTCCAAATATACTTTTTCCTCGTTGAAATACCTTAGGCTCAGTATCCGACAACCGGTGAAAGATTCAACAGCCGCAATTCTTCTGTCTTTAAAGTCCAACACCCTTGTGGAACTTGATTTAGAATTGATGTATAATTCGCTAAAGGCTGATTCGCTTAAAGATCTTACCGATCAATATATCTCAGGTATTATAAGGCATTCCAAAACATTGAGAAAGCTTTCGTTTGCTATTTTCAACGAGAAAGGCATGGTGTATCTTGAGCAACCTCTATCCGAAGATCAATTTAAAAGTCTCTTCCTCCAAACAGGTTTCCCACACTTGGAAAACCTTCGTGTCGAAATAAGGTTCACGTCAATATACAATAGCCGTGTACTTTTCTTTAGACTGTTGCCAGCTTTAGACAAGCTTTGGATTCTCGGATCGCACTCAGTGAAAAAGCATTGGGGTTTAGGAAATACCTATCCAGGAATATTTGATGCTTGGCTTCGAATTCAATACATACCAGAGTTACTCATTAGAAATTCACCGAGCTGTCATTTGAGATATATAAAAATAGATCAGTGTCTATTCCATGTGAAGCAAGGAAATGCGAATCCAAAGGACCATATTGACGATTGGTTTTCACGCTACACAAGAGTCCAATTTCCCCGTTGAGTCTGGTACTCAGCAGGCTTTTCATCATCGGAATTAATAAATACAAATCTTAT
>ERZ746981.216-NODE-216-length-39090-cov-15.781329_pt1 | contig 39090 bp, 19 predicted proteins | sample MGYA00374948_ERZ746981 | MGnify/ENA primary metagenome ERZ746981 (study PRJEB28757, sample SAMN06711160) | food metagenome | host: microorganism | place: China:Harbin | collected 2017-01-30 | study: EMG produced TPA metagenomics assembly of the Analysis of...
AGTCAATTGGTGTGATTTGTGGGATTTCTTTCAGCAGACAGTATACCAGCATTGGTTTAAGTGTATAATTACAGCGTATTGAGGCGGCCACTTGATGCTATTTTAATACATTGATTTGTTCAAAGTGAAGCATCTTGAGCCAGTTGAGGATTTGTTTGATTGTTTGGGGTAGTTGGTTTGATGTAGTTTGGAGTAATCATTTGAGGTAGTTTGTATAAGGTAGTATGAAATTATCGTTTGGGGTAGCAGCTTGATTGAACTAGTTTATTTGAGGTACGTTGAATTTATCATTCGAGATAGCTTAGTTGAGGTAGCTATTTGAGGTAGTAGCTATTTGAGATAGTAGCTATTCGAGATAGTTGGTGCAGATAGCTTGGATCTATTTACTTGTGGTGGTTTGTTTGAAATGGTTTGAGATAACTTTCTTAGAAATGCTTTGATAGCTTTTTAGTGTTGTTTAAAATAGCTTTTTTACCTTTTTAGAGGTTTAAGATAGCTTATAGAGTTGCTGAGATAGCTTTTAGGAATGCTTGACAAAGCTTTTAGAGGTTTAAGATAGCTTTTTTAGAAATGCTTCATCAAATACATTTGCAGCTACATTTCATCCTCAGAAAATGCCTCCACAAATTGGTATCCGTCTTACAGCTAGTAAAACAGTTCATATTCACAGAATGTATGATTTAAAGTACGTAAGCTGTCATGCAAGCTTCATCTTATTTAATCCACTCAGCATATAACTATCTACTCGGAATCGCGCAAGCCTGCCAACTCGGACTCCCAGCCGGAAATCATAGCTGTGAAGGTGGCGATCTTGTGCGCCAAGTAGTCGAGGCGCACGCGGAAAATGCGGCTGTTGTCCACGCCGCGGTAGCGCGCAACCTCATCCTCCAAGCCGGCGACTTTTGCGGAGATCTGTGCGATCAGCGCCTTCAAGTAGTCCGACTGCATGGAGTTGTAGACGGCCTTGTTGTTGACCATCTGCGCGAATGCCGCGCTGTAGAGCGGCTTGGCGGCGCGCACATTGCGGATGACGCCCCTGTCGCGCTGCAACGCAACGATTTCTGCGCTCTCGAGCGCCTGCAACGCGCGGTAAGGGTCCGCTTTGAAGAGCGGGTGCTTCTGGATCTCTGTGAACGAGACTTGGCCTTGCGCCGCGAGCTGCTGGATGACGCACCATGCCTGCGGCTGCGTGAACGCAGGGCCACCCGTTGCGCCACCCCCCGCACGCATCAGCTGCTGCGTGAGCTGCTCGACAGACTGGCGCACGAGCCCGTCGTAGGCGGCGCGCGGCGTGTCGCCGCTCTGGATGCGCCTCACAAACATCTGGAGGTCCAGCATCCGCCCGCCAAACTGCGCCGTGTAGCGCCGCAACTCGGGCGCCTGCGCCAGGTCGCGCTTGCCCGCCTGCACCAATTTGCCCACTACATAACTCTGCGCAGCCGCCGCCGACGCATCAGAGAGCACCGTACGCTTGAGCGGCACACCGGGAAGCGCGCTCGCCAACATCTGCACACTGCCCACATCGTCCGTGATGAAGATCACGTGTGCGATGTCCAGCGCCACAAGGCTCGCCGCCCACTGTGCAAGCTGCTTGTACACAAATGCGTACTGCTCACGCCCGTTGCGCGCCGCCTGGAACCGGTCGATAACCACAACAGGCTTGGCGCCGGGGTTCTGCCGGAGGTAGTCCTCCTCCTTGAGGACGCGAGCGGAAGTTGATGTTGAGGTTGAGGTCGAGGTACGAGGGGTAAGAGATGTGATGCTGTTCGGCCCACCTGCGTCACCTTTGCTATTACTATTGCTCCTACTCTCTCCTTCTACTTCTCCTTCCTTATCTCTCCTGCCTCTCGCTTCGCTCGAGACAGTCGCAGAATACCCCCGCAAAGCAATATCCCGCATCGTGTCCGCAGCAAAAGCAAGCATACTCTTCACCTGCGTCTCCTTTGTCTCACTCAGCCCCGATTTCTGCCCCGTCAACCCTTGCACCGCCAAATCAGTAAACATCGACAATGACGTTAGCCACGGGAAAACAGGGAAGTAGCCCAATTGCCCGGCAACGCTGCGGATAAACTCACTCTCCTTGCGCGACTTGACAATGGCCTCGCAGTCGATGTAAAGGACATTGTCGCGCCCCGCAAGAACGCGCTCCTGCACGAGGCTGCGCTTACCCGTGCCGCGCGGGCCTTGAACGACGATAAACGAGTTAACGTTCTCGCCAAGCCACACGCGCATGCCGCGCGCCGCGCCGTCGCGCTCGTCCTTCATGCCGGCAACCGAGTTCCACTCGACCCCGTCCTGACGCGTGCCCCCGCCAAAAGAGAGCATTTTTGACATGCGGTCTTTTGTCGACGAGAACAGCCGCGCCATGCGCTGGTACGCACCCGAGCGCTGGAGCGAGTACGCGCCTGTGATTTTCTCTGTGATGAAAAAGTGGCGGATCGGGTCGAAAATCGCGACTGTGAGCGCTGCGACGAGCGCCAACATGAGCGGCACCATTATGCGCGTGTGCGCACTCATGAACTGCACCACCGCATTTTCCTTCACGACGCGCTCATACTGAATGTGGAGCACGGTTGTGCCCACGCGCATGCCGCTGAGACACTGGCGGGCAGCCACTGCGCTGCGCGTATTACGGAAGGCCACCACGGCGTGGCGAGGCAGTGCCTTCGAGTCTGGCGCCGGCGGCCGAATGTCCGAAATCGCACCGTACCGCCGGAAAAGCGCGTACAAGTTCTCCTGCGTCAAGTCCGGCCCCGCAAACTCAACCTTGAGCTTCGGGCTCGGGTATCGCGCCAAATCCTCGATCCACGGCACCCCCTTCACCGGGAACGCCCGCGGGTGCAACAGCATGCCCGCCAGTCCCCGCCGCGCCTTCGCCGCCACGTTCCGCATCACCGCCCGGTTGAACTGCACCACGTCTAACGTGTCGGGCACCCGGAACTTCACAAACGCCCCGCCGTCACGCGACACCGGCCGGAACTTCGTGATGTTGATCGGCACGTACGTTCCAGCTGCCTCCTCACCCTGAGACAAGCCCCGCACTTTCTCCCGGAGCCCTTTGTCCGACGTGTCCGTCACCAGCCTCATCACCACCGGCCTTAGGTCCCACGACCCGGACTTGATCGTTGTAAGCCGATCAAAGTACAGCAAAGTCTCCTTCTGCTCCTTCCCAATGAACCCGGTCTTCTCCACGTCGTCGTTTTCCCCCACGTTCGACGATTTGAGCAACGCCTCCTCTGTAATCCACCTTGTGCACCTCTGCTTTGTTACTTGCCACCTCCATATGCCTATTCCTACACTCTGTTGCCCACACACTATGCTCGGCCGCACACTGGCCCTCCAGATGTGTGCAAGAATGCCTTTTGAACTCATTTCTGGCTTTTTTGGAAGTTATATCCGAAGAAAATGGTGAAATGGATGTGCATAAGAGAAAAAGAGAAGGGAGGGGATTGCCTCTATTTATATTAATTGATTGATTTACAATTATTTATTTATTTTTTTTTTTATCCCTCCGCGGGGAAAAGGAATGAATGGACTCGCTCTAAGAGAATCGCTGCATGAAAACGCAAAAGCGAGGACTGAAGAAGGTAAACATGAAGCTGAAGTTAAAAGAATCTTACTTATTTAAATTGTGAGATATCAAAGGCATCTCATATATTCTGAATCAAAGGTATCCTATACATTTTGAATTAAGGGTATCCTATACATTTTGAATCAAAAGCATAATATTATTTGAAAGCATCCCATATATTCTGTATCCCGAGAAACTAACGCACTTTCTGGACACTACAAACATCTTCTCATATAATAAATCTTAGAGACCAATTCTGGTGATACTGACAAAACGGTACAATTCTAATCATTTTGCCAACGAGCACCCACAAAAGCATCCGAACATTTTCAACTTTCTATGTCCGACTTCGATACAATCAAAAGCCAATACTTACGGCAGATTAGGCAGCAACTTAAGGACGTGGTTAAAAGTGTAGCAAGTCTTGATCGGTCGATTTCAGAAGCAGTAAGTGTGAGTGAAGATTTTAAAGAGGTGGCTGACATATGGAAGAATTTCTATGATCCGACGCTGTTGGATAAGCTGGGGGAGGAGTACGGGAAAAAGAAAGAAGAAGGGAATGATGATGTGAATGATGAAGAAGATAAATAGAAGAGTGATGAACGGAACTTTGGAGCAGCAATATATCATCAAGAAAGAAATGAGGAGAACGAACAATTATGTGAGTTCCGAAGAAAACAAATGTGCAAATTGATGGAGGAGCATTGGATGGTCAAAACTTATTTGTTGATCAAGAAAGTGGTGAATGATTAAGAAAACGTTTAGTGAAAGCATACGATGATCAAGAAAGCATTAGAACAATCAAGAAAGTGAAAGTGGACCAATAAAAAGCATATGATGATTAACAAGGAATTTGATAATCAAGGAAACAATATAAGTATATGATGCATAAAATGGTAAGCAGTAATGTAAAGGAGTGAAACATCAAAACTGATTACTATTGAATCCTACGTAATCTTCACCAGAAGAGCTTGCATAAACTAATTAGAGTAGTAACTGTGGAACATCAAAGCTGATTTACTGCATAGTCTTCACCAAAAGAGTTCTTATAAAACGGTAAGCAGTAACTATGAAACATCAAAGCTGATCACTGTTTAATTATACATAACCTTCACTAGAAGAGCTTTAATATAATGATTAGAGTAACTATGAAACATCAAAGCCGATTACTATTTAATCCTACATAACCTTCACCAGAAGAGCTCACATAAAGTAGTAAGTAACCTTCACTAGCACCCTCCCAGCACACTCAATACTGATCCTTGCCGCTAATAATAACATCGTTGATCTTGAGCACCATGCGGGCCAACTGTGTGGCAAGCAAGAACTGCTGCTTCTTTCCAATAAGCGTCTCGATGACAAACTGCTGCCGCATGTCGTTTGTGCCGTTTCCGAGACAATCCACGCCCAAATATGCGTTTTTCTGCTTGACATGCTCTGCTTTCAACGAGGTGAGCACCTGGATTGGATCAAGACCAGAATTCTCGGCCAACGAGGTTGGAACCACGTCCAAAGCCTGCGAAAAAGCACGGAACGCGTACTGGTCGATTCCCTGCTGCTTGTCTGCAGCCTCGGCAACCTTCAAAGAGCACGATATCTCGGCAGAACCGCCTCCGTACACCACGTGGTTATCGCGGATCAAGTTACGCACCACGCAGAGTGAATCGTGGAGAGACCGGGTCGCTTCGTCCACAATCATCTTGTTTGAGCCGCGGATAAGTGCAGTGACGGTCTTGGGGTTGTCGCAGTGCTCGATCACGAGGATGCGGTCACGTGTTGTGCCCAGGGCCATCTCACGGACCGTTCCGGCATGCCCGAGCTTCTCTGGAGTGAGATCCTCGAATCTGGGCACGATTCGACCCTTTGTGGCAATTGCAACCTCCTCGATTTCCGAACCGCCGACCCACCGGACCGCCGGAAGCTCGTTTGCAAGCAACATGTAGTTGGCCTCGTCGTCAAAACCCCACTGGCAGATCACCAAGTTGGCTCCTGCCTGCTTGACCTGCTCGATCATCCGCTTGAAGGTGGATTGCTCGTATTCCTGCAAGTTTTTGAACTCTTCCACACTTTCTACCTCAAGCTTGTGCTTGGTCTTTGGCTTCGGTGGCTCGAACGGACACGTGAGGATCGCAATCTTGGCATCTGTCACCTGCTTTGGCATCTGTGGGTGCGAGAAATCCTTGTCCAAAACCACTCCTTTGATCACCTTCGAGTCCTCCAACGATCCGCCCAGCTTGCCGTCCACCTTGATGAGCTCAAAGTCCACATCCCGGCGGTCTAGGTCCGCCACATTCAGCACACTCTCCACGGCCATTCTTGCAAACTTGTCCCTGCACTTCGAGACGATTTTCGACCCCAAAGACGTCGATGCTGCCTTGAAAAGATCAGAGTCTTTGCTCAAGTTTGCATCCACACTCTCCGTGTCAATCTTCACCTCATCTGCGATCCGCTCCAAGTTCTCTGTTGCAATCTTGCATGCCTTGTCGAATCCGTTGGCAATCTTGATTGGATGAATTCCTTTCTCGATCAAATCAAGCGCCTGGTCCAATAACGAGCTCGCCAAGATCACAACACCGGTCGTGCCATCCCCAATCTCGTCATCCTGTGACTTTGAGAGCTCCACCAACAACTTAGCCACTTCATTGCTGAGCTGGATCTCAGACATGATTGTTGCACCATCATTTGTGATGTTGATGTCTCCATCGGGACTCACGAGGATCTTGTCCAAGCCCCGCGGGCCCAACGACGTCCTTAAAAGCTTAGCGATCTGTCTTGCTGCAAGGATATGCGAACGCACCGCATCGATTCCGTGCTCTCGTTTCTTATTGCCCTGGTCTTTCACAATGATGAACGGTCTTCCCATTTCATCCTGCGCGAATATCGGCTTCGAAAGATTCTCCATTGGGATCCTTTGGGGTCCCCCTTGTGGTGCCTGCATTTTTCTGCTTTATATCTTCGACTGCAGTCCTGATAACTGGCTGATGCAAGCTTTTACGGTTTTCACACTCTAGGTTTGTTTTCCTCCGAAGAGGGCACCAAGAAAAAATGTTTCAATAATCTCGCTGTGCTTTCACTTGGTGTACGGTGGTGAAATTTCTTAAAAAAAAAAAAAAAAATTCAAACTGAAAAATTGAAAAATTTACTTCACCGATAACAACTGACCCTCTAGTTGATTCTATACTTTTTCCTGCTAATATATTCACAGTCACAAGCCCAAATTTGCTGTTTGAGACATCACTTAATACCTCTACCCTACACACAACTTACACACTCACAGCATCATGTCGGTTGTCGGATCGCTTATCTTTTGCACCAACTGCGGAAATCTTCTAGACTCCATATCGCATCAAAAAGTGCTCAAATGTCAAGTTTGCAATAAATCATACCCTACATCCGAGTTCGCCAACTTAAAGGTTGTTACACATCCATCTAAGAATGCATTTCCATCAGCTTTAAGGGCTAAACAGTCGTTGGTCAAGACTACTTTGCACCAGAACGAGATCGAGGAAGGTGCTACCATTCACGAGAAATGTCCTCAGTGTGGCAATGATGAAATGCAGTACCACACGTTACAGTTGCGTTCTGCAGATGAGGGTGCTACGGTGTTCTATACGTGCAAAAGGTGCGGATACAGGTTCAGGACGAATAACTGAGCGTACGTTCAGAGTGCGGAAAAAGAAACGACGGATGGAGAACAAAAGAAAAGACGGATGGAAAACAAAAGAAAGGATGGTGGAGGACAAAAGAAACGACGAGTGGAGGACAGAAGAAAGACGACAGCCACAGGCTTCGCGTGTACATTAATCTACTTTACATTAGACACCCAAATTCAAACGATAGAACACTAGCCCCAGCTAATATATATTAATGCGTAGAAAGTTGACAATCAAATAGAAAACATTAGATAAGGGATTTTAATTGATAATCTCAGCATACTCCATCTCGTTGGAGTTCTCGTAATCGTACATGTCAAGAGCAACGATCGCACTCTCCTTAACGACAACATCACGGTCGTTAAGATGCTCCTTAAGCACAGGAACGACATTCTTGCTTGCAATAGAGCCCAAAGCCTCGGCAGCCTCGTGTCTAACCATAGGAGCTTCGTTGTCTCTGTTGACAACCTCAGTCAAGTATGGAACAGCAATAGGGTTGCCGATCTGACCGAAAACGTATGCAACCTCGTGCTTGAGAAGAGCAGAAGGATCGTTGAAAGAAGATCCAAGAGCCTTGCAAGCCTCATCAGATTCAATGTCTCTCAAACGGAAAATGGCTCTGTATCTCTGGAAAAGAGGAGCCTTCTGGTCGTTAAGGAGATTTTTAAGCTTCTCAACACTCTCGGCTCCGTCAGCATCAAGAGGCATAGGTGGAGCTGGGTCGATCGACGAGTATAGCGACTTCTGCAGTTTCTCGTGCTTTCTTTCCTCAGAGTGTGCCCACTTGATTCTCTCAATGGCCAACTCGCAAGTCTGTCTAACAGGCTCGACCTCCTTTGGATCTTTGAAGTACTTCGTGAGCACTTCAAGAGATCCCTGGTCTCCAAGAGCACCCAAAGCCTCGGCAGCCTCGTGCCTCACCATGCAGTATTCCTTCTCATCGCATAGTCTTTCTCTAAGCACTGGTGCAGACATGAGATTCTTCGTCTGTCCGAGAACATATGCAACTTCGTGCTTCAAAAGTTCCGAATTGCTGTGGTTGAAACACTCACTGATGTAGTCAATAACCTCCTTGGCCTTCTTTGGGTCGTTGGCATTTCTCTCGACAACAGCCTTAAGAGAGTAAAGAGCTCTGAATCTTCTGGCAAGCTTCTGCTTACCATCGATGTTGCAAAGAATGTCTCTAAGCTTCTCCACTGGAGATTCCTCGTCAAAATAATCGTCTGAAAATGCCATTTTTGTGCTTATGTGATGTATATGATGCAGTAGGGCTCCTACACGCTTTGTTTTGACTGTTCTAACTACGGGGTTTCAGGTTATTTTGGCACTTTATATACCGTTGTACAACCAAATTCCGACAAAGTCTGAAAATTTCAAAATAAAGGAAAAGAAAAAGAAAAGTAAAAATAAAATTTTTTTCTTTTTTTTCTTTCATCTAGATACGGAGCGTTTCTTTGTTCATTTTTCACTCTTTTCTTTTGTTCGGTGTTTTTACCGCTATTCTTTTTCCTTATTATTTTTCGAACATGAAAGCTCCGATCCGATATCCCTTCATCAGCATTCAGCTTTCCTCGTACCGATCCGTGTTATTGCGATATCTATTCATCTGGGTGCATGTGCCATACTTTAGTCTATTTTCTTTGTTGGCTGCAATATCGGGATTTGGTTACTTTTCACTCCTTCAACCAATTTCCAAGCTTCAAAAGAGTGGGACCTAGCTCAAGCACAAATAATCCTTTGTACTACACTGACCTGATTTGGTAACATCGCAAGGTTATTGGCTGAGGGTTAGGCCATTTACTTGTGGGCTTTTTCCGTCTTTTCGTTCTTTCTTTTTTTCTTCTTTCTTTTTACATCCTTGCCTTTCCCAGCGAGTAGTTATGTCAGCTATATTTTCAGCATTTGGCAGTTACAAATTTATGCAAGGGCATGTGTGGGTCATGCATTGCCCAGGAAAAATAAGATTTCCCTTTTCTTATGATATGGGGGCAGAAGTGATAATAGATGGATGAACAAATAGATAAATAATGAATGAATGAAATGCAAAAAGAACAAATAGCTGGAGGAATGTCGTCTTTCAGCGAAAAAGAAAACTTCCACAAATTGAATCTGTCCAGAACGCACAGTTCAGTCGTAATAAATACCCGATCGACGCATTTATATTGTTGCAGAGATGCCCTTGGCCTCGGACCCAAGATGAGCGAAACAAGATGAGCGAAAAATTCAAAAATATGAGTGAAAGGATTAAAGCGACAATCGGAGACCCCAGCCAAATTACTATTACATCATACGCTTCGACATTCCTGGGGCAGGCAAGCAAAAAAATTATATTGAAAAAAGTAGAAAATTAAGGAACAACAAAAAAAAAAAGTTAGATTTCGCAGATTCCGGCATGCAGAAAATGAGGGAGAATCAAACGGAAATTTAAATTGATTCAATTTTTTCGCACCAAACAAAATGAATAATAATATTCTTCCTTAAAACAAACCTAGGCAGAGTCTTCACCCTACGGCTGGGTAAATTTTTTTCTGGCGCACATTTCGGCATGCTGCAAGATATTTGTGAATCCCTCCCTCTGGCAGGCATTGAAAAATAATATAATACACTCCTAGAAGCTGAAAATTTGATCATCGTCATTCTTTTGTTGATACTTCACTTTTCTTCTCCTTACACAAGCTCTTTCCATCTATTGGGAACACCAAACGAACGATACATATTCCTTGGGACACGCAAACGCTTCGCATTGTCGGCTTCACGGCCTTTTCCGCAAATTTCAACCGCCTATACTCGGTTACTCTAAATTTTAGGGTGTGGAGTATTTTCTGTGACTGGAACGTTGGCTAGATCGATTTATCAGATATTTATACATAGCAGGCTCGAGGAATTTGATCATTTGCATTCTAGAATTGATATTTTATCGTCGATAATCTTACATCAGCCAAGGATCATTATACTGTCATCCTAGTATTATCCTAGCATCATTCTAGTATCATACTAGTATCATCTTAATATCATCCTAATCATCCTACTATCACCCAGCATTAATCTTCTCAGCATCTGCCCTAATACATCTTAGACCTGACACCACCATCAAACGCACAACATGGCCATGAACACATCATTGGACAGGAATCCGTCCACCAAGAAGAAGGCACTGCTTCGCTTGGGACGGATTTTCGCCAAGAGAAAGTCACCCTTGCCGGAATCAGCACCGGAACAGACCATCACGCCTGCTCGCACTGTTGTCAGTCTACCCAACAGCTCATCTGCATCAACAACCAGTGTTACGTCATCCGGGTCTCTCGAGTTCGCTTTTGACAACGCTAAACTTGCCGCTGACACCCGTGCACATATTTCAGACAGCTGCATTTCCAATTTTTCGTCTCGGTCGAATCCGGCATCAGATCCATCCTCCAGAAAGACGTCCTCACACTTTCTGGGACGTCATTTGAGTGTCAACAACGGACTGATGGACCTGGCGGGCATTGACAGGCTGTGCATCGACCAGGAAAGAAGAAGAAGGAGCGACGGGAGTGAGGGGACATCTGTACACCGGTCGGTGGGCGACGAAAATGCAAACGGAAATGAAAACGCAAACGCAAACGAGAATAACGACAGCGACGGGTACTTGTCGATGGTGCCGACACGTCAATCAACGGGTCGATCGTCACCAGGTTCGTCGTCGGCGACGCTAGTGCAGGAAGGCACGCGGGGCGCCGGGTCGACGCGTCGATCGACGTCTACGTCTCGGCGACTGCGGAAGAGCGAGAAGCCGCCGGAACCAAGGCTGGTACCGCGTTTCATTCTGCACGAGGACGGCACACACGAGCACCACCTTCGGAATATCCGGCGGCAGGAGAGGTTGGGCCAGATGATAAAGGATCTTCTTGGTGCAAAGAAGCTCCGGAGCAAGGCTGTGTCGGCGATCCCGAAGATTTTGTCGTCTTCTAACTTGGCACAGCTTGATAAGGAGGCCCAGGAGACGGTGGATGCGGTTAATAGCACGGTGCACGACCGCAAGCTGCCGCCGACATTGTTTGCGACACTTCTCAACCAGGTGAAAGAAGGAGGAGTCAATGTGTACACACACCGCGGGGAGGCGATTCGGCAGCCCCAGGACCTCATCAGTGTTGATGGATCGAAGTATGAGTCGCGGTCGAAGCTGTTGAAGAGGCAGCTGAAAGGTTCGCAGGCCAAGAGTGTGGAAAAACTGGCCGGAGAGTCCTTTTTCGAGCGGTACGGCACCTGCCAGGAGATTGTGGGCCGGGGCAGCTTTGGAGTGGTGCGTATTGCACACAAGAAGGTGAAGCGGGCCGGAGATCAGGCCTCTGGAGCAGCTGGAGAGCACATGTACGCAGTTAAGGAGTTCAAGAAGCGACCGAGCGAAAGCGAGAAGAAGTACTCTCGGCGGCTCACGAATGAATTCTGCATCTCGTCGTCTTTGAAGCACCCAGGCTTGATAGATACGTACGACTTGCTCCGGGACGCAAAAGGAGACTATTGCGAGGTCATGGAGTACTGTTCGGGAGGTGATCTGTACAGTTTGATCATCACCGCCGGCAGACTCGAGTACGCGGAGGCCGACTGCTTTTTCAAGCAACTTGTGCGTGCCGTGCACTACATGCACCAAATGGGGGTTGCTCACCGGGACCTCAAGCCCGAAAATATCCTCCTCACGTCTGATGGAACGATCAAAATTACCGATTTCGGCAATGCCGAGTGTTTCAAGATGGCCTGGGAGGACGATGTGCAGCCTGCCAGCGGAGTTTGTGGCTCTTCCCCCTACATTGCACCTGAGGAATACATCCAGAGCGAGTTCGACCCCCGGCCCGTCGATATTTGGTCTTGCGGTGTCATCTATATGGCAATGAGGACCGGTCGCCAGCTCTGGAAGGCTGCAAAGGATGAGGATGAGTTCTACAGCGTGTACTTGGCAAAAAGGAAAGATGCCAAGGGCTACGAGCCGATCGAGGCCCTCAAACGGGCAAGATGCCGAAATGTCATCTATTCGATCTTGGATCCTGTTCCGGGGCGCCGGATAACAAGCTTAGAGATACTAAATAGCGAGTGGGTTCGCCAGATTAACTGCTGCAAGAGCTAGTCAGACTGTGTATATTACTTATAGAGGTTTAATGAAGGCAAGAATTACGATTCCGTGTAGGGTATGGTTATTGTTTGGGGTTCGGTGATGAACTTGTTAATGAAATTGTTAATTCAATCTTTTAATGAAATCGTTAATGCAATTGTTAGTACAATTCACCTAGCTTTTTTAGGGAGATGCTTCATCTGTCTTATTTGACCAACTGACTGTAAACTGTATCCAGTTAAATATTTTTGTGCATATGCTATTCCGTCAAATATGCTACTCCATGTATTAAATCAAGCTACAGTATTGCTACCGTTATAAAGTGATATGGATCAGTGTAAGTTAAGGTGAGGTATTCACTCTTGAATTATGTAGCCTCTTGGTGCTTTGTGAGTAGTTGCAATGCTTGAAAGGCATCCACGAATTCATCACGGCTACCAAAATGTCACATATGCTTTATTTACTAACATAATGATCCTAGGTATTATCCTGAGTACGTTCTAAACATATTACACAATTACAAATGAGCATGAGTGTGATAGATAGTCGCGTCTATATAAAATTACCCTGCCTTACTTTGCGACTTCGAAAGCGTTGCTCAAAAGGATTATGTATTTAAGCATATACACTTCTTATTTGCATCTTTTATACCTTCTTCTTCACCTCTTTACGTTGTATCCTATCTTTTCTTTAACCTTAAGAACACTCGATATACCAGGTAACGACAACTTATAAATTATAAAATAATGGGTGTCATTTGAAGCCAATTAAATATGATAACTGTAGACATTATTTGTACTGCTATCAGTATAATCAATGTATTATGTTGCCAGTATGCTGGCTAATTAACTAGCCAATAATTTTAACTAAACATACAATTCAAGAGTGCTGTTTCCAGATTACCATATGGCAAATTCAACAACCTCTTTGTCATTTTCAAGGAAACAACCATTTCTGCAAAAAATGTCGTAATGTGGTATTTTAGTAATTTCCATCCTAAAGGAAATATCGTCATCCGAAATTCTCTTTTTTCCCAACAAGAACTGTATTCACATACTTGAGTGCTATCTATCAAATACTACAATATGAAAAGGGTAAAAAGTTAAAGCACATAATGCAAGAAGAAAGAAAGCAAAATGCATTGTCAGCAACCTTTTACAAGCAATCTACACTTCGAACAACAACTCTACAGGCAATTCACTTATCTTCTCTTTACGTGACCACTACATATTTTCATGAATAGTAATTTGTTAAGTATAGCTTGATTTAACAATGCTTCGTGCACTTATCGGTACTTCCAGATTTAATCGGAGTTTGGTGGAGTAAACAAATACTGCAATATTTCACGCACTCCGATGGTACAAGAAGAATGCAGAATTAAACCTATTCTTTAAAAGCGTTGATTCTCAAATGCTCATAGGCTGGAAATAGAGATAAACTAACCTGCTTACGTACAAAACCGTTTTTCAAGTGGGGTATCCACAAATCCGGGGTGTCGCACAATGTGCGAATGTATCGGAGTAAAAAAAATGTTGGTGAGAAAATTCAAGAAAAAGCTAAAAGTAAAATTAGAGTGAGGGGTCGCCGGAATTAGAGTTTAAGATCTATCTATATCTTAAAGACAAATCCATAAGATAGTTTATTGATATATTTACCACTTTTTCATTTCAAAAGTGCAATAGGGTTGAATGGTGGAGTTTATGGATTGCTTCAAAGATTAAAGATTGGTGGAGATCAAGATTCAAGAATATCATATTAAACGCCCAAAGATATTCTTAGATTGTGTGCCACTTAAATTTACACCAGGCACAAATATTTTCAAAATATCAACTAGAACAAAACCAACATCTTTCTCCCATCTGCAACTTATAAACGAATGCATTCTAAGGGCAGCTTGGTGGAGATGCAATACACAGTGTCAGACCTGAAGGTGAGTGTGGCGCATACTCTAAGAACACTTCTGCTGCGCCTCACAGAATCTCTTCTTTCTCATCCATCGTGGCACATACTATGTCCAGCAGTGCTTATTTTCACGTTTGGTTACCCGGCAATGTACTCTTTGTGGATGTCTCCCAGTTTGATGCTGCTTAATAGCCATAGTGGTGCCCAGTGGCTGAAAAACACCCAGTTGATGAATGTGGCGCAGCCAAATTGTGGCGGTGCGGACTTGGTCTGTCGGTGGTTGGAGGTTGAATCTGGGACAAAAGCAAATGCTATGAGCAAGAGGTTCATGTTAGAGCTTATGGCTGTGCAGGAAAGGGTGGTGTATGGATTTCAGCGTGACCAGAATGTGAGCTTTGCGGGAGTGGAGGCATTTCGGCTGAAAAATGAGGAAAAGCCAATTACCATATTTGTGGAGTCACCACTCGAGCCTTGGGGTTCGAGCAGACGTGCTCTTGAGGCTGATAACAACACTTTCAGGACCATTCAGCGGCAAGGTGTGAACAGAAAGCTGTATTCTGGTGTTAGGTACTCGGATGGGCTTGTACGAAGTGCAAAAGCTGCATTTATTTTAATTTGGAGCCGGAAGTCGGATGATGATGTTGTAGGCAGCAGGATTGGGCAGAATATAGTACAAGCAAGGCTTGAGAGTGCGAATGTGGTTGCTGGGGAGGCTACAGACAGCTCATTTGCCGTTGAGTTTTCAAGATGCACTCTTTTTGAGAGAGTAGTTGTCACAATACTGCCATTCGTGACAGCTGTGTACTATTATGTGGCCTTTTCAAGACTCGGGAGCTTGAAATCAAGACCCGGATTGGTTGTTGCACACGTAGTAGAGCTCATTCTTTCGGAATTTGCCGCCGGAACGGTGACATGCATACATTCAGGCCTGAAGTTTGACATTCTGCAGCTTCCAATGGCAGTTTTTCTGTGTGTGCCGGTACTTGTGAGTCTGAGCAACACGTTCAGACTTGTGAGAGCAGTTAGAGACACACCGGAAGAGTGTAATTTCCCGCTGAGGGTGCACCAGGCGTTGCTGGAGAGCGTTCCGGCAAGTGCAATGCTTGTAATTGAAGTTTGTCTTGTATCCTTGGTGGAAATAAAGCTTACAGGCTCGAATCTGGGCAGGCAGGTGGCTATTTTCACACTTGCGAGCTGCTTGTTTGACTTCTTTCTGCACGTGACTTACTTTGCGACATGCCTAACGATCGATGTTCGCAAACTGGAGCTCCAGGATGTGTTGCAAAAGAGCGTAAACAGTCCTGATGCGAGCCGGCGGCATTTGGGTACGTTCCAGCGGCTGTGGACTGCTTTTGGAGTTCTGGCATGCTTTTTGTGGATGGGAACATGGACCAGGACCGGAAATCCAGCGGCTTCCGGGCAGATTCCAGCGGCAGTGCTCGGACAGGCTCTTGGCAACGGTCGTTTTTTCGCCAACATGGTTTCGCAGGTCTCAGGTAAGCCCACCGGGACAGTTTCCGTCGCTTTGGCACCGGAATCCGGGTTGCTCAGGCTTGGCACTGGTTCCTGGGCATCTAGTGTCGCGAATTCCGGTCTTCTGCCGACGGTTTTCCGGTTCAACGTGTCGTATTTTGTTGAATACGGGGCATTTGTCATCTTTGTGGCCTGCACGGCTTACGTTGGGTTGAAGATTGCCTTATCGAGCGAGCCGGCAGTATTAGACATGCAGCAGATGAGCGATACTGGAATGGAGGAGAAGGAGGAGGGAAAAGAAAGAAAGGAAAGAGGAAAAGGAGAAGCTGCAAAGACACCAAGAGCACACGTGACTGGTGATGTTATTGGAAGCTTAGCTACACAACCAACTGCAAAGAGCTCTGGGTCTGCAGCTTACGAAAGCACGGGCTTGAAGAAAAGGAGGCAGCGGGAATTCCAGCATTCTGGAAGCAGTATTGGTGATAAAGCACGATCTTTCAAGTGCAAGGAGCTTTCAAGAGGCCACTTTCTCGATGTGGCGGCTGTTGCAACGTCCAGCTGCCCGTTTGTGACTTCTGTGGGCTTGGACAACAAGATTCTCGTCTGGTCACCACTCGTTCGGCCGATTCCTGTTCCCACGCAGCTCCCGATGTCTGTGAAGCTGCTGCCGGTTAAAAAAGTGGTGATGTCACCGTCCGGATCGCTAATTGCAGTTTTCTGCCGAGGTGGCATGGTCAAATGCTGGTCGAGGCTTGCAATGGCGTGGATATGGACGATTCACAGTCAGGGTCTTGAGGGTGAGATGCCGTTAGAGGCGTTTTTTCGCACGAGACACGTTCCAGGAGCCAGGTCACGTGGTGGGAGGAGGCGGATGGGAAGAATTGAAAGAAGAGGAGATGCTGAAGGAAGTAGAGATACTCAAACAAGTTTAAGTGGTGAAAGAGGGGGAGCTACTGAAACAAGTTCAGCTACTCCAAGTAATTCTTCACCCACCTCCCAAACAAACCAATCCACTACTTCCCCCCACATTAACACATTTCCTCACCCTCCAAGCAACCGCCCCCTTTCTCTGGACTCCCGGTTCGACTCCAGCACAAACCTCCGGCTGCTCAGTCGGAACTCGCACCGGGACTTTGTGATTGTCCTCTCCACGGGTATTCTGCTCACTGTTGACTGCGTTACGGGAAATACCGAGAAGCAGGCCGTGATGGACGGGCTGGGGCCAGAATCTGCTGCCCGGCTGGCCCCAGGGGCCCGGATAATGTGCTGCACAGCACTCTGTACGCCCCGGATGAGCGACCGCCTGGTATTCGCGCTGTCGGACGGGTCGTTGCTCGTGCTGGTGGCTACCGGGACGCGGTGGCGGGCCCACGTGGTGAACGTGCACCGCGGGTACAACAGCGGGGACAACAGCCCACCCTCGCACCTCAGCGACCACACCTCGCACCTCCAGGCATCAGTTGTGCTCGCCCCCGTGCCATTTGTCGGCATGGTGGTCCGTGCCTGCCATCTCCAGGCCCAACTCATCGATGTGCAGTCCGGAACAGTGCTCCGGGAGGGCCCCATTGGTCAGTTCAGGCCGGATTCCTTCCGAGTTTTCCACCCGGAGCCTTCGCACTGCCGGTTCTGTGGTTGTGCCTCAGTCCGCTCCTTCACGCTTGCCTACACCGAGTTGGAGACCGGCACGTTGATCGTGCACACTTTCACGATCGACAACAGGGCCAAGAACAGCATCTGCCTGCGTGTTGACCGGGACCCGCGCGAGACCAGGTGCCTTGGCTTTGCATCTGTCTCCGAGCACCAGCACTGGCTCCGTCACGTCGCGGGCTGGCTCCCGACGGACCTGGACAGCATCCTGGGGATCAGACGCAGGAGCCGGCCGGCTGGCAGGAGCTCCACTGCGCTGGACGACCCGTTCTGGCACTTACTGCCTGGTGGACACCCTACAGCTGCCACTGGGGGCCACCAGGCAACTTCACACCGCTGGGAGGGCTTCACCATGTCGGCAGACGGCGCCGTGAGCTTCTACGACATCCCAGAGGGGGCCCAGCCGGGGCTCGCGGCCAAATCAGTCGGCCCACTCGCCAAGTTCGGCCACAAATCCATCGTGGCTGCCTTTGGAAACGTTCTAAAGGTGCTTTACCTCGGCAACGACAACCTCATCGAGGAGAATAACGATGACCGCGACTCCTGCCTTGGTGGTGTCACCTCCAACTCCTTATCCTTCATCAACAGACGCCGCAGAATGCGTCTCCGCAGATACAGGTTGACCCACTCCACCAATTTCAACGACTCCATGCCGTCTTCTGCCGCCAGCAGCGACACCGAGCAGTGAGTCAGGGTTCTATTTATTGGCATATAGCTTTAATTTATTGTATTCCGTTCTCAGTTCTGTCTCTGAGCATATTTGCTGTATGTTTCTCTTTGCCATCATGCTCTTACTCACTTTCTTTTACCTCCATCCTTTTACCTACATCCTTTTACCTACATCCTTTTACCTACATCCTTTTACCTACATCCTTTTACTCTGTTGCTCCATTTCTCGACCTCACTACCATTATCCATTTACTTCCTCTGTAATTCTTCTTTTAATATTTTCCACTGTTATTCTTACTTTCTTTCCTTTCTCTTTACTTCACACTATCATTATCTATTTACTCCCTTCTGTGATATTTCTTTTTCTATTTGAGATATGTTGTCTCATTTATCCCTATTTATTGACTCTTTCTACTGTATGCTAGTTCCTTATCTCTTCCTTCATTCCTTATTTATCATCCTCTTTTTTATCTATTCTTCGGTAACCTAACACTCTCATTATTATATTCTTTCTTACCTCGCTACTTCTCATTATCATTATCTATTTACCTCCATTCGTAATACTTCTTTTTCTTATACTTCCCCTAATCTTCCAATCCTCACTTATATTTCTACCATTTTCTACCTTCCTGCTATTTGTTCTTAATTACTTCCCCTCACCCCTTATTGAATCCTTTTTTTTTCTTTCTCTCTTTCTTACTTATCCTTACTTCCCTTCTCTACTGCCTTCTTCCTGATTTTATCTTTCCTTACCTCTCTTCTTTTCTCCACTTTCCTACTATTCTTCTTCTCACTCTATTTCTCTGTACTCTTGAGCAATATCCAACTACTCCTTCCTCTTACCTCACTATTTTCAATTTGCTCTAAGTTAATATTCATCCCTGCACACTCCTTAATACACCATTCTTTACCTACTTTATATTTTCACACATTTGTCTCTACTCCCTTCCCTCACAAATTAATTGACTATCATTTATACTCACTTGCATCATTACACTACCTTATATTTTCTCACCACTTTATTCTGCATTATCTTCCTTGCTTTCTACACTTTATATTCTTTTTCTGCATCCTAACTCTACGTTTCCTTCCTCCTTCCCCTGTTTGTTACAATTCTTTATTCACAAATACATTTCTTTTCTCTTCACTTGTTCCCCACTAATTTTTGATTCTATTACTAATATTATTTGCACTCCTATCTCTCCTCCCTCTCCTCATGTTTCTAATACAGTTCGCAGCATTGAAATCAAGGTAAAAAAATATTTTATGATCGGCGAAAGGCTTTCCCGATTGGGAAATTGCCATCATTTCGGCCACCGTTTCATTCCGTCATATTTCTTACAATTACCGGCATATATTACGGGACCCCGAGTATGGAACTGTCTGATCATATATATATGCACATATCGGTGTTTCTCCATCTCCAAAAACTTCAAAATCAAAATAATACAAATTTAGATCTTAAAGAAGTAGAAAATTCATTACTTTCGATAGTATACACAATGCGTCCAACACTATTCAAATCTCTCGCTAAAGCATTCGATATGGTTGTCTACAACGGCTCCATAGTGAATGCAGGCTCAAAAATTAGACCCCCAGCCTATATCGGTATCAAGAATGAAAAAATACAATGCATTTCTTCGCAGCCACTTGAAGGTGAAAAAATGATCGATGCCAAAGGAGGAATTATAACACCTGGTGGAATCGATCCGCATGTTCATGTTTGCCAACCATGTTCAACAGACACATTTGAGTCAGCTTCCCGCTCATCACTATGTGGTGGAACCACGTCAATGCTCGTGTTTGCAACCCAGGATAAAGGTGTGAAGTCCGTGTTTCCTGATCTAGACCACTATATGTCACTTGCCAAGAACAAAACGTACTGCGATTACGGAATGCACATGATAGTGACTGATCCAACACCGAAATTTGTCGAGAGTGAGCTCCCAGTGCTTGTCAAAAAGTATGGAATCACTTCGGTGAAGGTGTACATGACATATAAGATTTGGAGTGTCAGTGACAAACAGATTCTTCGGGTGTTGATCGCGTCTCGAAAATTGGGCATAACAACAATGATCCACGCAGAAAATGACGATGTCATCGACTTCTTGATCGAGAAATTTGAGAAGATAGGTTTGACAGAACCATTTTATCACAGTGCTTCAAGACCATCATTGTGTGAGGATGAAGCCTCCTACCGGGCTATAAGTCTCGCCAAGTTGGCCGATCAGGGACTCTTAATTGTGCACATGTCGACCAAAGAATCCATGGAGCATGTCCGCGTTGCACAAACAAAGAACTACCCAATATACTCGGAGACCTGTCCCCAGTACATGTTTCTTACCAGTGACTATCTAAAACCCTACGAGGGAAAAGGCGGACGGGTGTTAGACGAGACTGGAATCCGCGTTGATACCAATGATAGCTTCCAAGGAGCAAAGTATATCTGCTCACCCCCAGTTAGAGACTCTGCAGACCAACTTGAAGGTGTGTGGAATGCTGTTGAAAACGGAACTGTTACCATTTACTCAAGTGACCATTCTCCCTGCCAGTATAATGACAGTGAACGAGGAAAAAAGAAAGGTCTATCCAAGGATGGACACATGGATTTCGCAATTGTTCCAAACGGTCTGCCAGGTGTTGAAACACGAATGCCACTTCTTTATTGCTACGGTGTGGAAACCGGCCGTATTAGTGCACAGAGATTTGTTGAAATCGCCTGTTCCAACCCTGCCAAACTCTACGGAATGAAGGATAAAGGGTCTATCAATGTTGGCAAAGATGCAGATCTTGTTGTTTGGTATCCGAAGGACGAAATGAAACCATTCAACTTGACTAATGAGGATCTTCATCATGACATTGACTACACGCCATTTGAGGGAATGAAATTCACAAACTGGCCTAGATATACAATTTTGAGAGGTAATCTTCTCTGGAATAGAGACCATGGTGGTTTCATGCACCCTGAAACACCAATTGGCCAGTACATTAAGAGGGGGAAAAGTATGATGAAGAGTACGATGCATGTAGAGCCTCCCAAATATGTAAACTAAGTAAGGACTTTTGATAATATAATGCAGAAATTATACTTGATTACTGTTTTGTGTGTCCTCATTGGCTGTAGCATCCATAATTTGCTCATTTACGTGTTATCTTTATCTCGTATACTGACCGAGACGAGTTTGCCGAGGTTGCCTGTTTCGGAAGTTCGATCAAACAGTTGGTGCCTTTATTTTATTTTTTTTTTGTTAATTCGCCGCGCCAGTCTGCTGATAAGCGCCGATTGCACATGAATTCAATTAGGCTCCAAAGTGGCCTGACTTCAGAAAAATGGATTAACATACATCATTGAAAATTTCAAATCTTAAGATCGGAAGTTTACACTTATTGAAAGCGTGGAAACTGAAGTGGTGTATGGTGATGTCTTCCCCGTACATGAGGATCACGAGGCTTGATATCTTAAATCTGTACCTCATTACTTTACCACAAAGAATAAACTTTGATCAATGACTGAACAAGTTGTAAACACGGAAGCGAAAGGAAGACCATATAGATCGAAGAAAAGCAGGCCATGTGACTTATGTCGCCACCGAAAAACATGTTGTGTTATACAAGGAAGTCCACCTTGCATGTTGTGTAAGAAACGTGGAGTAAAATGCACATTTACTCAAAAGCCACCAGAAAGATCCGGAAAACTGTCCAGATCAAAGATTAGATTCTATGTTCCCAAGCAGGTCGTCTCAACAAAGCAATTGCCATTACATGAAGTGAAGCAGGTGGAACAGAAACAGATTGAAACGCCAAATGGCCAGCCAACGTCTAAAAGCATCGAGTTGACCATTTCAGAGTCATCCAAAGACAAAGTACTAGATAACGATAGTTCTACACTTCCTTTCGAGATACAAAAAGATGTATCACAGCCAATACGTGAGACCTTCGGGCTCGACCTTCCGTTTACAATCGATATGTGGAACCTCATGTTTCGTGACATTGCCGACGAGTCGATCGACCCTGAAATAACGGGGCATTCATGGAAGCAAGATGGCCAGGAAGACAGTTCAAAGACTCGGAAAGGAGAAGAAGGGCCTTCTACTTATCACTTGCGACCTGATGGCACAAGTAGGTATGATGTGTGTTCTGTGGCAGAGATGGAGAATTATATTTCCGGATCTGTAGATGCTGACGAAGCCATTAAGGTGCAATATCTGTCTGAGAACTCGTATATGGACCCGTTTCTTTATCGGGTAATTGCCCACGATTCAGTGACAATTGTGGAGCATGGAAGAAGTCCAAATGCGATTCCAACTTCCCGAATGGCAGGTCAATTATCCAAGGGTGGCATGCTGATACGCCGACTTTCTGGAAGTGAAAAAGAGACACCATCTTTACTTTTCGTGAGGTCTGACCCTGGACTTTCACATAATGATATCAAGACCAAGGAGCAAATACGGCACCTAATAAATAATTACGGTCCCAGACTTCTTCTCATCTATTTCAGGTTCATCAACCCGTTTCTTCCTCTTTTTTCAAGAAGCCTTTTCTATTTTGGCACGAACCAGAACATGTTGGAGTTTCACAATAGTCTTCTTGCTACACTGCTCACGCTAGCCATGGATTGGTGGTCGGTGGATTCTATTCTCAAGCAGCATACAATGCCTTCAGATCAGCTACTTTTCAAGATTGCTCGTCAGGCTGTTATGGAAGATCAAGACATGCCGAACTATTCCTCTCTTCAGGCATGTATTCTTCTCTCTCACAAACGGCCTGCTGACCTATCCAAGCCGGATACACCTTTCACATGGATGATTCTTAGTATTGCAGCTTCCTTAGCCGTAACTCTTGGATATAACCGTAATTGTGATGACTGGAATCTTCCTGACTGGGACAAGAAACTTAGAAAACGGATATGGTGGACGTATGTGGTTCAAGATACATGGTTTGCGGCTTGTTATGGTCGTCCTCTACATGTAAAGATGAGCAGTTGGAATATTCCAGAGCTCACAGAGGATGATTATGAGAGCTATAGTACTGGTGAGCGTGAATCGGTCGACTTTAAGTACTCAGTAAAGTCATTTTGTTACTTAGCAAAAGTATCGCTCTTGGTAGCCGACATGTGTGACAACTTTCTCTATGCTGAAGAAGGCATTCCACGTTCTTTCGAGACACTGCTCATTATTGGAAAGCTGTATCTTCACAAAGTATCTTTGTTAGGTTCTCTGTGTCCGAAAGATCTATTTATTAGCTCACAAGTAAGCAGTCAACTTCCTCGGGCAAATGGATCTATCCAAATCTCGGTTGAAGTTGCACGAATTCTAATTCTACGGCATCTGATTCACAAAATGATCAGTTCAGATGATGTGACGTTTCAAAAGTATAGTGGTATACTTATTCAATGGTCCATAGATTGTCTCAGAAAGATATATTTGCTGGTGAGTACACTCAGAGTGGATCAAGTCCGATACTTTTGGTATTCTTGGTCTCGTCTTCAATTTGCAGTCATTGCCAACTTCTTCCTTCTTGTACACAGCCTTGCCACTAAGGATGAAGACCGCGATAAAATTAGAGATCTAATGGATAATTTCAGGTGGTGGCTAGGATGCAATAAATCTTCATTTGCTGATTTATCTTTGGCCCTTAATCTTTTAGATCGGGCTTACCTTCTGGGGGTTTCCAAGTTTACAATAAAGCGATAAGTAATGATAATAATGAATTATAAATTAATGTATTGTTACATTTAAGTATTGTATGCATTGTGTACTCATTTATACGAAGATCGTCGGCCAAAAATTTGTTCAATATCAAGGAAATTTTTACGTATATGCGATAAGACAGACGGCCAATTTTTTTTTATTCCCGGTCCCCGCGCTATCTTAATAATGAACTGATTTGTGGGCCAGCTTCCTCTTTGGGAAATCGCGGCATACTGTTAGCTACATTCTTTACAAGTAGATAATCAATTTCCAGTCTGGTTAAAGTGATCTGATTTCATTTGGACTTAGACCAATTTTAATTCGTAACAAGTATAAATATATGGAGTTGGCACAATTGTAGTAAGCAACATTTTAGGAGTTTGAAATTAATAAAATAGATATAAGAACGCTGTTCTCTTACTTCATTTCGCAAAAAAGCTTTTTTCAAAAATAATTACATTTCCATTTCACTATGAGTGAATCGACCTCTGAAAACAATCCAAAAGCATTTGGAGTGTCAGTTTCGCAGGAGCAGATCTCTGTAACTTCTAACGAAAGACCACGTTCTAAGTTCAAGCGGGTCTTGGACAAACTGCAAATTAAAGGTACAAAAGAGTTGTCGTTCTCGCAGTTATTCTTGTACAACTATGATCTTAAGCCAGTTGAAGAAAAGAGAAGAACCTGGGGATTCTTGAACTTTGTCTGTTTCTGGCTTGCCGATTCGTTCAACGTTAATACCTGGCAGATTGCGGCAACAGGCGTAGAGGCAGGTATGAATTGTTGGATGACTTGGCTAACAGTGTGGCTTGGTTACGGATTTGTTGCTGGATTTATTGTCTTGAGTTCGAGAGTCGGAACATATTACCATACATCATTCCCAGTGAGTTGCCGAAGCTCTTTTGGTATCTGGGGATCTCTTTGGCCTGTTATTAACAGAGTGGTGATGGCTTGTGTCTGGTTTGGAGTTCAAAGTTCAATTGGTGGCAACTGTGTGCAGTTGATGCTTAAAGCCATATTTGGAAATGACTTGGACACGCGTATCAAAGATACCATTCACTCCGATGCAATTGATTCGTTTGGATTACTTTCCTTCTTTGTTTTCTGGATATGCCAGCTACCTTTCATCTACTTGCATCCACACAATGTGAGACATTTATTCACAGCCAAGGCCATTGTTTGTCCAATTGCTGGTTTTGCATTCTTAATCTGGACCATGGTTAAGGCAGGCGGTGCAGGACCAGTGGTTAGACAGCCGGCCACCATTCATGGTTCAGCATATGCTTGGGCATTCATTAATTCTACGATGAACGCACTTTCTAACTTTGCAACCCTTATTGTGAACGAGCCTGACTTTACTAGGATGGCCAGAAAGCCAAGTGCTGCATTGTGGTCTCAGTTCATTTCCATCCCTATATTTTTCTCCGTGACATGCCTTATCGGAATTTTAGTGTCATCAGCTTCACATTTGCTATACGGAGAAACATACTGGGATCCTTTGGACGTCTTGACTCGGTTCTTGGATCACGAGAAAAGCGGTTCAAGAGCAGGTGTTTTCTTTATTGCTCTTGGTTTTGCTTTAGCTCAAGTGGGAACAAACATTTCAGCAAACTCTATTTCAGCAGGAACTGACATGACAGCATTGTTCCCAAAGTTCATCAACATTAGAAGAGGAGGATTTATCTGTGCTATAATTGGAATGGCCATCTGCCCATGGAATCTCTTGACCAGTAGCTCAATGTTCACCACATACTTGTCTGCCTATGCAGTCTTCCTCTCCTCTATTGCGGGTGTCGTGTTCTGTGATTACTACATTCTCAAAAAGGGTTTCCTCAAATTGCGGGATTTATACATTGCCGACAACTCTAGTGCATATTACTACTGGCAGGGCATAAATCTTAGAGCCTTTACTGCTTATATATGCGGTATCCTACCTAATATTGTGGGTTTTGTTGGTGCTACCAAGACTCATACTGTTCCAATTGGTGCAACTCGTGTTTATGAGCTCTCCTTCTTTACTGGATATATTCCAGCTGCCTTGACTTTGGTCGTGATCAACTTGATATGGCCTTCTAAGGGAATACCGGGTAAGATATTGGAGAAGAAGTGGCTTGAGGAGTGGCAGAATGTTGAAGAGTTTGGTGAATTCTTTGCTCATAGACGTGGAGATCTTGAGCCAAAGGAAACTGATCCACGAGAAGACTTTATAGTGAGCTAACTCTTTGTATAGTGCTTTTATTAAATTGTGTGTAATATATGTGCCGGAATAGGTCAGTAAATATGCTAATACTGAACAATATTTAAAAAAGAATATTGATATTAAATACTGACTAAAGTATGATTAAAATATGATTAAAATATGATGCCTGGACTGATATATGACCAAAACATAATGCTTGATACAGAGTATTGCACTTATTTACAGAATCAAATAAAACAGACAAATCTTTCATTACAATAAAAAGGCATATAAAAAGGCATCTAATCACCCCTAACCTGGTCATATCTAAGCACAGTCTCTAAAAGAACCTGGAAACCAGCCTCAAGCTCCTCTGGGGATGTGTATTCCCGAGGATTGTGAGAAACACCATCCTTGGATGGAACAAATATCATTGCAGTCGGAATAACAGTGTTTGTAGCACATGAATCATGGCCGGCACCACTCATCATTTTGTGCACATACTGAGGACCGACAATATCATCAGCAGAGCTTTCAATGATGCTGATTAAGTCTTTATTGAAGTATGTTGCCGGAATAGGGAATGGATTCTCGACTGTTGCCTCAACTGAAACACCGTTACCCTCTTCATTCTTCACCGAGTTTTCGATCAACTGCATAATCTCCTTATACATCTTCTCAAGACCCTCATCCGTGTGATTTCTGATGTCGATGACAAACTTGACTGTACCAGGAATGACATTGACAACGTTTGGAGTCTCGCTCATCTTTCCAACAGATGCCACTCCACCATATTTCCGGGCAATGCTGTTGATTCCCACCATCACCTTAGAAGTAGCAAACAAGGCATCTCTTCTGTACTCCATTGGAGTACTACCAGTATGCTGGGCCATACCTTTCATGGTCACATATAGCCATCTGTAGGCCTGGGCACCGATTAGAACACCGATCTTCTTGTTCGTGTTCTCGAGAACAGGTCCCTGCTCAATGTGCATTTCAAAATGGCACTTTAGAGGATTCGAATCGTGACTGCAACGCTCTGGACCCTGGAAACCGATCCGCTTCAACTCATCAAGAACGGTAGTTTTATCATCAAACACATCTTTCAAGGCGTAAACTTCCTCTTTGGTGTTGATACCAGCCCAGACAGACGAGGCCATGATAGACATCGGGAACCTTGCACCTTCCTCATTGCACCAATCCACCAAGGTGATCGGATAGTTTGGAACGTAGTTGTTTTGTTTCATAGTTCGCAAGACTTGCAACCCGGAAAGAACACCAAAGATTCCATCATATCTGCCACCAGTTGGTTGAGTATCGAGATGAGAACCGATTCCTGTTGCTGGTGCACTGTTATTTTTACCAGGATAGGTAGCAAAGATATTTCCAACTTCATCGATCTTGACAGTGCAACCCAAAGATTTCACTTCTTTGATAAACCACTCTTTCACACCTTTATCAAAATCGGACAAGGCCAATCTTGTGACACCAGTATCCTCAGGCTTTGGTCCCCACCTGTGCGCAGCACCAAACATCTCTGCAGTTTTATGAATTGTTTCCACCAGTTGGTGAGGATTGGATTTTAGACTTTTGCTGAAAACCGGGTTTTGGGCCGGCTTCCTTTTCACCGCCTCACCTGATAGCCTAAAGCAGGAGGTAGAAAAAGGCCGAATTGACCGAAGGAGTGTGACTCTGGACGATGATCTTATTAGTGAAAGCATAGTGGAATTTCGTGGAGATTGATACCACTTAAAGCTGAAGTGCAGTCGAAAAACTACATTTTTAGCCATTTACAATTATATTTCGGGTCTCTTTTATACTCAGCAGATTTCAGATCACAAATACCGCCAAAATAACTGGCCGATCTATGCTTGATCTACAGACATGACAGGTGGGTAGATAAGGCAAATGTCGGCAAAGGTTTGCCGATGAAAAATGCTCGATGAAGAAAGCTCGGATAGATAGCGATCGGTGTCGAAAGAGGAAACATCGGCGAAGAAGAAAAGGAGCGCATGCGTCCACTACATCTGTACACCCCGTACCTAGCACATCCGTACACTAGTATCCCCTCCAGAAAGTTGGAATTCGCGCACGCAAGTTTTTCAAGGAATGCATAAAATGAGACATAAATGTTTGGAGCGAAAAAGTTCGAGCGTTTCGACCGGGCTGGTTTTTGAAAGGAGGGGGACCAAAGTTAAGATGGGATGAATGAATTTTCTCTTAGCTCTCGTGAGCTGTTCAATTTTCGAAGAAGAATGATATAGGCTGAGTTTGATTTTGATTTTGAATTAGTTTTTGATGTTTTTCGCAAATATATATGCTTTTTCGGTGACTGAACACACTTGGATCGGGGAAAGCGGCAATAGGCAACAGCATAAAAAAAAGTGAGAAGTGCCTGAAAAAGAGAAAGAGAAGATCCTGAAAAGTAAACAAGCAAATAGCAAAAAGTCTAGCTCCTCCAAAAGCGGTCACAAGACCCTTTGGAAAGAACAATCGAAAGTGAAAGCCGAAAAAAAAAAATGAAAAAAGTAACCAATTTTTTTTGTTTGTTTCGCAGCCTACTGTGTGCATATGCAGATAAAGAGAAGCAGAGATAGAAAAAGTTTTAATGTGATACGCCACGGTATTTAAAAGCGGATTCGAGCTGAAACTTATAAAAGTGAGATTTGCGAATCGGGTTAGCGAAGAATTAATTTAGAGATAGTGTTGAGAGTTAAAGGATATTTTGAGATAGCATAAGTAGTTGAGATAGCATAAGCAGTTGAGATAGCATTGAGAATTAATTGAGTAATTACTAGTTGAGTTTACATCTAGTTGAGTTTACATTTGATTAGTTACATCTGATTAGTTACATCTGATTAGTTACATCTGATTAGTTACATCTGATTAGTTACATCTGATTAGTTACACCTGGTTCGGATCTCAGATTTGCGAATCAGCTTGCATTGACTAAGAACCGACTTGTCATCTTGGCACAAGCTTTATCCAGCATTCGTGCAGGAAAGTCGAAGAAAACGATTCTGTGATCACAGATCGGCAGTTGGAAGTTTTGGAAACAGTAGCATCTGGAATGGAGTACGGCGGGAAATTGCAGCCTGCGCGGACGCTGCGGGGCGCGCGGCGGATGGTAAGCCGGCTAGCGCGTGCGCCGAAGGTGGCCGCAGGGCGGCTGGCGCGGTGGGTGCGAGGGATCGACCTCAGGGAGCCGTTCGAATTCTGCGTGTCCAAGCGCATGGAGTGGGCGGGGCTGGTTGCGCTATTGTGCGCGCTGCTGCTGTGCGCGCAGAACGCGGACACGATGTCGCTCATGAACAGCTTCACGAGTCAGGAGCACTGGGCTGTGCAGACGCAGAAGATGCAGAATTTTATTTATATTGACTTGGCGCAGGTGTTCCCGCTTGCGCGGCGCCTTGCGGATAACACGAAGTACGACCAGCGCCTCCCGATCGGCGCATTGTACCAGCAGGTGATCCGCGAGTTGGAGAGCAGCGCAGGTAGCCTAGAAGGGCTGGCGGTTGACTTCCACTGGGCGGACTGGATGAATTTGGGAAATTCCGGGTTGATATTCGAGGCGTACGAGCGCCAGCGCAGGGCGCACACGCAGGAGTCGTTCCAGAAGTTGTGGGAATGCATCCGCAGCGACGATTTCATGCGGCGCAGCCAGAACCCGCTCTTGGCGCAGTTGAAGCACTCGGATGCGTGGATTTACGGGTTCCAGGACCCGCCGGAGCGCATCGACATAATTACCGCAAAGGGATTCTACGAAGTTGCGGTTGCGCAGCGCCGGCGCGTGGGCGAACAGGGGCTCTGGGACCGGTACTACGGGGTGCGGCATGCGAAGTGGACGCGGCGCAGCGGCACGACGATCGACTTGAAGCGGCTCGCTCGGACGATCGACGCGACGGCGGCCCGGTACGTGGACCCCGTGTCCTGGGACGACCCGGTGCCCGAGGAGGTGTATGTGCCCGACGAGGACATGCGGTGGGACTTGGACGCGGAGGTGAAGAAGTTGCAGGCCAAGCAGGACAAGACGAAGCAGGAAAAAGTGCATTTGCAGAGGCTTAGGCAGTGCCAGGAGGCAGGAGGTGAGGCAATGTTCTTCTTCCCGATCAACTACCTGGAGAACGACCGGTCGCGGTCAGGCGACCACACGAACTTCCCGTTCTTCCAGTCGGTGGTGGACGTGGCACGCCGCCGGGCCGAAATTCACCACATGATGCGGTCTTATGCGAAGTTCATGCGGCAGGCCGGGTACCAGTACTGGGTGTTCTCTGGAAATGCGATCTCGTGGTACTTCAACGGCAACAACATGCCGTGGGACGACGATATCGACGTGCGGATGAGCGCGAAGGAGATGGACCGCATGACCATCACACACAATGCAACACTTGTGCTCGAGGACCCGGAGGAGGGAGACGGCATGTACTACTTCTACGTTTCGCCGTGGTTCGGCAAGGAGACCCGGCTCGGCAACCACATCGACGCGCGGTTCATCGACGTGCGCCGCGGCTTGTACATCGACATCACGTGTCTCTACGAGGCCAGCATGAAGTCCACCGAGGACATTTTGAAGCAGGAGCACTTGTTCGACTTCTGGGGCGTCGAACCGGACCGCCGCCAGGACTACTTGCAGCAGCACACCGTGTTGTGCGACAAGAACAACAACTGGTTCTGGGAGGACCACTTCCGCGACCAGTTCCGCACGCTGTTCGAGGGAACCATGGTCCACATGCCCTACCACTATGCCGAGGTCTTGAAGTACAGCTACGGCGAGGATGTGCTCCGTAATCCGGACTTCAACGGCTTCCGCTTCTTCCCCGAGGTCGGCCTCTGGTTCTCCGGCCAACGCTGCGACTTCGACCAGTACCAGAAGCTCTTGGACCGCGGCCGCGCCTTTGATGATAACGGCATGCTCACTCTCGAGGGTGCATGCGGTGATCCGGACCTCCTGGACCAGTGGAGACGTATCCACCCGTCCATTGCACTCCACCGGGCCGAGTTGGTGCTCCTCAAGCAGGCCGACCGCAACCACTTCAAGTACTCTGCCCACGACATGCCGCTGTACTGGCACGACGAGTTTTCCGACATGCTAGACTTCTACGAGAGCAATGGCAACGCCAATATTTAGGTGTGTGTGTGGGGACAGGGAGTAATACAGTAATAGTATCGAAATGGGCTGTAAATGGTGAGTGAGAGTGGAGTGATGCATGGCAATGCGGGAGGTAGAGAAGCTGAGGTAGAATAATATAAAACAATACAATAATAGTATATGAAATGGACTATAATCGATGAGTCGATGAAGTAAAGTAATATAAAGCAATACAATAAATGTGAAATAGACTGTAATTAGTGAGTCGATGGAGTAGAAAAGGCAATGCGGGAGGTGGAGAAAGCGAAGTAGAGTAATATAAAGCAATACAGCAATAGTATATGAAATATAATGCAATTAGTAAGTCGATGAGGTAGAAAAGGGTATGGAGCAATGTAAATCAATGCAGGAAGCAGAACAACGGAAGTAGAACAATATAAAGTTGTACAATGACAATATATGAAATATACTTTAATTGGCGAGTTGATGGTGTATAGGAAGGTATGGAGTGATGTATGGCAATATAGTAATAGTATATGAAATAGACTCTAATTGGCAAGTCAGAGGTGTAGAAAAGGTGAGTATAGTAATGATATGAGCCAATCGAATGGAAGTGGGTGTGAAAGATGTAGAGTAGAGCAATGCAGGAAGCAGAGAAAGGAAGTAGAATAATGATATAAAGCTAATAGTATGGAGGTTGAATAAGCGAAGAGAATTGTAAAGCAATGCAGGAAGTTGAGAATGTAGAACGATATGAAGAGGAGCAATGATGTAAACCAATGAATTGGAAGCATCTGGAGTAGACCGTAATTGATAGGTCAATGGAAGTAGATAAAGAGTTGTTAGGATAATAACCGGTGAAGTGGAGCAAAATAAGTAAGCTAGCAGAGTTTGCAGAGAAAAGTGAATATATCAGTTAATGAAATGACCAAGAGTTGAGCTAAAGCAGAGTAAGAGCCATGAAATGGAACTAAGTACGAATCTCATTCTGGAAGAACACTGGTTCAGATTATGGGTGGTGATGTGTGATGTGAATTGATTTGGTTTTATGTGTGATGCCGACTGCTTTAAGCTTACTAAATTGAGTGCTTTTATTAGAACTCAAGAAGACACAAGCAACCAAAAAATGGAAAACGCACTTGCTCGAATTACTTTGATCCTTATGAGTGAGGCTTTTTTGGCCAATGAGGCATATCAATTATATATAGAATATTATCGACAGATCTATTGCAATGGTGTTTTAATGAACGTGACTTGTGAAGAGTAATAAGGATATGATGGTAAGCCAATGCATGGAAGTAAATATGAAAGTGCTTGAGAAAGTGTGCTGAAGTGTAATGGAAGCTTATGAAGTAGAGAATACCGAATATAGTAAGCCTATAAAAACTATCGTACAAGGAATTAAATGCTGCAGTGGTAACAATGTGGTTGTATAGTAACAGAACTAATGAATAAATAAGAGTACAGATCATTGCGCCGGCATAACTTGCATATATGTGAATGGAGAATAGGATGTCCTATAATAACAATGAATACATGAGGCTGAGAGCAACCTGTATAGTAATGCATTTGTAACAAAGTACAGAGAATCAACATTTGATAAGGAAATACGGTGCTTATGTGCCTAAAGTCTGCAACCCAGAAAAGCAAGTGGCTGCCAATAGTAAACCTAAACATTTCCTCAATATTTATGATACAAACATCAAGAAAGGTACGCATTCTAAAGAAATACGAGGAATATTAAGAAGCAAGAGAAGTAAATTTACAGTAACAGCTATAATATTCCAGAGTAATATAGTATTCAAGGCTAATATAGTTGATAATGCTGGTTAGGTTCTTTTCTTACCTACAATAACTAACTTTGGGGATTTCCTGACAAATAATCGTCTGGTATAAATTTCATTTGGTTTGTTGAAATATCCATCTCTTGGAATCGTGCAGCCAAATTCGTTCGCTTTGTGGTTAAATATCTGTTCATAATATTGTGTTTAATGAATGTGTGCTGGTAGGTAGGTAGTATGGCCGAAAAATATGTTTACTATTTACAGATCTGCAAACATGAAATTATGAGCCACATAACTGCAACCGGGATGCAGTGAATACAGACATATGAAAGTAATAAGGAAAAGAATGCTAGGGGAAACGTAGTGACTAGCGAAAGAGAAGCAAGAGAAGGAAATATGAGGTGTTGAAGTAAGGAGGATAAAGAGTAGCAGATGGAAAGTAGCAGGAGAAAGGATAAGTAGAGAAAGAGTGAGTAGAATAAGCAGAAAAGAGTGAATAGAATAAGCAGAGAAGAGTAAGTACAATCAGCAAAAAGAAAGAATATATTTGAAGAGTATAATGCTAGCAAGAGTGATCTACAGGCAGGTATTATTAAGAATCTGTATTCAGTAATTAAAGCTCACTAAATATACAACAATCACCTCAGCTAGAAACAGAAGCAGACGGCCAAGACGGCAAAAATGGCAATGTAACTGGCAGCAACAAAGGTGGACAGCAAGAACACAAAGTAGGCCGAATCGTACTTGTCGAACCACTGATACAACTGCTGGGATGCCTTCTGGACGAAAAGCAAGCCTCCCTTGGTATGGAAGACCCCAAAGCCTTTAAAGAAACGAGACCAGAAGGCCAAGTCACACAAGGCGAGAGAAATGACGGCGTAGATGAGGAATGAGGGGGCCGGGATCCGGGAGAGAAGCGTTCTGGAGGAAAAGTAGTAAGGCACGGCAAAGCAGAACAGTGCGAAGAGTGCGTGAAGTGCAAATCGGTGCAAGCTGTACTGGGTGGAGTATGCAGCACCAAAGAAGAGCTCGCTGGCCGGGTACCATAGGGGGGCGAGGCAGAGAGCGTGCTGGCACAAAACGGCAAGGAATGCGCGGATGCGGGGGAGGGGAGCACCGGGTGATTTTCTGAGGAGGGAAGAGGGGGGAGATGGAGATGAAGATGAAGGAGATGGGGATGAAGATGAAGATAAAGGAGATGAAGGAGATGATGGTGATGCAATGGTAATAGAGGCTGTGTTGGATGTCGAAATATCAGCACCAAACAAATCCTCCTCATGCTTCTTTTCGTCCATTCTACCTCCACCCACGCACCTCAGGTACAGAACCTTGCCCAACAGTGCACCCGGGGACACGACAAGCATGCAGAGCCCGACGAGGAAAAACAGGAGCTGCGAAAAGCGGACGTCCTGGGTGATGAGCTCGAGAACGAAGAATCCGAGGCCCACAGAAAGGCCAAATGCGGCAGAAAGTGCAACCATCTGGGTGCTGGGGGTAAAGGGCAGGCGGAGAGCAAGCCGTCGGGCGAAATTAGCCCGGAGAAAGAGGCACACGAGCCCCATGAGCGGGGCAGCAAGTGCGGCAGACACCACCGGGAAAGCGATGGAGTTGCTGCGGAGTGTGGCGAGCGAAACAAGCCACAAGACCGCGGTGCAACCGGCGAAGAAGCACACGGAGGCCGCGGTGGGGAACCAGGCGAGGCAGCGGGCGAAAAACGTGGTATTGGCCGGTTCAGGCCGCCGCATGGCCGAAAATCGGGCAACCTGCACGTAGACGAGCACCGGGGCGGCCAAAAGCACCAGCAGGCATGTGAGCAGGTAGCGGCGGTAGTAGTAGGCGAGCTGGGGCATCTCCAAGGCCATCCGCGGCGAGAACTGGGCGACTTTTGCATCCTCGTCCGCGTGGAACCGCACAGAGTACATCCACTGCACAGATGTGGGCTGGTTCTCGGACAAAAACACAAAGTCGCGGATGTCGAAGCCCTCGTCCCGCTGGTGGGCCTCGGTCATGCTCAACGGGTGCACGGTTGCCATGACAATCTTGAAACGGTTGTCGGGCATCCGCCGGTAGAAGATGTCGAACCGGTACGCGTTGAAGAGCACCGCCCGGTTGTACCGGTCGACGAATCCGAGCGGCACGTTGTCCGAGAAGAGGAAGCGCGTGTCCTGGTACTTCTCGAGGTCGTCCGTCGAGATTGTGAAGTGCACAGGTTGCGAATCCAGGAAAAACGTGTATCCGTAGCCTTTCCGGATGAGCGTGTCGATAAAACGCGCCTCACCCGGTGAGTATGTCACCGCGTCGAGTGCCTTGATCGGGATCTCCTCGTTGAACTTCACCTGGAACATCGACCGCTTCAATATGGGCGACTGGATCATGAAGTGCGACGCAATGCTGTTTTTGTCCACGAACTCGTTGTTATCGTCCACATCTGCCACCTGGTCCCCGAACTTCAGCCGCGGGTCGTAGTGGTCGAACCACCGGAACGACAGCTCGTTGTCCTGGGCTCCCCCGACTGCTTTCAACGCGCTTCCTAGCATCAAAACGTCGTCTCCCTGCTCGAAACTCGTCTGGCCTTTGTACGTGTCGATTGCGATCTGTCTCGGCAGATCTTCGTGTGTGTCGTTGCTGCTTGTCAGCCGGATGCCTGCCACAACTAATAAATACACCACTGGCAATGCGAGCAGCAACTGCTTGCCTTTGCGGTGGTAGCTTCTGAAGATGGCCATGTTTGTATTTATTTGGTATGTGATGTTATGTGATGTTGTGTGATGTTGTGTGATGTTGTGTGATGTTGTGTGATGTTGTGTGATGTTGTGTGATGTTGTGTTTGTTATGTGATTTGTTATGTGTTTGTTATGTGATTGGTTATATGTTTGTTATGTGATTGGTTATGTGGATTTGTGCTTATTTGGTTATGCTCAGTTCTATTCAGATCACAATCTCTGAATCTATTTCAATTCCTGGTAATATCTCTTGATCTGACTCTTACAGCTATCCTTAGTTAATTGTCTCTTCTCTTCTCTCCGTGTCTATCTCAAAGTATCAACCTAATTACTCCTCAAATACTCTTGCTTACTGAATCATCCAATGAGCTTTATCTGCTCTATTTTTCGCTCTCTTTATCACTTTCACAGGCTCAAACAGCCAAATCAAAAGATGCAAGATATCTATCAACTCTGCAGCCAGAATCCTGTCGTATAATTGGTTGGCCAATACCTGCAAATCAATATGGTTCTCACTAAGCGTAACACTCGATAATGCAAAATCTGAGGCTGTCGAAAATGGATTTCACCGAAGAGAACGAAAATTGGAAAAATCAGGAAAAATAAAAAAAATAAAAAAATAAAATAAAGAGAGTGCAAAAAAAGTACGAAAAGTACAAAAACACAAAAAGTAAAAAGTACAAAAAAATCAGATTAACACATGTACGTGGGAAATAACAAAACAGTAGCTGAGAATAAAAATTAAACACAATGGCTAACTGCGCAAAGAATAAAATAATTCACAATACCTTATTTAGAAATACCAATGTAAAAATGAATAATGGTCGGCAAAAAGTCAACTGTATCTGGCTCAAAGAACAAACAAGGAAACCATAGAATCATAAAGAATAACAACTTTGTGTGCATTGTTCCGGTGGGCAGATTTAATTTAATCATAAAGCGTACATTACACTATGTGCTCTAAATGAACTATTTCAAAGACCCATTACGAAAAGTATAATAAAATACGAGTGACTATGTAAACGCAACCAAACAAAGCACTTCTAGATTATGGATCCACACCAACAAATAAACTTTTCTTTCTATTTTCTTATTCTGAGCGCCACGCATACTTACATGCAAACATCCTGATTGGATCACTGGGACACCGGCGGAGTTATCACAGGGTGCTTGTTGCTGCTTGCGCGCCGGCCGCCTACTCCATCCGCAATTTGCGACTGCTCACGCACGCACCCTGACCTCACTAGCGCACCCTAACCTCCTTAGCGCACCCTGACTAATCTCATCCTCCAATACATTTTAATAGTATGTCGTGTCACAAGACAAAATGAATTATGGCGTCCCTTCCAAGACTCTTTTGTTTTCTGACCCCTTTTGGTCCTCCCTGAACCCTTCCGGAAAAAGGGGAGAAAAAAAACACGCTTAAAAAAATCCGGAGTATTACAAACACATTTAGAAGGAGGGAAAAAGGAACAATCAGATGTTAAGAACAAATTAATGTTTCCTTCTGTATTGTTTTCCTTGTGCCATTTTCAGGGGTCCGCGCATTCTTTTGGCAATCCGGCTTGCTAAACCGGGACATATTTGGGCGAATGCCTTTTTGTTCCCCAGCGATGAATTTATGCGTATTTTATGCAAAATGCTTTCTGGTGTATGGGTGTGGGCAAATAAATACCGTAGGGGGGTATGTTTGGCATTCTTTACATTCTGTCAGGGTATGAGAACGGAAGTTGAGGCACCAATTTAAGGAATAAAGGCCATTTTGGTAATGTGTAAATTAATTGCGGCCATATTTAGTGGGGGTTTAAAGTTATGTTCAGGGAAGTATACCGCTAATGTAGAAATAAATTACCAAGCGAACCAACTCGCTTCTTACGCTGGTAAAGTCGCATCTATCGACGCGCCCATCGACACGACCATGAGTTTGCACCTTCCACCTTCGCGATGTCTCTGATATTTTTAGTTTTTACTCTTGGCCATATTTTTATTTTCATTCACATATTCTACCTTTCACTTTCATCTCCGTGAAACAGCAACACCCATCAGTCGATAAAGTTCATTTGTAAAACTTACAGAAAAGAAAACACAGACAACAAATCTTTTGAACCATTTCAATAAATAGTAAATTGCAAGATGGGAACATACAGAAAGAAACGAAGCAAGTTGCATGTTGGAAAATATCACACAGCTGCAGAACATAGGCATATGCAAGCAAGACAAAGAGCAGCACAACAAAGAGAAGCAATTGCTGCACACGGTCTTGCATCAGGGCAATATTTCCAACGGTACTACGAGAATTTGCAAACGAAGCAGTTTGGACATCCACTTTTCAACTTATCAATTCCAACACCATCAGTGGTGGAAGCACAGTTTCTCAATGATGAGGTTGATATGTATCTCTATCGGGTTAATGCGATGCAGAAGTTCAAGTCTAGTAGTGATATGCTTGAAAACTTGACCGTTAAGGCAATTCCATCATCGAGAATCGTGCCTCCACGCTCTTTTCCGAGAAGCATGATTGAGGAAAAGATATTCGACTCGTCGAAAATTCCAGAAAAGCAGGCCCACGAGTACCTAAAGAAGCGGGTGGCACAAAATGCGCTTGGAGACTTCTTTGTGGGTGATCTTGGGGCAATGCGGGTGCTTGACAGCTCGCTAAAGGAGCAAGTGAAGAAACTGGAGGATGAAAATCAGTCCGATAAGGATGAAAAGATATCCGGAAGATACATATTGGAGACAGAGGTGCAGGACCAGCTTCATAAGCTGTATGCCAAGTACGCTCCGGGCAAGATTCCGGAGTATAAGAGGCTGTACTCGGAGATATTGGACGATTTCCATTCGAAAACAGGGAGAAAGATCAAAATAGGTGTAAAGATGAGGACGCACAGCGTCGAAAGATACAGTGCGACGAGAAAAGGCGTGACGTATGCAGAGTACAAGGCGGTGAAGCAGAAGCTCGTGAAGGAAGTTGAGTTGAGGAAGCAGCAGGAAGAGAAAGAGAGAAGAATAAAGGAGGAGGAGGAGGAACAGAGAGAAAAGAAGAAGAGAGAAGAGGAAGAAAGAAGGAGGGAAAGGCTGAGGAAAGAGCAAGAAGCGAGAGAAAAGGCAAAGGCGGAGGAGGCAGAGAAGCAACTGCATGCGAGAGAAGAAGCAGAGAAGCAATTACATGCAAGAGAAGAGGCAGAAAAGCAATTGCACGCAGGAGAGAAGGCTGTACCGCCTCAAGTGCAGGCTAATGCCACTGGTGTGCAGAATGACGACCAGCCAGATGCACTAAACGACTTGTTTGGCACTGGAAGTGGTTCCGGGTTCGATTTCGGCAATCTCTATACGAGTGGCGAGGAAGACATCGACTTGAATAATGGAAATGGAACCAATGAGTTTGAGGAGTTGAACGATCACATGTTTTTGGGCAATCTGGAATGAGCGATGACTTGGCATGCGATGTGTATAATAGGATTGTGGCATTTGTACTTTTATTTCTCTAAGGTGGACTTTGTTGGGTGGCTATGGGTGTATTTTGGATGTAGGCCGGGTGTTTGCACTTTATGGTATTAAAATATGATAGTAGTCGCATCAGTGTTTGCTGCTTGCTCTAATGTGACACCTTGTGAAATGTCGCTAACT
>ERZ746981.217-NODE-217-length-39080-cov-11.864523_pt1 | contig 39080 bp, 22 predicted proteins | sample MGYA00374948_ERZ746981 | MGnify/ENA primary metagenome ERZ746981 (study PRJEB28757, sample SAMN06711160) | food metagenome | host: microorganism | place: China:Harbin | collected 2017-01-30 | study: EMG produced TPA metagenomics assembly of the Analysis of...
TTTATTTGACTATGTTTTATTTTTTTTTTATTTTACTTCGATACTTATTGGGTTTAAGTTCATGGTTCGTATTTATTGTGACTGGAATATATATATATATATATATTTTTTTTTTTTTGACATTGTAATAACTTTTGAAAAGAGCATTTTTATATTTAATATTTTATTTTTATATAGTACAATGTGAATATTCTTTTAAGCGACACTCACAGACGGAGGAAGAATTCCGTTACAAAGACCTTCGAACAATGTTTTCTTAGGCTCTAGCTTCTCCGGAGGTATATTATTTTGAACAGACAATTTGAATGAACCAGTTCCAATACTCATAGTCTGACCGAGAATAATTCTTTCAGAGACACCTTCAACCTTATCATCTTTTGTGTAGAAGGCAGCATCAAACAAATGATCTGTCGTTTTCTCGAATGAGGCAAGTTGCATCACGGAATCTCTCATTTTGGCAAGTCCAAATCTAGTAATACCAAGAATTTCTCCTTTGTATGTCATAACATCTGCTAGAAGCTGTAGATGACGCGGATCAACAACCATACCATGAGAACGCATAGTATAATCAATTTCGGAAACAATACTTGATCTAGCAGCCTCAATACCCAAAACGTGGAAAATTTCGATGACATGATTAGTCTTAGTCTTAGTTGCAATCACACCATCAGTAGCCATGACATCCTTGAGACCATATCCTTCAACCAACAATTCCTTTTTGCCATCATCACGAACGTTAATAACTGCCTTGGCAACTTCAGGCAAACCCTTGACAACAACTTTAGTCAATTGTCTCTTCAATTGTTGCATTTTGTAAAACAACGAGCTTCTTTCTAGCCGATCCCTTTCATCTGGATCTTTCTTTGCAAGAGCAGCAATCTCCCTAGAAGAAGTTGAACGCGAACTTGGCTTACCATTCTCGAGTCCCATCTCGCTAACTAAAATCTGAATCTTATTCTTTCCAACAATAGAAACGCAGGATCTTGGAATCTTCAATTTAGTCTTGACAATTGCATCCATAATCTGATCAATTGTCAACTCTAATTGAAGCTTTTCAATTGTATCGAGATCAATCTTAACCTGAAGATATGCTTGACTTTCCTTGTAAACATCCTCGATGTAGTACGTAACATCTTCCAAGGTGGTTTTCTCCACCCTTCCTTTGACAACACGAGCTGCTCTTTCATCTTTGTCATTAACCAGAACAGCTTTAATAATAGGAGTCGAAATCAACTTTGAGGCATTGATAATCTCTTTAATACGAGGGACACCCAACGTAACATTCATAGAGGCAACACCGGCAAAGTGAAAAGTCTTCAACGTCATTTGTGTACCTGGTTCACCAATAGAATGTGCACCAACTGCACCAACTGCCGTTCCTGGTTCGACACGAGCCTTAATGTATTTAGTAAGACATAACCCCAAAAATTTCTTAATCATTGGAACAGAAATTTTTTGGAGCTTGTTTATAAGATACATTTCCACAGCCTTATTTGTCACCACTTTGTTCTTTGGCTTAATAAGCATTGGATCGAGTGAATGCCCTTCCCTCATTTTAGCTATAACTCCAACTTTCTTGCGAACAAACTTTTTAATGGATTCATAAAAGTTTCTCTTTGCATCATTCTTGTCCACATACTCAATTTTATTCTCCTCATTCTTTGCAACAATTTTACCCAAGTTATCACGACGGATAAGACTATCTCTCAATGGATTGAGAGTATTATTAACAATATTCGTTACCTCATATGGGTACAATGCCTTGTCGCTATGATTAAGCGTGACGAAGAAACAGTGTTCCCAAGTTCTTTCAAAATTTACAGGAACCGCATCACCCTCCATTTCCATAGGATCTAAGCCATCTGCACCATATCTGAACTGCACAATACCATCACCAGAGTTACGAACAGTGCCATCGTATTGAGTACTCAAATCCTCCATAGACTTCATCAATCTTCTTGAGGTGTAACCAGTCTCAGCTGTCTTAACAGCAGTATCAACCAATCCTTCCCTTCCGGATATAGCATGAAAGAAAAACTCTGGAGGGTTCAATCCGGAATAAAAGGAATCACTAACAAAACCTTTAGATTGAGGTGTCTTAGAATTCTTTGGAAAGTGTGGTAGAGTCCTATTCTGAAATCCATCAGGAACCCTATGACCGGATATAATTTGTTGACCAACCACAGCCACCATCTGAGAAACATTCAAGGTCGAACCTTTAGAACCACAAGTAGCCATAATCAATGGAGCATTCGAAGGATCCAATTCATTTATACAGAATTCACCAACTTCTTCTCTGACCTTCGATAGCAAACCACCAATTTTTGCCTCCAAGGTTTCTTCCTCATTACAGCCCGGCTGTGTTTCCAATTTTCCACTTTTATACAGTTTAATAAGGTCATCACACTTTTTGTATGCAATTCGAACCATTTCTTGCTTTTTCTGTTTAACAGGCTCACTAGGGATAACATCATTGATACCAATCGAAAATCCCTTTTCTCCCATATACCTAGCCGCGAGCTTAGCCATTCTATTCATCGCCTTTGCAGCCTCATCAGCACCATAGTCTCTAAGAATGGTATAAAATAATGATGTCTTCTTTCCACCTCCAAGAAGAGCTTTATCCATAACACCAGACAAAAGTTGTGAGTTTCTAACAAGGACATAACCGTCGTTTGGAGACATTTCGTTTGGCAATCCATCCTTAGGGGGTATAAATGTTTTCGACTTCGAATCGAAGTTGAGAAGCACCTTACTCTCATGATTAGGCCTGATCAACAGACTATATATTTGCTTACCTGTCCACATATACGCGGGCTTCAGAATAGTTGGAGGAGGAACATCAAATTTTGTTGCACCATCCGACATCATGACACACATTTCTGTGAAAACTGCTCTGTCATAAAAGGAATCCTTGCCTGTGATTAAGAATGATCCTGTAATGAAATCCTGTGTTGCGGCAATAATAGGTTCTCCGGATTTTGGAGTTAATAAATTACTTTTCACACCCATTAATGTAGCTGCCTCAGCACGCGCTTCTTCTGTTTGCGGAACGTGTAGATTCATCTCGTCACCATCAAAATCTGCATTGTAGGGCGCACAAACACATTCATTGAATCTAAAGGTACGCCATTTCTTGACTGTAACGTAATGTGCAAGAATCGATAAACGATGCAAAGAGGGTTGACGATTGAACAACACAATATCTCCTTCCACAAGATGCCTTTCCACAACATCACCAAAACTCAATGTTTTTGCGAGCTTGTTTCTATCACCGTATCGAAGATTACGTTTGACATCTTCGTTTCTGCGGATCAAATAGTTGGCCCCGGGATATAAGTCAGGACCATTACGCACGAGGGTTTGCAACTTATTCTTATTGTAACGAGTGACTCTTTCGGGATACGTAAGGACCTTTGCCACAAGCTCAGGGATACAGACCTGATCCACTCTAAGATTTGGATCTGGCGAAATAACGGTTCTGGCAGAGAAATCAACTCTTTTACCAGAAAGGTTTCCCCTGAAACGACCCTGCTTACCCTTCAAACGCTGACAAAAACCTCTGATAGGCTTTGATGACTTACTACCACCGGTTGAACCCGGCATAAGATTTGGAGAAACAGAGTCAGAGTTGATATACATTGCAACAGCCAACTGTAAGTAATCCCACTGCTCGAACAGAGAGTTCAATGTAATACCTTTTTGTATTCCGGCTCGTATCATAGAAGATGTCCACACGATTTCGGTGAGTTTCACCGTAAGATCATCCTCATTAGATGTGTTGGACTGGCCCATCATAACAGAAGGTCTAATGCAAACTGGTGGTGCCGGTAGGTACCGCCAAATATACATTTCGGGTCTTCCACCTTTGGCTGGATCAATACCAAGCAGCTCACAATCAGTTGGTGTAATTTGCTTGAAAAGATTAAGCACCCTCAAAGGATTTAAATCCTCGTAGCACCGTTTGTAAAATCTCTCTAAATCTGGGTTCTGCCGAAAGTACTTCTGAAAGTCATCATTCCATCTAGTCTTTTCCTCGGCTCCCTTTTTGCCAACCCATCGGAAAGAATCATGAACAATCTTTAATGCCGCAGCTCCACCGCCACCAGCAGCCGCCCTCTTAACGACTCCATTAAGGGCACCACAAACGAGACACCTCCTTTGCTTTTTCGCTTGGTCTAAAACTTTTTTCACTATTTTCATCTTTCTCAGATTATCAATGTCCGGCCTTCTCAACTCAGCAAGATATTTCCTTTTAGAGTTTTCATCTAGTAGCACTGCAGAGCAATTTTTACATATTGTCTGAAGAACTTGTATTGTAGCTTTGAAATATCCAACGTGAAAAACAGGAAGCGCTAACTTAATGTGACCAAAATGTCCGTGACATGTGGCCAAATTTCCATGACATGTAGCACATTCGGCCATACTGGAAGAAATACCCATTCGAGGATCTAGTGCACCATTGCTAACTGGAACTCTCCCCTTGTCCAAGTCAAAAAGATTTCTTGTCGAAACCTCAACTTCAGATTGAGACACAATTTCCTCATTGGAAAGTGCCCCAAATTGAAGCCCAGAGATTCTCTTCGGAACGACATCCACAACAGTTTCTTTCATATTGTATGTCACGCAGAAGTTGATGCTTGAAAATCCAGGGATTTAAAGATTTCAAGGTGATGAAAGAAAGTACTATGCTGACATATCAAATGAGATGGAAGACATTTTCTTCGCCTGATCTCTTCAAATTTTTTTATTCATTTTTATTTTTATTTTATTTTTATTTTTTTTCATTCCTGGACTGCTGGCAATTTTTATTCATCCACTCTTGAACTGATCTCAGAAGAATACTGATCCGTACAAAAAACATCGTACTAAAAAGAACAAAATACAAGGATTCCTATAATTATACTCAATTATAGATAATTTATAAACTTGCATTTCATTTACGCGGCAGAAAATTTGGAATTCATCTCCTCTATAGCCTTTTCAAGAGAATTCTTATCAATTAGGATTAAGCTTAACTTGGGGACAATAGCGTAATCATTAAACACCCGTCTAGCGTCAGGGTTAATGCCCTTATTTGTATATTCATAATACCCATGATGCAAAGCATATTTTTCCAATATTACATCTTCATCATGATAGTAATCCAACTCAGACATTCCGTTAGTACCTTTTTTAGAACGCTTCTTGAGTGCCGGCTCTGAACCATCCTCCTCTCTTTTCAATTCTTTATCGACCTCTGAATCAACTATCTTGTAAACACGCGATGGAATTATAAAGTAATCATATTTATAATCGGCCTTCTCCATTTCTTTTATCAGCATATTGTACATTGGAGGAACCGTTTCCACAGGCATATTAATCATCCTCTCTGAAAATAAGAGGCCTAACAGGTGCTTTGACCCTGGCATGAGAAGTTGATGTAAAACACTGTTGAATTTTCCATCATTTTCAGTTTTCTCAATTAGATAATTACTGAATTTCTTAAGGATTGGATTATTAGGACCATCTGTTAGTCCTGTAACTGTTATTATGGAGAACACATCTCCATTTGGACCATCTGTTTTAACGGCAGACCCCACTTCATTTTTAGATAGAAGAACATCGGTTAATTGTGAAAAGGAAATTAATTCTGAGTCCTGCTGAAATATCTGTCTTATGAAACATTTTGTGCCTTCATGATCGATCTTAGGATTTATATTGAAGAAGTCAAAATCAACATCGATCAATTCAGGTTCTTCATCCTCACAGAGTTCTTCATCTTCACTCGATGACACATCAATGTCCGAAACTTCCTCTTTCAAGATATCCTCTTGAGTTCTTTTAGGCATATCTTTCAGCGCGAGTAAGTACTATTTATTTACTTGTCTGTGAAATGAGTTTATGACAGCGTTATAAAAAGGTAGGGTGAAGAGGAATAGAATATTTCAGATCAGTAGATAAATTTTTTTTCCTGCCTAATCCTCGATTCAATCTAATTCACTTTAATCTCAATTATTCAGGTCCGATTCCAGACATAGATAGGCCTTAAGACGATTCAAACAAAATCAATAATATAAGTGGTAGTGTTTCATGCAGAACTCGGAATGTCATTAGTTTCTGGGTACTCATCTGGTTCTGATGAAGAAAGTGATCGGAACAAGAGGCCGTCAGACGCAAATTTAGATTTTGAACAATCAAAACTTCTGGACAAACCGGCTTCAATGCCAGTTGAAAAGACCGTAACAGGTGACATGCAACATATTAAAATTGATGCGACATCTTTTAAACGCAGAAAACGCTTTTTTGAAGAAAGTAGAATATCAAATGCAGAGTTTAAAAATGACTCAAAGACTATTAAAAAAACACGGAAGGGTAGTGGTGACCCCTACAATTATGCATCTTATTTAGGTCCATGGGCAGGATATGATAACGATGATTCCAGCAGCTCGGAAGAAATAGAGGATTCAAAGGAAAATTTGAAAAACTTCAGTGTTCCAAAAGAAGATGACGCAGAGGACTACCGAAAAGCGGCTGAAACAGAAACAACGGAATTGTTTGAAAAGAAGCAGGTTCCAATTTTACATCCGCCATCACAATCTAAGATAGATTTTAATGGTACACCTGGAGAACAGAAATGCTATGTGCCCAGAAAAGTCCTTTTTACATATCATGCGCACGAAAATGGTGTACAAATGCTGCAATTTCTACCAAAGACTGGACATCTTATACTTTCGAGCGGAAACGACAACAACATTAAAATATGGGAAGTATATGGAAGGCACAAACTTCTACGAGGATATTATGGCCATACAAAGCCGGTAAACTATATAAATTTCAGCCAAGATGGTACTAAGTTCATTAGCTGCTCATACGACAAATATGTGAAGATTTGGGATACAGAGAAAGGGACATGTATTAATAAATTGAAACTAAGATCATATCCAACAGTGGCCAAGTTCAATCCTAAGAAGAACAATGAATTTTTAATTGGAAATGCTAAAGCAAATATTGAACACTATGATTTAAATTCAAACGATATTGTACAATCATACGAAAGTCATCGGGGGGCTATCAACGATATGATATTTATCAATGACGGTACAAATCTTGTAACGAGCTCTGCTGACAAAACGATAAAGATATGGAATTTAGGAGTTAATATGCCAATAAAAGAAATTAAGGGTACCAAACAACAATCAATGCCATCTTTGCAAATGCACCCTAGCGGGAAGTATTTTTGTGCGCAATCCATGGACAACACAATCGTTACTTTTACCACTAAGAAAAATGATAAATTCAGAAGAATAAGGAAAAAAACTTTTGCGGGTCACCATTCAGCTGGATACGCTATTGACATTCAATTCACACCAGATGGGAGAAGTTTGGCAAGTGGTGATGCGTTTGGCTTTACATATTTCTGGGACTGGAAAACCACAAAGCTTATCAAGAAAATTAAAACAGACGATCAACCTATAACCAAGATTGACACACACCCGTTGGAATCAAGTATGATGGCAATGGCTGGCTCAACGGGTAAAATATTTTTATACGACTAAAGAGAGTATGTATAATTTTTATTTGTATTAAACTTGGACACAAATGTAGGAAGAGTGCGGTGAAAAAAGAGCATATAACAAATGTCGTAATTGAACTCATGCGTAGAATGAGACGGACTTACTCTTTCTGGATTCCACCTCACTGATGCCTTCCACAAAGTCCTCGTGCTTCACACTTGACTGTCCATTTCTAAGAGCTATCATTCCAGCCTCGACTGTAACGGCCTTCAATTGCGCACCATTAAATCCATCAGTTGATCTGGCCAACTCCTGCCAATTCACTCCCTCGTCAACCGACATCTTTCGGGCATGAATCTGAAGAATCTGTGCCCTAGCATCCTCGGAAGGTAATGGAAACTCAATTTTTCTATCTAGACGTCCCGAACGTAATAATGCGGGATCCAGTACATCCACTCTGTTTGTGGCAGCAAGAACTTTCACACGATCATCCGATCCAAATCCATCCAATTGGTTCAAAAGTTCCAACATAGTTCTCTGAACTTCTCTGTCACCACTTTTATCCGAATCAAATCTTTTTGTACCTATTGCATCAAGCTCATCAATAAAGATAATAGTTGGTGCTTTCTCTTTAGCCAACTCAAACGCATCCCGAACCAGTTTAGCACCATCACCAATAAACATCTGGACCAACTGAGGAGCGGCTAACTTCAAGAAGGTAGCGTTTGTTTGGGCAGCACAGGCACGAGCAAGCAAAGTCTTACCTGTACCAGGAGGACCATACATAAGTGCACCCTTCGGGGGTTTGATACCCAACTTTTTGAATTTTCCAGCCTGTTGCATTGGAAGCACGACAGCCTCCACTAGTTCCTCTATTTGCTTATCCAAGCCACCAATATCTGCATAAGTTTCCGTTGGCTTTTCATCCACTTCCATTGCCTTCACTCTGGAGTCATACTCGGCGGGAAGTTTGTCCAAAATCAAATATGAATCCTTATTCACACCAATCAAATCCCCTGGTTGCAACTTTTCTGGTTCCACAAGCCCTACCATCGGTAGGAACACTGTTTGTCTTGTGGATGTTTTAATAACTGCTGACTTACCAGATCTGGTAGACTCAATGTCCACATTGGCACCTTCATTCAATGCATTTTCTTCAGGATCCATGTCTAACAACTCAACAACATTACCAACTAGATAAGGGAGCTGCTTGTTATTTTTGATCTTCTCTTTATTATCCTTAACTTTTTCCTCCATAACCGACTTCTCATGTTGAAGCCTTAATAGTTCTGACCTATAAATCTTGATCTCGTTGTCTAAAAGCCTCGTTCTGTTAATGATATCAGAAGTTGATGAATTTAAGATTTCATCATCAATTTCAATGTCATCTTCTGGTTTATTCTTTTCCAATTCTTCGAGGGTAGGCATATTGTAAATTTGCTTTAATATGTACTTCTATAAACTAGATGACACAAAAGGAATAGAATATTAGTCTCTTTCAATATACTTTTCAAGAATTATTCTTCGTAAATATCCAGCTATCTTACTTTGAATGTACTAAGTAAGCTATAACAAACCTCCAACAGAATCAATCTGCTATTCACTTTGTTGTTGAATTATACAATAAAGGCGATTAATAAAAAGTGACAACGAATTTCAAGCGTATTCCTTCCATTCATTTTTTTTTTACTTTTCTCCCTACCGGCAGCTAAGATATTTTTTTCTCATCCTATTTTTTTGATCATAAACCCATTTTGCCCACATTAAACATCCAGACACAACAAGTCCTCGAAGGAAACAGAACGTACAGACTACACACCATGTACCCGTAACAGGACCATGGCCTACGAAAACTAATTAAAGTAGTTAAAAATAAGATCTTGTGATATTTTTGATTTGAACACCTTTTATAGAAAAGCCGAATATTACACCATATTACAGTGACGAAAAGCTCACTGTTGATCATTCCTTTGTAGCTCAGCTCTATCGTAAATATATTGGAGTTAGTATGATTTCACAAATGATATATCATAAAGAGGCCTAAACAATGATTTAATATACTTACGCTAGTTTCTGCGTGAAATTATCATTATCATCGTCGTGATCTTCCCAACTATCATCCCAAAGATGTCCGTGCTGCGTTGATCCCACCGCTTTATCATCTGTCCAGTCTAATTAGTTGACAGTTAGTATGACATTAAACATTCTTAATAATTATCGCAAAAAAGCTACTTACCATCTTCTGGGAAGTCTTCGAATTCATCATCCTCTTCCAAAGTCTTGATGACCTTCGCTTTTTCTTCGGAAACCTCCGAAGGCTTTTCCTGCTCAGTACTTGCTACCATGTTCCCTCAGTATCTAGAATTAACCTAATATTTTCAGAGAAGGCAAACTTTACATGTACGGTTCTCGTCTCTCCATCTGATATATAAAGAAATAAAGGTTCGCAAGTTGGATTCTGCGAGGGAAAGAAATATATACCTCTCACACATTGAGAAGAGGGGGGCAAAAAAAAAGAAGAATATATTGAAACATGGACGCGTCAATCGACTACAAAATATGAATCGGTTTGGATAGGGAAAGCAAGAATATGGTAAGATAGATAATACAAGTAGGCTCCAGCATGCAATCTTTTTTGTGCTTGCTGAAGTATCCAAGCTAATAAGGCATATGAGAAGAATAATTTAGGGTTAGTCCTTTTGTCGATACATTGATACTGGCTTCTACTATTGAATATATTTTAGGAATGAACTCAATTTATGGTTGATTTAGATTATTCTTTCTTTCGATGGATGAGAAATTTGTGAAGGCAAGATTTCTTCCGGAAGCAACTACTTTAAACCAAAGAAGAAGGGATAAAACGTTATTGATCGAGGATACACCACCCAAAATATCCTTGGCTCTTTCAAAGGCATACCCAGCTATTCTACTTTTGAATAGATTACTATCTATTATTTCGTGGACGGACGAGGATCCTTACTACACCATATGCCTTATCACATTTTGTGGGATAATAATCATATACTGGGAATTTTTCAGTCACTTTGTTCTTTCTATAATTCTTTGCTTCGTGGCATGCTCGTTAGTATGGCTTACCAAGACATCTGTGCAATCACTGGGTGAGACATCCGAGTCTCCAACTTTGGAAGAAATCATCGATTCTTTGCGGAATCTCAATACAAGAATATCATTTCTAAGCAGCGGTCTACGTTTATCAAAAAGTCAAATATTCAGACTTGAAGTACTAGGTATTCTTTTGATACCACTTCAATGCTTTCTTGTCAGACGTATTCTTGGGATACGTCATTTTGCACTTTTGATTATGCTTTTTTCACTCACATTTTACTCCACGTGGGCCGTAACTTTTAGAAAGCTTATATGGAGAAACGTGGCAGTTCAGAAGATTGTCAATTTGGTAATGGGACCATCAATTACAACAGCAACAGCGAAAACTATCCCCTCAGCATCTAAAATTGACATATCAAAAGGCTCTAATATAGTGACATTTGAAATTTATGAGCATCAACGTCGTTGGGTAGGAATTGGATGGTCGAACAGACTTCTGCCTTTTGAAAGAACACACTTGACGAATGAATATCTAGAAGAATGTTGCTTATCTCTAAACAATTTCACTTTCCCAAAACTTACAAAACAACAGAAATTACAAGGCTGCAGATGGAAGTGGATGGAGGAGAAGTGGAAAATAGACGAGGAGTACTGTAAGCATCATGATTCTGAAGGATGGGTTTACTACGACAATAAATGGGAGAATGGTGTATATAGAGATACTGTGAGTAGCTTTACTCGTACAAGAAAATTGTACAGGAGGGCGCTCGTTGTGCACAAATCTTAGTTTCTGATTTAATAATCTCGAAAATGAGAAGCATGTAATGATTAAACGTAGATCAGTATAGTACTTTGACAAGTTTAATTTATTCGTTTTTTTTTACCTATTTATTTAATTTTTTTTTCTATGGAGGAATCCCCAAAAAATTTTGTCTCTTGCTAACCTGTGAACAACATATTCACGTTCATTTGCAAGATACCTATATGCTGAATTGTTATTCGTATTTTTGTTGTTTGAGAAATTAAAATAACATCAAGAGAAGTAAGTTGACGTTTAGATCGATTTGCCGTTATTTCTGAACACACCACAACTTCAGATACACACAGATACTATATAATTATCTTTTTTCATTAGTTAGAAGGAGAAAAAGAAGTGCCTAGAGTAAGAGCGTTTGATTGACAGTGACGATCAATCTGTTAAGTAATTCAGCCTTCAAGCAAAAATTTATTCTTTATTTTTGTGCTACCTTTGCAAAAAAGAAGTCGGATATACGATCAACGCTTGAGCCGGAGGTGATACATTGAGGGAAAAAGCTTACTTAAAATGGGTGCTTCTCAAGATACAACTTCCGAGACACCGAAGAAACCGGAAACACTTTCGTCCGAGTACTCGATTGAAAAAATACGAGAGGCACTTATAGAGAAAAGAAAACACAATTGCGCAAATATTATCAATGAACGAAAAAGGAGACTTTGTGAACTTTACACAGTAGCAAAGGTACCTTTGGTTGCAATTTCTAGTGAGCATGTTTTACAAAGCGAAGGAGAATTGAAACGATTTTTGGAGAAGAATGATTTACAAAAAGGGGTTGAGTTTACAATTACAGCACTTAGAAGGGAGCATGCAGAACCTCCAAGAAAGAAAATGAAGAAGTTAAAGAAAGATTCACACGCTAAAACGCCGAACCCCAATTTGTTAAACGGCCAAGATAACACGAACACAACACACATTGATAAGGCATTAGATAAAAAGGTATTTGAAAAAGAGGATACAACAAAAATTGATGTTCAGACAATTAAGAATCAAAAGAAAGAGGAAGCGGTTAAAGATATGAAAGTCAGTTTACAAAAAAGGATTGAGCTTTTGAGAAAGAACAAGAAAAAAACGGTTGGTGAGGAAAATACGGAGCATGGCCCAACACTTCTCGATCAAATTCAGAGATTTAAGAAGAATCCAACTCTCGCGAACACAGACCTTCACAGTAATCGTGATCTCGACTGGCAGCAAATAAAGTTGGATGATCTTTTGCTCACGTTGATGCCAGCTCGTAAGCCCCACAAAGTTGCAGCTGCCAGATCTCTCACCGAGCTATATTATCATGAACAGACTTTACAATTACCGAAACTCCTCTTACGGGCCCATAAAGTTCTTACATCCAAATCTTTTGAAACTTCATTAGTTGAAGGTAAGGTTGCTGTTTTGTTTTCCAGAATTGAGGAATTGAAAAAGCGTGATCGGTGGTCTTTAAGGCAGCCACGAAAACATGCGGACCCATTTTTACATAATGGTGGCATGACATTTTGGGACAGTTTACTGAGTGAAGCTCAATGGGTTGCTACTGATATGAAGCAGAGTCGCAGATATAGGGCAGCAAAGTGTTGTGAAATTTCCGGGGAGGTTGATGAGTATTGGAAAATGCAGAACAAGAGTAAAACAATTGCTGGAAATAAAATTGACAAGCACCAATCATCCGGTTCTAAGTTTGTACAGGATGACAATATAAAGTCATCGGATAAAAAGGTTATGAAGGAAGATTCTTCTTTAGGAAATCACATCGATATAGCAAAGTCAGAAGATAAAGATGCCGTTTCTGGCAATAGGAGTAGTGATGACAATAAACGCACGATAATGAAGAACATGGCATCAACCATATCCAAACAAGCCGCCTGCATCGACCCCCTAAAAACGGTTATCCATCCATCAAAGATAGAAATACCTGTAAAACTATTTCAGAATCCTGCAAAACTTAGTCTTGAAATAATTGTGAAGGATCTTCCTACTGCGGGCCGCGTTATTCTAGACAAGTTACCTGTTTATAAGCCATTTCCATCAGGCGAGCAAAAAGACCACGAGCAAAGGGTTGATCATGCAATTGACCGTAACTTATTTGGCCACGTCAGCAAATTGTTACCTCCTCCGTCAGGGAATGACGAAATTTGCTGGGAGAAAATTGTCTTCCGTAAGCAGAGTGACCAACATATTAACCTGAAAAATGGCAAGAATAACACAAACCGTCCTTTATTTGGAAGATTTTCACATTATAATGTTCTGCGCCCTCCAAGGCCACCATCTGTTGCTGATATTCAGCTGAGAATTCCTACCATTTGGCTTCCTCAGGATGATCGTCTTCTCGTGAGATATGTCACACAGTTTAGCTTTAACTGGGACATAATTGCCGCACATCTTGCCCCCCGTCCGACTGCATGCAGATACTTTTCGAATATTGAGAGAAGGACCCCCTGGCAGTGTTTTGAACGCTATATACAGTTGAACAATCGTTTTAGATTTTCTGATATGCGGGGAAAATATACAATAGAGGCTCGAAAATGGCTCCAGGCTGCTCACAGGGTGCAAGCCACAACTCGGCGGCGTATATCACCTTTGGGTGTAGGCCAGGATTCGATTCAGCGTGGACATCGTAGGCTTAGATGGGCATCAATGCTAGAAGCCTTTAGAAAGCTTATGAGGCGTCGGGAGGCCGCAGCAAATGTTGCCAAGGCCAGTAATGCACGTAACGCAAAGCTATCTACAGAAAACTCAAGTTTAAAAAAGTCTGAAAGTGGCAGTGCAGATGCTGCCGCAAGCGATTCAAACGGTAATGAAAAGTCACGCAGTGACACTCCAACACCTGAACAACTTTCCAAGCTGAAGTCCGAGAGAGACAGAGCAATTAAAAGGGCATACCTTGCAGCAAATACCGGAAGAGGCCATCATAAAGACAACAACAGCAACAGCGATGCGAGGTGCGGCCAATCCCAACTTCATATGCAGGTCCAAGTTCAAAATCAAAGGTTAATGCAGATGCAGCTGCGGCTCCGTAGGCAAGAGCAAATTAGACGACTTCAAAAAATTCGCCAAATTCAACATGCAAGACGTGCTCAAAGGCAGCAGCAACAGCAGCAGCAGTTACGGAGGCAGCAATGGCAGATGCAGATGCAACAACAACAACAAAATCACGGTAAAATTTCAAATAACCAAGAATTGGCGACTATGTCATCGCCAACATCAAGATCGCTTTCCTCTACTTTGTCTCAATCTCCAAGCAGAAGGTCACCTACACCAACCCCAGAACAAATTCTTGCTGCAGGAAGAGATCATACACATTCGTTATCTTCCTCGGACCTCACATCACCGGCTTCAACTTCACCTTCTCATCAACGCGGATTTTCGGCTGCACAGGTTGCGGCGGTAGTGAACCAGATTCAAGTACGTAATCCCGGTATTTCAAGATCTCAAGCGACAAGACTGGCCGTTTTGTATATGAGTAATTATCAGAAACGGCACAGGCGCCTGAGACAGGGAAGACTTTTGCGTCAACAGCAAGCACAGCAAGAAACAATGCCACAGTTGCAATCTCAAATGCAGAATTCATCTCCAGCTGCTGTGAGTCCTGCACTATCACCACAGGCCTCCAGTTTGTCACCAAAAATTATGAACTCTGCTCGGTTAAATTCGGTTGAACAACATCAACAGATTCATGTCCATAAGCATACCCCTTCACCAGAGGAAATTCAGGAAGCAATGAGTCAGCATAGGGCATCACGGCAGGAATTAAGCGTTGATCAATCAATGTCAGGTATTGGTACTCCAGTTTTATCATCTCCTCCATCTCTGCACGCATCTTCTGCGTCATCTCCCATTCCTAATACAGGGCAAATTATGGGGCAAGGCACATCGACGACGAATACAAATATGCCTCGGAACATCACAGATAATGATCCAAATCTCAGCCTTGAGGCAATCGAAAATGACATTTTGAATACAGACTTTTCATTGCTTGACGATGATGGTCTTAATCCAAATTGAGTTCAGGTTTGAGCACCTTGTGAAAAAATTTAAATTTATCCCCATTTATCCTTAATATATATATGCATATCCGTGTGTTACATATTATTTATTAATATGAATTACTTGCCGGTATTTGGAAATCTAATGCGATTTATCTCTCTAACAAACAATAGAAGGTATATACTTCAGTAAGTAGTTAAAACTGTACGGACACATCTACACATACAGATTACCTAAGAAATGTAATTGCTGCATCACGTACTATCAAAGCCATATTGTAACCATCCTTCTACACAGAAGTAGAGACCATTCCTGAATCAACCGTGTCCACGCCATCCAATTTGTACGAGCACTTGAACTTCAACTTTAAGCTGTCAAACTGTTGATTCTCACGTTGGGTAATGTGTGCAACTTGAGTGAGACCATCTGTAACTCCAGGCTTCAATTCGGAGCCAGATGCTGGCTGTAGTAAGAGCTGGAAACGCTTAGTGACTGCCAAAGAAAACTGCATATTAGTTATGGATTTTGTGATTGAAAGATTGCTAAAGTGGAAGGTGATATCGACATTGGATCCAAGCTTTGAATTAACAGTAAATGTGATCTTCAAATTAGATGACTCTGAAAATGGTGTTGGCTTACGAATGGCAGTGAATGAACTTCTACCAGAAACACCTAGTGCAACAGAATCGGACACAGGAGCAGGACTCTCACTAGACATCGGGGACACTACGCCAGCAATCGTAGAACCACCTGTCGTAGCATTTGTTGATGGTGTTCCAATAGAAAGATCACCAAGATCTCCCAAAAGATCAGCTAATGGATCAACAGAAGGTTGCTTTGCACCACTAGTACTAGTATCACCAGAGCCGAGCAAATCAAATGCGACGGAGTTCTGCGGGTTGATTGTTGACCCACCGAGAGCACTTCCACTATCAGCAGGAGCAGAATCATCGTCATCATCAAAATCAATTAAGTCGCCAACCGCATCCGAACTACCCGGAACTTTCACCTGTGCTGCATCAGCTGCATGACCACCTGTAAGCAAGTCTGATTTTTTAAGAACAGCATTCAACTTATCATTCAATGCGAGAAGCTTAGCAACGGCATCGTCATCTCCGGACTCTTCGCTGATAATTTTCTGCAATTTGGGTCTTGCAACACGAACTGCCGAAATAAGATCATACAGCGTATCATCCTCAGAATCTATCTTTCCCGCATTGGTGGCATTATCGAGCATTTCGTTTAGCAAATCAGCTTTTCTCCCAACTTTCTCCAATTCCGACTCAACCTTCTTTTTGGTTTGCTCAAGTTCATCATCTTCTTTAAATCCCGACATAATTTTCATCATCTCATTGGCCTTTTTCAAATCTTGAGGACGTCCACGACGGATCAGTTCCTGTAATTTAGCACTTTGAGCAACCCTTTCTTCTTCTCTCAGTTCTTCGACCGATTTTAAATTATCGCTTGGATTTAAAACGGCTGCATCTTCAGACTTCACAGCGGGGAAATCATACCCCTTACTGCGCAACAACCGATACATATCACGGATATATCCCAAGTCCTCCTTGTAACGTGAAGTACGACAAATGGTCTGAACCCACTCAGCAATTTCACCCAAGATCAAACGTTGAATTCTTGTGTATGCTGCAGGGGGTCTTTCAGGGAATCTTTTCACTAACTCATTCAAAAATTCTTTTCTAGAGATCTGAAGGTGAATTGGATATCCACAATTCTTCACTAAGTAGTCTAACAAAGTCAACGCAAGCTCTGCAATTTGAGGATCCCTGGAATTAACCAAACGAACGACCGCAACTGCAGCCTCACGTGGTAAGTTACCCTGCTTTTGATTTATAAGATCGCATATCTCAAGATTAAGAGCAATATTGGGCTCATCCAATGATGGACGACATGCCCTCCGGACACGTCTTAATAACTTTCCACTCACACCTGGAGGAGACATGGATCAGTTAATTTAGTTTAGCTGACTGGTTGTTTAACTTTTCCGTTACCCGGCTATCGTGAATTCAAGAAACACACAGATGTTTTCAAGGCAACTGAGTAAGATCACGATAAAACTTTATTCTGCACAAGATTTCCCATGCAATATGGCGGTTTCGTCTTATCGTCGAGTTCGCATTTTGCTTCAACTTCCCTAAGTATCCTACCTAATTTTTTATTTTTTTTTATTTTTTTCCCACTCCTCATGTTTTTAATTACATTTACTTGGGATTTTTCCCCCAGCCATCTATTTTCCTTTAAACAATAGCCAGCCTCTTCTGGAAACTACTTCCTTTTGCTTGTCAATTAATACCAGCTAACTTGCATTTTTTCACTTTTTTGACTTCCAGTTCTACTAAACTATACACAATGTCTTTTTTTTTATCCACACACAGAAATCCTGATTTAAATCACCTTTTGGCTGGTCGCAAATTCCGAGATTATTGAAATTTATCACGTGACCATAATTGGTCAGTTTTCACGTGATTACGACACAATCACTTGAACTTGATAGGAGGATTAATTTATCTTTAGATTTTATATCTCAATGTTTGTTCAAGATGGAATAAAAGTAGACAAAGTAAGGAAATATATAACGAACAAAAGGCTTGTCATCCAACCTTACGATACCATCCATTTTAATTTATATTAGTGAAATAATCTCGATATTGCATGCAATTTATTAATCAAATATATATTATCTTTGGATCAAAAAAATTGTATTTTGTAGTGTATTGCTGAGTAACAAGTTTGAAATATGTCATTTTGAAACGAGCTTATAATATGAAGCAAGTTCTTTCAATGTATATAAGAACAAATACTAATCGAATTATTTGCAGTGAACGAAAAACAAATTCAAGAAAAAATTCAACTTCTACAATGTATTAACAAAATACGTCTAATCGTGAAGTATCCAGGGGAAAGAAACCTTATCATAGAAAAAAATGATCTGAAATAATCGTCCGGAAAATTGTATGGGGTCATGTTGGGTGAACTGGCTTCAAACTCATTTCGTTTTATTATTATCATTTGATTGCAATTTATTCATTATTCTTCCGGCTATTATTTTTATGATCGGGGAGTGTCGTAGACATATACTGCCGATTGTATACCAACCTAGAATAAAAAATTGGTAGTGTGGGGTGGTGATTGAAAAACAGAAAAAAACACTTATGACCATAATAGAAAAAAAAAAGATTAGGGTTAGTGACCGTTTCAACTTTCGCTAATAAGAAAGAAAAATTAGTTTCCGCCTGATCCGAGAAAAGAGATTCCATTCCCTCCTTGCCTACGTTTTTAAAAGTTTCCCGCTCGTACTCCGCTTTTGAAAAAAATTCCTATACTTCACGAACGGCTGTGCGGCAGGGATCGATCCTTTTTGCTGTTTCCGCTTGGCAACTGTTTGAAGTACGCACGTAAAAATAATATTATATATATTATTAAAATTCTATAAACTTCCTGGTAGCTTGGAAAGGGCCACCAAAGTTTCACGTATTTATTGCATGCGTAACTTCTAACATTAGTATGGCTTTCCATTCTATTATTGAAAAAATCCTATCGGCGCCCGTGGGATCCGACCGAAGTTATTTAAGTTCACAATCGTCCACTAACTCGGATGATAATATAAGTGCCAACTCTGAAGCTGTGGACATATATAATACCAGCTCTTTCAGGACAAATGAGCAATCAACGGAGGATATTTTGATTTATCCGACACTGTCTTCGTCTTTGGTTCATACGTCACGGAAAAATTCTAGTGAGAGTACTGCCCCACCTTCTAAAGAGCAGGAGGGGTCTTCAAAAAAAGCCGAGTCACGTGACATTCAAAGAGTATCATCTAAATTACCTGGGCGTATGCGAACACGTTCAAATGTGCCCTCTAACCATCTTCATGATTACGATGACATACCATACAGCCACAAGAAGATAGTCATAAATAATAGGAAAGTCAAATTAACCATTGCGCTACTAAACAAAACAATTTTTTTGGATGGTAACAAGCAGAAACAGATCCCAATTAGAGGTTGTCTCATCCTAAATGTCAAGAAACCTACGAAGATACATAAGATTGAGCTTCAGCTGCAAGGGGTTTCATCTATTTGTTTTTACTATAAGGGTAGTCCACTAATTCAATCAGAAAAAACACAGGAATTCACTTTTTTAAAAGATGTTCGAGAATGGTACAATTTTAATCCTAATGATGATCAACTGAGAGGGGAACGATGGGATTCTTCTGACACTTTTTCTAAAGGTTCTTATAAATTTCCATTTATGTTTACTACCAATGGAAATGCTCCACAATCTACATACAATTCGTTTGGTTCCGTGACATACAGACTCGAAGCAAAATTATTGACTCCAAAGAAGCATACGCATCATTTAAAAATTGTTTCTGGTAGATTGACCCTTGATTTTGTTCAATGCACTTTGAAGGTTGACGAGTCGGATCTTGGTCATTTACAGAATACCAACTACGTTTCAACGGCAAATTGGAGAAATTTGCTATGCTATTCAGTATCGATCAGCGGTCCAACCAATTTTGCTATAGGAAGTAAGTTGAATGTTACAGTGAGGATTCTTCCCATTATTAGAAGTCGGTATAAAATACATCAGATCCGGATTTTCATGGTTCAAAAGCTGTGTTATGATTCTATCCCAAGCAATAAATCCCATTATGCAGATATAATACAGACAGAAAAACTTCCTCTGCTGCTAGTTAACGTCCGGAATGACCATGGTTCTGGTCACAAAAGTTATTCGGGAAAATTTGAGATTCTTATTGATAGTGAATATTATAACGCTTGTTCTAATGAGAGATTTGTGATATACCCTTCTACGAGTTCAACAGAGAGGCATATGTGCCATTTTAAAGTTCGTCATGAATTTATAGTGGGGATAGTTGTCCAGGAAATTGAGAAAGCTAAGAGCAAGGGAAACGACATTAAGGTTCAAAGCTCAAAGAATAATCTTTCAAGTGACATAAATTTAAAAAAGTCAATGATTAATAGCAAAAACATAGAAAATGAAGAGGACCATTTCATTAGAAGTACCGCTGCTTTAATCGGAGAACCAAAGGCGGATAAGGATAGGTTCAGTCGGGTTGAACTTTTGGTAACCAAAAATCTTCACATATTGAGATCGGAAAGTCGGATTGGGAATGAACCACCTCCATCTTATCTGGATACCAAAAAATTTGCAAAGGTTTCGGAGGGCAGTCACATACATTTGCCCTCCTATGAGGAACACGCAATGGCGTCGCACATACTTCCACCTACGTATGCATAGATCTGGGTAAACACCCAATACAGGATTTGTAAACGATAATTATTTTAAAATCAGTAGAAAAGGGAGTACCTAAAGTAAAATAAGAAATATTTTAAATTCTGTACCATGAATCCAAATAAAAATGAGTCTGTGAACTGCTATTATTCTTATGATCATCTTTACCTGTAACATCATCCACGGATACGTTTGCTGTATCCATCGTTCTATAACTGTCATCTATATTGAATATTTCATCATTTTGAGGCTGATAGATGTCCACACCTTCAATTTTTCCGCCTCCAGCTTCTAACACACTTTGCCAAGTGGCTTTGTAACAATGTGCATTAACCATCTCTAACTTTTCATCGTAGACTAAGACATCACATAAAGACTTTACGTTATCCAGTGTTAATTCGACAGTAGTCACACCAGAGCTAGCTATAAACTGACCAATTCGAGCCAAAGTTGGGAGTTGTCCTCCCATACCAGAAAGCATTGAGGCCGGATAACTGAGTTGCTTGTGTCCACCAACTATAGTTCCCTTGCCTTTGAAACACATAGGAAATGTTTTTGAAGCAACAAATTTCCAAACAATAATCAGAAGTGAGTCTATAAAGTCTGTATCCAACTCTGAGTCTGTAAACCAGGGACCTCCCGTAACTTCTATGGAAGGTGTAAGGTGATACAACATGTATATCTTACGCTGGGGGTGCTTCACCGATTTCACTGCTTTGATATATGATTGCGATTCTAAAGATTTCAAACATCTTAAAACAACATGCTGGTGTAAATTTGTTTTCACCTTTAATGTCTTGGTCCATATTCCTTCTCTTCCAGCTGCTTCAATGTACGAATAAACCATGGCCTCATCGTTAGACATGCCACTGACTTTTTGAGCTTCTTGTTCCGAAATTGGAGCAAAAACAATCCCCTTTTCCTTTGAATCCTTTTTAACAGTCTCCATAATCTTCAACAGGCCATGATTCAACAATTCTTGGGCTAACTTCATTAGCTCTTGTGACGATTTAAACTTCATTATTTTCATGAGCTCCTGCTGTGAATAAGATGCCTGCTTTCCCTCTATCATCTTCTCGTGCATTAACTTTGCCCCGTCTGAAACCGGAGAAGGGCTTCCAGCCATAACTGTTGATGCCATTATGTTTATGACTACCCCGAAACCTAAACTCAGAAGATGAACTGAATTAATCAAGAGAAAAAAAACTAATCAATTGCTTGCATGCGGTTGGGATATAAATATAGTGTAAGCACCATAACATCTGAAGTTCCGCCGACAAATTTTTTTTGCTATTTTCGTAAGTTTTTCATTTTATCTGAACACTTCAGGAAAATATTGTTCATAGGTGGTAATAAACTTTTTATTAGAGATATTAACAATCTGACAGTAGTGTGCATGTACAGGATATTTATGATACAACATACATTAAATGAGTCAGGATCCAATCGACCTCGATGCGTTTCTCCTAGAAAATTCTGATTTTGAGGAAGAATCAAATACCAACGAGGGTTTTGACGGAAGGGACAACAACATAAAGCCAGGAAATGTAGGGGCTCGGGATAAGGGGTCAGCACTATTTAGGAAACGGAAAACAAACTTTGGTAATGCAAAAAGCAAAATTCATAGTGTTTTGCGAAGTAATATCAAGAATTTTGAAATCAAAGATGATGGCTTGAATGAATATGCTCCAGATTCGAACGCAAATCAAAAAAATGAGGAGCGTTCAGGAGAATATATGTCGAGTGTAAATAATGTACACGAATCAAAAAATGTGAAGTCTAATATAGGTGACAGTCATAAGCAAGTAAACATAACAAAAATGGATAAGGAAAGTTCCGTAAAGCATCCGCTGGCTTTTACATCGGAAGGAAAAGGTGGCTACTCTTTGAAAGAATCGATACCAAAGGTACTAGAACCCGCTCTCATCAAGGCGTTGAAAGATAGACGAAATAGATCTGAGATAAATCAATATATAAGAGAACATGATCAAAATGATAATGACAAAACAAACTTTATTTCATTAAAGGCGAACAATTCAGACGATCTAGACAATGGATATCTGGAAGTTGATACAGATGACAGATACAGTGATGGAAGATTAGCATTATCCAAGGATGAAGAGCGGGTTCAAAAATTGCTTAAAAGACGGGAAATAGAAGAAGCGCTCTCGGATGTCCAGGAGGAAATTAGTGAAAACGAAGGTACGAAAGGCAATCATTTCAATGATCTGGGAAATACCGAAGATGCAGATTTTGAAGCAATATATAGAAGCATTGCACCTCAAAATTTACATAAAATTGAGCACTCATCAATGGATATACTAAAAACGAGGTATCCTAAGCCGAAACTAAGAGAAATAAAACCTTTGGATGAAAAGTTGAATTTTATGAAAAAGCGAACGGAACTCAACATGACATTAGTGGAAAAAAATAGACAAGAAAGACAACAGGCAGAATTATTACTTGGTGAAGTGATTACTGAAAAAGACACATTGTTAAAAAGAGTGAGTCAAAGCAAATAGGAATAGACGCTGCCGAAAAAACAATTATGCATTGATTGGCAAGACTTTTAAGCGCGCTATGTAGAATTGCCGGAACAAGTAATTTGACTTTGGCGCTTATTTTGAAAATTTTTTTGTTCCTATTGTTTTCCTGTTGTAAATTGATGACATACTACGCCCAGTTTGCTCAATTACCTGGATTGCGGTTGACTCATTGTATTGAGTATGTTGAAAAATTGTAGAAATACAATTAAACTGTACTATACGCAAATCAACTTTACTATATAAGTAGCGTTCTGTTCGCTCTCTCGTAATGGACATTTGTCATCTAAACATCCTACTTTAGAAAAAATAACTAAATCATTTGATTATCAACTTCAATTGGAAAAAAATCCAACAGCTATACATGATGAGTATTACAAGGACAATAACAAGAAAGTTTTCTACTAAGATGACGGGTGCGCCCGATCCATCTTCCACAGTAAAACATCTAGTGTCAATATCTCATTTGACAACTCCGGAATTTCAGTCGTTGGTTAAAAGAGCTGAGTACCACAAAAAATTAATAAAATCTGGGAAAAGGCCAGCAACATTTCCATTACAAGGAAAAACGATTGCATTGATATTTACTAAAAGATCAACTAGGACAAGAATTTCTACCGAAGGAGCCGCAGCATATTTCGGAGCACATCCAATGTTTCTCGGCAAAGAAGACATTCAGCTAGGCGTTAATGAATGCCTGTATGATACGACTAAAGTTGTTTCCTCAATGACATCTTGTATATTTGCTAGGGTGAATAAGCATTCAGATATACAAGAACTTTGCAAAAACTCATCTGTGCCAGTGGTCAACGCACTATGTGATAAATATCATCCATTGCAGGCAATATGTGATATGCTCACAATAAAGGAAACATTTGGAGGTAATGTCAAAGGGTTGAAAATGGCATGGATTGGCGATGCCAACAACGTTATCAATGATATGTCCATTGCGGCTATGAGAATGGGAATAAATGTTTCAATAGCTACACCAGATGGTATTGAGATGGCCACCAAAATTCAGGACAAGGCCGCAGAGGTTTCAAAAGAAACAGGTGCATCTCTAGAACTTACACACGATCCGAAGGTTGCGGCAGCAAATGCAAATATCTTGGTCACGGACACCTTTGTCTCTATGGGGGAAGAGGCTCAAACAAAGCAGAAGCTTGCACAATTCAACGGATTTCAAATAACACCAAGCTTGGGAAAATTGGCAGCACCTGGATGGAAATTCATGCATTGCTTACCAAGACATAAATTTGAAGTGACAGATGAGGTGTTTTATGGTGATCATTCCATTGTATTTCATGAAGCGGAAAACAGATTGTATGCCGCAATTGCTACGATAGAGGCACTTGTGGTTAATAAGGGGAAATTTATCTTATAAAACGGGTATAAGACAAACATCTCTTACATCGTTGGCTGATTTATTAAAGCAGCGCATATAAAATTGTCTTTTAAATAGAGTACAAATTAGAAGTTTAAAAAAGCAACAAATATGCCATGTACAATACAGTAGGTTTATCTCACTAGAGGCGATACTTTGAAAATATAGAGTGAGGGGGGAAAAATAAAATAGTCAATAAATGTAGAAGAAAAACCGCTCTCGAAATTTTTATTGTTGGTGACTAAAAACATATGAAACGTTGATCATTGTGGTTACATTTTTATGCAATAAACATATATATTTAAAAAATCACCTAGACAGTTAACACATTTCAAAACAAAAATGCCCTCAAAAGAGGACCCTAAAGTATTGGGTAAGGTGGCGGATGTACTTAAATCAGAGGATGATTTAACTCATATTGAAACCATCATTGGAAGTCTTGACAAGGAGAAATCCAGTGTGGACTCTCAAATCAAGCTAGAACAAGAGCGCGGAATGAATGAAATACAAGGCATGATCAATAACATGCAGACAGCAAATAAGCAACTAAAACTTTTGGAAACAAATATTCAAAAACTCAAGGATATTCAGAAGGCATCGACATCTGATAAAAGTGTCAGTGCAGTATTTGACAAAGCTGCTACGACTTTAAAAAACTTTTTGGATATTGAAGAGTTGTACACAGGGTTTAAGACCCTTGCACAGAAGATGGATCTAATCGAGGAGCTCATGACAATTGAGGTCCCAAAAGATGCCGAGTATTATTCCGAAACATCAAGTGGTGATAACTTATTACTAATACATTACGAATTAAACCAACTGAGAGATTTCAGAGATAAGGTTGAAATAATGGCTGAAAAATCAACTCCAGACATACAACATGCAGCGGACAACTCATTTGTAAGATTAGATGATCTAATTTCTAGATTTGATCACATTTTAAGAATGGTGGTGGATGCTTTTGTCGACATAATGAATTGCGAGAATTATGGGCTTATTATTAAATTGATTCAAATCATTCAATTTGAGGAGAAAGAAGACATGAAATTACAGTTACTGGATAGTATTTTTAGCACTACATCCGCTGATAATACAGAATCTTCACAAAAAGTTAATAAATTGCACATGTATGTTAAAAGATCGCATGTACGCTCTTACAGAATGAAATTTGACGAATATTTTGAAAAGGCTATAAAAGATGCTCTTGATAATATATTTGCATCCACGGATAGAGCAGAAATATTACAAGTTCTAGATGATAATTATTATGAAACGTTGGGGCTTTACCACACAATTATCAAACGATGCTTTCCACCAGAATGGAATTATTTCTTACGAATAATTCAATGGAACCAAGAGGGCTTAAGAAAGCTTTTTTTGGATGTCCTAGATGATGACCTAGTTTCAAATAGTACGGTTGTTGAAATGTTAAATTTTGAATATGAAAATCGGAAGAAACTTAAGGAATTGTTTAATCTCTCGAAAACGGATATTAAGAGTTGCAGTATTTTGAATAAGGATAAGATGGATGAACTTTTGGAGTCATGCCTCAAATTTAATAAACAAAAGACCACCGAGTGGATTGACAACTCGCTTACTCCAGCCATAAAATTATTTAAAAGTAGAGATAAGGAGCCACCAGATACTAAAGAGGAGAAATTAGGAATAGAAACAGCACAAACAGTGGTCGAAATTTTAAAATCAAATATTAACGCTTTGGCTGAACTTGGAGATTCCAAGATACTTATCCAATACTTAGAATTTTTTGCTGAAGTTGTTCTGAAACAGTATTATGACAAATGGGATACTGCTTTATCACAGGAGGTGAAGAAATGGACTCTTCCGGCGGAAAATGAAAATGGGGAAATTACAGAGGATATAACTGTTGGATTTATGCCGAGATACATAACAATTTTAGCAAACGATTGTGTTAAACTTGTGGATGCATTGGATGGGCAATTTAAAGAGGTTAAAAAACTTCTACATTCTAATTTTCATGAACAGGTTGAGAAAATAGCAGAAGATGCTTCCGTATATGCAATCGAATTAGGTACGACATGCCTACAGAAACTTAATGGTTTTATCGTGGTAGAATACCAACCTTATTTGGAACAAGTATTTTCAAAAGAATGGTACAAAAGTTCAAGTATGATCGAATATTCCTTGGAAATAGTTGATGAATCATACATGGGACCACTTGAAGAATTCTTACATCCAGAACTCTACATTTCTCTTTTCGAGATTGTTTTTGACCAATACTTACTTTCGTACTTAAGTGCGTTGTTTTATAAACGCAAAATCAAAGAACCGAAATTTTCTGAAAAAATTGAAAGAGATGGTATTTTGATCCAACAAACATTTTCTAAGTTCGACCGGGCAGAGATTGTGCCAGATCAGCTGTATATTCTTGACATTCTCATTAATCTGTCGAGTTGTGAAGAGTCTTCCGAATATGTGGAACAATGGAAGTCAGCCGTGCAGGTATTCAATGATCTTCCATTATCGTTCGTTAAAATAATTCTCAAGAATAAGGGCCTTAGTGACAATAAAACCAGCATCATAGCAGATATGTGTAATGGAGCATCAAAGGAAGTTGCTGCTTCTAATGGAGAAGACCAAGCTTCAACATTCATGGCACGTTTTCATGATATTACAACGGATGAATGATATATGTAATCATGAAAATGATACAAAATAATGTTATTTTAATGTTTTTTACCCCGCAAGAAATTCTGTATGTTTGATGATATATCTCTGTTTAAAACGACGAGATAAATATGACTGTCACCAATAAAAACACGCCACAATCACAATCGACCTTAATAGTAAGAAGGCCATCATTTTTTTCATCCCATGAAGTACTCAATGATGATGATATATTGTTTTTAGAGCTCTCGTGGGCTTCAATTCGATTTATTGTAACAATATATTTAAACTTGGAAGATTTTTTATTCAAAAATGTGACCACATACTTTGCAAGACTTTTGTTATCTATATGTTCGAACTTATATGCAACTTGTATAATTTCCTTAAGTTCACGTGCTGTGATTGGCTATCGAAAGACATACACTTACAACGTTAGTCGATAATGAAGATAAAAATAAAACGCGATTCACAACTTATAGATGCTTACCAAGTTGTCAGAATTCACTTCAGAGAGAATAATAATTGGGTCAGATGTCATGCTTCAAGATGAAACTAAGATATAATATTACCTGGCTTTCGTATTCTAGTATTTAGTAATTTATCATGATTGAAAGAGACCGGAAATAATTTCTCTTGAGTTAGAGCTCCGTAGATTTTTGAAAGTTATTTAGATACTATCATCAAAGAATTGTATATCCTCCGTACACCAGGAAGGGTATCACGTTTCCTTAAAGCTCAAAAAATCCTTCTTTTGGTTGTATAAAAGCTTAAGTGTGCAGGAATACTACAAATACTGCATGGTATGGTTTGAAAGGAGATATAACAAATAGTTAAAAAAAGTTTATTTGGGGATGGGCCGTTATAACAGAATCGAATATTTGGCTATATTTTAGGAGGAAAATAAGAACAAAATTTGGCCATATATAAAACTGCATTAAGCTAAGTAAATACCTGAAGTATGGCCAAATGAAATCTCCCCTATTGTCTGGATACAAATTTATCGAACCAACAGAATAGGATTTATCCATTGTATAATGAATCAAATGATTCCTCAGTGAATAAAGTTACCTCTAACCTTAGGTCTGCACTATTCGATAATATAGCTAACGATGTTATATCTGTCTGTGATCACCTATAAGCTTTCCATACCGAGCTACATCATAACTGCAATAATGATAAATGATGGACAAACATGAATATTCTTCGTATGTCAACGAATTTTTGAAAAATTCTCCCTGAATGAACTATATAATTTAGATACCATCTCTATCTGGAATGCTTTTACATCACTCAGCATAATAAATCTGGCGTTTCATTTTATAGGAGATCAGTCTTACTGATCTAGAATAATATCTTGTTAGTCACATGATAACAACTTCAAAACATACAATACAAATGTTGTTCTATGTTGTTATTAGTTGAACACACATAGAACACAACATTTATAACTTCTTCTTATCAGAAATGAACAGGCTTATTTCATATAGTCTTAATTTCCACGTACTTCTTCCGTTCTAATAGACAATAAAATGGAAATCCCTACAGAAGAAAGAATCATAAAAATTGATTGAACGAGACAAAATAGTACTACCGTGAGGCTGTGCCAAATAAAAATAATAACAAGAAACATATAGTAAATCAATAATCCTCACCGATAATCAATATGATGCCAGTAGCATCATTGCATATATTCTGTATGTAAGTATAATTTATATGTTTGAAGGCTTTTGATAAAATTAAAAAAAAAATCCTATATTCTATCAACTCAGGGTACAAGACAGGATTGTGTCTACCGAATAAAATTTACAATAAAAGTTTGCCGAAGAGAAGGTAGGAAACAGGCACGTGCAGTAGTTTTAATCAGTCTTTATTTTATTCTATTGTTCCATTCTGCGCTTTAATAAAAAGAAATGAATAGAAATGAGGACAAATCAGTGAGAGGCATAAAAAAAAAAAAAAAGAGCAGGAAATCGGTCTTGACTGGTAGAAGAGGTGCTGCTAGGCAATGCTCCTCGCTATTTATTAAGTCCACCAAACCTTTTTTAGAATAATCATTTTGCACTTAGCGGAATAAGAGCAGGTAAACCTTTTATATACTGTTGAATCAAGTTGTGAATGAACCATGTCTTCAGCTCCCCTTTTACAGAAAGCACCAGGTAAAAGAATCGCCTTACCAACAAGGGTGGAACCCAAAGTTTTTTTTGCTAATGAGAGAACCTTTTTGTCATGGCTCAACTTCACAGTTATTTTAGGATCACTTGCTGTGGGCTTGTTGAACTTTGGTGACAGAATTGGACGGATTTCAGCATCACTCTTCAATTTGATTGCCATGGGTACTATGATATATGCGTTGGTAACATATCACTGGAGAGCAAATGCTATTAGAAGAAGAGGATCTGGCCCATACGATGACAGATTTGGTCCTACAATGCTATGCTTTTTCTTGTTGATTGCCGTCATAGTCAACTTTACTTTAAGAATACGGGCTTGAAGTATGTATCTGAAATGCTTCTTTTCATTTTTTCGATGTTAGTCATGCTTCATAGGGATCAGCTCCTCATAAGAGATTACTATTCACCAGATAGCCACGGGACAGAGAAGGTATGCCCACAAGTACATTAAATTTCTTCATAATTTGATATTAAATAATAAAATTGTATACTAAGCTGTCCACGTAAGTGCGTGCGTAAATTGGGTAAACGGCTTTGGAAGATTGTTCGAACATAATGTCTTTATCGTCCGCCAGGAGAACGCCCCGATATTAATTCTAAGCAGTCGATTCGCGTCGATTGGTTACAATATTGCACTTTTAAATATCTCCACGTGATTACTATGTATGATATATTACACCTCGCACCTCCAGAATAATTTTTGTCATCGCATCTCGGGAAAAAAATAATGTAGTACCTATTGCTTAGCATATTAAGGGAACCTGAAATTCTCGGAAATTTGAAAGCGTTATTTGTGACGGTGAAAAATAAAAATTATGAGGGAATAAAAATTTTAGTTGAGACTCTCGAGCAAAAGGAAGGGAAAAAGTTCAAGATAGGTATATTCAAGATTGATTTTACACTCTAAGCCTAAGCAACATTAAGCAAGTATCCACAACTTATATATAAAAACCAGTTGGCAAATTATCGAAGATGGTATGTTAAAGAATAAGTTATGATCGAACCTTTAAGGATGACGTCGGATATCTAATCATCAACCCAAACGTGAATGCTATAATTTATACCTCTATGTCTGCTATCAGAAAAGAAAACCATATGTGGCACATTGCTATGCAGAGAAATACTATTTACAAGAAACACAACGTTGTGGATTATACAATTTCGAATCATTTACTCTGTGAGCTGTTTATTTTCAATTGTTTTAAGTTACGTGAGGAATTTATACACGTTAATTACGCCAAACACCACAGTGCCATAAATCGGAGTTATTACGTTACAGACGAGATTCACGTACGGAGTATAAAAGCTGCATACTATAATGATTTCCTATCTATGGATCGAGAATGTAGAACTAAACGCAATCACAAAGGAACGATTAATTATACGATGGAATGATTCAGCTGGAACAAATTTACTAACATTAATTCATTTGTATAGTCGGACGCTATTACTATCAGGACCAGAAAGGTCATCAGCAACCCATTGTTGAAGAGAAGACAGTTTGTTATCGATGTTATCCATCCATCCAAGGCAAATGTTCCAAAGACTGAGTTGGAGGAGAAGTTGGCTGACTTGTACAAGACGGAGAAAGATTGCATCTCTGTTTTCGGATTCAGAACCCAGTACGGTGGAGGTAAATCAACCGGTTTCGGATTGGTTTACGACAGTGTTGCCGACGCTAAGAAGTTTGAGCCTCATTACAGATTGGTGAGAGCTGGTCTTGCCAACAAGATTGAGAAGCCATCTAGACAACAGAGAAAGCAGAAGAAGAACAGAAACAAGAAGGTCTTCGGTACTCAGAGAAGATATGCTGCTAAGAAGGCTAAGAGAGCTCAGGAGTAAGCTTTTTAATGTAAACTTCTTCATATTTTTACCTTGTGTATCTAATTAATTGTACACATACCTTTGTGTTATAAGAAGTTGTTTTTATGAGGTAGTTTAAAGACATAGAAATTTAAACGAACATGATGACAATACTATCCTAAATTGCTTTTAAAGTATGAAATAAAACACAACAATACTTTATGCGCAACACAAACAACGGAATGAGAGCATGATAGATATAGAAGGATAAAGTAAACTTACAAAAAAGTACTTGCTAAAATTGTATGGGAAAACTTTAGTAACAATCTGAACTTGGACATACCAAAGCTCTGCTGATGCCTAAAATAAAACACGATCGAAATGCAACTAACTGTAGCCCTTAACTCTTTGAAGGGTTTTAACCTCGTTCTCAAGATTCTTCATATCGCTTTGCAAATTTGCAAGGTCATGATTAAGCCTATTCTTTTCCGTATGGATATTTTGCTTCCATTGCTTAAATCTTTGGTCTTCATTTCTTAGCTGTTCGGCGAAGTATCTCTTCAATTTTCTCTCTTCCTCAAGGAATTCAGGATTCTCAGACAACTTGTTATTGGAATTACTTTCCTTGATTGATTTGGAGTCACCGTCTGCTTCACCCTTGATCTTGTGTCCTCTGTAGTTCTCATAGTGGAATTCCTGAGTAGAAAGAATTAAATCAAGCATGTTTGTTCTGAGAAGCAAACTTCTGAGCTTTCTGAAATCACAATGTTGATCATTCTCCACTTCAACGAAACCCCACGGGTATCTTCTACCCTTTATCATCTTACCACCAATCTCGAATTCTTCTTCCGCACCAATCACAGCAAATGGCATCGATTCAATTAACTGTTTTGCGTGCTCAGCAGCTGCCTGATCATCCGCTTCGATTGGTGGAGAATAAATGCGGATATTCTGCGCTTCAATGATTGCTCTTATACGCTTCTTGAATTCAAGCATTTCATTTGGAGTCAAAGTATCAGCCTTTGCAATGACAGGAATAAGGTTTGCTCTTTCCCCAATCCTCTTCATGGCTTCTATATCTAACGGCTTAAGGGTATGGCCCGTCGGTCTTATAAAGTACAGACAAGCATGAACTCTTAAGTCCTTAATCTCATTCCTACTTGGCTGAGATTCCTGTTTCATGTAAGATTCATGCTGCTGATCTATGAATTCAACAATTGGTTGCCATGCATTCTTATTGTTTACGTTGTCTCCAAAACCAGGTGTGTCTACCACGTTCAATCTAATTTTGAAGTTCTTCTCCTCCAATTCGGCCCGCACAATACTGATTTCAACAGTTTTTTTAATAGGTTTGTTGTACCTGTTTCTGTTGTCTTCGTGTGGAACTAATAGCGTCTGAAAAAGCGTGTTGATGAATGTTGTTTTGCCTAGACCTGATTCACCAGCCAAAAGTATTGTGAAAGTGGCACCCTTTTGGGATACAATCTTATACCTAAAATAATATAATTCATACCATTGTTAGTACGCAATAATTGAAAACGCTGAGACATGAATAGAACATGACGCTTGATAAACATTCTTTCCCGATAAATCAGCAAAAGAAACAAGAAGCAGATGCTTACCTTTGATTTGGCAAATTTGCCACTCCAATGGGCTCAATTGCAGGTGCAGCAGCTTTCGACATAATTGATCAGTTACCTTTAAAATGCTAAAAGCTAATAAAGAGAAGAAGCTTGGCTTCAAAGGTAATATTAAAAAGAAGAATAAAACATTTTTCAAAGTTGTACTTTTTTTAGGCTTAGTATTTTTAAGGTGACTTTAATTATGAATATACTATTTTTTCTTTGACTTTCCAAAAATTAGAAGTAATGCATCTTTGATCCAATTATGGCGGGAATGAAAACAACAGCGAAGTTCTTTTGACGCGTCGTCTTACTACAGTACTGTTGGAATTTATCCTAAAAAATACAAAATTTTAGCACGACTGCACTTGAGTATTTCTTTGGACAATAAGCATCTGTACACCAATACAGGTTAGATTAACTACTATTAATAACGTAACATGTGAAAGAATAATCCAAACAGGAAGAATATGCAAAGCAAAGCATGCAAATAACACCCACTGTGCATTGAACAATAGTGAACCTCAACAAAATAAAGACGAAGATATAATCTTTGGGCTGTACTTGCTCCAGATTATGTATTTATATATACATTTAGTCCCGAGTAATGCAATACTTGTATGACTCAAGAGGAAGAACAGCGAGAAGAACAAAAAAAAAAAATAAAATGAAGGAAGGGTCTTATAATGGAACCAGGATAATTAAGATATCTTCGACGGCAGAGAAAAAAAAGTAAAACAATTTCTTTTAAGCAGTTATTCCTTAAGTTGAATGCTTATCCGTAGTGTCTAATATAAATAGGTAAAGGTGCAGAATTATTACAACATGACTAAAGTATTGACACCATATATTCAGGCATTACTGGAGAATCCTCCAACATTGACCCAGACTCAGTTCACTAAAGCTTTGAGATTGATTTTTGATGGGGAAGCGAATGATATTGAAATTTCGTCTTTTCTTACGGCAATAAGACTTAGAAAAATCGATTTTGACTCCGAGTTCATAGCGAATGCAGTACAGACCATCCTTGAATACTCAGATAAAATAGATCTTAGTAAAATTGATCCAGACGGTTACTTTGACATTGTGGGAACAGGAGGAGATTCTCAAAACACCTTCAATGTTTCGACTTCTGCTGCTATTATTGGTGCCGGAATGGGGTTGAACGTTTGCAAGCATGGAGGAAAAGCATCAACATCCAAATCAGGTGCAGGTGATTTAATGTCGAAGCTTGGTGTGAACCTGATGAAAGTGAACGCTGATTCAGTTCCAACAGTGGTCAATGAATCGAATATGTGTTTCCTTTTTGCTCCTGCATTTCATAGGGGAATGGGCAAGGTTGTTAACGTGAGGAAGAATTTGGGAATTCCAACCATTTTTAATATTCTTGGACCATTGCTTAACCCCATTCCATTAAAGGGGAGAATCCTAGGCGTTTACACCAGGGAACTTGGCGAAACATACTGTATGGCTGCAATTAAATCTGATAAGAAGAAGGGAAGAAGACCTGCAAGAACATTTGTTGTTTGGGGTGAGGTTGGCTTAGACGAATTTTCGCCAACGGGAAAAAGTGTCGTTTGGAATTACAACGAGAAAAATGATGAGATTGAGGAGTTTACAGTTTCACCAAAAGACTTTGGACTTCCAGATCACTCTTTAAATCTTGTGAGATCTGGAACGCCTGAGGAGAATGCAGTCAAACTAAGAGAGATTTTGTCTTTAAAAAGCATCAAACCAGGTGATGATGCTTTGGTGGATTATATATTGATGAATTCCTCAGCTCTGGCTGTGATGGGTGGTCTAACTGATAATTGGAAGGAAGGTGTGAATATTGCAATTCAGAGTATTACCAGCGGATCTGCCTTAAGAGCTTTAGACAAATTCGTAGAAAGCGTTGATCGCCTATAACTATGAATTACGTTAGAAAAGTTAATGAAAGATTAGTATTTGTATACTTTGCCTAGGTCCAGTTTGATTTCGTTAGAAATGTAACAAATGTTTTCACTTCCCCATTTTGGATCTTCTTTAGACGCGCCAGGGTTGGTGCGCACCTTTTTTTTTTGTGCGCTTAATTTTGATTCAAAAAAAGTAAACACAAGCTTTAACACGACTCTTGTCCCATGACTTTTACTTGCAAAAGCTTGGTTTATCCTAAGCATTTCGTAACATTTTCAATAACATATATTCATCTTCACAACTTTATCATAATATAACCAGGAATTTTGATTGAAGAATAATTATAAAGAAGGAGGGAGAAATTTATCATTTATTATTAAGTCGAATCGCGTCCGGTCCAATAATGTTTAGTTCACATAAACAGCTTATACGTACTCCAGTGAAAAGCGACGAGAAACCAAAAGCCGCTGAGTTTACGCCCATCGGGACTGGAAATAAAAATATCGGGCTGTTGAATAGAGAAGCTGCTTCAAAGTCTACTCAACAGGATAATTTGGATTCTGATTCAACATTTACAAGTATTGCGAATGATGACGGAACAAGCTCCTCGTTTGCATTTTTAGGTGATGGACCTAATCATTCTGGAATATACCGTGGAACAGATATCTTTTCAGATGGTTCATCAATAGATGAAAATACAAGTTTAGACAATACTTTACACGATGATACTTCTAATTTAACCAGAGCAGAGTTGGTCGGGGATAGAGCTACATTAGTTAAAAAACAGTCTGGTGAACTGCAACGACTACGATCTGATAACTTTAACCTTAGAGTGGAACTTGTGAGTTTGAAGAAAAGTTTACAAGGCCTTCCCCATGATAAGAAGGATTTGATTAGTAGAAATGTAAAGCTTAGCAAAGAGTTAGCTCATTTGGAAGAGGAAATTTCTATAATAAAGCAAGAAAAGAAGCAGGAACCTCATAAAAATGATGGAGAAATTGAGAAGATTCGAAATGCTTATGAATCTAAAGTGAACGAGCTTGAAGATCGATTGTCGGATGCTAAGCGGGATCTGGATGTGATGCAGAAAACTAAGGAAGAGTTTGAAAGTAATAACCAAAATCTAGAGAACAAGGTTTCTGACATGAAATGGCAACTCGAAGATATGAAGGCTCAGTTAGATCACAAATCAGATACATCAATTGATAAGGAGGATAGAATAAGCGAGTTAGAAATAGAGTTAACAAATGCCGAGGAAGAAGCTGATTCTGTGAAAAAAGTCAATCACAAGTTGGAGCATGAACTTAATGAAATGAAGCAGAAATTGAATGATGCTCAAGATGAAATAAAACACCCTTCAACTATTAACCATGAGGATAAGCTAAACGACCAACTAAGAAAGTTATCCCAGGAAAATGATGAATTGAAGCATACTATCGAAAAAGACAGCCGTAAAATAGATACTTTGAGCAAAAAGTTAAAGGATACCGAGGCTGAAACATCTGATGTAAAATTGCGCAATCAAGAGCTTGTACACTCAATAGATGCGCTTAAGCAGCATAAGGAAGAGGTCGCCGATATTCTACGAAATGAAGTGAAAAATGTCTATAGCAAAGCAAATAAAACTGTGGAGGAGAAGGACTCTCTTAGACATAAACTTAATGAAATGCAGAAAGCTCTAGAAAAGGCGCAGGAACATTACAAAGATGATTATGTCAAGGACATTGAGGCAGACAGGCAGGACTTATATGATAACTTAAAAAAGTTGAGTCAGCGATACCAAAGCCTTCAGGACGAGATGGATAATTTAAAGGAAGAACTTATTCAAAAGGACAGCCATATCAAGAAATTAACCTCTCATGAAGATGTAAATGACCATACAGAATTATATTTGGAAAAGGCAAGAGCAGAGTTAGAAAAATTACAACTCAGTCGGGAAAACGAAAAGAAAAAGCACCGTGAAGAACTAGATGCGATCAGCGACCAATATCAGAATAAGGAAACAGATTTATTGAATGCCATTTCCGATCTCAGAGACCAGAAATCAGAGTTAGTCGAGGAATACGAGGGTTTACAAAGAAAATATAATACATTAAAAAACGAACATGTGATTAATCCTGATAATTATGATAAACTTCAGCATGACTTCATGAGGTTATCTGAAGAATATGGTAAACTATCTTCTCAAAACGAGCTGTTGGCCGAAGAATATTCTACGTACAAGGATAATAGCCGAGTGATGGAAAAGCAGCTTCGAAGGGATATTGAGTTCAAATCAGATGAGATAAAAAAGTTACGAGAAGAGCTTTCATCTTCGATTTCTAAGAGCGAGGCAGACAGACTAAGAGATAGCATTAAAATCGCCGAAAAGGAAGCTAAGAGCTTTGCTGAAAAGCGAAACAAGCTCGAAAAAGATAATGATGATTTGAGAGTCAAAATTGAGGATCTTAGAATTTCTAAGAATTCGTTTCAAAGGCGTCTCGAGTTATTGCACTCCAAAAATCTGGAAACAGATTCTGAAATGAATGAACTTGAACGTTTACGTGATCAGATTTCTGAAGTTAGTACTGAGAACAGATCTCTCAAATCGAGTTTAAAAAAGAGTACAGATGAGTTGGAAGAACATAAAGAGAGATTGGAAAGATTAATTCAGGAAAAGAAATCATTAGCCAAGAGTATGAATGAATTAGAATCGAACCAGAAAAGTGCGATGATTAAGAATGAAAAGTTACAGGATGATTTAAAGATGGCTCGCAACCTTCAGAAATCCAGTAAATCTGTCTTGCAAGAAAAAATACAGGATAAGAATGAAGAAATTAAGAAACTCATAAACGATTACAATAATATGAAGAATGAACTTCTAGATCGATTCAGTAAGGAGAGAGCAAACAAAAAGCAGATAGAACAAAATTTGGAAGAAGCAACTGATAAGCTTCAAATGCTCAAGGTCCGTGAAGGAATGTTATTGCAAGAGGAGGAGAAATTACAGGAACAGCTTAATAAGAGTAAGAGAATAAAAAGTGCGAGAGTTGAAAAGGATTACCCGCCAACGCCAAGAACTCCGACGCACGATAGCAACCAAAATAATATTGATATCCCATTGATGGAAGCAAGGGTCAATTTATTAGAATCACAGAGAGATTTATACCGATTGAAACTTCAAGATCTAAAGAACCTTGCTGCTGATCTGAAATTTGCGAACGAATATCTTGAGAGAGAACTTAGAAGTAAAAATGTGACAATCGATAAAAATGTTTCACTTTTAAAAGCGACATTAGAACAAAAGCCAGATGAATTGGATCGTAATGCTACCAAATTACCACTGTTTTCTAGAAAGTCGAGGACATTTGCAGGGGGAGCCCTTGCTGTGTTAGCAATAATTCGCCTGAAGCATAGATTAGAAGCGCGTAAACGGAGAAAAATTCAAGAGAGATTTATCAAGGACCGAATATTACAGCAACAACGAGATCTATAATACATGAATTCTAATTTTGTATAATAATACTATATGTCGGGAACATACTTAAATTTCGAAGAAACCGCTGTAAAAGTTGTATATACATTTAACGAGGGATAAGCGCAAGTTAATTCGTATGATAGTGAATTCCTCAAAATACTATTTCCTGTACTTTTTGTTATGGGTATTCATCCGTTTATTTACCTCTTCAAGTCTTTGCTTAAAATCTCGTGTCAACAATTTAAATTGTTCCAATTTATCGATCTCCATATTTGTTCTCTTACACTCTTCAATAAGTCTTCTTGCCTCACGTATTCGACGGCTTATCTTTGAAAGTTCAACTTCCTGCTGCCGTTTTGCATAATCAACATTTCTAACCACTGCGTCAGATAATACAAACGTATGGTCACGTATTTTGTACATGAGATAATCAAAGTTTAGCGCAAGCTGTCTTATATGTAATGGATCGTCTTCATCATTGTTCACAATTTGATTTTCAGAACTTTCAGTACCATCACAATTAACATGATTGGTCTCGGTTACTCCCATATAGCCACCACTGTAACTACTAGCTCTATTAGAGGTTACACCTTCATCATTTATATTTTGTTCATGTGATAATGTTAGTGTACTTGCGTCATTTGGGACATGAGCATTAAGAGTTCCGGCCTCGGATTCCGAGTATGAATTTAATTCTGCTCGAGAGTCACTGTCACCCGTTATATGATCATCCATTAAAGTAATCGATCTGTAGGATTCGAGTTTTAATGCAAAGTCATACACTGAATAATAAACAAGAAATTGTTGCATGTATTTTAATGCGGCTATAAATAAATAAAGGCTGAAACAAATTTTGTTGGAATATTCTACCATCAGCGGAATATTGCAAAGACAATTGTTGTTAACCACACAACCTCGAGAAATTTTCTC
>ERZ746981.218-NODE-218-length-39058-cov-13.420641_pt1 | contig 39058 bp, 22 predicted proteins | sample MGYA00374948_ERZ746981 | MGnify/ENA primary metagenome ERZ746981 (study PRJEB28757, sample SAMN06711160) | food metagenome | host: microorganism | place: China:Harbin | collected 2017-01-30 | study: EMG produced TPA metagenomics assembly of the Analysis of...
TTACCTAATCAGGTAAATGAATTCATTAATATTTTATCTGGCTTTAAACCAATATGCGCTTGGTTTGACCCCTTACAAAAACAAGAAAGCCCCCTTAGCTTAGTGGTAGAGCGTTGCACTTGTAATGCAAAGGTCGCTAGTTCAATTCTGGCAGGAGGCATTTATTTTTGGCACCAATTTATTTTTGGTGATTGACTAATATATGAAAATCGAGTGTATCCCTTTTTTTCCCTACCAAAAATTTAACGTTTTTGTGGATCCATATTTGATCCCTATTTAACTTTGATACGAATCATAGATTCACACCTTCCCTTACTTCCATCTAGTATAATATCACAGTAAGTAGCTTTAAATTTTTTTCGGGAGAAAATCTGAATGTGTCCTCATGAATCTCATCTAGCTTTAGGAATGAATGCTTATATTCAATGAAAGTATCCATCCCTCTGCCTGTAAATATGCACGAGAAGTAAATTCCAATCCTGAATTCCATTTAAGTAAAGATTCCAGGATGATTTATATACACAATTATCATGATATCATAGTGATGAGAAATATATTTGTGAATACTAAGTTGGAAAGATCAGATACTATTTATTAACTACAAAGTATATATTTGATGAACCAATCTAAACCACTTGTATAAAGATAATATTACATCAAGGTTCTAGTACTGGAAACATGCAAAATGAAATATGCACACGACGATGACAAAATAATTTTTAACTGATTAATTCTATGGAGAATAAAAGAGGAACACAGATTAAGCATATCAAAACAAAATATATTTAACGAGTATTCTTTAGGATGCTTGTGTATATATGAGTGACCTTGTTCACCACAGACAAAGAAATTATAAATGATGTACAGCGTCATGGTACGCAATATTGGTCGTACACTGTAAGTATGACATCAACTGCTTACGGTCCATATTATTCATTAGTAAGGAATATAGTAAAATACGGAAAAAGAGTAAAAGAAAAGGTATGAAAGGAATTGCTCAATAAATACCAAAAGAAAACCATAAAACCGCTTAAAAATCGTTGTAGCTCCCGAAGATGCAACTATTGATAGACTAAACTGAAAATTCAAATAAAAACAAAAAAGCTACAGGAGGAAAATTAAAATATCACTTGATGGCAGATATAACGTTAAATTGATTTGAAAGCAGTCAATGTAGGATCATTTATATAGGATTGGGATTTTGATCATTAGCGCTATGTAGTCAGTTTTCTTCGAAACAAATTGGCATTTGTCACTTACCTAAGCATGCGCGGTTACTTTGAATCTAATATTCCTGCGAAAACTCCGGTGTCCAATATTCAAATAAAGAGACAATCAAGGGGGGAGGGGGAAAAAAAATAACGCGATTCCACAAACACAACTTTTACATTCATCCTTTAGATCCCAGTGACTATATATATATAATTTTTTCAAGTCACCATTACAGCACGACATCAGCATCATTTACAAGCTTACAAGTTGTTAGCGTTTGATAGGATAAAGTACCATTCTGAAAATTCAAAAGAAATCGCCTGATAGAAAAAGCCGAGAAGAAAACTACAAAGTTAGAAACTATTGCAACTATAGAAATGAATACGCAGAATCAGCGTAAGCTGAGATGTAAGGTGTGTGGGAATACTGAATTCACTAGAGAGTATCACACTGCATCATCTGATTTGGCATGTACTAAATGTGGTACAGTGTTGGAAGAGAATCCTATTGTGTCTGAGGTGACATTCGCCGAGACATCAAATGGAGGAGCAATGATCCAGGGTTCTTTTGTGGGATCGGATCAGGCACATGCAAATTTTGGAAACAATAGAGGGTCTTTGGACTCGAGAGAGCAAACCCTGGCAAATGGAAGAAAAAGAATAAAGAATGTTGCATCAGCTTTGGGTATTCAAGATTACATTTCTGATGCAGCTTATCAGTGGTTTCAACTTGCCCTAACAAATAACTTTGTTCAAGGAAGAAGATCGCAGAATGTTGTTGCGGCATGCCTATACATTGCATGTAGAAAAGAGAAAACACATCATATGCTTATAGACTTTTCGTCTCGTCTTCAGGTCTCTGTTTTTGCCGTGGGTGCGACCTTTTTGAAAATGGTCAAAGCCTTACATATTACAGATTTACCACTTATTGATCCGTCACTTTTCATTCAGCATTTTGCAGATAAGCTCGACTTTGGAAGGGCCAAATTAAAGGTTATAAATGACGCATTAAAGCTTGCTAGGAGGATGGATGATAACTGGCTTTATGAAGGTAGAAGGCCTTCAGGTATCGCCGGTGCATGCATTCTGTTGGCTGCAAGAATGAACAATTTTCACAGAACACATTCTGAAATTGTTGCAGTGTCTCATGTTGGAACATCCACTATTCAGAAGAGATTGTGGGAGTTTCAGAAAACGTATTCTTCGAATTTGTCGATCGAAAAGTTTAGAAAGAACGAAAAGGTGCGTGCAAGCCTTCCCCCTTCATTCATTAAGGATAGAACAATAGAGAAGAAACGTAAGAAAGCAATCAGGGAGTCAGAGAAGCTCGAGGATTCATACTTAGAGGATCCAATTCTTTCAGCTTTACTTGAAGATAGTGATGTGACAGAGGAGGAAATTAAGTATCATATCAAAGTGGTTTTAAAAAGGCAATTAAAGAAGAATTGTAACGGAGTGAACGGAAAGCTGACAAATTCAAAGGATGCAGTGAAAATAGTCCCGCAAATCGACTCTGATGATGAATACATCAATGGAGAAGGTAACGAGGATGAATTAGATGGAGCGATGAAACAAATGATAGAGAAGAATAAGCCTAAAAATTTGGCCAAATACTTACCGAAAACCGAGGACTTACTTAAAACTGTTCCGGATGACAGTGATTTATCAGATGTTGATGACCTTGAAATTGACAACATTCTTTTAACGGATAAAGAGAGTAAACTAAAAGAGCAGATTTGGGTTGGAAACAATCAGGATTACTTGTTGGAACAGGAAAAGCGTAGGCTTAAGGAGGAATCAGACAAAATTGCAGGACATACTGCACACGTTAAGAAGAGAAGAAAACGCAGTGGTAAGGATAGTGCACAGGCTGGAACTCATGACTATGGTGCTTATCTTCAAGGTGACAATTCAAGACTTGGCCTTTCAGATACAATGGGAGCTGCTATTACACCAGCTGACAACGCTCGACAGCTTATCCAGAAAAAATCGCTTAGTAAAAAAATCAACTACGCTGCAGTTAATGAGTTGTTTAATGACAGTTGAAACGGTACGCCTTTTTTATTTTAATATGTATTATATATACGATTGGTTTATATGGGAATCACATTTTCTAATAATTGGCCCGTATGCTTAGAAAAGAGCGTAAGATGAGATTGTACAAAGTGTTCTTTAAGGAGTTCTTCCCAAGCCGTTACAAACCGGACAAGTCTCCAAATCCAAAAAAAAATGAACCTGTCCCCGTCCTTGACAACGACTACATAATCTACCACCTATCCTTGGATCACCAGGAAGAACAACTGTAGGGTTATTTGGGTTGTTACTGCCTCCATAAATGGCTCCAGGTGGTAATTTTATAACAGCGGGATTCATCGGGCTTGCACCTTGCTGATAATGTGCTGATGAAGAATTGTGCAAAGAAGAAGTGGAAGATAAGACTGAAGAAGCGGCTGGCTTAACAGGTCCGAACTTCTCCCAACACCGTCTGCATTTCTTATCACGCCTCTTATATCCAGTATTCTTGCATTTTTGGCAAAAATATCCCCTTGGATATCTCCATGGAAGGTTCAAGTTGTTTGTATATAAATCCTGAGTTTTTGAATCGGTTGGACGTGAAGGAGTAGCTGGGGGCCGCTGGGGCAACGTTGGAAGAGTCAACTGCTGTTCCTGATGATTTTGTTGTTGATATTGCTGTGACGAGCCTTGTGTAACTGGCACAAATGGTCTTTGGTGAGTTTGAATGGTGTTTGCAGTCGAATCAATGTCTATTTGAGGATCTGCCATAGCCTCTTCGTATGAAGGAGGAGGCTCACTTGGCTGATCAGAGTTAGGGTCATAAACATTTAAAGAAGGATCCTTAGGCATGTTAAATTGTAGGATATGTTATTGATCCTGATGTTTTGACACTTATCTATCTTCTCGTTGTCAGTTAACATGAAAAGGGTGAGCTCGGAACTTCACAAAAAAGTTTAATGCGAGCTTAAAATCTTAATGAGATCACTCAAATTTTAAGGAGGATTCTTTCACAGCCTCTTTTTTTTTGGCGCGAGTAAGTGAAAGTTTAATATATAGCCGTACATGCCAAGATTAAAAAGTTGTTAGTGAGAAACAAGAGATGCCAGAGGTACAGGCCAAATTTAAGATTCCTGGAATATTAATCAATAAAATATACTAAAAATGGGAAATACTTAATGAATGGTGCGACTAAAATTGACAAAATTAGCAAAGGTCATGTAATACCAAATCCTTGCATTAATTGTCATGAACAGTTTTTATCCTTTAAAGGTTGAAGTTAATATGATGAAAAATAAGAAGTAAAGAAAAGGAACTTAAAGCAAGAGTGCTAAAATTGAAAGCTTTATTTGATGAAAACTTTCTTGGCATTTGCCCAAAGTAATGTAGCTTTTAGATGAGACTTCACTTGAATCTCTCGGTCCTAAGCATATCATGCAGTGTATGAGACAAATTGTTGGGGGATACTATTTTCCACCATGGCACTATTTCATCCATCAAATAAAATGTACGTGCCTTTTCTGTATCCTGAATGTGTTCGAAAATTTTGTATGTTCAGTTTCTAGATGACCTATTAAATCAAATTTAAAGGAAACATACTTTAAAAAAGTTCAAATCGGGAAATTTCGTAACCCGAAATATATTCAAAAAGTGAGACCCCGATATTCCAATCCCGTAGCGAAGACATTAAATATTAAGGTTTTGCAATTTTTAACTTGGTGATTATGGAATAAAGACATTATTATTTCTTAATACGTTAAATGTTATGATAGTGTGTATATATATAACAAAAGAAAAAAATGTTTATTATTACTTATCGAAGCTGGCATATGCGACGGCTAAAAGTATCGGAGAATGAAAACTGAAAATAGAATCCCGACTATCTCAGTTCACTTATTTTTTATTGTTACTAGACTTTAAATGGAGGAAAGGAAAAAATGAGCAAGTCTGAAACTATGCAATTATTGGAAACTATAAATAAAGCTTAATGTGTCTAAGGATCAGTCTCTGATGAAATTAACAATATATATTTGTTGACACATATTGAAAGGGGCACGATACTAATATGAAAATCATTACCGAGGAAGAAAGAAAAGCAGAAACCGAAGCTGTTTTACGGGGTGGGGCTAAGGGATTGGTTATAGGTACACTTTGCTCATTGGGTTTATTTGCAGCTGCTAAGTTCAGATACAAAAAGATACTCAACTTATCAACATCGGGAAAATGTGCCATTTTCATTACTCCCCCCATCTTTTTTGTTACGGTTGAGGCAGAAAAGGCAAACACCTTGTTTGATCAAAGTATGTATTCTCATGAGGAACAAACAAGACTTAAAATTGAGAATGATCAGAAATGGACCAATATGACTCGAAATGAAAGGGTAAAGATCACTTTAAATGAGAATAAATACAAAATTATTACTGGACTTTGGGCTCTTTCACTTTGGGGATCTTGGAAGTGGGCAGACAGGGACAAACTTTTGTCGAAAGCTCAAAAATTCTATAATGCGAGGATGTATGCCCAATTTATTACAATTGCCTTGTTATTGGGATCAATTGGGCTTTCTATGAGAGATGAGCAAAAAAATAAAAAAAGGACTAGCAGAGACGATTACTTTAATAGAGTGATCAAGGTGACAAAGTCCGAATCTGAAGGAACTGCCTAATTCAGAAAGACACAAATTCGACAGAAAGTACTAGAATAATGCAATTAGGGTATTGCATATATCTAAGATCTTGTACATTTTTTTAATTTATTCACTATTCTAAAACAAACACAACAAACGGTTTCGCATTCTCAACGACTAATTCTTTAATAATTCTACATGCTTTAGCAAATGGTACCTAAATTTTATGTGGTTAATTTGTGTAAAAATAGTGTGTCGATGGTGCTGGATATCGATTAGTTGTTGAAGTTGCAAAACTCGGACACCAATAAAAATCAGTAATGTTATCAAATCTGAATTATAATGTCAACTTACGATACAATCAAGTACTAATTAAGATCATTTCCAATTAAAATATAAGTCTGTTGTCCTTAACGCTTTCCAAGAAAAGGGATGGTAAGTAGTAGAGATATTAGTAAATTTTGGATGCACTTTTCATGAAAGGAATTGATTGCAACGCATCAATTTCTCAAAGAATACTTAGTGCTATATTACTTTTCTCTAAATAAGCAACCCCCCAACTGGCATCCAATAACAAATGAAATAAGCATCCGTACACATAGAAACCATCTGACGCGATTTGGCATTATTTTTTTTTTTTGGCGTCCCAAGGATAAATGAAATGCAAGCTTCTGCACAAGACACATCCATCTTTGAACTGCTATCTTCCTTCCATAGAGCTATCCATCATTAAACTAAAAATGCTGTGGCTTTCAGACATACAGAGTAAGTATGAAAACACTTTTTTGACCTTGTACATACTATTTTAATACTAACACCAGAAAAATCTAGAATTTGGAGTGTTTTTCACTGCCTCAGGAGCTGTTTTCTTCCTTTTAGGAACCCTGACCTTTTTTGATGCCGCATTCTTGGCCATGGGAAACATATTATTCCTCATAGGTCTTACCTTGATTATGGGACCAAGGAAGACTGCCTACTTCTTTGCTAGACCTGAGAAGTTGCGGGGATCAGTGTGCTTTTTGCTAGGTATTCTTCTTATCTTCTTCAAGCACTCATTTTTGGGACTCATAATCGAAAGTTTTGGAATTCTAGGTTTGTTCGGGGAATTTTTTGCTACAATGGTGCAATTTTTAAGGACATTACCATTTGTCGGCCCAATCCTTTCACATCCACTTGTTGCTCCTATTGTGGATAAGCTTGCAGGTGTAAGGGTGCTACCTATATGATTATATTTGCTTACAGAAGAAATTTTGCTTCCAAGTGCATTTTACTAGTTGTGACAGGATAAATGTGGATCAAGCTGATTCATCGCCTACCGTATCTTCTTTTCGGATTGGTACCATAATTTTGCTTATTTTGTCAAGAATGTATTATTAAATGATATGTACACAAATATATCTTTCCCCGCTGACGAATATTATCTATAAGTTTTCTAGCACTTTTTTGGCGAAGTAAAGGACTTTGTAATCGTATCCATACTGTGCCATGATTTGAAATCCTCTAGATTCTCCGCCAAATGGAATATTTAAAGTTGGGATTCCGGCTAGAGATGCAGGAATAGTTAAAACATCATTAAGGTATGAATCAACAACCCTCATTTTAGAATAATTGCACACAAGTGGAGGAATAGAAACAGATGTAGGGCATATGATGAAATCCACCCCCTCGGCATTAATATTGTCATTTGGAAAAAGTACATGCCTGTCCTTGAACACAGAATTAAACTCATTAACCAATCTTGATCTGAGCTTCGTAGCCTTCATAAAATGACTGTCGTATCCATAAGATGAAAGGGAAAACGTTCCTAAAATGATTCTTCTTCGGACCTCCTTACCGAATCCTCTGTATCTAGTTTCGGTAAACTCAGGAACGGTATCACTGAATTTATCTGATCTATAGCCATATCTAATTCCATCAAACCGAGATAAATTTGAAGATGCCTCTGCAGTAACTAGAGTATAATATGCCGGAAGTGCAATTTTTATTGAGGGAATTGAAATTGGATAAATATCAATTAGTTTGCAGTTTCTCAACAGTCCCAAGAAACGGCTCCACACCTTTCTTATACCTGGGCGCATATCACTGAGTAAAAACTCAATTGGTATACCAACCTTAAACTTCTCACCATCTTTTTCCCATCTATCTTTATCGCCAATTCTTTTATTACTAGCAAGCGATGTTGGATCATTTTTATCATGAACATCCAACTGTTTAAATATTTGGCTAATTAACTCAATTCGTTTTGAGATTATGCCAACTGTATCTAAGCTCTGGGCATATGGAACCAAGCCCCATCTAGATATTCGTCCATATGATGGTTTATATCCGAATGTGGATGTATAACAAGCAGGGAGACGAATGGATCCTCCAGTATCCGATCCGATTGCAAAATCTACCAAATTAGATGCAACAGATGCTGCAGCCCCACCAGATGATCCACCAACAATTCTCATTTTTGGATCAATTTTATAATCTGTTCTGTGTTTCGGCCTTAAATAGCGGTGCTCTAGGTAGCGTGATGGATCCTTTGGCTTTTCATGAAGAATTTCAGCATTAATAGAATTATTGCTTTTCAAGGTCCAAAAAGCATTTTCAGTGTAACCGCACACTATATCATGCTTTTGAGGATATAAAGGATTCAATGTAGGCCCAAAATGCGAGTTAAGAGTCGAATTTCCCATGCCAAATTCATCAAGGTTCGTTTTCCCAATTATGGTAGTAGAACCACTATTCTCTAAAATATTAGCAACCGTCGAATCAAAAGGTGAGATATATCCATCCAAAATTCTTGATGAACATGTTGTTGGCTCTTTCGTAGTACAGAAATTGTCCTTTATTGATGCCCTCAACTTTGTGCTATGGTCCGAAGACAAATTTTGGAGTGGTAGTCGAATACTCGTAAAAATATTGTACCTGCTATTGATTTGTTTTAATTGGTCCAAGGGTACAGCCTTCGACATCTTGAAAACAAAATTCTGCCCAATGCAATCAACCTCAGTCGCTGATATGACAAAATGATTAAATAATATGCTACAGATTGGGGTGGATAAACAGAGCTATATTATTTGTGGGTGCTAGAAAGTGATAATTCTGATAGCATAAATATAAAGCGCGGAAATAAGCCAACAATCATGAAAAAAAATTAAACGTCTGATAGAGAGCACTGAAAATTGATGTTTAAAAAGATCACATATCTTAGAATTACGGCTGTTATCTAATTGCGATTAACATTGCCAACAATACACACCAACGTAGAATCACACTATTTAATCAAGCAAGGATTTGTACACAATTGTGCCATTCTTCGGAAAATCCATCTGTCTTATTATAAATTTCGATTTTTGTGCTTGTTGGTAATTTTAACTTACAATCAGTATGCCAGAGAAATCCGGTAAAGAAGTAAGATATAGAAACAATTTACAGAAGAGGAAGAAGCAGAGAGTCATTTTACGACTAAAGCCGTTATCTTGTTCACAGCATGATTTGGATTCTAAAGCAGAAGCTCCTACTTTAGAGTCGAAAAAAACAATTGACGGCACTTCATATGGAACAACAGAGGAGGTTCCGTACGATAAACGGGGATTTAAGTACACACCATGTCGTCCAAATCCATATTTTCACTCAACAAAATATTCTACGACAGATCTTCCTCCCTACAAAGCAAGATTATCATATTTCGATCGATCACAAGACACGCTGCTGAATAAAAACATGGATGAAGCTACGGTAGAACATGGATGGAGAAGCTGTAGAACAAATATAGGATTCAGAGAGGGCAAGTGGTATGTGGAGTACAAATTATTGAAGTCAAACGATGGTAAAAGCAACGTTCGTTTTGGTATAGCACGTAAAGAAGCCAGCGTTGAAGCACCAGTGGGATATGATGGATATGGCTATGGATTTCGGGACAAAGGAGGTGAAAAGGTTCACTTAAGCAAGCCAATCAAATTTCTACAGGGTGGGGAGGAGTTCCACTCAGGTGATGTTATTGGGCTTCTTGTGGAATTACCAGATATGAAAACACAAATGGAAATAGCAAAACGTCAAATCAGAGATAGAACAACTACAGATCCAGAGGAGGAGGAAAAGTTGGAGGAGCAGAATATAGCTGAGAAAGAGAAGAAAAACAATGAGAATCTCGACGAGCCAGATTTCACCCAGGTTGGTGTAATTAGAGATGCCGTTCCGATTAAGTACAGAAACAAACTTTTCTTTGAACAGTATGAGTATACATATTCAATGCCGATGGATCACCTTCTGTATCCTGTGACGGTGTTTGGCGAGAAGGCTGTGCGGGATAAGAAGAAGTTCAAGCCGGCAAAGCTTCCAAATTCGAGAATAACACTATACAAGAACGGAGAAAAGAAAGGTGTGGCATTTGAAGGACTTTTTGCATTTCTACCGCCATGCTCTGAACAAGAGCAACTCAACATCAATCTTCACAGAGAGTACAACAAGTTCTATGTGGGAAGAGATGATGGCTCGTTGGGGTATTATCCTATGGTAAGCTGCTTCGATGGTGGTAGAGTCAGGATCAATACTTCCGGTGTATTAGAATGTGTGCCGGAAGACTTAAAACAGGATCTTAACGGTGGCAGCATTCAACTATTCAGCAGCAGGTACAATGGTGTTATAGTTGAGGGCTACACATACGATCTCGTGGACGAGACTGTAAACAGATACCTCGATCGGATGGAAAGTATACTTAAAGCAAATTCATAGACAATTATATATATATGACACGAATAACTACGAGAAATCAACAACATCTTCTAAACTTCCGGTGCAGTCTTTGCCGGGACAAGACACATCATTCTGGTGTGCAACTTTATAAAATTGATAACATTTGGAATGAAAACGGACCGGACAATCTGCAACTTTACACTCCAAACCTCTTACAAGTATTTGACCGCAGGCCAAACAAGTGGAAACAGAGGGGTACCTTTCCTTCAAGTAATCCTTTAATTCCAATAATGATCTTGGCGTAAGACTGTACGATGTGTCAAATAACTCAAACCATCCATCCAAAACTAATCGTGTCATCAATTGTTCGGCCTCAACCATGCTGTATCCAAATCCAGATCGGATATTGTTAAGGGTGTCATATCTCGCGATGGAATAATGTTCGCGTCTCGATGATGTGTCCTCGTCACCAGTACTGTCACCAAACGTGAGATCAAGTAAAAACGAGATCACCTTCATCTCTTTTTCACTGAAAGACGTTGATATTTGTAACACTTTCGTGGATTTCCTGTTAATTAGTGTGTAAATGTACGCTGCCTCGTCTGTGCTTGATTCGACATCGTCTGTACTGTTTTCATCAATCATTCTTTCTATGCATAAGTTGAGGGGAGTAAGCCTCCTATTAAGAACTCCCATTGTGTTCAAAACTTCGATATCATCTAATCGCTTTCTCACTTGTATTCTTAATTGTCGATTTTCACGGCTATTTTGACGCTGTTCATTTTGTTCTTCCACATCATCATCAGTTTTATTTTCATTTCTTTCTGTTTCGGCTTCATTTCTATCATCATTTCCACTTTCTTGTCGGCGTTTTATAGTTTTTTCATCTATAACAATGTCTGCAACTGCATCCCCAACAAATCGCGTCAATTTATGTGAGTCTATACTTTTCACCTGCAATAGTAATTGAAGAATTGCTTGATGAAGCTCTCCATAATCTTTAGTGATCGCCAAAACTCTCGCTTCTTCCGATTCATCCATTTTGAAGATCAGCACCCAAACTTATTCAAAGATTCCATGAATTTATATCCATCCATTGGTACCTAAAGTGTGAAACTCATGGTTATAGATCTTGGGCCAAATAATGGAGGTTGAGAGACGGAACGCGTTGATTTGTTTTGCGCCGATCGACTCGATGCACGTAGCTTTTTCCAGCTTTTTATTTTATTTTTTTTTTAATTTGCTTCGCTGTGTCAAGTTAAAAGCACTCAAAATTATAACACGTCCCAACCTGATCTGCTGATTCGATTACAGTGAATTATTGAAAACAGAAAAGACATACGTCAGCTTCAATATATTTGCGATTTGATTTCTTTGTATATTAAAACTTTACCGAGTGAACAGCAGAATATCGGGATAAGTTGCCTAGATAACATTTATTGACTGCTTCTAAATTGACATATTTATATTGGCATACGTACCATCTTAAATATGGCTTATTATCAACAGGGATTAAACAATAATAGCAATGCCAATATCTATACACAGCAGAATATGGGCAATGGTTTCAATCAACTGGGTGTCCAGCAGAATTCTGGCTTCTTTAATTCTGGAAACACGGAAAGTTCTAATATGCCAACTGGATCAATGCAGACATCCTTGAACTTTAATGAGACTTCAGGGGAGCATAATCCGAACCAACTTAGCAAGGGTTTATTGGCTGCATTTTCAACATCCGGATATCCGGGAGAACCACCATTATTAGAGGAATTGGGTGTAAACTTTGGCCACATCAAAGGGAAAACGCTGGCAGTCCTAGGGTTTAAATCAAGAAGTATTAGTGAAGATGTGATTCAGGATTCAGATCTAGCGGGTCCAATTCTTTTTTGCCTCCTATTTGGAATTCTTCTTCTCCTTTCAGGCAAGACGCATTTTGGATACATATATGGTATTGCACTTTTTGGTACTATTTCATTACATTTATTGTTCAGACTAATGTCTAACAACTCTGGTCCTGGAGGGCTTGATCTGCTTAGAACAGCTTCTGTTTTAGGGTACTGCCTTCTTCCATTAGTATTACTCAGTGCATTGGCGGTTGTGCACGATTTAGACAACACTTTTGGATACGTATTAGGAATTATTGCAATTTTCTGGTGCACATACTCGTCATCAGCATTTTTCGTGAGGGTTTTACAGCTAACGAATGCAAGATTACTAGTAGCATATCCATTAGCAATGTTTTATTCTGTTTTTGCGCTCATGGCAATATTTGTGGAGAAGAAAGTTTGATGCATACATATATTGATTAATTAACGGTCAAGACAAAAAATAAAGATCAAGTTGTCGCATACCATATGTCCTATTAGATTCAGGCGTAGCTAGCTATTGCAACATTAATAATAACATAAAATCCATAAATTAATACGAACTATAAATTTATCCATTACCAATGTTTATCACCAACATGCTCAAGTTTGTGCTTTCCATTTAAAGCCGGGATCAACAACTGAAACTGTTGTGTCTCTGATGAGGTGTTTTCTCTATCAATTTCAACATGTAAGGAAGTAAGAAGAGAATCAGGATGAAGTGGATAAGCATTGTGTGTTTCAGGAGTAGACTCGCAGTCACATTTATCACTTGGCGGCGTAACTACCTCCAGCTCAGAAATTGGTCCTGCTTTAATAAGATCCCCTTGTTTAAAATTTTTAAAGTATTTCTGCTGATCATGAGTTAAATTCTTCACAAGAATCAAGTCAGAAAAGTTTCTTGAATTAAAAAACAACTCATTTCCCCTTGCAGGCTTCTGAACTTTGTGTTTAAACAATGGAATAACATCTTCTTTGGTTGACAAATCAAAAGTGTGCAACTTCGATCTCTTTTGAAGCATCGTTGCCATTCCATTTGGAGGAGGAGTATTCACAATAGCTGAAGAAATCACATTTATAATGAGACGAGGATCCTCGGCGGCCGTTTTTGGTATATGGTCTTGCTTTACTTTCTTGCCACATGTATACAACCTGGAAAAACAGCAAAGATGAACATCACCACTTAAAATGGTAAGTCTAATACCATGTTCGGCTCCAAATTTCATTAAACGAGATACAAATCTGTTTCTTTCAGCCTTATGATGTCTCGCACACCAGTGATCATTCAAGTCATCCAAAAGTTCAACTGACCCATCAAACTCATTCACTAGACCCTTGAAGATCCATCCCTTTCTTGCTATCCATTTCAAAGGATACAATATCGGTGATTTCATAATGACCTCAGCCCAGACCATTCGTGGATAACAGATTGGAACTCCTAACTGCACCAAGAGATGCTTAATTTCTCCTTTTGAAGATGAAATTTCCCTCTCCAATCGCGAAAACACATGATTATAAGTACTTTCCGTACATATCTGTTTCTTGGTCCTTTCTGTTCGACAGTCAAGAGCAATCATTGCAATTTCTTTGCCTAATCTGGCATAAACAGATCTAGACTCCTTTTGAATATATGGGCCGGGAGTTGTACCTAGAATCCATGATTTTTCAATTGAAACATCTTCTTTGGGAAAGGTATGATGCTGAAATAACATATAGTATTTGAAAGCTGAACTTCCGACACCCTTAAACATGCTTTGGGACATGGTAAATTTTGAATATGAGCCGAAACCATCAATAATATCGTGGTCATCAAACATATTAACCTGTGGAATCTGATGCATAACTTTGGGAAAGAGAATCTGACACGTCTTTCCAAGACTAATCTCCATATATCCTTTACCAAACCACTCAACATAATGATTCAAGTAATAATGATCTAAAGAAGCTCTCACAGAGGAAGACATCTTCCAAAGTGAATGCTTTTTAATATGCTTTAACCAGCGCCTGAATTCTGGTGAGGAAAACTTAATCGAGTCGCAGTAAATCTGATCGCCTCCTCCAATCATCACGTGATAATGCAATTTATTGTGTTTTTTGAGTACATCAAGCCATAATGAACCTTTAAACGTGGAAATATCCGCTCCAAGAGAAAACCCATTGCATGAATAAGACATAATATTCATTGACTGCTCAATTGCAGGAAGATAGAACATGTAATCTGATCGAAATTCCGAGTTAATTGCATACTCCACTTTCTGCTCATAGCTTTTAAGATTCAAATTGACTGCATACCTGTAGAAGAGATAATCCTCCTCTTGATAAATTAACTTGCCTGGAAAGTTTCCAGTAACGACACAATCTGTTTCCTTATCTTGTATTTCTGGCTCACTTGACCTGCCAATTTTGTAAATAATCTCTGGAATTTTACTTTCCGTTGTTCGTTCTGGCTTCTTTCGTGTTACCAACAAAATCGATGCCCTATAATTATTCGAAGAACCTTCCAAACAGCCCAAAAATCTGATATTAGGGCCACATGCTACATGAATTGCTGGTTGACCAACTATCTCATCATCTGGAACAGTCTGTATATTTTTGGGAATCGCTTTTTCCACTAGTTTTTGATATTGATCCGACGGAATAGGTTCAAACCAGCCGTTATTCTTGCTTTCGCACATTTCTTTGGTAGGTTCTGAATTGTAGATTTGTAGAAGTGGTTTAGTTCAAAAATCGTTAAGAATACAGAGAGACCTTTTAAGGGGTATAATAGTCTAAACAGTTAAGACAAAGAGAAATGCTGAATTTATTTTGGTACGAAATTTCCACATTATATGCAAATAGAGGGGTGTGAATGTTGTCATAACGATATTTAAGGTAAGGCATTGAAAAAAAAAGGGTTCAAGAGAAGTAAAAAAAAAGTCTGGTAGAGCAATCAGGATGGTTAAAAGTGCAAATTTTTGAGAGACAGATTGTATGCACGTAGCCGTGCGGGGCGGAATGTAAAACTCTCGGGTATTTATTCGCATTGTTTCTGCAACGACAATAAAGGACAGCTATGGAGCAATCAAAATCCACAATTTGTTAGAAACCAATCAAGATGTAATGCCTCTAGAGTTAGACGGACGTAATAAGGTGAAATTGTCATATCTTATTTAGTCACGGGAAGATGTTGGAGTAAAAAATATTTTCCGATTTAGTCTCAAAGGCTCAATGGGTTGACAACCGAAAAGAAATATCATTTATTGTTGCAATGGTAGAATTTTATTTCATTTACTTTCTTTATTATTCCTAGTTTTTACCATATGGCACTTCAGTTTTATTATTTTAGATTACCAGGTAGGGGCAGGCGGTGTTTCGAATGTCCGCCTGTCGGAGAAACCGATTTCCCCTAAAAAATTTTCAGATCCTCGCGGGTAGAATTTGAAATATCTAAATAGGAGATCCATCCTATGCGTGCACTACATGTTTGTTTTCCATGTTCCATAGCAAGAAATAATTGGCTAACTAAACAAGTGTACACATAAAATGACACCCAAGCAAGTTAAACAGATCAAAGGAACTGTTCTTGTTCTTCATGGGTTTGCTCAGAATGGTAAAAGTTTTGCCATTAAAGCATCCGGGATAAGAAAGGCATTCAAGAAGGCTGGTTATCATACTGTTTTCATCGATGGACCTTTAAAGTTAGAGCCAGCAGATATGCCATTTGAGGTGAAGACAAATGGGACACCTTTTGCTGATTTGAATCTGAGGGGCTGGACTTACACTCAGCCAGACAGGTTTAATATCCAACCCTCTTTGGATGTTGTTAGGGAGGCTTACAAAGAGCATGGACCGTTTATCGGCTTAATGGGCTTTTCTCAGGGTGCTGGTGTCTTAGGTGCCATTCTGTCAAGATATGCTGAAGTTGTTGGTGATGAGAAGGCAGCAGACTATTTGAAGTTTGCCCTTATCTATTCAGGATTTGTTTACACTGATAAGTCTATGGAGAAATTCTACGACAAGAAGATTGAACTTCCTACTTTGCATTTGATGGGTGAATTAGATACCGTTGTTAGCAATGATCGGTCACAGAAATTGGTTGACAGATGTCTCAATTATACTATAATGAGACATCCAGGTGGACATTACGTGCCGAGTACTAAGCCTTTGTTGAGAAGTGAGATTGCCTGGGTTCAGAATGTTGTTGATGGAAAGAATAACGAAGATGGTAAGGAGAAGCCAGAGGATGCAAAAAAGAAGGCTGCTGAGGATAAGAAGGAACTGGACGACTTGGCAAAACAAATGGCAAAGCTTGGTCAGGCTTAATATTCTAGTAGTTGATGGATTGACCTACATGTATAAAACCGGCATTTAATTAGTATTTGCACTGCCTTCTCTAGACGAATAAATAATTTGGTTTATTTGTTTATTTATTTTTTTTGCTGTATCGCAGAACACCGAAATTGAAAAATGCGGCGATAAGCTTTTTCGGTTATCAGGTGAAATTTTCAATGCAGTATAAATAGTTCGGCTTTTTCTATTGAAAAGGAAACTCATGAAGATCCAACCATCAAGGGTAGGTCGCATTTTAATGGTTACAAGGGAAATATTTAAGCCTTTTTCCTTTTTCTGTTTGTAATATAAGGCTTTCTAATTGAATTCTTGAAATTTGTTATCTTACTTGTTTTAAATTAGTTCCTTCGAACCGACCATAAGCGGGAACCTTCCTTGACTAACTTTCAACTTTATTGGAATTTTAGGTTCATCACAAGGCGCAATCTAGACATTATTAATTTCCAGAAATGGTGGCAGACGAAACAAATACGACTTTGCATCCTCCATCAGAAACAACACCTCTAACAAGAGTTCATTCCTTGTTGGTCGACTCTCTTCCTTCAAAACGAATAAGAATTACACAAGTTGCATGCGCAATGCTTTGGTGTCTTTTTGCAGCAGGTCCAGTGTTTGGATTTGCTGCATTAAAGCCTGTGCTTATATCAGAGGGAGTTTATGAGCAGTTTTGTTCAGCAGAGGATAAAATGTGCGTTGAACGAGACTTGAAGCTCAACAACATGTTTACAATTGCAGCTGTGGTTACTAACGCTACCGCTTTTATCGTTGGTAGAATTCTTGACACATACGGACCAAGGGTTACCGGAATACTTGGCTCATTCATTATATTTGTTGCTGGTGTACTCCTTGCAAATGGTGCTGCAATTACTCGATTTGATGCCTACTTATTTGGATATGTTCTTTTAGCATTCGGTGGTCCGTTTGTTTTCATTAGCTGCTTTCAGTTGGCCAACTCTTTTCCTGGCCATTCTGGTTTTGTCCTTGCTTTACTAACTGGATCATTCGATTCGAGTTCTGCCCTTTTCATGTTCTACAGAATTACTTATCAGCGAGGTATTGTGACTAATTTCACTTTACATAAATTTTTCAATGCTTATTTGATAGTTCCGGTGTTCATTTTCTTGTGCCAGGTCTTTATAATGCCACACGAATCATACAAAACTGTCGAGACACTTGCAAAAATTGGTGAGACCGGAATTGATGAAACAGGACTTCCTATCGATGGAAATGATTCTAGATATGGTTCAGAAGAGGTTGACCAACTTGAAAGAGTCAGATCGCATGTTTCAGTTCATTCATCAAAGTCTGTCTACGAGGAGATTGCCGACAAACAACTTTCTGACAAGTCTGGTGGACTTCACAATATTTTGAACGGAAAATCTGTCATTGAACAGATAAAAACTCCGTGGTTCTTACTAATGTGCTTTTTCACTACTATTCAAATGCTTAGAATCAACTACTTCCTTGCCACTGTGCGATCACAAATGGAATGGTACTTTGACAGTCCAAATACTGCCGTGCAAATCAACAAATTCTTTGACGTTGCCTTACCAGTTGGTGGAATACTTTCAATTCCATTCATTGGACTTATTTTGGACAACATGACAACTCTCACAACTCTGGCAATTCTTCTAGTTGTCTCTACTGTCATTGGCTTAGCTGGAATGATATCTTTGTTTTCCATTCAAATTATTGGTATCTGCTTTTTGGTTGTTTACAGACCTTTCTATTACACTGCTGTTTCGGACTATTGTGCCAAGGTCTTTGGTTTCAAAACATTTGGAACTGTTTATGGAACAATTATTTGCTTCTCCGGAATATGTAACATGTTCCAGAGTGTTTTGGATCGCATGACACATTTCACATTTCACATGAATCCTAATCCAGTTAATCTCTTGCTTGTTTCGCTAACTGTTATTTTTGGGGGATCACTTGTTTGGTTTGTCAATGGTCAGGAGCATAACTTGAAAAGACAGTCCGTTATTCAAGAGGCTATGGGTTCGTCGGCTTGAATAAACTGTACATACAAACGACCGAGCTTCGTATATGGGATGAATTAAATAAAAGTAGATTCTTTTTAATAAAAATACCCTAGAAATAGTAATCCTAGATACACAGGTTTATACTTTGTACTTAGGTCATAATATTTCTGAATTTACCCTACACTTCTGTGTTTCCCTCTGCTGTATAGCAAACTCAAACTAGCAGTTTGTGTCTTTACCCCTTATGCTTTTGGCAAAATTTAACTATTTCTCGTCTTGATACGACGATAGACAATGGAGCGTTCAGCACCAACAGAATAAACCTTTGTGGATATGTTTAAAATAATTCATGTGCATGGCTGATAGCCTAAACAATACATGTCTGATTTTATATATCAATTGCTATAGTGCGGGGCTGTAGTCTGCTATTGTATTATGCCACTCTTTTTTTTTCTCTCTCCCTGGAGCGCCCTTCCTTTTTTGCCTATCAATAATATCCGATTACTTATTATTTCCAACTGATAAGGAATCACTTCTACTTCTTACTCTCAACTTTTTTGTTATGCTTTCTTTCGAACCTTAACACAGAACTCGGTTCATCCTATCGTATCTTCTATTTTTTTAAAGCTGGGAGGGTTAATGAAGTGTCAATTAAATTGATGAAACAAGCAAGATGGCATCGCAATGGATCCCTCAAAATATTCAGAAAAGGCTCCTTCGATATGCCCTTGAACAGCTTTCTTTATTTTCGGAAATAGATCTTCAAAAGTTGGACGTGTCTCTTGGAACAAGCACAAATGTCACCCTTAAAGATGTTGAAATTGATACTGATAAGTTCAATTTGCCCGGAGTTTATATGCGAAGTGGAAGAATAGATAAGTTAAATATGACACTGGCCATGTCTGACGGCGTTAATATAGTATGCGATGGAATTCATGTCAGTTTAACACCTGCCCCTTCAAAAAAGCACACGTTTAAGCAAGGCGAATTTTCTTTGGCAAAAAGCACGGCCGAGCTTGCTCGAAGTGCTGCCTATGAAGATTACGTTGATGATGATATGAGTGATAAGCAATTTGTGTCTACTCTTGAGGCTTCAATCATGAAAAGTAAAGCTCTCGATGCTACAGATGACGAGTATCGGGATTATGAAGATGAGCAACCGCCAAAGTTAAGTGGTGTCATGCAAAGAGCTGCCGAATATGCACTATCAAAGCTTCACATACAGCTTAAAAATATTGTCTTCATTATTCTTACTGATTCATCAAAGATTCAGCTTTCCATTTCCTCCATTGTAATTTCATCGAGCGGGGACGTGCAAAACATTCAAATTGGGGGAGTTAGTGTAAACATTCCATCTGATCATCCGGAACAAACAGATTCATGCTCTTCCACTACACAAAACCCCAAGTCTTGTTCAAATACCAATGAAACATCAGACTCAGACTCAGATACAGACGAATACAATGATGTTCTTATGTCTACATCCTTTATGTCAAATAGCAAGAATGATATACATCAATCGTTAATACAAAGCGTTTTGAGATCACATAATCCAGCTAGTACAGTTTATATGAGTGCAGAAACAGAATTTTCTGAGGCCAAGTCAAGACTACCTTTAGCAGATAGAGCTGAGACTGATCAAAATGATAAAGAGGTCCCTGATGAATTAATGCAAATAGCATATATTGATAAGCTGTCTGCCTCCTTTTCTGGACTTCAGGATATTAGGAATTTGAACATTAGCGTTGGATCTATACGTCTTGCGACATCACCCCTTCCCAATGTAATCAATTCATTACTTGCAGCATTAATTCCTACTAAAGATATTATTAAGATCAATCGAAATGAAAAGAACTCTGGAAATGAGGAACGGCGGTTTGCCAATATTATTCAATCTATTAAAATCCTCGAGCTTGAAGTTGCTTTAAGATCTACGTTGAAAGGCAATGGCAATTTCAGCAGTTTAGATGGTCCGATTATGAGATTTGAAGAATTTCAATTGGAAAAGAAGAGTGAAAATTATTATTTTGGTCACATAAAGAGTGTGGGGATAACCAGAAATACAGAAGAAACATCAATTTTACACTTTTTGAAGACCAAAGATGAACAACATGAAGTCGAAATGGAGATTGAAATATCTGATGAGTTTCAAATGGCGTTCACATTACCGTATCAGGGATATGTTAAACTGAAAGAAGAGGATTTGTTGTCGCTCATATCTTATTATTACAAATGTGAACTTTTTATAAATAGGTTGAGGAACTTATCATTAAAAAAGAGCTCTTCCAAATCGCCGTCTGAGATAACAGTGAGGACCTCCAGAATATCATTGGAGTATGTCATGTCTCTGGATACATATTTGAACCTTGATCTTTCGCCAATAAAATATGATTCAAAAACGGGGCTTGCGATTAAACAGGCAAAATTCACATTTCAAGCACATGCAAAAGAATTGCCAGGCTATTTGGTTTTCAATGAAGTCAATTATAATTTACTAGAAAAGACAAAAAGAGTTAAAGGATATGGAGCAAATGGTAACAAGATCACCACCTTTGATACAAATAGTGAATTACATGTTAGGAGCATTAAATCGAATATCTTTATGGAGGATATACCTTTATTGGTTGAGCATTTTGATGAAATTAGATATCGGATGGAATCTTTACGTACAATGTCAACCAATCCTAGTGCAGGTCAACGTTCTGTGCATCGCAATAGGTCAGTTCGAATTGCCAATAGCTTGTTTCTTGACAGAAAATTATGTGCAGAGACATATTATAAAGTTGAAACCGTTGAGTTATTAATCAGACACGTAAATGATGAATTCGGTGATCTGCATTTTTCTGGGACAAATTTTTGTGCTGCATCCTTTAAGGGTAGAAACTCCGAACTTTACTTTGAGAATATATGCATTAAAAGAGAAAAGCAGGAACTTGTACAACAATTTGTTTCGGCATCGGCAATTAGTCACACGGATAAAAAGCCATTATTATTTGCAAGTATTGGATCGAGCATTACTGTCTATATAAGGTCATGCCGTTTAGATTATTACGGAATTTGGTTAACAATACTTGAAAATGCTGGTGGTGGAGAGGTCGTTGAAGAGCAAGCTGCGAGGGCTTTGATCGGAGAAACAAAGCAGCAAAAAGAAGTTCAAAAAAGAGCATTGAAAATTGAAATAATACTTACCAATACTTTGATTGGCTTGACACCAATTCACATGCCATCTCATAGTATTCTCTTCATCAAAAAAAGTAACGCCAGTATTCACATTAACAACAATGGGATGATTTATGGGCAAATGTCTATGAATACAACATCAATTTTCTTGATAGATGATAAAGATTGTGTGATGAAAAAGCCAGGTCAGGTTTCGGATTGGACTGCCACTTCATACCTTAGGAAGTTAGGATATGTTTATATTGGTGCTTGCAATTCTCTTTTTTTGCACTTAAAAATTGGATCCGTCAAATCAATTCTTTCACTTACTTATAAGTCTGCTGATCTCAAGAGGTATCATTCCTTGGTTGATGTCAAATTGGATATGGACCTACTTCACCTATATGCATGTGCTGACTCGTTTTCCTGTTTTATACAGCTTTGCAATGATCTTAAAGAGCCACTGTTCTTTACTTTTGATGAGAAATACAAAACAACACAATCGGAAGAGATTGACACATATTCCGATGTTGATAATAATTTCTTTTCGTACAAGGAAAAGCAAAGCTTAAAGAATAGGGAGTCAAACGGAGATAATGATTCGGGGCTACCCTCAGAATCTCAACCTCAACAAACGGACAAAGAAAGTTCCAATTCCGAACCATTAAGCATTATCGAGGACTTTTATAAAGGTGAATACGGATCAAAAAGTTTAATTGATTCTGAAAATTCTCAGCGGGAGTCACTGAAGAGCTCAAAAGATGTGGCAAGCGAACTGTCAGTTCAAAGTGATCATTTTGGAAGGATAGATGCTAAGGCAGGAAAGCCTAAAATTATTCCAATGTCTATCACTTTGGGCTTAAGGAAAATAGAGTTGTTCATGTACGATGGTTATGAGTGGAAAGAAACCAGAAATCAGATAGCAGAGGCTATACGAAGAGTACAGAATACTGCCGATATTGCGAAGAAGATACATAATGAGAAAAAAAAAGCCGGAAAGTCGAAAGTTTTAGAAAGTGATATGATTTCAGATTCGCCTAAGCTGAATAATCCGGAATCCGGTATTCCTAGTAAAATTGTCGAGGAAACACTTTTCCAATCTATCCATTTGGGAGTTCATCCGGGAGAATCCTTAGGTTCAGCTTATGATCGGGTTAATGAATCGATTAATCCGCAAGGATGGACTGATGATAGTTTATTGAATACATCCTCGAATGCATCAAAAAAGCCGACTATTGACATCAATGTGGAAAAGTCCTCGAAAAGTTACAAGGACCTTCAATTAAAGAGATCGAGGACATTTAAGGCGAAGATTGTCATCGATGATGTTGATTTGCTGTTTTTGCTGGTCAGCGACAATGAGCCACGTCCTAAATCCAAGCCATCGATATTTTGCAATGATAATGTTTCAAGTGAGGAGGATACTCATATTTGTGTATCAGAACTTGTTGGACGGCTTCAGATTTGTATTGGAGACATGAAGATTTTGGATAATGTACCATCTTCTAGTTGGAATATGTTCCTAGGATACATGCGTGAAGCAGGAAAGCGTGAGTTGGGTTCCACTATCATAAAGCTTGACATGGACATTGTGAGGCCGATTCCCGAGCTAGCTGCCTCGGAGTTGAGAATGTCAGTATCAGTTCTACCTTTACGAATGTATGTTGATCAAGATACGTTGGAATTTCTTGTCCGCTTTACCGAATTCCATGACAGTAGATTTTCGTGGCTTGCTAAGGATAACGATGAACTGTTCTTGGAAAGTGTCAGAATTAATCCGATAAAATTGAAGTTGAACTACAAACCGAAGAAAGTGGATTTTGCGGGCTTGAGATCCGGACATACTGACGAATTTATGAACTTCTTTATGCTTGAAGACTCAAATATGGTTCTCAGACAGCTGAATGTGCATGGCGTGTCGGGATTTGGACGTCTACAGCAATTACTTCGTAGTTATTGGATGCCTGACATCAAGAAGAACCAGCTCGGGGGTGTTCTGGCCGGAGTAACGCCAATCAAATCTTTGGTGAAGATAGGAAGCGGGTTTAGAAACTTAGCTGTTGTTCCAGTAAAGGAGTATCGCAAAGACGGACGGGTTTTAAGAAGTTTGGAGAAAGGTGCGGCATCCTTTGGTAGAACGGCGGGTGGAGAGCTGCTTCGACTAGGGGTAAAACTCGCAAACGGAACACAGACAATTTTAGAAAATGTGGAATTGATGTTGGGTGGTGAAGGATCGGCAGGAAGAATTTCAAGCAACACTGAAAGTGTTATGGGTAAGGGGAAAGAAAAATCATATACTGCTTTGAGTGATGATGATGATTTGGATCATTACGAGCAATACTTTATTCACCCTAAAGCACAGGAAAGAGCAAGGAACGCTGATGGATTAGATTCTACTATTGGTGAAGATGAGTTATTTGGTGAGAAGGGGCATGATGATCACGATGGAGAAATTGAAACCATTGACTCTAAAACAGATTCCGAGGATGATGACAGAGGTGTTGATAGTCAAAGAAAGGAGAAGCATGGGAAGACTGTAAGTCTTTATGCAAATCCGCCACAGGATTTACATGCAGGTATGAAAAAGGCATACACGTCATTTGGTCGTAACATAACTGTGGCGCAGCGTGCATTTACTGGCGCATCCAGCAGAGCCTCCGAAAGTACAAGTGCTGGAGAAGCAGCATTGGAATATGCTAAAGCAACACCCGTTATGTTAATAAGGCCTCTTATCGGGACTACTGAGGCAATATCAAAAACGTTGTTGGGAGGTTTGAGCGAACTGGATCCAGATGAAAGAAAACGGTCAGTTGAAAAATATAAACAGAACTGACTGGAATATAAACCAGAGGACGAATAATTTACAACACAAAACCACCGCACGACAATTTCATGAATATAATATAATTGATATATAAAGAAACATAAAAACTATAATAATATCGCTAGGTACATAAACAAAAATAAAAGCATAAAATATCGTAAAAGAGCTCAAGCTTCATCGTTATTAAGAACAATTTTTATAGCGTTGTTCTTGGCTGCATTCTTGAAAACATCATAGGCCTTTTCGAACTCGCTCATCTTGAAGTGGTGAGTAACCAAAGATGAAGGATCTAAATCACCCTTGATCACCTTATGGAGCAACTCTTCAGTTGAGTAAGCAGAAACCAATCCGGTGGTAATTCTCACATTCTTGATCCATAAGTCCTGCAATTTCAAAGAGACTGGCTTTCCATGAACACCGACGTTAGCGACTGCACCACCTGGGCCAATCAAATCCTCGCACATCTCAAAAGTAGCTGGCACACCGACACACTCAATTGCAACATCAACACCAGGCTCTCTGTCTGAAGTAGTTGTGAGCTGTCTGACAGTCTCGATAGCATTCTGCTTAGAAGGATTGATGGTCTTTGTGGCACCAAGTTTCTTTGCAACCTCCAATCTTGCATCATCCATATCAATTGCAATAATTTCCTTTGGCTTAAGAGCCTTTGCACCCAACAATGCAGATAATCCAACAGGTCCAAGACCAACAACTGCAATGGAATCACCTTCTTTCACCTGTCCATTTAAAACTCCGACCTCATAAGATGTTGGCAAAATATCACTCAACATTAACAACGAGTCGTATGACAGGTTGGCAGGAGCCTTGTATAATGAGTAGTCGGCAAATGGCACTCTCATATATTGAGCTTGAGTTCCGTCAATCTCATGACCGAGAATCCATCCAGAGGTACCCTCTGAGTTTGAGCAGTGTGCCTGAAGGTTGTTCTTGCAGTAATAGCATTTTCCACATGAAGTGATACAGGAAACAATGCAAACATCACCTGGCTTGAACTTGGTGACATCGGAACCTGTCTGCTCCACCTTGATAATTCCCTCGTGGCCTAAAATAATACCTCTTCCCTTATTTTCAGCTTTTTCGGCAATTTCAGTGGTCTCTGGACAGTCACCCTTGATAATATGAAGATCCGAGCCACAGATAGTTGTAGCAAGCAACTTTCCAACAACATCAGTAGGTTTCAAAAGCTTTGGCTTGGCCACTGATTGCCACTTAATGAGACCAGGCTTGAGGTAAGTAAGAGCTTTCATCATTTCCAACGGATTTTCAAGAATATGTATATGCTATGGCTACTGCTATTGCTATTGCTATAGTTCTATGGAGAAAGAGTAAGAAGAGAGGAAAAAAAGGATTGTTTTACATATCTCGTTCTTAACCCTCAGGAAGCGGAACATCATACAGCTTTTATAGTGCGCAATATTTGGAAAATTCACTGAAGCATATGTGTTCCGTCCTTTCAAATTTCCGAAAACCTGGATCACTGAAATTTAGGCATGTAACGCGGACACCGAGGAAGTAAGCTAAGCTGGCTTTGGCAATAGGAGTAGAAACTCCGAAAATGGAAGTTCTGAAGCTCACGAGATTTTCGCAGAAAAAAAAATGCAGCACGAAAAAAAAAATGACAATAGCGGATAGCGGGAACAACGAATGAAGTTGTCTGTATTTTTTCCCACACTTCCTGACACAATTACTCCGCACCCTTTCGCCACCCCGTGCTTTAGAAAAGTCACGAACAAGTGCACAGAAAGCGGATGCACAATTATCCCCATTGCATTGTTCGGTTTTACAACAACATAAGATATGCAATTGACCGAATTTCAATTCATAATTGCACCCCTTCATTTGCCAATTTCATACACAGAAGAGGGGTGCACGGACATGTGCATCTCTTAAATTCTCTTGCCGGTATCTATCATCAATATCAATTATTGTCTATGGGTCGAAGTTTTCCGTCCTTTCAGGCACTACCCTAATATGTATGAGGCATGGGCTAGATAGACGTCTCCTTGGAACTCCATTCACTAATCTTAGACATGCTGATCCGAAAGCAACTTCACCGACGTCCGATCACTTTTCCGAATACAATGTATCGTTTACCTTGGTTATCGGCAAATCCCAAATTCCGCTTGTGGGGTTGTGAACATAGTAATCAAGTCCCTCATGCTTCATTTTCTCCTCCGGACGGTCTTTCCAGGTATGCTTGCGACGCGTCGATCGTTCTTCATGCCCAACATTCTCAGCCTCGTCCTCACATTGGACAGATTTAATAGATTCATAACCCCACCAATCACAAGCCGCTCGTTCATCCACCTCGGTAACGACTATTCCTGAAGTGTCCACAATAGTTCTAAGATCATCTAGTGGCATGGTTTTCCGCTCAATGTTGTACAAAGCCAGGGCCACATATGTATAAATCATCAAGATAAGAATCCAGGCAGGTATAGCAAGTGCCCACCACCGTGAAGGATAATAAAAAATGCCGATATCATTAAGAATACGATCCGGAAGAAGAGACCAGCTCAACCATATTATAAGGAAAATGCCTGAAATGACGTAAGATGCGAATCCTTTGTATTCTGCCTGCGAAGTGATATTTGTCGACACAGTCACATCCGACTCTCGAGCAAGTTCGTCTGACTCTTTTTCCTCCGGAGATAGTAATGCCCCGGGCTCTGGGGAGCCACCATCTGTGGTTGAATCATCTTGATTGCCTATTCGTAAAGATGGCATAGAATAACTTGATCCTAACGAATAAAGACCAGGAATCAGTGAACTCAATGAACTTGTAGACAGAGAGAGCATTCTATTCCCAAAAATACCTTTTGTTTTAGGCATTGGTGCTGGTATCGCTTGTTGTTCTGCTGATTCCTTGTGTTGGTAGCTCCGCTGCTCTTTTAAAATGCCATTTTTATTCAATGTAGAATATTTTTCACTTGTATTGTCGCAATTCTCCGGTAACTCTTTTTGTCCCGATTGACGACTCCTTGATTTCATTGTCAAAGTATCTATCCTTACTTTTTGGCCATACGGCTTCCTCTTCTTCGTGGAACTCCCGCTGGTTTCATCGTACTTCATTATTTCGGCTTCGAAAGAGTCATAAATATGACTTCTACTTTCACCCATCTTACAAGGGAAGAGATTTTCGATTTTGGGTTGCGTCAACTGTAGACGAATCTTTAAATATATCAGTTTTTTTCCTTCTCTTATCTGAACCGACTGTTTTTTCTAATTTGAAGTCTTTCAAACCGGCATTGTACCGTAATATTTCATCATGTGGCATTTTTTTTTTTTTTTCACCCCCGTTTTCCCCATCGGCTTTACTCAGAAGCCATAAAAGCATAAATAGAATTACATATAAGCACTCCAAAGAAGATGATATTATATCATCAAGTGTATGTAATTTACATTAATACATTATATTTCTAATGCTTATAAATATATCACCATCGCAAATAGTTGTGCCTTCGCTTTATTTGAAATTTAAAATAGGCAAAACTTAAATGATTTTGCAGTCTTGCTAGCTTACATAAATGTATATACAAAAATTATGTAGTGTCCAAATTTTTATTTGTGGACCCATAAAATTTCCTTCTCGTATCAATCGCCTTATCTCATTTCAGAGCACGCCAATTTGCACCTTGTCATACTCAAGCACTTCGTAATTGACAAAGCTAATTTACACCAATTTGATAATTGAAAGTGGAGACGTACCATATATTACCATTTGCTTTGAATTGAATATACAAGTCTATTCTTTTCACTTTAGTTGATTCAAAAAATGGGTATGTATCATCAAAAATGCTTTCTTTGCTGTTGTTCTCCTTTCGGTTCCATGTACATTGTTAATACTCAGAAAATACTAACCAATTATTTTATTTTTAGCTAAACCAAAGAAAATGAGCTTGGGAGAGTTCATGAACGACAAATCGCTGGGTGGTTCATGGGCAGATGATGATTTTGATGTTAACTCAATTGAAATTCCTCTTGATGAGCCTCCAAGACGTCAACCATTCAATAGAGGCCCTGGAGGTTTTAACATGGGTCAAAGAGGATCCGGATACAATAATTATGACAACGAGATGTCTGGAGGATCCTCATACGGTCGTGAATTCGGGGCTCGTGATACACATTATGGCAGATTTGACGATCATGACCGTTCATATAACAGAAGGAATTCCGGTCCAAGACTCAGCGATCTACCTTCCATTCCGATTGCCAAGCTTTCAAATCTGCCAGAGGTTTCCACACAGAAATTGGTGACAAATCTTTTTGAGAGTCGGTTCATGAAATTTGAAAAGGTCAAAGTTCTTGTGGATCCAAATCCCCCACAGCCTCGGTTTTCCAAGTTTCATCACGAAGAGGAGCAAAAGAAAAAGTGTGCTTACGTCCAGCTCAATTCCCCACAGGATCTTCTTAAGGTTTTAAAGTGGACCGATATTTTTTTGGAGAGATTGAGGGTGGAGGTGAGTGTGGCAGATTTTGATGATTTTCAAGATGTTCAGAAGTACAATAAAGAAATAGGATTCGATGAAAGTGCAGAGGAGGAAAGGCTAAACAAAAAGTTGGAAGAAGAAGTCAAGAAGGCAAATAATTGGCGTCAAGAGGTTAAATATGGCAATACTTCAGACAGTCGTGGAGCATTTGGTGGAAGAAGGTACGCAAATGAGAGAAGATTTTCTGGAAACGCAGGAGGTGAAGGAATGGATGCAAGCAAGTGTCCATATCTAGCTGGACGAGGTTTTAAAGGCTCGATAGCAGGAATGAAAGCTCCACATCCATTGCCTGCAACTGGAGATGGATCTGCTGTAAATGCTGAGCATGTGCGTCATCCGAAAGAACAAGCTTCCAAAAATGTTGAATCGAAGCCAGAAATTTTGCAGAAAGTTGGCGCTTCAAAGTCGAAATCAAAGGCAAAGAAAGAAAATCCGTTTGGAATAGCAAAGCCAGTCGATCCTAAAAAGCAAATGGAAATTGAGAAAAAAATTGAAAAGATGAGCATTAACAGCACAACTTTTAGTACAGAAAAGTTAAACAAACATATTAAGCATGCCAAAATAGAAGATGATGGAAAAATGACTCAGAGATCAGGCAAAGCTAAAGATATAAAAAAGGGTGAAGCTCATGTTGAACAAGGAGAACGTCGAACAAGGAGGGTCAGTATCATCAGGCGTGAGTCTAATGCCAAAGCTGTTCCGGACAGTGCTCCTAAAGTTGTCTCAAGGAAAGTGGCGGTTAATGGAAGTAAATCTGTTCAATTACAGAGGTCTTCCAATGTTGAAAGAAGCAGAAAGAGTGGTTCTCTTCGAAAGGCCTCGCCTGTGAAGGAAGTTCAACAAACTGAACAAACTGAGCATCGGAATAAAAACAGTACGGAAAAAGATAATGTTTCGGATGCGTCCTTAAAATCGAGAAAGGGACATTCATCTTACCACAAGGGTTCCAGGTCCAGCGTCAAAGATAAAAAAATGTCATCCCCTACAACTACTGGACCTGGTAGGAATGCCAAGACGAGAATTGAAGAAAAGAATATAGATGGATCAAAACAAGCTGTATCGAAAAAGAAAAGATTGAGTAGGGATGCGTCTAGGAAGAGAAGGCACAAAGAAAAGCAGATTAGGATAAGCCAACAAATAAAATCTGGCAAATCAGCAGGCAGAGGTTCAAGTGTAGTTAAGGCATCGTCACTAGATACCTCACGTAAGGTTAAGCCATCTGAATCTGCAAAATTACAAGGAAGATGCAATTCCGAGCAGATGAAGTCAAAGGGTGGCAAAAATGACAAGAAAATAAGTAAGAAGGAAAATGTGCAGAAGAAAGTTCGCAATGATTCTCATGCCGGATCCTTTAAAAGCGATGGAAACGTCAAAAATGAAAGAAGAGAAGCTAATAATTCCAAAAGACACAGTTTGGAACATAGAGGAAGAGGCAGTAGAGGACGGAGGGAAAGCGGTAGGAGAGGATTAAAATGGGAAAAATATCATAAGAATTACACCTATGTGAGAGATAGCTCGAAGGAAGAAAGCAAGCAGCCTGATACTAAAAAGAAAAATGATAAGGCTGTCAAGGATGTCCAAGAGAAAGTCATAGAGAAGTCTAATTCGAAATCTGATTCGAAATCAGAGGCAAAACCAGAAGCAAAACCAGAAGCAAAACCAGAGACAAAACCAGAGACGAAATCGGAGACGAAACCGGAGAAGAAACCAGAGACAATGCCAGAGACGAAACCAGAGACAAGATCAGAGACGTTTGAAACTAATAAAAATGCTTAATCCCTTGATTTGAAGTTATCGTGAAGTATCCATTACTATTAATCACGGTAGGGAAGGAATGTGTGATTGAGATTGTAAGACTTAATATATATAAATCACAACTTTTACTGTAGTGATCGTACAATGCGGTGCGTTGATATATGACTGCTAATTAGAGGGGATAAAGCAACTACAATGTAATATAAATATGCTGCATACTCTAAAATGCTGGCAAATATTGGTTTATTCTACCCTTTATTTATGCTAAAGATTACAATCGATATTACGAATGTTATAAAAAAAAAATAATAATATGAAAAATAAGGATTCAAATCACTATTAATGATCGGTATCGAGTGTTCTAAGCTGGAAGCCTAGAATTCGCGTATTGAACTCAACAACGAGACATTGAATGAACACCTCGTCAACCACCTGCACTGCGCTCCCATGCCTACAAACCCCAGAAGGGACCCGTAGGCTGAATTTCTGATGACAGCAGCCCAGCGTTTTCACGCCGTGGAAGGCTCTCAAGAGCAACCTTGCCAGCGAGGGGCCCAGAAAGGACTTCCCCGCGGTAGATGGAGAATACCACCGAATTTCCCACTCGCCTTACCGGGGTGAGAATAAACCGACCCCGTTTGATATGCCGGAAGCAGATCCTTTTGAAAACGAGTACACGCGAATTATTAGCAATTCGAACACCGCGAGTTGCGAAGCCCACGGTGTATATTACGTTTGGGCCAAATGGCCAAAAGCAGCACTTTCTTTCGCCAATGCAGTATATGATGTTTTTTTTTTTTCTCTCCATCTTATGTTAAGTCTATCTCTTAAACAAATCTGCCTTACTGAGCATATTAGCATTTCTAATGTATTTTGTATTAAGACCTCACTTTGTTTAAATTTTTTTCGTTTCAAAATAGGTTATTCCGGCCTTCATATCAGAATCAAAGGACGTATTGCTTCAAAATTATTCGCGATGAATAGCAGGTTCGATCTCGGCCAGTTGTATTTTCTTTATTAAAAAGGAAACCTAAATACTATCTAACGATCTATGAATAAATTATTTCTCTATACAACATCACTATATACTCAACTGGACATACTTTTAATTATGCTTTGCAATTCCGATCCCGCACTAATTTTCCTTGTCTTTTCCCCCTGTTCTAACTCAAGTGCATCTATTTTAATAGGAATCAAATTCAAAATCATGTCCGATGCAGTCTTCTTATTACCAAAAATATAAATGCCTTTTGCTCCACAATTTAGTAGGTTACACATAAGTAACGATGTGTTTCGTGAGTTTGAATCGTGCTTTTCTGTGTCAACCAAAGACACTAATAAGTAGTCACATTTGCTTGATTTCATTTCATCAACCGTAAAAATATTAATAACGTCATCATTCAGAATGGCTGTATTTTCCTGGTAAAAATTCCGAATCATTTCCTGTATTAAAACTTTTTGAAGCTCGGAAGTGGTTAGCAAATAAATTTGCTCTGCATTGAAACCCATTCGTCTCATGTAAATAAAGGTCAGGGCAACAAATTCAGCCTCTTTGCTATTGGCACATTGTCCGGAGTGAACTTCCTCCCTTCCATCTTTGATATCGATGAATTGTAAATTGTGGCTAAATCCCCTCGGTGAATTAGTCGATAAAACTAAGGGGCTATCTGTCATTGCAATTTTCTTTTCATCACAGTACTGTTCTGTCAACATTATGTTTCTCACGGTGTTTCCAATTTGGTATAAAAAGGAATTTGTATTACTCCAAAATAAATTTCCCGTGATAACAATTCTCTTCGGTATGTTTTTTAATGGTATTAAAAGGAGATCATCTAACGATACGCATTCTGCATTCATGACAATAAGATTATCGAATTCACCCAAGTCATAGTCATTCACCCTTAAATCTGTAGTTGTTGCAATTATAATCTTTGATGCCGCTGTGAGATTGAACTTGAACAAATTATTATCATCATGCAAGCACTCTACAAACTTCAATGACCTTAAGGCCCTGAAGATATTCAATTGCCTGTTAAATGCATTGACAGCTTTAAGCCTCATTTCTTCCAGAGAGCAATTCTTAAGATTTTCATCATTACCAATGAATGGAAAATGATCAAATATATTATCCTTGCTTATGTTTGACGCATTTAACTCTCTTTCAAAGTTTTTCCAAATTGGCATAATGTAATTGTAATACAGTTTAAGGCAGGAAGAAATATCTTCACAATTCTCATCTGTAACACCTAACTCTTTCGCAACATTCGAAGCTTTTTTTAGAAGAGATTGATATATGGCTTTGCTATTATCCTTTCCTTTCAAGTTACTAACAAGCACATCAAGATTTAATCGTTGCATCAAATAATTTTCTAAGTTTTCTGAAGCCACAACGACGATAGTCCGCTCATCAAACTCTGATGAATAAATTTTAAGAAGATGCTTAGCAAGTTCTGTCTTCCCTGTATTCACTCGTCCGTTTATACATGTACATCCTGGAGACATAGCCTTTATAAATGCATCGCTCTGCTTCGAGTTCAAAGAAATTGATCCCCCGTCAATTTCTTTACCTAAATATTTTATGTAATCCGACGTGATGTCAATTTTACTCTCACGACTAGTAAAATTAATCATTAAATCCTTTTCCATTTCACTTTTAGTGATATTATTTTTCTTTTCTGTTTTTACTTTCTTAAGATGTTGCAAGCCTGGAACTAACATTTCGTCGATTTGAATGTTATTTGGTAGGATAAACGCTCCACCACTGCCCGCATGGTACTTTTCGTCAAAAAGAAAGTCTACCCATAAGTTTTTTCCCACTGTTCTTGACAGTTTCAACTGATTAAGATACCTTTTAGTGACAGAGGAAACTTTCGCATTCGGCTTGACAACTAATTGGGCCTTTTTGACCAAGTTTTCGTCAAACACATTATTCTCTAAGCCTACCGTTATTCTCATAATACGTGAATCAGTTGGTTCTGCAACATCGGAAACAATTGTGGGTAGAACGCTTTTTGTGTTTCCAGTAAAAAGGATCAAATAAATTATCTCATTTTTGTGAATATTTTCCCACTCCCGCTGAATAAGCTTTGCGGTACCTCTAAAGTTTATAACAATCTGAACACTAACACAAAGCTTTGTCATATCATATAAATAATCAGAAGTACAGGAAAGGATTGCAACATGATTCAATTGCATAGCATATTTGCTAAAACCTGAAATCTTGACACTGTCTGCATTATCTTGGTACTTTATATTTAATCTGTCGAGCACGTTATTAATGTGAGCTTTGGCAGAAACTTGTAAACGTGATCGTAACTCCAGAACCATTCGCATCATAATATCATTAGCCTCCAAAAACAAAGAAAAGAAATAAATATCTTCATTTGTACTTTTATTTAAATTAATTTCTGGAACGATTTTTGTATCAATCGTCCTAAAATCAGCAATTGTGTACCAAAGGCATGTGATTAATTGATCAGTTGATAGCGAGCCAATGTCCATTAGAGAGATGTCCATGTCCTTACAAAAGTTTATAAGTGGCTCCTTTGTAGGATTTTTTCCGAAGCACTGAGCGAACTTCCTTGAATTTTTTGTTAATGTCAATATATCTGTACATTTAACAAATTTCGTATAGTTGTACGCATTGAATGCTGTAGAGATGAAATGCATGAGTCTATCAGAAATGATTTTGTCAGACTGTTCATACGTTAAGCAATTACTCTGGCTTTCATCTGTGGGATAATATATCAAATATTGTAGCACATTTAGCAGACTTCCCTCTATATGCTCCTGTACCAGAGGAAGAAACCAAGTTCGCTTTAAAAATAAAGCTGTAAATCTTCTTGTAGGAAAATAAGACAATATTTCTATGAGCAATAGAAGAAATGGGGTTGATGCAGCCATATCACCTTTCATAAAAGTTTTGATTAGTTTTGAAAACCAAGTTTTCGCAATGAATGCAAGTTCTTTCTGCTCTGATGCCAGCTTGTTGTAAGACTCTAATGATTTCTTCAAAAGTGTGGAAACTTCCTTATCGCTTTTCATAATCAAACATCCAGATGCTGGATCTAAGAGAGAAACAGAAAATATATCAGAGATTGAATCCCATAGTCCTGGTGAGCTGGGTAAAAATGATACTAAGTTCCGTAAGAAGACTAAAAGTTCCGGGTTGTCTTCACCAGACACTATTATCCTTAGCAGACAGTATATTAATATACGAAATTGCTTTTTATTTATCTGGGACTTGTGTGTATAAAATTCATATTGAATATACTTTGGACAGTTGTTAATTATGAGTGCGATGGATTTAATGTATTCCTTTGGTGAGTCTCGATTGATTCGATCAAACAGAAAATCAATGTAGCCACTCCCTTGAAGATAGAGAAAATTATCTTGACTTGGCTCACTTTCCAAATAGGACCAGATTTCATGTACCCCCTTGAATTTGGTCTTAGACCTAATTCTTCTCTCGTGCCACAGAGATTTTATCTGGTTTTTCATCTGCCCTGGTCTGCCTTGGTTAATAAGTTCCGCCAATTGTGTAATCTAAAGACCCAAATGATTGTAATGAGAATACCACAAAACAAATGCAGTCTCCGATTTCTATTAGTATGTAAACAGTGTATAGATTTAATATTACAATATTAGGCTCATGAGTAGATATAAATATTCAGGCATGCCAAACTGCAAGCCTCTGTTAGTATAATTCCGCCAGATTTGAGAAGAATAGAAAACCAAAAAAAATAAAAATCAAAAAATGGTAGGACGAAAAAAATTTTCCAGCTACCGAGGCCATCACGCAAAACAGTATCGATAACACTTTGTTTTCTACGACGTGCGGATAAATAGTTTGGCTATCCACATTGTGACGATATTCAGCACAAAATCAAAATACTATTGCAAAGATATTAGGATGTATCATCGTCGTGGAGGATTTCAAGGTGGAAGGGGCCGCTTTGGTAACCATCAAGCCAACAGAGGACCACCAGATAGAGTTTTTGAAATGGGTGTGTTCTTTCATGAATGCGAAGGAAACATTGTGTGTCGATCGATAAATGAAAAGATTCCATACTTTAATGCGCCAATATATTTAGAAAACAAACAGGAAGTGGGGAAAGTGGATGAAATCTTAGGACCTATAAATGAAGTTTACTTCACTGTTCACCCATCCGAAGGTGTTCAGGCATCTTCTTTCAAGGATGGTGACAAATTCTACATTGCAGGAGATAAACTTCTTCCGCTAGAAAGATTCCTACCAAAGCCAAAGGATTATGGTCCAAAACCAAAAAGAAAGAGAGGTCCAAAGGGCGCTGGATTTGGTCAAAGAGGAGGTGGAAGAGGTGGAAGAGGTGGTTTCAGAGGGGGAAGAGGTGGAAGAGGTGGCTTTTCTAGAGGTGGAGGCAGGGGAGGCTTCCGTGGTGGCCGTGGAGGCTTTTCTAGAGGTGGAGGTAGAGGAGGTTTCCGTGGTGGTCGTGGAGGTTTCCATGGAAGAAGATAAGGAAATTCAATCAAATGCTGTAGATTATGGATATATGATTTACCAACTCTGTATAGCTTAGCTACTGTGGTATGAAATGCATAGGTGTCGTTTTAAAATCGAATCTATAGTCGGAAAAAATTATAAGAAGCCACGAATGAGGACATACGGGTGGTACTAGCTTTGTTAACTTACCGAGTGATCACATATTTAAAAAGAAAAACAACTAATATAAAAAGAGATCATAACGTAGTAAATTCAGGTGAAGTCCTCCTCCAATTGGTCTGGTGCTTCCACAATGTTGCCCTTAATTTTATTAAGAATTCTCACCTTCATTCCATCTAGTCTTGAAAACTTGTCAAAGTTTCTCGATGCTGTGGCCACAGAATCTGGGTTTCCTTCCTTTACAGCTTCGATAAGCTTCGTAGAAAATTCACATTCCCTTGTTGTCTCAAAGCTTGGATCCCACTGCTTAAATCTGTTCAAACATGCACTGGCACTCGCATAATCATTTCCATCAGCTAAACGACAAAGAATAGCCTTTAGAAAATATTCCTTCAAGGACCATTTTGCAAGGTTGTTATTAAGAGAATCCTTGGCGATAGATTCGTACACTTGTCCAGCTTTAGCGTAATCATGTATACTGTCGTCACAGTAAAGATCGGCTGCTTTCAAAGCACATTTGTTCGCCAAAGCATTTGCGGAGTCACCCTTATACCATTCACTTGCATCTTCATAGCTCTTTATAGCTTTCGCCACGTCATGCAACTCATTTTCATACATTTCTCCCAAGTCAGCTTTAAACGTTGCACTTCGTCTAAATTGACCACGTTTCACGAACATTATAATTGCCTTCTCCAAGCATTGAGCCGCCTCTATCGGAACCTCTGTCTTATATGCTTTATATGCTTCCACAAGTGTATTTGCAGCCTCGTCAGGGGATTCGGCCAACTTTTGGCACTCTGCCGCTTTTTCAAATGTATGTCCTGCCTCTGCACTTCTTCTCTGCAATTTATATAGGTTTGCAGCTTCTACATAAAGATCAGCTGCATCTTCATATTTAGATTGCTGTGAACTGCCAAAAAAAGATGACAGAAAGCCCGAGCTCTTCTTTGTCTTTTTGGTTGCCTATAATATAAATGGAAAAAATTGTGTTAATATATCGATTCAATGGGCATAAATAGAATTAACAGTGAATAAAAGAAATATTCCACAAAAACTTATACATACCTCTGCAATTAGTTCTTCCGGAGATGACATGATTATTTTATGGTAAACTGCCAGAGAATTGTCCTAAACAACTTTGAGTACTATCAGGTCTGGAGGGATGTTATGTATCTTTCACTTATTTCTCTATTTTCGCTCTTTTTTTTTTGCGCATTTGTTGCCGCGCCTAGTTTATCTTCGAAGCTCAATTGTACTTACACCAAGTATTTGTGCACCTATGGTAAAAAGACGATAAATCATTACTAAAAACTGGTGCACAACCTATGATTTTACAAAGTTCTTTTTTGCTAGATCTTACCTCACTGTTTCAGGATGCAAAATCAACTTCGGGAAAGTCATTAGCCTAATCATCGCATGCTTTTAAATCCCTTTGCTTTTCACGTAGCAAAAAGCCATCGACTTAAATATTGTTCGCTAACGTTGTGGTAAAAGTTAAATGTTTGTAATAAATTACTTATGGCAAGAAATTATGAACATAGTCAAAGTTGAACTCTGGGTATAGCGTATTATTATTTTATTTATTTGGTTTGGTATTATTATTGATGGATAATTTTTTGAGCTATTTCAAACTGAACAATATGCAAAAAATGCGAAGCACATTTTTCCTAAAAAAGTAATGGAGGAAATAAAATGCATACTAAATTCTATTTTAATTGAAATTAATAAATTTATGTATCAAAAGTATGGTATGATTAGTTGAACATGATTCTAAAGTTTATTGGATAAGGTGTGTCTGCAAGATACGGGTTAGCAGCAGCAATGAATTTTTACCTTTCAAAATGGATGAATACTCAACGTTCAACTAATGTTGATTGACAAGTAAATCTCAAGCATGATCTGGAAACAAAACGTGTAGTAATCAAATGCGTATTTAATCTTGTCATTCTCACCACCTTTGAGCTACTGTGCTTCTTGTGTATTCTCATTTTGTGTAGATCCAAATAACATTCGATGTGGAACATGAGAATCGAATAAATGTCAGTTCATGTAAGGAGCAAAATTAGCATCAATTTGCTTGAATAAAGAATGATTTACTCTCTACCGGAAGGTATCCTTTGCATGCACGAACACCACTTATACTTTCTTTGTGACGTCACCTTTATAGATGATGACTTTTTGTTCATAATTGTAGCAATTATAGGACAACTGAAGGGAGCATAAAGTGTGTGTTTATTCTCAATCCTAACTTGACCTTTGAGTTTTAATTTTTTAAACAAGCGTACCTCTTAAGTTTCAATTTGAAGATACAATTGGATTAGAAAACAGATGTCTCTGAGTGTTCGATGATGTTTAATCAAGTTCATGTCAAAGCAGTAGGAAGATGTCGGAGTTAAGAGAGACCTTATGAGTTACTCCCGGGCTTTAGCTATCAAACTCCTTCTTTAATAGAACTAATA
>ERZ746981.219-NODE-219-length-38803-cov-910.406549_pt1 | contig 38803 bp, 33 predicted proteins | sample MGYA00374948_ERZ746981 | MGnify/ENA primary metagenome ERZ746981 (study PRJEB28757, sample SAMN06711160) | food metagenome | host: microorganism | place: China:Harbin | collected 2017-01-30 | study: EMG produced TPA metagenomics assembly of the Analysis of...
TGTCCACCGGCACGTAGGCGGTCCACAGGTCCATGATCAGGTCACCGTCCTTGTCGGTGATGCGCAGGGTCTGGTACGGGTATTCCGTGCGGATGGTCACAACTTCCTCAACGGGCTGCTCCTTGCCCTGCAGGTCCTTGTGCTTGCCAAAGATCAGGCGTTCGGCCAGCGGCTGCTGGCCCGCGCAGCGCATGAAGCTGTAACGCGCCTCGATAAAGTTCTCGCCCCGGTCCTGCCCCAGGAAGCGCGCCTTGATCTGCCCCATCTGGCGGCGGTGCAGGAACTGGTGGTTCATGTCCATCAGGTTCTCGTGCATGAATGTGTAGTGGCAGTTCACGCGCGGGCTGAAATGCTTGGTCTTGTATCTGGGGTTGTCCGTCTGGGCCAGCTTGGGAAAGGGGACGGTATCGGCCTTTTCCGGGTTGCCGGGAAAGACGAAGATCAGCCCGCCCGCTTCCCGCACGGGGAAGGTGCGCACGCCATTGGGCAGCTTGCCCTTGCCCAGATAGGGCACGTCGATGCAGCGGCCCGAGCGGCCAAAGGCCCAGCCATGGTAGCAGCAGCGCACGGTCTGGCCGTTCACGGTGCCCTTGCTCAGCGGGACCTGCCGGTGGGGGCAGCGGTCATATAATGCGAACACGCTGCCTTCCTCGGGGCGGACCAGCACGATGGGCGTGCCCGCGTAGCTGACCGCCAGCGTCTTGTCTTTCCTGAGATCGGCCGACCACGCCACGGGGTACCAGAAGTCCGGGTCGCAATCGACCCGGCGCAGGTCGGGCTGCGTGGCCCTGGATGCGGTGTCTGCCTGGACTGGAGAAATCTGGTTCATGTGGTGCGGTCCCGAAGTGTTCGCGTTGCAACGGCGGGCCACGGGCCATGCCCGTCCGCCAGAGGATGGAATGCGCAATGGGTGAAGAATTTCAGTCGTGTTGTCGACTGTAAAACCACAGGCTGCATAAGGCTCATGCTTAATGCAGGAAGCTCATCCGGGGTTTCCGGGCAGCTTATGAGGCAGATCAAGGCAGGCCCCGTCCGGACGTGGCAGGCTGGCGGCCTGCCCGCCTGCTACCCGGCTTCGGGCAGGGCTTCATCCTCCAACGGGGCATCCGCCATCATGCTGTAGTAGAACGTATCCGCAAGGCGGGTATGCAGCAGTTCATCATAAACCGCGAGTGTTGCGTACTGCATGGCCTGGGTGGAGTAATGCGTGCGCACGTTCTCACGCGCATGCCAGGCCAGCGCCTCGCGTTCCGCATTGTCCAGACCGGCTACATGACGGATGCACGCGGCCAGCGCCCTTGCATCATCGGGGGGGAAGGAAAAGCCGGTTATCCCGTTTTCCACCGTTTCCAGCGCCGCGCCATGGGCGGATACGATAACGGGGCGCCCCATGGCCTGTGCCTCCACCACCACGCGCCCGAAGGGCTCGGGCCGGCGGGAGGGGACGACAACCATGTCCGCCAGCATCATGGCCGCCGGCATGTCCGCGCAGTGCCCGGCAAAGCGCAGATGGGCCGCAATGCCCCCCTGCCGGGCCTGCGCCACAAGCTGCCGGCCTTCCCTGCTGTTCGTCTCACCCACGAAAATGCACACCCAGTCCCCGCTGAACCCGCCTGTCCGCTCCAGATGGGCCAGTGCCTCGATCAGCAGGGCATGCCCTTTCCACGCGGTCACGCGCGCGGGCAGCATGATGACGGTGGCGCCATCGGGGATGTCCCACAGCCCCAGCAGTTTCTGGACCCGGTTGCCCCGCACCCCGCCGGGGTCGAAGCGCACCATGTCCGCGCCGCGCGGGATCAGGCGCAGGCGGTCGCCGCCCACCTTGTATTCATCACGCAGGCGGGTGGCGATGTAGCGGCTTATGGCAATGACCCGCGCGCCGGATGCCAGTACGCTGTTATAGCGTTTCTTGCCCGGCAGGTTGGCGTCATGCACCCCGTGCCATGTGGTGACCATGGGCACGCCCAGCCGCCTGCACGCGAAATGCGCGGCCCATGCGGGCGCGCGGGAGCGGGCATGGACAAGATGGACACCATACTGCTGCATGACCTGCCGCAGCCTGCCGGCGTTGCGCATGACGGAAATGGGGTTCTTGGCCCCCAGTTCCATTTCCACCGGAATGGCGCCGATATATTTCAGGCGCGGGACCAGGCGGCCGCCCGCGCTGGCCACGATGGCGGTGCCACCAGCCTGGACAATGGCCTGCGCCATTTCCAGCGTGCCATGTTCTATCCCGCCGGATTCGAGCGCTGGCAGCGCCTGCAGTATGACAGGTCGGTCAGAAACGGTTTGCATCACGTTCCTTCATATCACGACCGTAGCGAAACTGCACGGGTCGGCAGCAAATCGGGGCTTTGCCCTTGACGTGTGCCGCGCCTGGGCCGACGAATGCGGTGATGAGAGTTTCCGCGTGCCTGCCCGTTTCCCTTTTTTCCATGCGGGCACAAGCCCGTGCCCGGCACGGCGTGGCCCGTCGGCCGGCCGCGCGGCCGGGCGGGGGCATGGCGGTGGGACCGGCCGTGCTGGGGGTGGCCCTGCTGCTGGCCGTGGCGCTGGCCTGCCGGTGCGCGTGGGCCACGGCCGATGGCCCGGCGGCCCCGGTGGAAGCGCCACCTGTGGTGCCCCCCCAAGCCGCGCCGGCCACCGCGCCCGAGGACTGGAGCTTCTCCCGCTGTACCGCCACCCTGGCCGATGACCCGGATGGCGCGCGTGATTATGCCGAGGACTGGCGCGCCCATGGTGGCGGGCTGGAAGCCGGGCAATGCGCGGCCCTGGCGCAGATGGAAGTGGGCGATGTGGCCACCGCCGCCGCCGCGCTTGACCGTCTGGCCCGCACACCCGGCTGGCCTGCCGGTATGGCGCCGGGTGCCCGTGTTCCGGTGGAGGATACACCGCAGTCCCTGCGCCGCCGTGCCACGGTGGCGGAGGAGGCGGCCCGGGCCTGGCAGGCCGATGACAGCCCGAAACAGGCGATGGACAGCGCAACCTACGGGCTGACGCTGGCGCCGGGGGATACCGCGCTGCGTCTGGTCTATGCGCGGGTGGCGGTGGAACTGGGCCAGCCCCGGCAGGCCATCGACATGCTGACCCCGCTGCCCGCCACCCCCGCCGCGCGGGACGAGGCACTGGTGGCGCGCGCGGGCGCATGGCGCCAGCTGGGGCGGATTGACCAGGGCATGGCCGACATCGATGCCGCCCTGAAGGACATGCCCCATAACGGCCCCGCCCTGCTGGAGCGCGGCATCCTGCACCAGCGCGAGGGGCAGATGGAAGCCGCCCGCGCCGACTGGCAGGAAGTGGTGGCGCTGGCCCCGGATTCGGATGAAGCGGATCTGGCGCGCCAGGACCTGTCCCTGCTGGAAACCGACCCCGAGGCACCCTGACCCCATGGCCCGCATCCTGGTAATCCGGCTGGGCGCGCTGGGGGATTTTGTCCAGTCCTTTGCCCCCTTCGCCACCATCCGTGCCCATCATGCCCATGATGTGGTAGACCTGCTGACCCAGGAGGCCCTTGCCGGACTGGGGCGGCAGGCGCCGTGGTTCGACCATGTGCTGGTGGACCGCAGGCCGCCATGGCACGACCTGCGCGCGGTGCTGGCGCTGCGCCGCGTGCTGCGCTCGTATGATTTCATCTATGACCTGCAGACATCGGGCCGCAGCACGCGCTACCTGCGCCTTTCGGGCCTGACGGCATGGTCGGGAATCGGGCGTGGTGGTCAGGCGGTGCATGACAACCCCCAGCGCCGTTTCATGCATACCCGCGCCCGCCAGCGTGACCAGTTGCGTCGTGCGGGACTCGAGTCCCTCTGTGTGCCCGACCTGTCATGGCTGGCCGCCGGTGGTCCCGTGCTGCCCGCCCCCTATGGCGTGCTGGTGCCCGGTGCCGCCGCCCACCGCCCCGCCAAGCGCTGGCCGGTGGCACGGTACGCGGCGCTGGCGGTGCGCATGGCCGAAGGCGGCCTGCTGCCGGTCGTGGTAGGGGGAAAGGGGGAAGGCGCGCTGGCCGCCACCATACGGGCGGCCTGCCCCACGGCGGTGGACCTGACCGGCCGCACCACGCTGCCCGAACTGGGCGGCGTGCTGGCGCGGGCACGCTGCGCGGTGGGTAACGATACCGGGCCAATGCACATGGCCGCCGCGCTGGGCGTGCCCTGCACGGTGCTGTTTTCAGCCGACAGCAACCCCGCCCTGACCGCCCCGGTGGGGCAGCATGCGGGGCAGGTAAAGGTGATTTATGTGCGCGATCTGGCTACCGTGCGCGTGGACAGGGTTGCGGCAACGCTCGGCTGACGCCATTACAGCGGAATATCTTCATACCGGAGCAATGAAACCATGCCTGCCATAACCCTGCCTGACGGATCCGTTCGCCGCTTTGACGGGGCAGTGACGGGCACTACCGTGGCACAGTCCATTGGCGCGGGGCTTGCCCGTGCCGCCCTTGCCATGGAAGTGGACGGCAAGCTCATGGATATCGGCCGCGCGGTCGATCATGACGCCCATGTCCGTTTCATCACGCGCAAGGACCCCGAAGCGCTGGAAATGATCCGCCACGACGCCGCCCATGTGCTGGCCGAGGCGGTGCAGTCGCTTTTTCCCGGAACGCAGGTCACCATCGGCCCGTCGATCGAGAACGGGTTCTATTACGATTTCTATCGCAACGAGCCTTTCTCGCCCGAGGATTTTGCCGCGATTGAAAAGCGCATGGCCGAGATCGTGGCCGCGAACGAACCCTTCGTGCGTGAGGCATGGCCGCGTGAAAAGGCCATCGAATTCTTCGAGGACAGGGGCGAGCGCTTCAAGGCCGAACTGATCCGTGACCTGCCGGAAGACGAGGAAATCTCGATCTACCGCCAGGGCGAATGGCTGGACCTGTGCCGTGGCCCGCATCTGCGCGGCACGGCGGATGTAGGCACCGCCTTCAAGCTGATGAAGGTGGCGGGGGCCTACTGGCGCGGTGACCACCGCAACCCCATGCTGACCCGCATCTATGGCACCGCATGGCGCGACCGCAAGGAGCTGGAGGCGCATCTGCACCAGCTTGAGGAAGCCGAACGCCGCGACCACCGCCGCATTGGCCGCGAGATGGACCTGTTCCACATCCAGGAAGAAGCCGTGGGCCAGATCTTCTGGCACCCCAAGGGCTGGCGGCTGTATTCGGTGCTGCAGGACTATATGCGCCGCGCGCAGGACCGAAACGGCTATCAGGAAGTGCGTACGCCGCAGCTGGTTGACCGTGCCCTGTGGGAAGCCTCCGGCCACTGGGACAAATACCGCGAGCACATGTTCATCGCCACCGTCGAGGACGAGGACAAGACCCTTGCCCTCAAGCCGATGAACTGCCCGTGCCATGTGCAGATCTTCCGCCACGGCCTGCGCTCGTATCGTGAACTGCCGTTGCGCATGGCGGAATTCGGGGCATGCCACCGCTATGAGCCGTCCGGCGCGCTGCATGGCATCATGCGCGTGCGGGGCTTTACGCAGGATGACGCGCATATCTTCTGCACCGAAGACCAGATCGCCGATGAAACCGCCCGTTTCGTGCGCATGCTGGCCGATGTGTACCAGGATCTGGGCTTTGAGCATTTCCGCGTGAAATTCGCGGATCGCCCCGAGCAGCGCGCCGGTGACGATGCCACATGGGACCGTGCCGAAAACGCGCTGAAGGTGGCCTGTGACATGGCGGGTGTGACCTATGAGCACAATCCGGGCGAGGGCGCGTTCTATGGTCCCAAGCTGGAATTCGTGCTGCGTGACGCGATCGGCCGTGACTGGCAGTGCGGTACGCTGCAGGTGGACTACGTGCTGCCCGAACGCCTTGATGCGTCCTATGTGGGTGAAGACAGCGCGCGCCACCGGCCCGTCATGCTGCACCGGGCGATTCTCGGCTCGTTCGAGCGCTTCCTTGGTATCCTGATCGAGCAGCATGCCGGTCGATTCCCGCTCTGGCTGGCGCCGGTGCAGGTGGTTGTTGCCTCAATCGTGACCGATGCGGCGGATTATGCGCAGCAGGTGGCCGACCGCCTGCGGGCTGCGGGCCTGGTGGTCGAGGCCGATTTGCGGAACGAAAAGATCAACGCCAAGATCCGTGAGCACAGCCTGGCCCGCGTGCCGGTCATTCTGGTCGTAGGCCGCAAGGAAGCGGAGGAAAACACCGTGGCCATGCGCCGCCTGGGTGGCAAGGCGCAGGAGGTCCTGCCGCTGGATGAAGCGGTATCGGCCCTTGCATATGAAGCCCTGCCACCCGATATCCGTCGCACGCGGCAGTGATATCCAGCCCCGCGTGCCGTGACTGCATGGCAGTTTTCACGGCGGCGGGACAAGACAGTACTTGATCTGGGGCGCGTCTTTGCGTCACATATCTTTCCATAATGTAAGGTCATTCCCGACCCGAGCGCGTATGCGGCCTTGCCCGTGTCGCGCGCGGCAGGGGGAATGGCCCTGCCTGCCGTCCGAACGCAACAGTTACAGGAGCTGACCATAGCCAGACCCCCGATGCCCACTCCGCCAAATCGAGAGGGCCCCCGTGTCAATGAAGAGATCCGCGTACCGCAGGTCCGTCTGATCGACGAAGAAGGCGAGATGCTTGGCATCATGTCCACACGTGATGCGCTGGCGCGCGCTTATTCCGTAGGACTTGACCTGCTGGAAATCAGCCCGAATGCCGAACCGCCCGTGGCCAAGGTTCTCGATTACGGGAAGTTCAAATACGAACAGCAGAAGAAGCGTAACGAAGCGCGCAAGAAACAGAAAGTCATTGAAATCAAGGAAGTCAAGGTTCGCCCGAACATTGATGAAAATGACTATCAGGTGAAGATGCGCGCCATGAAAAGCTTCATTGGCGAGGGCGACAAGGTAAAGGTGACCCTGCGCTTCCGGGGCCGTGAAATGGCGCATCAGGATCTGGGCGTAAAGGTGCTGGAGCGCATCCGTACCGAAATGGACGAACTGGCCAAGGTCGAGCATATGCCCAAGCTTGAAAACCGCCAGATGATCATGGTGCTTGCACCGCGCTGAGGTGCCGCCGCGATGATCCGGTAACACAAAGGCCCGGTGGGATGTCTCACCGGGCCTTTTCTGTCTGTTCCGTTCCACGCCATAGGGCGGCCCCATGCGGGTCAAAATGGATGAAAGTCTTTTGGATGCCGCCTTTTTTCAGACAGGCGGCGTTTTCTGAAGCGTTCTGAAAGAAGCTTTACCAGAAATTTCTGTGCCTCATTCGCCGGGCTGTTGCAAAACCAGGGTTGCGTGCGCGGTCGCCGTTACGTCCTGCATGGAAGCCGGTGCTTCGGGGGGCGTGATTTCGGCGCTGGCCGCGCGGGCCATCATCATCATGGGAATCGGGCGGGGGAAGTTCTGGTCATCCAGCGTGACGGAGCGGATGGAGGCGACCTTCAGCTTCAGCGTGCTGGCCGCCGCTTCCGCGCGCTGCTGCATGTCCTGCAGGGCAAGGGTCTCGGCCCTGCGGGTCAGTTCCGTCCGGCGTGCCGTGGAAAGTGACCAGTCCAGCCGGGTCAGCACCAGATTGTCGCCCTGCAGCTGCCCGATCAGGGGCAGGAGTCCCTTGCCGTCATGCGCCGTCAGGCGGATTGTCTGGCGTGCGATCCATTGCGGCCTGCGGTTCTGGCGGGGGTCGCCGTCGTCATGATGCACAACATAGGATTCGGCATTCACGCCCATGCCTTCTACCGGTGTGGCAAGGGCAATCGCCTTGCCCACCTGCGTGTTGACCTGCGCCTGCGCCGCGGCAGCCGTATCGGCGTGCGATTCGGCGTAAAAGACGGCGGTCAGTTCATCCGGCTGTGCCTGCACCGTGCCGGTGGCAGACAGATCAAGCGTGGTGGCGGCGGCAGCGGCGGCGGGTGAGAAGAGCGGCCGCTGTGCCCGGGCGGCCACCGGGTGCAGCCCGGTTGCCATGAGCAGGGGAAGAAGGGCGATCCGTCCCCTGCGGGTGCGGCTCCAAAGCTGGATAATGCTCATGAATGCGTGGTCTCTTTCAGTTCCACCAGGGCACGGCGCAGCCGGACAATACCGGAGCGGATCCGTCCTTCCCGGCACATGTCAGCTCCCTGCATGCGCAGGCTGTCCACATCCTGTGGCAGGGCGGGGCCATAGGCATCGATGATGTTGAGCAGGCGGTTGCAGTAGGCCTTGGTATCGCTGGTAATGATGACAGGCTTGTCCGCGCCATCGCGTGCGGTCACCACGCGTACCATGCCGCTGTCCTGTGCTGCCGGCACGGGTGTCGCGCCACACAGGCAGAAACTCATCACGACGACGGCGGGCGTCATGGCGGGGTGCAGGTTCATGCTGTCACTTTACGCTACTGTTCGTGTCATGCTGATGGGAGAAAGGTGACGTTTGAGTCATGCCTGATATGTTCTGTGGAGATGGACACTCCCGTCCATCGTCCGACAGGGCGCAGGCGGCAATGGGCAGCGCCAGCGAAACCGTAAGCCCGGGATTGTGGGCCGACAGCTGCATCTGGCCCCCGTGCAGCTGCACGATGGCGCGCACCATGGATAGCCCCAGCCCGGCGCCCGGCGTGTTGCGTGCCTTTTCCGCGCGGAAGAAGCGTTCCGTCGCCCGTGCCATGTCGGCCGCGCTCATGCCGATTCCCTCATCACTGACCGACAGGTCCAGCATGCCTTCGCCCGTAGGCCCGGTAACACGGCCCGGTGCCAGCTCCCGCATCCGGGCGCGCAGGTGCACCGTCCCGCCGGAGGGGGAGAACTTGATGGCGTTGTCCAGCATGTTGGCCACCGCCTGCTGGATCAGCGAGCGGTCACCATAGAAGGGCAGCGCGGCGGGCAGGTCCAGGCGCAGGGTAATGGCATGGTCTTCCGCCACGGCTTCGTACAGATCGGCCACATCCAGCAGCACCGGCACCATGTCGAACGCCATGAAGGCGGAACGGCGGGAGCCGGCCTCGATCTGGGCAATGCGCAGCAGGGCCTCGAACACGGCGGTCACATTGTCCAGGTTGCCGACCGCGCGGTCGATCGCGCCACGCAGTTCCTCTGGCGTGGTGGCGTGCAGGGCCGCGTCCTCTAGCTGGGTACGCGCGCGCGCGATGGGGGTGCGCAGGTCATGGGCAATGGCGTTGGAAACCTGTCGCACGCCGTCCATCAGGCGCACGATTCGGTCCAGCATTTCGTTGATGGCCTCGGCCACCTGGTCCATCTCGTCCCCGTTGCCCACCAGCGGCATGCGGCGGCTCAGGTCGCCATGGGCAATGGCCGATGTGGTGCGTGCCACCGTCTTGACCATGCGGCGGAAGATGCGGTGCACCAGCACCGCCCCGCTTACGGCCAGCAGGGTGACCATGACCCATGCCCATAGCAGCGAATCGGTCAGCAGGTGACGCAGGATGCCGCGTGCCCGCACGTCGCGCCCCACCAGCAGGCGATAGCCGCTATCCAGTTGCCCCGCCGTATGGGTCTGGGCCGTGCCGGGCAGGTTGTAGGCGTGGAGTTCCGCCATGCTGCGCAGGCCCGCACGGGTGTCGGGCAGGGAATACCAGCGGTCGGTGTACTGTACCCTGCCCGGCCAGGCCGAGACGTTGCCGGTCAGGTAATTCCCCTGCGGGTCGATGACGAGGTAGATCGCATCATCATCAAGGTTCTGCTCCAGCCGGTCCTCGATGGTCAGGGCCAGCGTTGGCAGGCCGCCGATGACCCAGCGTTCGGCCAGGGCGCGGGCATCGGCGTTGATTGCCGTCTCGACCTGGCGTTCCAGAAACCCGATCGTGCCCCACCACAGGAAGGACATGAACAGGATGGACGACAGCGCGAACATAAGCCCGTAGGCCAGCGCGAAGCGCAGGCTGGCCGACCGCCAGGCCCGCCAGCGCGAACGCCGGGGCGGCGGAGCGGGCGGAAAGGCCGGCTGCGCTGTCACGCGTCGTGGCCGTGGGGCTTATTCCGCACGCAGCATGTACCCCGCGTTGCGGATGGTATGGATGAGCGGCGTGCCGAAGGGCTTGTCCACCTTCTGGCGCAGGCGCGAGACATGCACGTCGATCACGTTTGTCTGCGGGTCGAAATGGTAGTCCCACACGCCTTCCAGCAGCATGGTGCGGGTCACCACCTGGCCTGCGTGGCGGGTCAGGTATTCCAGCAGGCGGAATTCACGCGGCTGCAGGTCGATCTTCTGCCCCGCGCGGCGCACGGTGCGCGAGAGCAGGTCGATCTCCAGATCCGCCAGTTCCAGCTTGGTCTGGGGGGCGGCCTCGGTCCGGCCACGGCGGCCAAGGGCTTCCACGCGCGCCAGCAGTTCGCTGAAGGCGAAGGGCTTGGTCACGTAGTCGTCCCCCCCCGCCTTCAGTCCCTGCACGCGGTCATCCACATCCGCCAGCGCCGAAAGCAGCAGCACGGGGGTGGTGTTGTTCTGCGCGCGGATGGTTTCCAGCAGGCGTACGCCGTCAATGCCGCCGGGCAGCATGCGGTCCAGTATGATCAGGTCGAACTTCTCGCTCACGGCCATGAACAGGCCGTCCTTGCCATTATCGGTCAGTTCGACCAGGTGCCCGGCTTCCTTCAGGCCCTTGGCCACGAAGTTGCGGACGGTGGGGTCATCTTCAACAACAAGAATATGCACGTTGCCTCACGTCGTTTGGGGCGGGGTCGTTCAGTCGTCCATGTCTTCGTCGGGGCGGTGGCCGACGCAGGCATCCAGGCTCATCGGGTCATGGCGGCGGCGGATATGCAGTGCCACGGTCGAACCCGGCCGCTTTGCCGCGATCGAGCGGATCAGCATGCGGGATGTGTCGATCGGTTCATCATTCACGGCGGTAATGACATCACCAATATGCAGGTGCGCCTTCATGGCCGGGCCATTGCGGTCGATTCCCACGATCTGTACCCCGTTGCGTCCCGGCCCGTCCGCCAGTGTAACACCCAGCCAGCCCCGGTCGATATGGCCATTCTGACGCAGTTCTTCCACGATTGGTGCCACGATTTCGGACGGCAGGCCAAACCCTATTCCCACCGAACCGCCGGTAGGCGAGACGATGGCCGTGTTCACCGCGACCACCTGCCCGCCCAGGTTGAACGACGGGCCGCCCGAATTGCCGGGGTTGATGGGCGCATCGATCTGGAAAAAATCATCGAACGGGCTGGTGCCGATATCGCGCCCGCGCGCGGATACGATGCCTGCGGTGACCGATGACCCAAGCCCGAACGGGTTGCCCGCCGCCATGATCCAGTCCCCGATGTTGACCAGCCGGCTGTCCCCCCACGGCACGAAGGGCATGGGGTGGGGGGCGTGGATCTGGATCACGGCAATATCCGTCAGGTCGTCGCTGCCCACCAGATGGGCCGGGAATTCCGTGCCATCGGCCAGCGAGACGGTAATCTGGTCCGCCCCCCCCACCACATGCGCGTTGGTCACGATCACCCCGCTGGGGTCGATCAGGAAGCCCGAGCCCGCTCCCAGCATTTCCTCGCCATGCGCGCGCATGCGTTCACGGAATTTATGCTCGAATGGCGTGCCCTTCACGCTGGGGGGCAGGGGCTGGCGGGCATTGGCGGCCACCTTGGTATCTTGCGCCTGTGATACCGCGATGTTCACCACCGCCGGTCCCACCTGCCGTACCAGCGGGGCGAAGGTAAGCGGGCCGGACGCCACCACGGGTGCCACGGGCGGGGCAAACAGCGAGGGATTGGGCGGCACGGCGGATGCGGCCGCCGTGTCCTGCGCCAGCGCCCCGTTCACCTGCCCGGCCACGCCCAGCAGCAGCATGGGTAACAGGCGGCGGGCAGGGTGGGCCATGACGATGCGTGTCATGTATGGCGGTATGGAGGTGCGTTCATGATAAGTCATGTTATCTGAAAAAAACGGCAATGCCATGTCTGCATGTCAACATGGACACGAATGCATGCTGTTTTATGACCGGCGCGGTGGCCGTGGCGGGGGCGGGCTGGCCGTCGCAGGGTTTTCCGGCCAGTCGTGGCGGGGGTAGCGGCCGCGCATGTCGCGGCGCATGTCCGCCCAGGACCCGGCCCAGAACCCGGCCAGGTCGGCGGTGATCGCCTGCGGGCGCCCTGCGGGGGAAAGCAGGGCGATGCGCAGGTCCACCGTGCCACCGGCAAGGCGGGGGGTGTCCGTCATACCATAGAAGGTCTGCGCACGGGCGGCCGCTACCGGCACGGGCTGGAGGTAGTCGATGCCCGCCCGGCCACCGGGCAGGTCCAGATGGGTGGGCAGCATGTGGTCCAGCCATTTCAGGCTGGCATGGTCCATGGTGGCGCGCAGCATGGCCAGCAGGTCCATCTCCGCCAGGGCAGAAAGCCGGTTCACGCCTGCAAGCCACGGTGCAAGCCATGTCCCGACCGTGGCCGCCAGCGCGGTGTCGGACAGGTCGGGCAGGTCCGGGCGTTCCAGCCGGGTGCGGGCCAGTTCCACGCGCGCCTGCAACTGGCGGCAGGCATCGCTCCATGTCAGGCTGGCCGCAAGGTTCTGGGCCGCCTGCTGGCACAAAAGCGCGCAGACCTCATCGGCGCTGGCGGTGACCGTGCGGTCGCGCAGCACCAGGGTACCCAGCCGTAGCCGGCGCCGGGCCAGCACGCTGCCGGTGGTGGGATCGAGCGTGGTTTCCACCTGTTCGCGCGCGCGGGCCAGCAGGGCGGGGGGCAGGCTGTCACGGTCCAGCGGGGCGGCAAGGCAGATCTCGGCGGCCTTGCGCACATGCATGCCGGCCACGGCCAGCAGGGATGCGCGGGCCAGTTCATCGGTTTTTGAAAGCCGTGCGCTGCCACCACCCGCCAGGCGGAATGACCCGACATCGCCGCGTGACTGGGCCACCCGGTCGGGGAAGGCCGCGGCAATCAGGGCGGCGGGATCGCCACTGGCCGCAATGTCACGCGCGCCCCCCAGCCGCCTGCGGTACTGCCGGGCGGCATGGCGGATGCGCGAAAGTGCCGCGCGATCGGCATCCGGGTGGTCGCCACCGGCCAGCAGGTCCAGGCGCAGGCGGATATCGGCAGGCGCTGCGGGTGGCGCGCCCCGGCTGCCACCGGCGGGGCGGCGGGGGCGCAGCGGGTCGCGTTCTTCCAGCAGGGCCGCGATGTCACAGGCCAGCGCGCGCTCCGGGGCGGTGCGGGCGGCCAGCATCATGGCGGCAAGGCGCGGATGAGCGCCCAGGGTGGCCATGCGTGTGCCCTCAGGCGTAATGCGGGCATCATCATCCAGCGCGCCAAGGGCCTGGAGCAGGCTGCGCCCGGCCTCGAACGCGCCATTGGGGGGCGGGTCGGGGAAGGGAAGGTCGGCGGGGTCCGTGCCCATCGCTTCCTGCCAGGCGGCCGTATCCAGCCGCAGGCCGGTCAGTTCGGCCTCCATCATTTCGGGCTGGTCATGGGGCGGCATGGCGCGGGTGGTCATTTCCGTCCACAGGCGGATGGCCGTGCCCGGCGCCACACGCCCCGCACGGCCCGCGCGCTGGCTGGCCGCCGCGCGGGAGATGCGTATCGTGTCGAGCCGCGTCAGCCCCGTGCCCACATCCAGCCGGGGCACGCGGCGGAAGCCGCCATCGACCACAATGCGCACGCCGGGCACGGTCAGCGATGTCTCGGCTATGGAGGTGGACAGGATTACCCGCCTGCGACCGCCGGGGTGGGGGGTCAGGGCCAGATCCTGCTCGGCAGGGGGCAGTTCGCCATAAAGCGGCAGCACATCGGCATCGATTCCGGCCAGCAGGGCGCGGGTGCGCTGGATCTCGCCCACGCCGGGCAGGAAGGCCAGCACGTCACCTTCTTCCTGTGCAATGGCTGTGCGGATGGCGGTGGCCATGGCCTCGGGCAGGTCACGACGGTGGACAAGGTCGCGGGTGGCGTGGCGGATCGCCACGGGGAACATCCGGCCTTCGCTTTCCACCAGTTCGGCGTCCATGCAGCGCGACAGGGCCGCGCCGTCCATGGTGGCGGACATGGCCAGCAGCTTCAGTTCGGGCCGCAGGCTGCGCTGGAGGTCAAGGCAGAAGGCAAGGGCTGCATCCGCATCGACCGAACGCTCGTGGATTTCATCGAATATGACGCACGCCACGCCCTCCAGCATGGGATCGGACAGCAGGCGGCGCACCAGCAGGCCCTCGGTTATCACCTCGATGCGCGTGCGCTCCGATGTCGCGCCATCCAGCCGGGTGCGGTAGCCCACCAGCCCGCCCAGCGGTTCGCCCAGCAGTTCCGCCATGCGCTGGGCGGCCGCGCGTGTGGCCAGCCTGCGGGGTTCGAGCATGATGATCCGCCCGTCGCCGCGCCATGGGGCAGCCAGCAGGGCCAGCGGCACCAGCGTGGTCTTGCCGGCGCCGGGCGGAGCGACCAGAACGGCATTGGACGTCCGTTCCAGCGCGGTGCGCAATGCGGGCAGGGCGGCGGCGACGGGCAGCGCGCCGCCTGCGTCCGCCATCAGGTCATCAAGTCGGTTTTGCAAGGTCGGATCGAAAGCCATATCCTGATCTTATGGCGTCGGGCATGGTGGCGGGGCAATCCTCGGCGTGATGCGTGGATGTGTTTTTCCCCTTTATCGTATGTGGTGGAGTCATGGTGGTGCCCTTCAGGTGGCTTGTATCGATCCTGTGCATGGTGCTGCTTGCCGCACCCGCCGCGCGCGCCGCGCAGAGCGCGGCGGTGAGCAGTGAGCGCGCGCGCGTGACCCTGGTCACGGATGATGACGCTTACATGCCCGGCCGCGCCCTGCATGTGGGCCTGCAGATGCATCTTGCCCCCGGCTGGCACACCTACTGGCTCAACCCCGGCGATGCGGGGGAGGCCACCACGCTGACTGTCACCGCGCGCGGCGGTGCGGACGGGCAGGCCAGCGCCATTGAATGGCCGGTGCCGCGCGTGCTGCATGACGGGCCGCTGACATCCTATGCCTATACCGGGGATGTGCTGCTGCCGGTCACACTTGTGCCGGTGGCGGGGCAGGGGGATGGCCCGGTCACGCTCAGCGCCGTGGCGGACTGGCTGGTCTGTGCCGATGTGTGCGTGCCCGAGCATGGCACCTTCACCCTTGTCCTGCCGCGTGGGGGACCGCAGCCTTCGGCGCAGGCGGCGGATTTCGCACGCGCCGGTGCGCAGCGCCCCGTGGCCTCGCCCTTTGCCGCCCGGCTGTCACCTGCCGGTATCCTGCAGCTTGCGGGGCGTGGCCTGTCACCGGATGCGGTGACGGCGGCATGGTTCATACCCGACGTGTCCGGCGCGATCGACCAGGATGTGACGCAGCCGCTGGTGGTGGGGGATGGCACTGTTCAGCTTACGCTCCGCCCCGGCCCTGAATTCCATGGCGGCGCCGGCCTGTCCGGCATTGTGGTGCTGCGTGACGGCACGGGGCGCGAGCGTGGCCTTGCGGTCCGGCCGGTGGTGGGAACCGTCCAGCCGCTTGCACCACCTGTGGCCACTGTCCATGCAGCCCATATCGGGGTGCTGGTAATCATGGCCTTTGTGGGGGGGATGATCCTTAACCTCATGCCCTGTGTCTTCCCCGTGCTGGCCATGAAGATACTGTCGCTTGAGCGCATGGCACGGGGGGAACGGCGGGCCGCCCTTGGCGGGGCGGCTGCGTATGCGGCCGGGGTCGTGGGGTCGTTCGTGGTGCTGGGGGGGGCGATTGCGGCACTGCGCGTGGCGGGCCAGCAGGCGGGCTGGGGGTTCCAGTTCCAGTCCGTCGGGTTTGTCATCGTGATCTGCCTGCTGCTGTTTGCGGTCGCACTCAACCTGCTGGGGGTCTTTGCCATCGGGCTGCGGCTTATGGGGGTGGGCACTGTCCTGCCCGCGCATGCGGGGGATTTCCTGACGGGGGTGCTGGCGGTGGTGCTGGCATCACCATGCACCGCGCCATTCATGGGGGCGGCGGTGGCGGGGGCGCTTGCGGCCTCCCCCCTTGCGGGGCTGCTGGTTTTCGTGGCGCTGGGGCTGGGGCTTGCCGCGCCCTACCTGCTGCTGGCCGCCATGCCGGGGCTGCTGGGCTGGCTGCCCCGGCCGGGACGGTGGATGGAAACCGTGCGCAACCTGCTGGCGCTGCCCGTTCTGGCCACCTGCGTCTGGCTGGGCTGGGTGGCCTGGCTGGAGGGGGGGCAGGACGCGCTGTACCTGCTGGGGGCGGGTCTGGTGCTGGTGGCCCTTGGCTGCTGGTGCCTGCGCCGCGCCACGGCCATGGACCTGCGAGGCGCGATGGAGGGGCGCGCCGGGCTGTACCGTGCCGTGGCCATCCTCAGCCTGCTGGTCGCCTTTGTGGGGGGGGCGGTGGTGCCGCCCGCCAGCGTGCATGACCACGGGGCGGAGCGGGTGGTGGACGGCAGTTCGGCCTTCTCCCCTACCCGGCTTGCGGAACTGCGGGGGCAGGGGCGGCCGGTATTCGTGGACATGACGGCGGCATGGTGCATCTCATGCCTGGTCAATGAGCGCGTGGCCCTGTCCACCCATGCGGTACAGGCCGCGTTTGCCAGACAGGGCATTGTTTACATGAAGGGCGACTGGACGCAGCGCAATGCGGATATTACCGCCTTCCTGCATGCCCATGGCCGCGATGGCGTGCCGTTCTATGTGTATTATCCCGCCCGGGGGGCGGAAGTGGTGCTGCCGGAAATCCTCTCCCCCGGGCTTGTCCTGCGTGTGATCGGGGCGGGCGGGAACTGACCGGGCAGGGAACGGGCGTTCCCTGCTGCCGGGGCCAGTAACCAGCGGCCAGTAATCAGTTGGTGCTGCTGCCGGGCAGTGTCAGGTTGCCCGGCGGGGGAGAACGCAGCTGCGTCCTGGGCTTCGTGGCCGTGGTGCCGCCCGTGTCATCGGAAGGGTAGCCGGTCGGGAATATGGCGTCCGGCCCCTGATCCACGATTTTCGGCCTGGGGGCCGGTGTGGCGGCGGGTGTTGCGGACTCGGGCTGTTCGGCTGTGGGGCCGCCGCCTATGGTCATGGTGCCGGCGCCGGTTGCGGGCGTGGTGTCGGTGGTGGTGGTGTCGCTGCCGTCAAGCGGCTGGGCGGCCACGCTGCCCGGTGCCTGCGGGGTGACCAGCCAGTTGCCCAGGTTGGTACGGATCTGGTTTTCCAGTTCCTGGTTCATGTCCTGCAGCATCATGTTGGTCAGGGCATTGAGGTTCTGCGGTGTATCGCTGTTGCCGTGTTTTTTCTTCGGATCGTAGGAGCGCGTGACCTGCGCCACCGCATAGCCGGTGCGCCTGCCATCGGCCGAGCTTACGTCCAGATGCACATTGAGCTGCCCGTCCAGTATGCCCCCCGGTTCATGCAGGATGGAGGCGCGATCGATGGTGAACACGCCCGTCCCCCCGCTGCCGGCCGCCAGCAGCCGGTCATGGGCCAGCTGTTTGAGCAGTTCGTCCGGCGGGCTGGGCGCGCGGCCCGACAGGTCGCCCGGCACCAGCCCGGGCTGCCCCCGGTCCACGACCGAGAGGGAGGCGATATTCAGGTTCAGGGGCGGGGTATCGCCGTATTGTGGCCCCTCGAACGTGGTGGGCTCATCGGTATGGTGGCGGCTGTAGGCATGGTCGCATGTGGCGGCCAGCGCCAGGAACGGCAGGCTGGCCGCCAGCATCACGCGCAGGCTGTGGCGCGATGGCAGGATGCGGAACGGCGAACGGTTCGGTCGCATGAAATATATCCCGGTAACGGCTGGCGCCCATGGCGCGCTGGGTAGATCTGGGGATGATCGTGCCATGTTCCATGCGGGGCGAACAGGGGCTGGGTGGGTTCAGGCCGCCCTGCCGCCAATCTCGTCACGCTGGAAATGGAAGCTGTGGTTGCAGAACGAGCAGTTCATGGTGATCGTGCCATCCTGCGCCATGTGGTCCAGGTCATCCAGCGGGAAAGTTTCCAGAATGCCCGACAGCCGCGCGCGCGAGCACCGGCAGCCAAATGCCAGCGCACGCGGCTGGCCCGCCATCAGCCCTTCGGCATGGAACAGGCGGTACAGCAGGTCGGCGGAGGAAAGGGTGTCATCCAGCACCTCGCGCGCCGTCAGCGTGGTGGCAAGGGTGACGGCGGTCTCCCATGCATCATCGCCTTCCTCGGGTGTCAGCGTGGCGGTGGTGCCCCCGTCGGTTGCGATCTTTTCCATCACCAGCGCGCCCGCGCGCCAGCCCGCTTCCGTTTTCGCGCAGAACAGCTTGACCCAGCAGGCATGCTGCTCGCTGGTGGCAAAGTAATGGGCCGCCATCTCGGACAGGCTCTCGCCATTCATCTCGACAATGCCCTGATGGATGTCGGTATCCGGCCCCTGGTCCACGCTGAAGGCGATGTAGCCCTTGCCCAATAGCTGGCTGGCGGTGGGATTGGGGCTGGTTTTCAGAAGTTCGGCCACCTGTGCGTCATCCGACCGGGCATGGAAGCGCAGCGCGCCCGAATCGGTGCAGTCCGCCAGCAGCAGCCCCACCGGGCCATCGCCCTTGGCCTGAAGGGAGAAGGAACCCTGGAATTTGAGTGAGGAGGCAAGGGCGGCCACCAGCGCCAGCGCTTCCCCCGCCAGTTGCAGCACCGCATCAGGATTGTCTTGGCGGGTCAGCAGGGTATCGGTCAGCACGCCGGGGCGCACCAGCCTGCCGCGCACGGGGCGCTGGTCCAGATAGAACGGCACGATCCCCTGCGGCACGACCAGATCGGGCGTGTCCGGCCGGCTGGCATCAAGGAAGGCGGGGGCGGGTGGCGTGGTGGTCATGGCATGAATCCGTGGCATCGGCCCATCCTGTATGGAGGATGGGCCGGATCATCAGATGTTGGCGGTGATGTCGGCCTCCAGCGCGGCAAGGCGCTGGTCAAGGTCGCGCAGGGCGGCGGTAGCCAGCAGGCCGTCCGCCTCCAGTGCGGTCAGGGCGCGCTGGCGGCAGCGGTCATGCTCCATGTCCAGGTCCTGCGTGCGGCCCGCGCCGGCCAGGCAGTCCAGATAGGCGTCCCGGATCTGGTCGATGCGGGTATCGTGCGTGGGCAGGGTGGCAAAGATGTCGCGCACGCTCTTTTCCGCCCAGCCCGGCACTTCCGGCACGTCCTCGGTGCCGGTGGGCAGGGCTGGCTGGTCGGCGGGTCCGGTCATGTCGTGGGTTCCTTTCCGTATTGCTGCCAGTCCTCGCCACACAGCGCCCAGACAAGAATGCCCTTTTGCGCGTGCAGGCGGTTTTCGGCCTCGTCGAACACAACGGATTGCGGCCCTTCGAACACGTCTTCCGTCACTTCCTCCCCGATATGGGCAGGCAGGCAGTGCAGGAAAAGGGCATCGGCGGCGGCATGTGCCATTAAGGCGGCATTGACCCGGTATGGCTCGAACGCGCTCACGCGCTGCGCGGACTCCGTGTCGGACATGCTGACCCATGTATCGGTAATGACCGCATGGGCACCCTTTACCGCCGCCACGGGGTCGGTCGTGACCGTGATGTCCGCCCCCTGCGCGCGCGCCCAGGCCACGGCGGCGGCACTGGGGGCATGGGCCGCGGGTGTTGCCAGCCGCAGGTGGAAGCCGAACAGCGCCGCCGCTTCAATAAAGGAGGTGGCGACATTGTTGCCATCACCCACCCAGGCCAGCGTACGGCCTGCTATCGGGCCGCGATGCTCCTCGAACGTCATGATGTCGGCCAGGATCTGTACCGGATGCGAATCCGGCGTCAGGCCGTTGATCACCGGCACGCTGCTCCAGCGCGCAAGCTGGCGCAGGTTTTCGGTCTTGCCGGTCCGCAGCACGATGGCATCGACAAAGCGCGACAGCACGCGCGCGGTATCGGCAATGCTTTCGCCCCGGCCCAGCTGCATGTCGGAGGGGGCGAGCAGGATCACGTTGCCGCCAAGCTGCTGCATGCCCACTTCAAACGAAACCCGCGTGCGGGTGGAGGGCTTGGACAGCATGAGCCCCAGCGCGCGGCCGCGCAGCGGCAGTGCGGGATGCAGCGGGCGTGTCCGGCCATGCTGCATGCGCTTGATGCCGGCCGCCACGTCCAGGATGGCGCGCAGCGTGGCGCGGTCCAGTTCCTTGAGGTCAAGGAAATGGCGCGGCGTGACATGGGCCGGGGTCTGGAGCGCGTTCATGCCACGGTCTCCGCCTGTGCGGCCATGTGGGCGCGCAGGCGCCTTGCCGCGCCCTCCAGCATGGTCAGGGCCTGGCTGCAGTCGGCCTGTGTTACCGTAAGCGGCGGGAGCAGGCGCAGCACGTTGTCGCCCGCCGTGACACTCAGCATGCCTTCATGCATGGCGGCGTCCTGCACCAGCGCCACATCGGCCTTGCACTTCAGCCCCAGCAGCAGGCCAAGCCCGCGCCGCCCCGCGAATATGTCGGGATAGGTGGCGCTGAGCCTGTCAAAGCCCTCGTCCAGCTGTGCGGCGCGTGCCCGCACCCCTTCAAGGAAGCCGGGGGCCAGCACGATGTCCAGCACCGCATTGGCTGCGGCGCATGCCAGCGGGCCACCGCCAAAGGTCGTGCCGTGGCTGCCCGGTGTCATGTGTTTCGCAATGGTCTCGGTCGTGAGTACCGCGCCCATGGGGAAGCCACCGGCAATGCCCTTGGCGGTGGACAGGATATCGGGCGTGATCTCCGACCATTCATAGGCGAACAGGCGGCCGGTACGGCCCATGCCGCACTGTACCTCGTCCACGCCCAGGAACAGCCCGTATTCGTCACACGCCGCCCGCAGTTCGCGCATGAAGCGGAAATCGGCGACGTGGATGCCGCTCTCTCCCTGAACCGGCTCGATCAGGATGCCGGCGGTCTCCGCGCTGATGACGTCACGCACCGCGTTCATGTTGTTGAGCGGCACATGGTCGAACCCTTCCACCCGGGGGCCGAAGCCATCAAGGTATTTGGGGTTGCCCGTAGCCGACAGCGTGGCCAGCGTACGCCCGTGGAAGGCCCCATTGAAGCAGATGATGCGCGTGCGCCCGGGATGGCCCGACTTGGCCTGCGCGCGGCGGATCATCTTGATCAGCCCCTCATTGGCCTCGGCGCCGGAATTGCAGAAGAAGGCGCTGTCGGCGAAGCTGTTGGCCACCAGGCGCTCGGCCAGGCGCTCGGCCTGCGGCACGCGGTACAGGTTGGACACATGCATGACGCGCTGCGCCTGCTGCGCTATGGCCGCCACCAGGTGCGGGTTGTTGTGCCCGACCGAGGATGTGGCGATCCCCGAGCCGAAATCCAGGAATCGTCGCCCGTCCACCGTGTACAGCCAGGCACCTTCGCCGCGCTCGAAAGCGAGGTCGGCACGATTGTAGTTCGGCATCAGGGCGGAAATCATGGAATGGCCTTGTGATTTCGGTTCAAAGAAAAAAGCAGGACGCTTCAGAAACGAAAACGGCCCACCACTGCAAAGGGGCAGGCACATCTCTTTTCCGGTTTTTCCCGGTCCCGGCGGGGATGCGTTCCATTACGCATCCGGCATCCGCAGCATGAGCCGGAAAGAAGTAAGGATATGGCCCGCCTGCGGGAAATGCAACCTTAACCCTCCGTCTGGTGCCCCGACGGGGCGGCGGTGTCCATCGCCCGTGCCGGTATGTGTACGGAAGTATGGGCGCGCGCGGGTGGTTGTGGCACAGTAGGGGCATCATGGTGGCCCGTCCTTCCCGCTCCGCTCCCCGCCCGCTGCCGCCCGCGCCGGATGCCGCCGTGCTGCGCGCCGTGGCGCTGGCCTATCTGGCGCGGTTTTCCGCCACCCGGGCGGGGGTGGAGCGGATGCTGGGCCGCCATATCGACCGCTGGGTGCGCCGGGCGACCGGCACCGGCATGGAGGCGGGGGACGCTACCCGCGCCGTAGCCCCCGCGCGCGCCGCCGTTGCGCGCATCCTGACCGATATGGAAGGGCTGGGGGCGGTTGATGATGCCCGTTTTTCCGAATTCCGTGCCCGTTCCCTTGCCCGTGCCGGGCGCTCGCGCCGCATGGTGGCGGCGCATCTGAGTGCAAGGGGCGTGGATGAGGCCATAGTGGGCAGTGCCGTGGAAGAAGCCCTTGGCCCGCGTGATGGCGAGGGGCGGGAAACCGAACTGGCCGCCGCCCTGGTGTTCGTGCGCAAGCGCCGCGCCGGTCCCTTCCTCCGTCCCGACGCGGATGAGACGGAAGCCCACACACGCTACCGCCGTGCGCTTGATGCCATGGCGCGCGCGGGTTTTGCCCATGGGACCGCCCGGCGTGCGCTGGACATGGACCGTGACGAGGCGGAGGACAGGATCATACGGATGAGGTCGGCATGAAGGTGACGGGAGGGATGGGACCGTGGGGGAACTGACCGGGTGGCGGCCCGGCTCCGGGCGCAGGGTGGTGCCAGCGTGGGCGGCCGCGGCAATTGAACGCGTGGCATGGTGGCGACTGGGGGCGGGCGGCGCGCTGCTGTCGCTTGCGGCCTGTGCGGGTGGCAGCGGGCAGGGCTGGCATGGCGCGCTGCAGTGCGCGCCCTATGCACGGCAGGTCACGCATATGCAGATGCAGGGGGATGCGGCATCATGGTGGGGGCAGGCACAGGGGCGCTACCCGCGCGCGCATGCGCCAAAACCCGGTGCGGTGCTGGTGTTCCGCGCCACCGGCCGCCTGCCCGACGGGCACGTATCGGTCGTGCGCGCGGTGCGCGGCCCGCGTGAGGTGCTGGTGGACCAGGCCAACTGGGTACCCGGTCGCATTGGCAGGGCGGAGCCGGTGGTGGACGTATCGGGCCGCAATGACTGGTCACGGGTCAGGGTATGGTGGTCCCCCATTCACGATATGGGCAAAACCGTCTATCCTGCTTACGGATTCATCCTGCCCGCGGGCTGATGGCGTGGGCGGGAGTGCTTGCATATCCTGCCCGCGCGCCTCACATAGGCGGGGACGGGAAGGCCGCCGTCATGTTGTATGGCAGGCGGACAACACGGTATTGGCGCGTCATGGACGCGCATGGGGGATGCGATGGGTAGCTTGAGCTGGGGACATTGGCTGATCGTGCTGGCGGTGGTGCTGGTGCTGTTTGGCGGCGGCGGCAAGATCAGTTCGCTCATGGGCGACATGGCGCGCGGGATCAAGTCGTTCAAGAAGAACATGGCCGACGACACGCCCGAGACATCGGGGCCGTCAGGCCACATCCAGGGACCTGCCAGGGAAAAGGACGCGTCCTTTACCGAAGCCCCGCAGCCGTCCACCAACAACGTGAAATGACAGGGACCGCGCGCGGGCGGATCGCGTAATGGACAAGGCAGCATTCCCCGCGGGCGCGTATTGCGATGCGGTGGCCCGCATCATCGCGGCAGGCCAGCGGATGGACCGTTTTGGCTGGGTACCCGCAACGGCGGGCAACATCAGCATCCGCCTGCCCGATGGCAGCATCGCCATCACGCGCTCGGGCGGGCACAAGGGCCTGCTGGGGCCGCAGGGGGTGATCCGCGTCGACGCGGCGGGCACGCCGTTCCTGCCCGCCGACCGGCCCAGCGCGGAAACGCTGCTGCACTGTCAGGTCTATGCCCGTGACCCGGCGGCGGGCGCGGTGCTGCATGGCCATTCCGTCGCCTCCACCGTGCTGTCCATGGCGGGTGGCGATGAACTGGTGCTGGAAGGCTACGAGGTGCAGAAGGTCTTTGCCGGACAGGACACCCATGCCGCCCGCGTGTACGTACCGATATTCGACAATGACCAGGATATCGCCCGTCTCTCCCACGTCGTGGCCCCGCATCTGGACGCGATGCGCGCGGGCTACATCATCCGTGGACATGGGGTGTATGTGTGGGGGGCGGACATGGATGTTGCGCTGGCGCGGTTGGAAGGGCTTGAATTCCTGCTGGCCTGCGAACTGGAAAAGAGGAAGATCCGATGAGCCGCCTGCGCGTCTATGCCGATGACAATCCCGGAACCCCCATTGTCCAGCTGGGTGATCCCGTGCGTATCGCCATGGAGCTTTCGGCCATCGGCGTGCGCTTCGAGCGCTGGGATGCGCCCGTCGTCCCGCCCCGTGACGCGGCGGAGGCGGAGGTGCTGGAAGCCTATCGCCCCTATCTGGACCAGCTGATGGGCGAGACGGGTGCCGGTTCGGCGGATGTGCTGCGCGTGGGGCCACAGACCCAGGGCTGGGCGCAGGCGCGTGGCAAGTACCTGTCCGAACATACCCATAGCGAGGACGAGGTCCGTTTTTTCGTGCACGGGCAGGGGGATTTCATCCTGCATGTGAACGGGCGCGTCTATGACGTGCGCTGCACGGCGGGCGACCTGATTTCGGTGCCAGCGGGCATACCGCACTGGTTTGATGGCGGCGAGACCCCGGATTTCGTGACGCTGCGCATCTTCACCAACCCCGATGGCTGGATCGCGCAGTACACCGGCAGCGATATTGCCGTCCGGTTCCCGGCCGAAGCCTGAACCGCACCCCAAGGGAGATTGAGAACGTGACCCAGACCACGCAGCCGCCAGTGCGCGCGGTGCTGCTGGATATCGAGGGAACGACCCTGCCGGTCTCCTTCGTCCATGACATCCTGTTCCCCTATGCCCGCAAGGCCCTGCCCCAGCTGCTGCGCACACGCGCCGATGACCCGGAGGTCAGTGCCCAGCTTGCGGAAATCGCCCGCCTTGCCCCCGGTACGCCCCCCCTGCGCCAGCTTGATGCCTGGATGGACGCGGATGCCAAGGTCGCGCCACTCAAGGCGCTGCAGGGCATGGTCTGGGCGCAGGGTTATGCCGATGGCGTGCTGAAGGCCACCCTCTTCCCCGATGTGGTGCCGGCCCTGCGCTGCTGGGCGGCAGCGGGGGTGGCGCTTGCGGTCTATTCCTCGGGTTCGGTCGCGGCACAGAAACTGATTTACGGCCACACCACCGAAGGTGATCTGAGCAGCGTGTTCGTGGGCTTTTACGACCTGCAGATGGGGGGCAAGCGGGAGGCGGATAGCTACCGCCGTATCGTGCAGGACGCGCAGTGGACACCCGCCGATGTGCTGTTCCTGTCCGATGTGGTGGCCGAGCTTGATGCGGCGGCACAGGCGGGGTTGCAGACCTGCCAGATCGTGCGCCCCGCCGATGGTACGCAGCCCGGCACCACCCACCCGGTCGCGGCAACCCTGACCGAGGTCGCCCGGCGCTTCGGCCTGCCCCATGCGGAGGCGGCATGAAGGCGCGGCTGCATACCGACTGGCGCGCCATTCCTGACAGCGCCCGCGGCACGGTGGCGGCGCTGGGCAATTTTGACGGGGTGCACCTTGGCCATGCCCATCTGGTCCACGCCCTGCAGGCCGCCCGCCCCGGGCGTGACCTGGCGGTTGTAACCTTCGAACCCCATCCGCGTGAACTGTTCCGCCCGCAGGACCCGCCCTTTCGCCTGACGCTGGAACAGGAGCGCTTCGCGGCCCTGGCGGCGCTGGGCGTGCAGCATGTGTTCCAGATCCGCTTCGATCACGAATTCAGCGCCATGAGTGCCGAGGATTTCGTGACCCGCGTCCTGCATGAAAGTCTTGGCCTGAAGCATGTGGCCTGCGGGCTTGATTTCGCGTTCGGGCACCGCAGGCGGGGCAATGTGGATTTCCTGGCCGAGCGGACCCGCGCGCTGGACATGGGGCTTACGGTGGTCCCCCCCCTGTCCGACGGGCTGGGGCCGTATTCCTCCACCCGTATCCGCCGGCTGCTGCAGGATGGCTACCCCGAGCGGGCGGCCGAGGAACTGGGCCGCCCGTGGTCGATTCGCGGCGTGGTGCAGCATGGGGACAAGCGCGGCCGCCTGCTGGGCTTTCCCACCGCCAACATTCCCCTGGGCCGCCATCTGGAACCCGCGCGCGGCGTGTATGCCGTAAGCGTGCGTCTGGCCGATGGCACGGTGCATCCGGGCGTTGCCAATATCGGGCGCAGGCCGACCATCAATGACGGGCAGGAAAGCCGGCTGGAGGTGCACCTGCTTGGCTTTGCGGGTGACCTGTATGGCCAGTCCCTGTCGGTGGCGCTGCACACGCTCCTGCGCGCCGAACGCCGGTTTGACGGGCTGGATGCGCTCAAGGCCCAGATCGCGCGGGATTCGGAACAGGCCGCAGCCTACCTGTCCAGCCGCCTGCCCGGGGCCGGTGCCTCCAGAACTTGACCATAACGGGGCGTGATCCCCATAAGGTTGCCTTGCGCGCGGGGCCTCTGGTCCGGCATGCGCTCCCCCTTGCCAGAAGAACAGAACAGGCCATGTCCGAGTCAAAACCACAGGATCTCTACCGGGAGACGGTCTTCCTGCCGACCACCTCCTTTCCCATGCGCGGCAACCTGCCCAGGCGGGAGCCGGAGATTCTGGCGGGATGGGAGAGCGAGAAGCTGGACGCGCGCCTGCTGGACCAGGCGCGCGGGCGTGACGTGTTCATGCTGCATGACGGCCCACCCTACGCCAACGGCCACCTGCATATCGGACACGCGCTGAACAAGATCCTCAAGGACGTGATCAACCGCAGCCACCGCATGGCGGGCTACGGCATCCATTACGTACCCGGCTGGGACTGCCACGGCCTGCCGATCGAATGGAAGATCGAGGAAGCATACCGCAAGCGCGGGCAGGACAAGGACAGCGTGCCCGTGCTGCAGTTCCGCGCCGAATGCCGGGCCTATGCCCAGAAATGGCTGGACACGCAGGCGGCCGAGTTCCGCAGGCTGGGCGTGCAGGCGCAGTGGGCTGACCGCTATGCCACGATGGACTTTTCCTCCGAGGCGGCGATCGCGGGTGAGATCGGCAAGTTCCTGCTCAACGGCCTGCTGTATCGCGGCCTGCGTCCGGTGATGTGGAGCCCGGTTGAAAAAACCGCGCTGGCCGAGGCCGAGATCGAATACCGCGAGCATGAATCCACCGCCATTCATGTCGCCTTTCCCTTCGTAAGCGATCCCACGCCCGCCCACGCGCTTGACGATGTGGCGGCCGTGATCTGGACCACCACGCCGTGGACCATTCCCGCCAACCGCGCCATCGCCTACGGGCCGGACATCACCTATGCCGTGGTGCGGGTGGATGGCGTGGGCGATAACGCGACGCTGGAACCCGAAGCCCGCGTGCTGGTGGCCGAGGACCTGATCGCCCCCTTCTGCGAGGCCGCAGGCATCACCGCCCACCATGTGCTCTACACCCTGCCCGGCAGTGCGCTGGAAGGGGCCGTCTGTGCCCATCCGCTGCGCGGGCAGGGCTATGATTTCGACGTGCCGCTGCTGCCCGGCGCCCATGTCACGACCGAAGCCGGCACCGGCCTGGTCCACACCGCCCCGGCGCATGGCGAGGACGACTTTGTCCTTGGCCGCGCCCACGGGCTGGAAATCACCGAACTGGTGCTGGATGACGGACGCTATGCCGACTGGGTGCCGCTGTTTGGCGGTGGGCATGTGTTCAAGGCGGCCGAGCCGGTCTGCCAGGCGCTGCTTGAAGCCATGCAGCGCGCTGTTGCGGCAGGCACGGCGCCGTGTGGCCTGGTGGCGCGGGCCACACTGGTCCATTCCTACCCGCATTCATGGCGCTCGCGCGCGCCCATCATCTATCGCGCGACACCGCAGTGGTTCATCCGCATGGATGGCGAGGGCCAACTGCGCAAGCGGGCGCTTGAAGCGCTGGATGACGTGACTTTCGTGCCAGCCCAGGCGCGCAACCGCCTGACCTCCATGGTGGCGGGCCGGCCTGACTGGTGCATCAGCCGCCAGCGCGCATGGGGCGTGCCGATTGCCGTGTTTGTGGAAAAGCGCACCGGCGAAGTCCTGCGCGACGCCGCTGTGATGGCACGCATTGTCGAAGCCTTCCGTGTGGAAGGGGCCGATGCCTGGTACAGTTCCCCCGCCTCGCGTTTCCTTGGCGAAGGGCGTAACGCCGATGAGTACGAGCAGGTGTTCGATATCGTCGATGTATGGTTCGAAAGCGGTTCCACCCATGCCTTCGTGCTGGGCCATGGCGACATGAAATTCCCCGCCGACCTGTATCTGGAAGGCTCCGACCAGCATCGTGGCTGGTTCCAGTCCTCGCTGCTGGAAAGTGTCGGCACGCGCGGTGTCGCCCCCTACAGGGCACTGGTCACCAACGGCTTCGTGCTGGACGAGCAGGGCCGCAAGATGTCCAAGTCCCTTGGCAACGTCATTGCGCCGCAGGACGTGAATGACACGCTGGGGGCCGATATCCTGCGCCTGTGGGTCATGAACTCGGACACCAACGATGACCTGCGCATCGGCAAGGAGATCCTCAAGCAGCAGGGCGAACTCTATCGCCGCCTGCGCAACACGCTGCGCTGGCTGCTGGGCGCGCTGGAGGGCTTTACCGAAGCCGAGCGCGTGCCTTACGCCGAACTGCCGGAACTGGAGCGCTGGGTGCTGCACCGGCTGGGTGAACTGGGCGGGCTTGTGGCGCGCGCGGTGGAAACGCATGAATGGGTGGGCGTCTATCCCGCGCTGCACGGATTCTGTGCGGCCGACCTGTCGGCCTTCTATTTTGACGTGCGCAAGGACACCATCTACTGCGATGGCCCCGCAAGCCTGAAGCGCCGGGCGGCCCGCACGGTGCTGGACCATCTGCACCGCTGCCTGTGTACGTGGCTTGCCCCCGTGCTGGTCTTTACGGCCGAGGAAGCGTGGCTGGCCCGTCCCGGCAATACCGAGAGCGTGCACCTGCAGGCCTTCCCTGACCTGCCCGCGCAGTGGAATGACCCGGAACTGGGTGAACGCTGGGCCATGCTGCGCGCCGTGCGGCGTGTGATCACCACCGAGATCGAGACCGCGCGGCGTGACGGGCTGGTCAAGTCCTCGCTGCAGGCGGCACTCGAACTGCCACTGTCCGAGGCTGAGGCCGCACGGTTTGCCGGTATTGACTGGGCGGAACTGACCATCGTGTCCCAGGCGGAGGTCAATGTCATCGCCGGTGCGGGGTCGATCTACCTGGGCGAGGACGAGGCACAGGAAGGCACGCCCCATGGCATTCCCTCCATAAGCGTCGCTTCGGGGCATAAATGCGCGCGCTGCTGGAAGGTGCTGGGGGAAGTGGGCCACGATGGCGCCCATCCCGAACTGTGCCTGCGCTGTGTGGATGTGGTGCAGGGCAGGGCATAGCGGCGATGAACAACCGCGTTGCCGGTCTGGCCTGCCTGCTGGGGGCGCTTGTGGCCGACCAGGCCAGCAAGTACTGGATCCTTTATGTCTATGACCTGCCGGCGCGCGAAAGCGTCCCCCTGCTGCCCGGACTGAACCTGACCATGGTGTGGAACCATGCCATCACCTTTGGCATGCTGGGGGGCGCGGGGGCGGCCGGGCGCATCATCTTTTCCATTGCGGCCCTGCTGATTGTCACGGGGCTTGGCGTCTGGCTTGCGCGCACGCCCCGGCGGTGGGTGGCCATGGCGCTGGGCCTGATCATGGGGGGGGCCATTGGCAACGTGACCGACCGGCTGCGCTTTGGCGCGGTGGTCGATTTCATCCACGCGCATGCCTATGGCCATTCATGGCCGGTGTTCAACATTGCCGATGCCCTGATAGATTGCGGCGTGGCCATCCTGATTATCGACAACATGCGTAATCGCGATGCAAACTAGGGCGGGGATGGCGCGCGCATGCTTGCCGAACCGTTTCACTCACGGTAATAGGCGAGATATGGCGATTCCTGCTTTCAGACCCCTTTCCTGTGCATTGCTTGTCTCTGGCGGCTTCATGCTGTCGGGCTGCACGGGCGCTGATGTTTCGCGTGCCTTCGGGCTGGAGCGGACCCTGCCGGATGAATACACGGTCACCACCCGTGCCCCGCTGTCCATGCCGCCTTCGGATGAACTGGGCGCGCCCAACAGCAATGCCGTGCAGCGTGCCGAGGATACGAACCCGCGCATGCAGGCGCTGGAAACCCTTTCCCCCAATGTGGCGCTTCAGGGGGCTGATGGCCCCGGCAGTCCCGGCCAGACCGCGCTGGTTGGGGCAGCGCAGGAAGCATCCAACGAACCCGACCGGGGTGAGATGGGCCGTGCCGACACCACGTTTGTGGACAAGCTGATGTTCTGGCATGGCGGTGGCGCGGGCAATCTTGTCAATGGCAAGGCGGAGAACGCCCGCCTGCGTGAGGATTCGGCGCTGGGCCGCAACCTGACCAAGGGGGCCACGCCCACCGTAAGCGGCCCCGCCAAATAGGCAGGGGGCCGGCCCACCCTTGGGGGAAGGGCATGATGGCTGCAATCCGGTTCCTGTCATGAATACCCAGTCTGGCCATAACCCGCCGGTCATCCGTCGCCTGTCCGAGCAGGTGGTCAACCGCATTGCCGCGGGCGAGGTGATCGAGCGCCCGGCGGCGGCCCTGAAGGAACTGGTGGAAAACGCCGTCGATTCCGGTGCGCGGCGTATTCACATACGGCTGGACCGGGGCGGGATCGACCGGATTGATGTCAGCGATGACGGCTGTGGCATGTCGCCCGATGACCTGCTTCTGGCCGTCGAGCGGCACTGCACCTCCAAGCTGCGTGACGAGACGCTGGTGCATATTTCCACCCTTGGCTTTCGTGGCGAGGCGCTGCCTTCCATCGGGGCTGCGGCGCGGCTGAGTGTCATGTCCCGCCAGGCGGGTGCCGACTCGGCATGGTCCATCCGGGTGGAAGGCGGCGTGGTCAGCACGCCGGAACCCTGCGCGGGCGCGCCCGGCACCCGCGTGCTGGTGGAGGACCTGTTCTTTGCCACACCCGCGCGCCGCAAATTCCTCAAAAGCCCCCGTGTCGAGTCGGGCCATGCGGAAAACGTGGTCCGCAGGCTGGCCCTGTCCGCCCCGCATATTGCCTTCAGGCTGGAATTCGATGACCGCCTGATCCTTGACCTGCCAGCGCAGGACAGGGCGGCGCGGGTCGCGGCCATTCTGGAGTCGGGCGATGCCGATGGCCTGCTGGCGGTGGAAGGGCAGCGGGGCGACCTGAAGCTGAGCGGCTATATCTGCGCGCCATCCGTCCACCGTGCCACGGCCAACGGGCAGATGCTGCTGGTCAACGGGCGCCCGGTGGTGGACCCGGTGCTGCGCACGGCGGTGCGGGTGGCCTATCGCAACGTGATGGAACACGGGCGGCATGCGGTGGTCGCCCTTTCGCTTGAAATCCCGCCCGAGCAGGTGGATGTGAACGTGCACCCGGCCAAGACGGAACTGCGTTATGCGGATTCGGCTGCCGTACGGGCACTGGTCATTGGCGCGCTGGGGCGTGCGCTGGGCACGGGTGCCGGGGTCGCGGGCGTGCGGCCCGACCTGATTCAGTCACGCGGATCTTCGCCCGCGCGCATCTGGTACCCGCCCGAGCGCAACGCGGATGCGGCGGACCTGTCCACCCGGCTGGCCCGGCCGCTGGTTCCCGCCCGCCCCGATTCGGGCCTGCCATCCGGATTTGCCGAGTCGTCCCTGCCGCTGGCTGGCCTACCCGCCGCGCGCCAGACAGCCCCCGACACCCTGCATGACCAGGCGGCGACCACCGCCGCCATGGCGCACCCGCTGGGCGCGGCGGTGGCGCAGGTGCTGGGCACCTATATCGTGTCCCAGACGGCGGATGGCGCGCTGGTGCTGGTGGACCAGCACGCCGCCCATGAGCGCCTGACGCATGAGATCCTGCGTGAGCAGTATATGGGCGGCGAGATCCGCGCCCAGCGCCTGCTCCTGCCTGAAGTGGTGGACCTGCCCGCGCGGCAGGTGGATGTCCTGCTGTCCTTTGGCGCGGCGCTGGCCCGGCTGGGGGTCGAGATCGAACCCTTTGGCGGCACGGCCGTTCTGGTCCGTGCCATGCCCGCCCTGCTGGGCAAGGAGAACCCGGGGGGCATGCTGCGTGACCTGGCGGAGGAACTGGAGGCCGATGACCTGGCCAGCCCCGCGCAGGCCGACGCGCTGGATGCGCGCATGGACGCGGTCATCGCGCGCATGGCCTGTCACGGCAGTGTCAGGGCCGGCCGCAGGCTGACACACGAGGAAATGAACGCCCTGCTGCGCGACATGGAACGCACCCCCCGCGCGGGCACCTGCTCGCATGGCCGTCCCACCTGGCTGAAGCTGGAAAAGGCCGATATTGAGCGGATGTTCGGCCGCCGCTGACCCGTGGCGCACGGTCCCCGTCAGGATTCGCATGGTCCGTGGTGCCGGAAGGCGGGGCCTGTGCTCTGCATAATGTGAGCGCGGCCTTACTGGATTCCCATGGCTGAACGCTCCTAGGCTCACGCATTCCCCATGGATGATGTGAGACCGAATGTGCATCCGATCCTGCTCTCGCTAGTTACCTACCTGCCCCTTGTCGGGGTTGTGGCCATATTGCTGACCCGTGGCACGCCCCAGACGGTGGAGACCGCGGCGCGCTGGGTGGCGCTGTGGACCAGTGGCATCGTGTTCGCGCTGGCCGTGGTCATGTGGGTGGAATTCGACCCCACGCGCCCCGGCATCCAGTTCGCGCAGCAGGTGGGCTGGGCCAGCGGGGCCGGTATCTCCTACCATGCCGGGGTGGACGGTATCAGCCTCATGTTCGTGCTGCTGTCCGCCTTCCTTACCCCGCTGTCCATCATCGGGGGCTGGCGGCAGATCACCGGGCGCGTGCGCGATTACATGATTGCCATGCTTTTGCTGGAAACCACGCTGATCGGCCTGTTCTCGGCGCTCGACATGGTGCTGTTCTACGTTTTCTATGAAGCGACGCTGCTGCCCGCCAGCCTTATGGTGGGGGTATGGGGCGGCCCGAAGCGGGTATGGGCTTCATTGCAGTTCTTCCTGTTCACCTTTGGTGGCTCGCTGTTCATGCTGCTTGCCCTGCTGGCGATGTGGAACGTGACCGGCACGACCGATATCATGGCGCTGCAGCATCATGGCTTCAGCCATGCCATGCAGTGCTGGCTGCTGGCGGGCTTCATCCTGGCTTTTGGCGTCAAGCTGCCGCTGTTCCCGCTGCATGCCTGGCTGCCCGATGCCTATACCGAGGCCCCCACGACGGCTTCCGTCATGCTGTCGGGCGTGCTGTCCAAGGCGGGTGCCTACGGGCTGCTGCGTTTCGGGGTGCTCATGTTCCCCGATGCCGCGCGGCTGTTCGCCCCTGTGGTGCTGACGCTGGGCGTGATCGCGGTGATCTATGCCGCCATCATCGCCCTGGCGCAGACGGACATGAAGCGGGTGATCGCGTATTCCTCGTTCTCGCACATGGGTGTGATCGCCATTGGCCTGTTCACGATGACGCCGGAGGGGATTGATGGCGCGATTTTCCAGATGCTGTCGCATGGCATCGTGATCGCGGCGCTGTTCTTCTGTGTCTCCGCCGTGTCATGGCGGGCGGAAACGCGCGAGATCAGCGCGTTCTCCGGTGTGGCGCACAGGATGCCGGTGCTGGCCACGCTGGCCATGCTGTTCGTCATGGCCAATATCGGCCTGCCGGGCACGGGCGCGTTCGTGGGTGAGTTCCTGGTCATGGTCGGCGCGCTGCATGTCTCGTTCTGGCTGGCCTTCCTGGGGGGCACGAGCATGATCCTGGGGGCGGTGTACATGCTGGTGCTGTACCGCCGGGTGCTGTTCGGCGCTGACCGGGGCGGCGTTGTCGCCCTGCTGCGGGACCTGACGGGGCAGGAACTGGCCGTTCTGGTGCCGCTGGCCATCGTGACCGTGTGGATGGGGGTGCATCCCAACTCGTTCCTGCGGGTGTTTGACCCGGCCGTGACCGGCCTGCTGCACCCGGTCACAGCAGTTGCCACGGTGGACCCGCAGCATGTCCTGCATGTGGCGGATGCAGGCTGATAAAAGGACAGGCGTTTTTTTGAGTACCGCCTTTTTCCCAAAAGGCGGCATGCTCTGAAGCTTTTTGAAAAAAACTTCTTACATTCGCGTGTGATGAAAAAGACCCGGTCCCCTGTATCAGGGGGAGCCGGGCCTTTTTGGTTTTGGCTGTTTCAGACGTCGAGGTTATCGACCTGACGGGCATGGTCCTGAATGAAGCGGAAGCGTAGTTCCGCCTTGCGGCCCATCAGGTGTTCCACGCGCTCCAGCGTCAGTGCCCTGTCCTCGGGCGGGGTGATGACCTTGAGCAGGGTGCGGTGCCTGGGGTCCATGGTGGTCTGTTTCAGGTCGCCCGGCGGCATTTCCCCCAGTCCCTTGAAACGCGAGACCTCGACCTTGCTGTTGGGCTTGAAGTCCTTCTTCAGCTTCCGCTCACGGTCGGCATCATCCATGGCGTAGATGCTCCTGCCGCCCTGTGTCAGGCGGTACAGTGGCGGCTGGGCCAGATACAGATGGCCGCCGCGGATCAGGCCGGGCAGTTCACGGTAGAAGAACGTCATGAGCAGGGAGGCGATATGCGCGCCGTCCACGTCCGCGTCCGTCATGATGATGATGCGGCCATAGCGCAGCTTGGTCGCGTCAAAGCGCTCGCCCATGCCGCAGCCCAGTGCTTCCACCAGGTCGCGCAGTTCCTGGTTGCCACGCAGCTTCTCGGTCGAGGCACTGGCCACGTTCAGGATCTTGCCGCGCAGCGGCAGCACGGCCTGCGTCTCACGGTTGCGGGCCTGCTTTGCCGATCCACCGGCCGAATCCCCTTCCACCAGGAAAATCTCGGTCTCCGCCGCGTTCTCGCGCGTGCAGTCGGTCAGCTTGCCCGGCAGCCGCAGGCGGCGGGTCGCACTCTTGCGCGGGGTTTCCTTCTGTTCCTTGCGGCGCAGGCGTTCCTCGGCGCGTTCCACCACAAAGGCCAGCAGGTTGTCCGCCTGCGGCGGGTTGGCCGCCAGCCAGTGGTCAAAACGGTCACGGAGTGCTGTCTCGACCAGCTTGCTGGCTTCGCTGCTGGTCAGCTTTTCCTTGGTCTGGCCCTGGAACTGCGGGTCACGGATAAAGACCGACAGCTTGGCGGCGATGCAGCCCATGATGTCATCGGCATTGATACTGGCCGCGCGCTTGTTGGCACGCTGCTCACCCCAGTTGCGCAGGCCCTTGAGCAGGGCATTACGGAATCCCGTCTCATGCGTGCCGCCATTGGGGGTGGGAATGGTATTGCAGTAGGAGGCAAGGGCCGCCGTGCCCTGCTCCAGAAAGGCGATGGCCCATTCCATGCGCCCGGTATCGCTTCCGTCGGGGGCGGTTGGCAGGTCGGCGTCACCGGCCCACAGATCGGTCAGCAGGGCGGCCTTGTCCCCCAGTTCATCACGCAGGCTGTCCGCCAGCCCGCCGGGGAAGTGCAGGACCGCTTCCGCCGGGATGTCATCGCCCTTGATCAGCGACGGATCGCATGACCAGCGGATGGTAACACCCCGGAACAGGAACGCCTTGGACCGGCACAGCCGGTACAGCCGTGCGGGCGAGAAGTGCAGCCGCCCGAAAATCTCGGGGTCGGGCGTAAACCGGATCTGGGTGCCCCGGCGGTTGTTGACCGGACCGATCTTTTCAACACCGCTCAGCGGATGGCCGCGTTCATAGACCTGCCGCCACAGTTCCCGGTCACGCGCGATCTCGACTTCCATGCGTGAGGCCAGTGCATTGACTACCGACGACCCCACGCCATGCAGCCCGCCCGACGTGGCATAGGCCTTGCCCGAGAATTTGCCGCCCGCGTGCAGCGTGGTCAGGATCACTTCCAGCGCCGAACGGTCGGGAAAACGCGGATGCGGATCAACCGGAATGCCGCGCCCGTTGTCGCGTATGGTCAGGCAGTCACCAGCTTCCAGCGACACATCGATGGTGGTGGCGTGGCCGGCGACGGCCTCGTCCATGGCGTTGTCAAGGATTTCGGAAGCGAGGTGATGGTACGCCGTCTCATCCGTGCCGCCGATATACATGCCGGGGCGGCGACGGACGGGTTCTAGCCCTTCCAGTACCTCGATGGCGCTGGCGTCATAGGTATCGGGACCGTTTTTCGCGTTGTCTGCGGGCATGGCGGGGGGGGAAACCTTGCGTCGAGTCGGTTTGCCGGGGCTGGCGGGCGCGGAAAAAAGATCGTCGTTCATGAGGCGTTCTTTGTTCTGTCAGATCACGTCCTGTCAAGCCATAAGGCCCCGCACGCCCGCGGACTATGCGCGCTGTTGCCGGTATGAAAAAGGCCGGACACGGGTCCGGCCATATTTTTCTTCATGTCGGCAGGGGCCGGTATGTCAGCTCCGTACCGTGCGGCGGCCGGTGGCATGGCCCGTGCTGCGCGCGCGGGTGGCGGCGGCCGGGCGGTTGGGGGCCGTGCAGGTCAGGTAGGACGCGGGCTGGAGGATATCCTTCGCCTGCGCGTAGTTGGACAGGTCGGCCGCCGTTTCCAGTTCCCCCACCTCATCAAACATGGACAGGCGCTGCTGGCAGAACGCGGTGCCGGACTTCAGCCCGCGCTCGGACTGCACGTTGGCCAGCTGGGTAATGTAGTCATCATGCTGGCGCTGGGCGTTGCGGCCATACGTGCTGCTGAAATAGCCGTTGAGGACATGTTCCTCGCTGGTCAGCTTGCTGCGGAATTTCATCACGAAATTATTGTACTTGTCCTGCGCGCCGCACGAGAGTGCGGTGACCATCAGCTCGCTTTTCAGGCCCTGCACGTCAAACGCCTCATGCGCGGGGGAGGGGGAGCAGGGGCCGGCGGCCCGTGCCTGCCCGCCAGTGACCAGCCCCGCCAGGGCAAGTGCAGCAGCGCCAGCGCGCCAGATCGACATCGACATCAGGACAGGTTCTCCAGACTGTTGGGGCAGTTGCAAACGGGGAGGCATGAACCCCGCGAATTCCGGTAGGAATGAAATCTGGATCAGGTCTATAGCGCAAACCTGTCCTTGCCAAAAGGGAGGGATATAACTTCACGTTCAAAAAGATGCGCCGCAACCGTGCAGTGGGATGACAGCATGCCGGCAGCCAGCTATGCCATACGGACGGGGCTTTGCCGCCTGTGTAAAATGACCGGCGGGTCTTTCCCGGCGGGGTGCGTTGTTCTACAGCGTATGCCAAAGCGGTTTGCCGCTGTGCCGATCAGACCCGTTACGGGGTGGCGCGGGTGCAACCGTCCTTATAACGGGTGATGTATCAAATACAGCGGAGCTGACGAGTGCGACTGCGACTGTCTGCAATCATGATGACGACGGGCATTCTGCTCGCCGGATGTGACAACAAACCGGGCGTGAACCTTGGCGGTATTGGTGGAACCCCCAATCCCTACAACTACATGAAGCCTTCGGGGCAGTGCCAGGTCGGTACGCCTGCGGCCGCGGGCAAGGACACCAGGGCTGCCACCATGCAGGTCCGCAGCGATGACGGGTACTGCGCGATCGAGACGCGGGTCTCGGCCGGTCATCCCTATGCCTCGTTCGGCGTGTCGCCCGCCCCCGAGCATGGCAAGGTCTTCATCTATAATTACAACGATCACACTTACGTGACGTACACCCCCAACACCGCCTATTCCGGGGAAGACAAATTCCGGGTCGTACTGATCCCCGGTGGCAGCCAGCCGCGTGAATACATGGATGTGGCCGCAACCGTCACGGCACCGGCCGTAAGCGGCGCGCAGTAAGCCCTGCCGCCCCCGTACGGGTGGGCAGGGTGGCCCGCCCGTTATGCTGGCCGGGGCCGTGCCGTCAGATCGAGAAGGTAATGGGTTCGGGCAGGGGGCGCCGCATGCCGGCATGTTCCGCGCGGCGCACCAGGTCATCCAGGCTGATCTTGTGGCATTCCGCGTCAATCATGCTGTCAAACTGCTGCCAGCACGGTTCCACCACCTTGCTGAACAGGTCGCCCACAGGCCCGTCATCCCTGTTGTCTTCCGCCGTGATGACGGACAGGATATCCGCCAGCAGGATATCGCGCCGCGGGCGGCCCAGCCGGTAGCCACCGCGCGGGCCACGCACGCTTTCCAGCAGGCCGGAGCGTGACAGGGTCTGTAGCAGCGGTTCGATGCCACGGCGCGCCAGGCCCGCGCGTTCGGCTATGTCGGCAGCGCTTATGGTGCCGTTCCGCCCTGCGTGAAAGGCAACATCAAGCATGATCAGTATGGCGATCATGGTCCTGTCACGCCGGAGCAGCATATCGTTCAGCCTCGCTGTATGATGGATGTGGAAAACAGTCTGCCCCAGTTAGCAGCAATTGACTGATTGATCCACGCTTCTGTTGGGGAGGATGGTGGATTATGTCAGTCTGTACGTGTGAATTAAGCCATCTGCATGGAACGGAGTGATACCGCATGACCAAGACCGCCCCCCAGGACCGCACTTACGGTTTTGCCGCACCGCGCGGCAGGGTGTACGATTCCATTGTCGAGACCGTGGGGGGAACGCCGCTGGTGGCGCTGCCGCATCTGACCCGTGAGGACGGGTTGCAGAGTCGCATTCTGATGAAGCTGGAGTTTTTCAATCCGCTCGCCTCGGTCAAGGACCGGATTGGCGCCGCCATGATCGAGGATGCGGAAAGCCGGGGCGAGATCCAGCCCGGCAGGACCACGCTGGTGGAGCCAACATCTGGCAATACGGGCATCTCGCTGGCCTTTGTCGCCGCCGCGCGCGGCTACCGGCTGATCGTGACTATGCCCGAAGGGGCCTCCATCGAACGGCGCAAGATGCTGCGCCTGCTGGATGCCCAGCTGGAACTGACCCCCTCGCGCCTTGGCATGGCAGGCGCGATCGCCCGGGCGGAAGAAATCCTGAAGAAAACCCCCAATGCCTGGATGCCGCGCCAGTTCGATAACCCGGCCAACCCTGACGTGCATGCCGCCACCACGGCGGAGGAGATCTGGGTCGATACGGCGGGAGAGGTCGATATTGTCGTGGCGGGACTGGGTACGGGGGGCACGGCCAGTGGCATCGCGCATGGCCTGAAGGCACGCAAGCCAGGTGTGCAGGTCTATGGCGTGGAGCCGATGGAGAGTGCCATCCTCAATGGGGATGAGCCGGGTCCGCACGGCATCCAGGGGATCGGGCCGGGCTTTTGCCCCCGCACGCTGGATCTGGCGGCGCTGGACGGGGTGCTGCCGGTATCGGAGCGCG